>Ga0302319_10019938_pt1 | contig 12153 bp, 10 predicted proteins | sample Bog_T0_2_FD_203319 | JGI IMG/M metagenome (GOLD analysis project Ga0302319, IMG submission 203319) | Peat permafrost microbial communities from Stordalen Mire near Abisko, Sweden - Bog_T0_2 | ecosystem: Environmental > Terrestrial > Soil > Wetlands > Peat | place: Sweden: Abisko, Stordalen Mire... | reverse complement strand
CTCACCAGTTCCGGCCCGACGTCGGACGGGTCTGTCGCGGCGTAGTCCGCATTCAGGGTCGGAATCGTCGCCCAGGTGAAGGGGAAACTGGCCTGCGGCACCGGCACCTGCGCCGGGGCGGTATGGCAGGCATCGTGCGTGAAACGGCTGTAGGGCAGGGCATTCGAGGTCCCGCAGCGCTGGGCGTAGATGCCCAAGGCATAGGTGCGCATGAAGCCCAAAGGAATCCCGTCGTTGATCCGGAAGGGGATGGAAGCGCCCAGGCCGGGCACGACCAGCTGGTATTGGCCGGAAGTCGTGAAGGCGCTGAAGTCGGCCTGGAGGACGGCCTGATAGGGAGTCGGCGTGTATTCGTAGCCGATATCCGCCCGCGGGGCCAGGCTGCCGGTGAAAACAGTGGCTCCACTGGTGGCGTCGACCAGGGTGAAGCTCGTGGCGGAAACACTCAGTTCGCCGAGATTGCCGAGATAGTAGCCGACCATGGCCTTCTTCGGCAGGGCCGAGGCGTAGCCTTCCTGGTTGACGTGCAGGGCGGGGCTGTAGCGGAGGGGATCGGCCACGGCGGTGAAGGTCATCGTGGCGGGCCAGAGGCTGGCATCCCCGTTGGTCACCGTCACGGTGGCGCCGCTGGCAACCGCCGTCCCCAGGGTCAGGTAGAGGCTATTTTCGATTCTGAGGTCGTAGTCGAGGACCGGAGCATGCATGACCCGGCGCTTGAAGCCGACGGATTGGACGGCGACGGTCTGGCCGCCCACCGAAACGGTGAACTTGGAGGTGGCCGGGGCCGAGAATTGGCCGTTCGAAACGAAGTTCCAAGTGCTGACTTGGGCGGGATCGGGTTGCTTGGTATTGATCAGGACCAATTCCAAGACGGTGGGCGAAATGACGTGCAGGGTGTTACTGCCGACGGCGGGCAGCTGCAGGTTCAGATCGTCGATATTGCTAGTTGCCAGGGTGGTCGCGCTCGAGGCCCGCACGAGGCTGGAGGACTGAAGAACGAACAGAGCGACTAACACCCAGGCGGCGATGACGTGCTTTTTCATGCCGTCATCATGCCCGAAGGGGCCGCTGGCCGATGCCCGCCTTGGTCCGGTTAATCTGTCGGAATGCTGGAGGCGGCCTTGTCGGTGTCTGTCTGGCAGGAATCGAAGTTCCCCCAAAGTTCACTTTTTCCGCTCAGCGCAGGCTGCCAAAATCTGCCGGGTGGAGGTTTTTATGATCTCCAGCCGGGCAAAGCGCTTGTTCTCGGCCGGCACGAGATGCCAAGGGGCATATTTGGTGTCGTTCAAGGCCAGCATATCCCCCACGGCAATCTCGTACTCATTCCACTTCCGTCGGTTACGCCAGTCCTCCCGGTCGATCTTGTGGCGCTTGTACTCCGTGGCGGAGCGGTCGCGGAAGCGCCGCAGCTGCTCGGCCTTGCTGATCTGGAGCCAGAATTTGAGGACGATGACGCCGTGCTCGGACAATTCCCGCTCAAATTCGTTGATTTCCTCGTAGGCCCGCCGCCATTCCGCCTCGCGGGCGAAGCCCTCCAGGCGCTCGACCAGGACCCGCCCATACCAGGAGCGGTCATAGATCGTCACCATCCCGGCTCGGGGCACGTGGCGCCAGAAGCGCCACAGGTAGTGGTGTGATTTTTCCTCGTCGGTGGGCCGGCCGATGGGAATGACGCGGTAATCGCGCGCGTCGATCGCATCGGTCAGCCGGCGGATCGCCCCGCCTTTGCCGGCGGCATCCCAGCCTTCGAACACCCAGGCGATGGAGCGGCGCTGGGCGGCGGCTTCCCGCACGGCCCGGTTCAGTCGGCCGAGCCATTTGTCGCGTTTGGCTTCATAGACTCCGGCCGAGAGCTCCTGATCGAGGGGCAGGGCGCGCAGGCGCCGCGCGCCGGCCGGCCGCAGCGACATGGTCAGCCGGGGTTTGCCCGGCGGGAGGAGGCGTTTCTGCGCCCGGGCATGGGCGCGGAAGCGGCGGAGAATGGTGTCGGCCACCGCCAGATTCCGCTTTCGCGTGTCAGTGGCGTCGATGACCCGCCAGGGGGCGCCGGGCAGGTGGGTCGCCCGGCGCATGCGCGCGGCCAGTTCCGACAGGTGCTCATGGCTGCGGTAGGCCCGCCAGTCCTCCTCGGTGACCCGCCAGGCCGTGTCCGGATCGGACTCGAGCGCCCGGAGGCGGACGCCCTGGGCGGCCTTGGGCAGATCGAGCCAGATTTTGACCAGGAGGGCACCGTCGGCGGCCAGTTCCTCTTCGAAGCGGGCGATCCGCCGCAGGTTGGCCTGAAATTCCGCCATCTCGTCGGCGTTGCGCGGCTCCTGGCGCAACGCTTCCGCGTACCAGCCGCCGGCATAAAGCGCGATCCGGCCGCGCGGCGGCAGGCAGCGCCAATACCGCCACATGATTGGGCGATCCCGCTCTTCGTCGGTCGGGGGGTGGAAGCCGAAGGTTTCGGCGCCGCGGGGGTCGAGCCAGCCATTGAGGACGTTGACCAGGTCCCCCTTGCCGGCGGCCCCGGCCCCGGCGACCACGATGATGCCGGCGAATTTGGCCGCCTTGATGTCCACTTGCATCTGCACGAGCGAGGCGCGCACGCTGGGCACGCGGGCATCGTACTGCTTGCGGGTCATCCGGGGGTTGGGGATCGCTTTGGCCATGGATCAGGCGCGCGGAAGCGTCGGCGAATCCGCGAGGCGAGCCAACCCAGAACAGCGAGCGACCGAAAGATTTAACAAGGGGCCGCGCCGGCGGAGCCGAGCGGCCTTAAGCGTAGCGTTTGCGGGAATTCCCCTCGGCGTCTGCCTCGGGTTCGGGCGGTGGCTCCGCCTCCGGTTCGCCTTCGCCCTGGCCGGGGCGGTCTTCCGCTGCCTCTTCCTCCGGTTCCTCCCGCCGGACTTTGGCCCGCACGGATTCCTCCCGCTCCGTTTGCCGGGAGGATTTCAGCTGCTCCAAGTACGCTTGGTATTCAGCCGCGGCATTGGAGGCGCCGCCGAGGTTGTGGATATGTGACATGGAAGGTCCAACCACTCCTACATCGGCACACGGCGGAGAAGCTGGAGGATTATCATAAGACTTTACACCAGATAAATATACGATAAAAATCCTAGTCTTTATTCCCTGGTTCGCGCCTGCGGGGCTCGAACCCAATCCGGATGCCGGCCCGCCGCCCGTGGGCCTGAGGAGTCGGAGCCTGCGCCGGAATCGAAATGTTTTTGTGCCGGGCTCCATCTTGGGCAAACCTCCGTCTCTCATGCGCATTACCTGTCTTATTTTGCTGGCCTCGAACCTTTTTCCCCTAGGCGGCTCAACGGCCAGCGGCCAGGAGTACGCCATCACCAATGGAATCGTGACAGCCAGCTGGCCGGACAACGCCGGGCAACTGGGGTCCGGGCGGATTCGCGATTCGGCCTCGGGCGTGGCCGTTCCGGCCGGGCCGGATCAGTGCTGGCTGGAATTCGCCGGTGGCGAACGGGTCGAAGTCAGCCGCTTGCGCTCCCTAGGGCCGATCCGCCGGCGGCAGTTGCTGGAGCGGCCGGGCGCAGCGCGGGCCGCCGACCGCCTCCCGGGAACGGCGCTGGAAGAAAAGTGGGAGGAGCCGGCGCGGCGCTTTGCGGTTAGGTGGAGCGCGGAATTGCGCGACGGGGCCCGTTATGTCCGCACCAGCCTCGAAGTGACCAACCTGAGTTCCATCGATCTGCCGCTGCAGAACGTCGGCTTGCTGGACACCGCGCTACCGGGGGCCAGCGTGGTCGGCCGCCTCAGCGGCTCACCGGTGGCGGCGGGCCCCGTCTTTCTTGGAGTCGAGCATCCCCTGGCGGACAATCGGGTCGAGGCCGGCCGCGTGCTCGGCTCCCTGCCGCGGCTGAATTCGCTGCGGCCCGGAGAAACCGTCGCGGTCACGGCGGTCATCGGATTCAGCGACCCGGGCCAGTTGCGGCGGGGATTCCTGGCCTATCTGGAGCGGGAGCGGGCCCGTCCCTACGCGGGGTTTCTGCATTACAACACCTGGTACAGCATCGGTTACTTCAATCGGTTCACCCAGGAGGATTTTACCGCCGTCATTCGCGCCTTCGGCCGGGAACTGGTTGAGAAGCGGGGCGTTAAGCTGAACGCCTTCGTCCTCGACGACGGCTGGGATGATCCCAAGACCCTGTGGAAATTCCATGCCGGCTTTCCGGCCGGCCTGGGCCCGTCCCGGAAGTTGGCGGCGGCTTACGGCGCAGGCATGGGAATGTGGCTTTCGCCCTGGGGCGGCTACCAGGGCCCGAAGCAGGAGCGGCTCCGGTACGGCGCGGCCGAGGGCTTTGAAATCCGCGACGGCAGCTTTTCCTTGGCCGGCCCCAAGTACTATGCCCGCTTTCGCGAGCTCTGTGAAAACGTCGTCCGCCGCGACGGCGTCGTCTACTTCAAGTTCGACGGCATCGGGGCTAAGCAGACCGGGCAAATCGATCCGGCGGCGGGACGGGATTTCGAGGCGATGCTGCGGCTGATTGCCGAACTGCGGGTGCTGGAGCCGGGCATCTTCATCAATCAGACGACCGGCACCTGGCCGTCGCCGTTCTGGCTGCGCCAGGTGGATTCGATCTGGCGGGGCGGGGAGGATCATGCCTTTGCCGGCGTCGGGACCTATCGCCAGCGCTGGATCACCTACCGGGACGCCGAGGTTTATCGGCGGATCGTGCGGCCCGGCCCGCTTTTTCCCCTCAACTCCCTGATGGTGCACGGGATCATCTACGGCGCCCTGGCCGACCATCTGCAGACGGACCCCGGCGACGATTTCGCCCGGGAAGTCCGGACCTATTTCGGCAGCGGCACCCAGCTGCAGGAATTGTATCTTTCGCCCCAGCTGCTTTCGCCGAAGAATTGGGACGACCTGGCGGCCTCCGCCCGCTGGTCCCGGGCCAACGCCGACACACTGCGCGACACGCACTGGATCGGAGGCGATCCCGGCCAGTTGGAGGTTTACGGCTGGGCGGCCTGGTCGGAAAAAAAGGGGCTGATAACGCTGCGCAATCCCAGCGACCGGCCCGCCACCTTCCGCTGCGATGTCGAGCAGATCTTTGAGCTGCCGGCTGGGGCGCCCCGCACCTACGCGGTCACCAGCCCCTACGCCGACGCGCCGGCACCTCGGGCGGTGCTGGAGGCGGGCCAGGCCGCCACGCTGACCTTGCCGCCGTACTCCGTCCTGGTGCTCGAGGCCGAGCCGCAGGCTAAAACTCGATCCCGGCCTGGGCTTTGACGCCCGCGTTGAAGGGGTGCTTGATCTCGCGCATCTCCGTCACGAGGTCGGCGGCCGCGATCAGTTTCTCCGGCGCATTCCGGCCGGTGATGACGACATGCTTGCCCGGGGCCCGGGTGGCGAGGGCGGCGATGACTTCGTCCACCGGCAGGTAGTCGAAACTGAGGGCGATGTTGAGTTCGTCGAGGACGAGCAGCTTGACTTCGGGCTGGCGGAGATAGGCGGAGGCGATGGCCCAGCCTTCCCGGCAACGGGCGATATCGGCGGCCCGGTTTTGCGTGTCCCAGGTGAAGCCGTCGCCGACGTAGTGCCAGCTGAGTTTGGGGCTGTGGAGGAGCTTTTCCACCGCCCGGTCGCCCGATTTGATGAATTGGACGACGGCGCAGCGGCGGCCGTGCCCGAGCATGCGGGCGAGCAGGCCGAAGCCCGCCGTGCTCTTGCCCTTGCCGTTGCCGGTGTGGACGATCACCAAATCGCGCTTCTCCTGCGCGGCGCGGATTTTTTTCCGCATCTTCGCCTGGAGCGCCTGCATTTTCCGGCGGTGGCCGGCCTCGGTGGGGCGTTTCACAGTGTTGTTACTTCGGATTTTTCACGTATTCGTCCATCCAGGCGACCATGCGCTGCCACATGGCCGGGAGATAGATGTGACCGGTGTCCGGATAGATGACACTTTGAAAATGCCCTTCCGCACCGCTGAGGCGGTAGAGGGGAGTGACTTTCGCCACAATCGTCTGAATGCCCGTCACGGGTGAGCCGGGGTCGCGGTCGCCGGTGAGAAAGAGCAGGGGGCGCGGCGCGATGCAGGCGACCACCGCTTCGGTGTCGAAGTGCCGCAGCAGGCCGGGAACAAAATAATAGATGCCGTGGGCAGCCAGCCCCTCCTGGGCGATCAAGTCCTCATAGCGGGTCAGGCACGCGACTCCGACTCCGGCGCGCAGCCGGTCATCCAGGGCCATGAGCCACCAGGTCCGGGTGCTCCCCATGCTAATCCCGGTGACGCCGATTCGGGCGGGATCGATCTCGGGGCGGGAACAGAGGTAGTCCAACGCCGTGAGGTCGTCCCGCAGCGTCATCCCCCAGAGTGTCCGTCCGGCCCAGAGGTTGAACTTGGCCGCGGTCAGTTCGGCCGCGCCATTTTTTTCCTGCGGGCCGCCGGGCCCCTGGCCGTTGCGCTCGCCAAATCCCGGAGCGTCGATGCCGAGAACGGCATAGCCCAGGCGCGCCAGGGTCGGACCGGGCGGCACCGGGGTGGCGTTGGTCTGCAGCATCTCCTGCTTGCCCACCGGCCATTCGCCGCCGTGCCAATGGCAATAAAGGATGGCCGGTGCCTTGGCGGCGAGGCCCGTCGGCAGGAAGAGATAGCCGGGGACCGTAGCGCCGAGGCCGTCCTCGAAGGCGAACTTTTCCAGGATATAACCGTCCTGAACCCGCCGCTCCATGACTCGGACCCGACTGGGCGCCGTCCGGGGGGGGAAGTCGCCGAGCAGGCGCTGCAGCGTGGCGCGAATCTCCGCCCGTTGCTGGGCCCACGCCGCCGGGGTGGCCGCGGGCCGGAACTCCGGCACGGGTACGGAACCGAGCCACCGCTGGGTCGCGGTCGGAGCGGCGGCTTCGCCGGCTCGGACGGTCCCGGGGTCGGCGAAAACTGCGAGGGTCAGAGCAGTGAGGAGCAGCTTAGGCTTCATAGGGTCGCCGGGCAGGCCCATTCGGCCTGGCCGCCCGGCCGATTCGATCAACCGGTCCCGGCCGCTTCAAAGGGCGAAACCGCCTTTGTACTTCCCGGAGACGCCCCGGCGGCTGTCCCGCCGGGCCAGAAACACCGCGATCAGGATCCGGATCAGCCCGGTCTCATAGCGGAGCGACCGGCTCAATTCGCGGCGCAGCCAATCCCGCAATTGGGCGATGCTGGCCGGGAACTCGTCCTCGTAGCTGAGGGCCAGGGCGTGAAAATTGCGCACCTGGTAGTATCGGCGCAGGGGCGAATAGTAGTTGAGCATCTTCTTCGCCCCCAGGGCCCGCCAGCGGCGGCGCACCCGCTGGGCGCCCATGCGATGGACCATGAGCGGGAAGGTCGTGCGGGTGACCGCGAAGCCCATCCGCTGCGCCCGGAGGGAATAGTCGTGATCGACGTGGTCGATGAAAAAGTCCTCCCGGAAAGCTCCAATGTCCTGGAAGTTCCTCCAGCTGATCAGAGTGCCGGAAGTGATGACCAAATCGGTCACATACCAGCTCTGGTTGCTCCGGGGCGCGTCCTGGCCGTGGATGATGGTGCCGTCCTCCAGGGTGCTATAGTAACCGCAGCCGAGGAAGGCCAGGCGCGGGCCCAGGGCGGCGGAACACTGGGCGTGGACCAGGACGAGCTCGGGCAGGGTGGAGGGGAAGATCCGCGTGTCCTGGTCGAAAAGGAGAAACCAGCGGTAGTTGCGCGCCGCCGCGGCGCGGATCCCGGTGTTGAAGCCCGCCGCCACGCCGGTGTTGCTGTCATTTTCGATCAAGGTGACCGCTTCGCTCTGCAGCTGGCGGAGCGCCACCCGCCGGGGCTCCTTCGAGCAGTTGTCGACGATTACCGTATGGGTGCAGCGGGCGATGACGGAGCGCACGCATTCCAGCGAGGAGTCATCCGGCTCGTACGTGACGACGACGGCACAGATCATCGAGGGTTCGAGAACGGAGGTGGCCGGCGACATGGGATTTTGCATCGTGCGACGGAGAAACCGGGGCGGCCGTGCCCGCAATCAATCTGCCGCCGGCTCCACCCCAGGGCAACGTTTTTCGGGTCTGCATTTCCAATTGCATTGACCCTTTCCCGCTCTGGCCCTTTTTCGGGGCCATGGCCCGCCTGCCTGCGACCCGTTTTCGGACTGCCTCGGGATTGGAGTGGATGGATCGGCTGTTCGGCGGTTGGACCGCCCTGGTCCTGCTCTTTCTCTACCTCCCGATCGTGGTCCTGGTGGCCTATTCTTTCAATGCCTCCCGGCTCAATATCGTTTGGACCGGCTTCACCCTGCACTGGTATGGCGAGCTCTGGCATAATCAGCCGATCCTCGGGGCCTTGCGCAACAGCCTGATTGTCGCGGCCGGCGCCACCCTCGTTTCGGTCGTCCTCGGCACCCTCGGCGCCTGGCTGCTCCACCGCTACCGCTACCGCTTTTCCGGGGCGATCCAGTCGCTCCTCTGCGCCCCGATGGTCATGCCCGAGATTGTCATGGGGATCAGCCTGCTGGTCTTCTTCGCCTGCCTGGGGCTGCAGCTGGGCTTCACCACTGTCATCATCGCCCATGTCACCTTCTGCTTCCCCTTTGTGCTCGTGGCGGTCCAAGCCCGGCTCCACGGCCTCGATCCCGCGTTGGAGGAGGCCGCACTCGACTTGGGCGCCCGCCCCTGGCAGGCCTTCTGGCTCGTGATCGTGCCCTGCCTGCGGCCGGCCATTTTGGCCGGCGGCCTGATGGCCTTCACGCTTTCGATGGACGAACTGATCGTGACCTTTTTCACCGCGGGGCCGAATTCCGCCACGCTGCCCTTGCGCGTCTTCGGCCTGGCCAAAATTGGCCTGAACCCGATGTTGAACGCGCTCTCCGCGCTCTTCGTCGCCGCCACGGTGGCGGCCGTGCTCGGATTTGAGCGGATGCGCCAACGCGGATGAGAGCGGGGCGCATGCTGGTGGGCTTGCTCCTGGCCGGGGCGGCGGCGCTGTCCGCTTCGGCCGCGGCGGACCGCGAGCTCAACCTCTTCGCCTGGTCCGAATACATCCCCCAGTCGGTCCTGGACGATTTCACGGCCGAAACCGGCGTGCAGGTGCACTATGAGACCTTCTCCTCGGGCGAAGAGATGCTGGCCAAGCTCCTGGCCGGAGCCTCGTCCTACGATCTGATTCAGCCGCCCGACTACATTGCCGAGGCCCTGATCAAGCACGGGCTCTTGAGCCGGCTCGACTTCTCCCGACTGCCGCATTTTGCCAACATCCTGCCGGCCTACCGGCACCTGCCTTTTGATCCCGACCAAGCCTACACGGTGCCCTACATGGCCGGCATCGCCGGCATCGTCTACAATGCCGCCAAGGTCAAAGAGCCGATCCGGGGCTATCGCGATCTGTTCGCCGCCGCCCACCAGGGTCGGATCGTGGTGATCGACGACTCGCGCGAACTGGTCACAGCCGCCCTCTATTCCCTGGGCTATCAGACCAACGACATCACTCCGGCATCCCTGGCGAAAGTCCGGCCGGTCCTGGCGGAGTGGTTTGAGCGGATCAAGCTCTTCGATTCCGACAGCCCGAAGACGGCCTTGCTCAACGGCGACGTCGATCTCGGCTTTGTCTGGTGCGGCGAAGCCGCCCTCCTCCTGAACCAGGACAGGAAATTCCGTTTTGTCCTGCCCGTGGAGGGGGCGCACGCCTCGGTTGACGTCCTGGCGATCCCGGCGGGCGCCCGGCATGGCGCCGCCGCCCTGAGCCTGATCGACTTTCTCCTCCGTCCAGAAATGAGTAAGCGCATCTCCGACGCCTTCCCCTACACCAATCCGAACGGCGCCGCCCGCCGGCTCCTCACCGCCGCCCAATTGGCCAATCCCGCCAGCTATCCCACGGTCGACCGGCCGCTCGATACCTTTCGCGACATCGGCCGGATGGGCGAGGCGATCGACGAACTAGTCACCGACTTGAAGAACTCGCGCTGAGCCCGATGCAAGTCCTGACCCTGCCCGATGCCGCCTCCGCCTCCGCCCGCCGCCCCGGCCTGGGCGGCTGGCTCTTGCTCGCGCCGATGCTGCTATGGCTGACGGCATTTGTCATCGCGCCGACCTTCATCCTGCTCGTCTACAGCTTCTGCCAGCGGGACGATCTGGGCCGGGTGGTGTTTGGCTTCACCTGGAGCAACTACGCCCGAGTGTTCGATCCGATTTATCTGCGCATTCTCGGCCGGTCGATCGGCTTCGCGGCGGTGGCGACCATCATCTGCATCGTGATCGGCTTTCCCGCCGCCTGGTTCGTCGCCCGCCGGCCGGCCCGGACCCGCGGCCGCCTCCTCCTCGCCGTCATGATTCCGTTTTGGACGAGTTTCCTTATCCGCACCTACGCCTGGATTGCGATTCTCAAGAGCGAGGGCCTGCTCAACGGCCTGCTCCAGGGCCTGCATCTGATCGCGGCACCCTGGAGCCTGCTCTATACCCCGGCGGCGGTCATGCTCGGTCTGGTCTACGCCTATCTTCCCTTCATGATCCTGCCGATCTACGGGAGCGCGGAGCAGCTCGACGCCAGCCTGATCGAGGCGGCCCACGATCTCGGAGCCGGCCCGGTCCGGGTCTTCCGGGAAGTGATCCTGCCCTTGACCTGGCCGGGGGTGGCGGCGGGGACCTTGCTCGTCTTCGTGCCGGCGATCGGCATGTTCGCGGTGACCGATCTGATGGGCGGGGCCCGGGTGCCGCTGATCGGCAATGTGATCCAAAATCAATTCCTCAAAGCGAGAAACTGGCCCTTCGGCTCGGCCCTCGGGGTGATTTTCACCCTGCTCTTCGTTCTGGCCTATGCCGCCATGCAGGGTCGGCGGAAGCCGGCGGCACCATGATTGCCCTCACCGGCATCACCAAGCGCTTCGGCGCCGTCACGGCCGTCGACCGAGTCGACCTCAGCGTGGCGGCCGGCGAGTTCCTGACCCTGGTCGGGCCCTCCGGCTGCGGCAAAACCACGCTCCTGCGGATTCTTTCCGGCTTCGAGCGGCCCGACGCCGGCGTGGTTCGCATCGCGGGCGAGGATGTCACCTCCCTGCCGCCTTACCGGCGCAACGTGAACCAGGTCTTCCAAAGCTACGCTTTGTTTCCCCACCTGTCGGTGCGGGAGAACATCGGCTTCGGGCTGCGGATGCAAAAGACGCCGGCGGCGGAGCGGGCGAACCGGGTGGCCGAGGCGATCGCCCTGGTCGAACTGGAGGGCATGGAGGACCGGCGGCCGGACCAGCTTTCCGGGGGCCAGCGCCAGCGGGTGGCCCTGGCCCGCGCGATCGTGCCGCGCCCGGCGGTGCTCCTGCTGGACGAGCCATTGTCGGCCCTGGACGCCAAGCTGCGCCAGCAGATGCAGGGGGAACTCAAGCGGCTGCAGCGCCGCCTGGGCATGACGTTTGTCTTTGTCACTCATGACCGGGCCGAGGCCCTGGCCATGGGCGACCGGATCGCGGTCATGAATAGGTCCCGCCTTGAGCAGGTCGGGCCGCCGGCCGAGGTCTACGCCCGGCCCAAGACGGCCTTTGTCGCCGATTTTATTTCCGAGGCGAATCTGGTGCGGGCGGAGCGCACCGGCGGGGCCGGCCCCGAGGCCCGCATCCGGCTGGCCTGCGGCGGGGAAATGACCCTGGCCGCCAGCCAATGGGCGCGGGAGCGGCCGGCGGGCTTGGTCTCCTTCCGTCCGGAGAAGATCGCCCTGAGCCGGTCGGCCGACCCCGGCGACGGCGCTTTCGCCGCCCGGGTGACGGCGGTGGAATTCCATGGCGCGGTCGAGCGGATCGAACTGCAGGCCGACTCCGAGTGCCGGCTGGTCGCCCTCCTCTCGGGCCAGGACCCCCTGGCCGGAGCGGTGAGGGTAGGCGACCCCGTCTGGTGCCGAGTGGAGGCCGCCGACCTGGTCGTCCTCGCCGATTAGAAACGCGCGGGGCGGAATAAGGGACCGTGCATCCGGGTGAGACCCCAAATAATTTCTCGTCTCGGGCCCGCTCGCCCGGTTAATTGGGTCTTCCCATGATCCTCGACATCCTTGCCCATTCCTCGCAATACACCGCGCTTTCGCCCCGGTTCCAGGCCGCCTTCGCCTTCCTGAAAAAATTCGACGGCACCGCCGCGCCGGGAAAATACGAAATCGACGGCACGAACCTTTACGCCCTGGTCCAGAAGTACACGACCAAGCCCTCCGCCGGCCGGCAGTTCGAGGCGCACCT
>Ga0302319_10019937_pt1 | contig 12154 bp, 16 predicted proteins | sample Bog_T0_2_FD_203319 | JGI IMG/M metagenome (GOLD analysis project Ga0302319, IMG submission 203319) | Peat permafrost microbial communities from Stordalen Mire near Abisko, Sweden - Bog_T0_2 | ecosystem: Environmental > Terrestrial > Soil > Wetlands > Peat | place: Sweden: Abisko, Stordalen Mire... | reverse complement strand
GGGGGTGCAGGTGGTGGAGGTGGCGGCGCGGCGGCGCGGACTGGTTCCTGGACCGTCGCGCCCTCGATTGAGGACGGCTTTATTAGGGGCAACATCACCTCCGCGGAAGGGTGCTTGCTTTCGAGAAAGTCCAGACCATCCACGGTAATCTGCAAGCTGCTCTTATCGTCGTTCACCACCAGGTTGCGTTGCTTCAAATACCACAGGGCCACGAACAACTCATCGTTTGAAATCGAAACGATGTTCTCCAGAGCTCGCATCGAAAGGGTCGGCGTGTAAGGGTGAGTACGGCGCCGGTCATAAAGAACACAAAGGATGACCATGCGCACCAGGGTGTCGCGCCCGAACAATTCAAAAAACTCCGGACCGCTAAATTTCGCCTCGCCTTCATTCTGATTAACCCCTTTCAGACGGTCGAACCCGCGGCGCAACGAGACGTCGGAGAGGACCTCGAAGGCAACCTGTACGGCTTCGTATTTCTCGGCATCGCCGGTCTCGGGAGTCGCGGGATCGTACTTCAAATTCATTTCGTTAAAGGCGCGTTTAATAATTTCCGAATCGGCCTTTGGATCGATTCCGAGAACAGCGTAGTGGTCTTGGAACTTCTGCGACGATGATGACATGGATACCTTCTTATCGGTTGAAATGAGACTGGCCGCGCTCGTCCAAAGTACCCGATCGCAAATCGTGTTTACCTTAGCAGGGCGGAGTTGCCGCTGGTTAACAGGCATTCAACCAAGGGTGGCTTATTATGGTTTTTGGGTGGCATGGACTCCGCAGATTCGGCGAAGCGGTTGCGGCGGAGAATTTTCTTCGTAGTAACCAACGTAATCTCTATCATTTGTTTGGCTTGGACCCTGTACGGAGCGAACCTCGGAGAACTCCGGCGCGAGATTGTCCATCTCGATTGGCGCTGGGTGGCTGCCGGTATGATTCTCGACGTCCTCGCCTTCTCCATACAGGCCTGGCGCTGGATGCTGGTGCTGAAACCAGTCACCGACATCCCAGCCTGGGACAGCATCCGCGCCGTCTATGTCGGCCTGTTTGCCAGCGAAGTGCTTCCCGTGCGCGCCGCGGGCGAAGTGCTCCGCTGCTATCTGCTGGGGCGCTGGTCCGATATCCCAGTTTCAGTGACGCTGGCCTCGGCTTTGATTGAGCGCATCTTCGATGGAATCTGGCTGGTGGTCTGCCTCTTCATGGCCACTCGCATCGTGCACCTGCCGCGTCAGTTTGTGGCGGGCGGGTACTTTCTGGCGAGCCTCCTAGTGGTGTTCGCCATCCTGCTTGGTTTCGCGATGTTCTGGAAACAGCAAACGCTCGACTACCTGCTGGGTGCCAAAGGGCTGGCGTGGGTCCACGTTTTGATTGAGGACCTCCACTTGATCGGCCATTCGCGCTTTCTCTATTACGCCGCCATGGTCAGTTTCCCTTGTATCTTGGTGCAAGCCCTCCCAATCTATGCGCTGATCCGCGCCTATCATCACCTGGAGGGAGTTGGTGTCTATGCGGCCTTCGCTTTGATGGTATTGCTGCGGTTAGGCGGCGTGGTGGCCGTAACTCCCGGAAATGTGGGCGCGTACAACGGCATCGCGGTGATTGGTCTGCGATTGTTCGGCGTAGCGTTTCCAGTCGCCAAGCGCTTCTCCATTATTCTTTGGACCGCTATTACAATTCCGCTCTTGGTAGTTGGGTTAATCGCAGTAGCGGCGAGTGGTCTGAATATGGGCGATCTGCACAAACACTCGCGAACTCCTCTGAAAACGCGCGATCCCGCTCCCGAGCCACTGGTCCCTTAAATTAGCAGGCTGCGGAAAAGACCTGCCCGCAACCGTCACCGCTCCGTTGCTCAGCCGCGCGTGTCAACAAGGTCTCTCGCGGATTTCCAGCCGGTTGGTCTTTGATACTTGTGATGTTATTCGGTCACATTCATCCCCATCACCATAGGACCCGAGTCCTGCAGCCGAAGAATGCTGATCGAGGCGGGCGAAATATCGAACCGGTGCAGATTATCGAGCGGAATCGACAGGTAATGCATCAAAGCCGCTTTGATCGCGTCGGCGTGACTAAAAACCGCGACAATTCGATCCGGATGCTTGTCCGCCAGTGACTGCACAGCCCCCACGAAACGCGTTTCCACTTCCGTCAGCATTTCTCCTCCGGGGGCGCGCAAGCTGCTCCGAAACCGGCAGAATCGCTTCCAATCGTCGCGCTGGTCCAATTCCGTGATCGGAGTACCGGACCATTGCCCAAAATCGAATTCCGCGAAGGCAATATCGATTCCTACACTCAGTCCAAGTTGCTCGGCCGCTGGAGCCGCGGTTTCCTGCGCGCGTTCCAACGGACTGCTGTAAATCGCGTCGATCTTCCACTTCGACAGACGCGCGGGCAGGCGCGCCGCTTGAGCCCGGCCAACATCGTTCAGATGCACGCCCGGCAGCCGGCCGGTAATGCGATGGCCGACGGCATCCGTTAAACCATGCCGAATCAGAAGAAAAGTAGTCAACTTATATTGTAAGTAGACCCGATGAGACGGTACCGTGACTACGATCCCTTCGCTTGGCTTTACACGCACTATTGGGGCGACGAGTTCCACCGCCAGATCATGCCCGTGCTCGACCGGTTGCTACTGCACGGATTACCCAAAAAAGCGCGAATCCTGGATCTGTGCTGCGGCGACGGGCGCGTCAGTTACCAGCTGGCCAAACGCGGGTTCGCGGTAACCGGGATTGACGGATCCGAACAGATGCTGACGTTCGCCAAGCAACGCTCGCCGAAGGTAGAGTTTATTCTCAAGGATGCGCGTAGCTTCCATCTGACGGCCGAATTCGACGGCGTGGTATCGACGTTCGATAGCCTGAACCACGTGATGACGGCGGACGACCTAAAGCTCGTGTTTCGGAACGTCCATGCCTGCCTGAAGGACGGCGCGACGTTCGTCTTCGATCTGAACCGGGAAGAAGCTTATGTCGATTTTTGGGCTAGAACGTCTACTTCTGTCGATCCGAAAGCGGTCAGTATCGCGCGCGGGTCATACGATGGAGAGGAAAAAACCGCTCATTGCGACGTCACGCTCTTTCGGCGTCAGCGGACTAGTTGGGAGCGGTCGGACTTCCGCTTAAGCCAGCGCTACTATCCGGAGGATCTGGTGACCGCAATGCTGGCGCAAGCAGGATTTGCCACCCAGACTTACGACGGTACCGCCGATCTAAAGATGCGGGGCGACATCGGCGCGGGGCGCGTATTCTTCGCCGCGCGAAAGCTGAACGCGACCAAATAATTTGAATCCATGCACTTACAGCGAATTTTCTGGTTGTCTGAAAATTCGTCTTGCACATTTTTCCCGCCGGAGAAATTCTTCCCGAACCGTAATGCACCCTATACGCCGCCGCAAAGCAAGGCTAATGAAGCTGTTTACTAAGCCTTCCTAAGCACTTAGCAGCGACAAGTGCATCCGCGAAGGGCCAGGCTTCGGATGGCCATCAAGTTGCCTTTATCGTAACCGAGTCCAGCCGTAGCGGTTAAAACGATTCTTACTAAGGACGTGCTGGAACGGCCGACGTTCTCATACTTTAGACCAAAATTGGAGTCTTTTCATGCCCCGAATTGCAACCCTTGAGGATCTTTTTGTACAAGAGTTGAAAGACCTCTTCGATGCTGAAAATCAGTTGACCCGGGCATTGCCCAAGATGGCCAAGGCGGCTACCGCGCCCGAATTGAAGGAAGCGATCCAGGAACACTTGGAAGTAACCAAGCAGCAGGTGGAGCGGCTGACGAAGGTATTTGAGGAGATCGGCAAACCTGCCAAGGGAAAACGTTGCGAAGCGATGAAGGGCCTGATCACCGAGGGCCGGGAACTGATGCAGCAGGACATCGAGCCCGAGCTCCTGGACGCCGGACTAATCGGCGCCGCCCAAAAAGTGGAGCACTACGAAATGGCCGGGTATGGGACGGTTCGGAGCATGGCCGCGATCCTGGGGCACAAACAAGCTGCGGCCTTGTTGGAGCAGACGCTGAAAGAGGAGCAGGAAGCGGACAAGAAGCTCTCCATGATCGCGAAGAAGTACGTAAATGTCCGGGCAATGAAGTCGGGCCAGGCTGAGGAGGAAGGGTCGGAGGAAGTGGAAGACACCAACGAATAGAGCGGCTCAAAGCCGCCGCGGAGGGGGATCGTAGAAGGTAGGCACGTTGTTGCCGGCGGTTCTGATCGTTCTGCTGTTGGGCCGCGTTTCCAGCGCGGCCCGGCAGCAGGTGCGGCACTGTAGATCGTAGCTTTTAAAAATTTGGAGTCGGTGGAGAAACAATGACAAGAGAAGAATACGGAAGTGCATATCAAAAAGGCTATAACCTGACTGTTCGGTTCCTGGTGTCGCGGGGTCTATCCTATGACTCGGCGCAGGAGACGGCACAAGCGGCATGGGCCAAAGGCTGGGAGCGGCTTGGTCAGCTTCGCGATCAGAATATGGTTCTCACGTGGATGAACAGTATCGCCTTGAACATACACCGGAGTTACATTCGGAGAGAGCCGCTGTTGCAAGCCCTGCCCGAGTTATCGACGCCCCCCAAGGTGAATCTGGCCGCTATAGATGTGCGCCGCATTTTGAAGTGCTGCAAGACGAACGATCGCATGGTGCTGCAACGCCACTATTTAGAAGGATACAAAGTTCAAGAAATTGCCAAGTCGCATGGTTGGACTGAAACCGCGGTCCGCATCCGGCTGCTGCGGGCTCGCCGTACAGTAGGCAAGCGTCTCGGAACCCGCACCGAGAGTCCAGCCGTATCACCTGTCAAAGCCGCCGCCGCCATGGCCCAAGCTTAACAATATCAACGTAAAAAAAGAATTGAGGAACCAATGAAAAGATTTGCTATCACGACACTCGCGCTTCTGCCCGTCATGGCGTTCGCGAAAGACAACAATATGAAAATCATGCACGAATCGGCCGCCGTATTTCACGAAATCATGAGTGCGCCCGATAAAGGGATTCCAAATGATGTTTTGGAAAAAGCCCACTGTATCGGCATCGTGCCGAACTTGAAGAGGGCCGGTTTTATTGTCGGAGCCAAGTACGGCAAAGGCGAGCTGGTCTGCCGGACAGCGACTGGTTGGAGCGCTCCTGAGATCATCGTCATTGAGGGAGGAAGCGTTGGGTTCCAGATTGGGGCCGGCGAAACAGATGTTGTCTTCGCGGTTATGAATAAGACCGGCGAGGAGCACATCATGCAGGATAAGTTCACACTGGGTGGCGACGCTTCAGCCATGGCCGGCCCGGTAGGACGAGACGCCCAAGCCCAAACCGACGCTATGATGCACGCTGAGATCCTTTCTTACTCCAGGGCTCGCGGTTTGTTCGCGGGAATCAGCCTGGAAGGCGCGACTCTGCGGCCAGATCGTGAAGATAATCACGAACTTTACGGACGCGATGTGACCCCGCGCGAAATCCTGTCGGGAACTGTTCCGCCTCCCCCGGCGGCCAGCGCTCTTTACATGGATTTGAAAATGTATTCACCCCGCCACACGGCCAGCCGCTAGTTTTGGACTTGGGGAGCAGGCGAAAAGCGCCGGCTCCCCAATCTCTTCAGTTATCCTGCTCAAACATCTTCACCGTCCGTTCAATTCCTGCAAGTAGTGGGGTCTTGACAATTCCCGCAACATGAGCTTGCAGTTGCGAGTCATCCATCTGGTATGCGACCGGAACCTGAGGTCCAGCGTTGGTCAGCAACTTAGCAGCCCCCGGTCGGATTTGATCGATCATCTGGATCAGCGCCCCCATCTCCACCACCTCTCCCGCCAGATTAAAGACTTGCGCGCCTTCCAGCGGAGCATACAGGCTGGCGATGAATGTACCAGCCACATCCTCCACATATTGCATATCCATATGGCCGCTGAGCCTGATCTGAAACGGCTGGTTCCGCACCACGGCCCGCATCGCCAAGGTAGGATCGGCCGTGACGCCCAAATCGCGGCCATAGCCATACACTGCCCAAGGCCGCAGACCGATGCTGGAGATGCCGTTCGAAGCATAGAAGGCCCGTGCATTCCCCTCGTTCGCCTGCTTGAACACCCCATAGTGCGTCGCCGGCTTCAATGGATCGTCCTCCGAGAGCTTGCGTTGATCGTAGGCGTGCTCCGGGCCCCACACAGCCGACGAACTCGCGTAAACAATCTTGACCGGCCAACCTGCATCTCGCGCCGCCTCGAACACGTTCAGCGTCCCGATTACGTTGATCAATCCGCCGGTCACCGGTTGTGCCTGACAGAACGGCATCAATACGGCAGCCAGATGCACGATGTGGGTGATCTCTTCATCCTTCACCAGTGCTTTCACCGCTGCCGTATCCTCTATTTGGCCGGGTTCAATTTTGAGCTTCTCAACTAAATCCGGCGGCGTAATTCTCTTGATCCGTACCGGTTCGCGATCTAAGTCGTAGATCACTACGTCGTCGCCGCGCTCCAGCAACTGCTTCACGATCCAGCTTCCGATACAGCCCTGGGCGCCTGTAACCAAAACTCTTGCCAAATCTCGCTCCTATGGTTGTTTATGCTTGGTGCGGCTGCAGGCGGTTTCAGCGCCCGTTGGATCCAAAGCCGCGGACCCTTCTTCGATATTGACGATTTTCCCGCCAGTATCAATTACAAAAGTAACCCTGTTCGCGATTCCCATCTGTGGAATCAACACGCCGTATAGCTCCGAGACCTTTCGCATATGATCGCTGAGCAGTGGAAATTCCGCGTTCAATTCCTTCTTGAATTGCGCCAGCGTCGGTGTGAAATCCGTGCTAATTCCCAGGACCTGCGCGTCCATGCTGTTGAAGTTAGCGATACCAGACTGGTACGCCGTTAGTTCCTTCGTTCAGCCACCAGTGAAGGCCGCGGGGAAGAAGGCCAGCACCACCATCTTCTTACCGCGGAAATCGGACAACTTGACCGGCTTGTTAGTAGTATCGGGCAGTGAAAAATCGGGAGCCTCGTCGCCGACTTTAAGATTGGTCTTGGGCGGCGTAATGTTCTGCGCCGATACAGCCGCCGCCAGCGTGGCGCAGGCGATCGCGATGCGAAAGGTTTTCATGGGGTGAGCGTACCATATCGTCCCGAGGAGCGCCTAATGCGAGCATCGCCTGCGCTCAATGCAAAGCCAGAGGCTAAAATCGGAATGTGAACGACTTTCGTAAGAAGGTTCCGGCTGGGCCGCTGTCCGAATTCGTCGCGTGCCTCTGGTATTCTCGCGGCACCCCTCGCAGTCACGAATTCGAGCGTATTCTACCCGACGGGTCCGTGGAGATCGTCATCAATCTCCAGGAAGATCATTTTCGGGTGTATGAACAGCATTCGAACACACTGGTGCAGACCGTGAGGGGAGCCTTAGTTTCTGGACCACGCTCCGATTACTTTGTAATCGACACCGCCCAGCAGTTGTTAACCATCGGAGTCCACTTCAAGCCGGGCGGAGCTTTTCCGTTTCTCGGCCTGCCAGCCGCCGACATTCAGAACCAGCAGGTAGCCCTGCACGACTTGTGGGGCCAGGCCGCTTCCGACATGCGTGAGGAACTTCTGGAGGCTGCTTCGGTGGACCAGATGTTCGAAGTACTTGAGAAGTGGCTGCTGCGGCAGGCCTCGAGAATCGAGCGGCACCCGGCTGTCGTCTATGCCTTGAAAGAGTTCCGGCCTGGACACGCCCGGGGCGTCCTGGACGTCACCGATCGGATCGGCATCAGCCCCAAGCGGTTCATCCAGCTTTTCCAGAAGGAAGTTGGCCTCACGCCCAAGCTATTTTGCCGTGTGCGCCGCTTCCAGAAAGTGCTGCACTCGGTCGCCATGGGCGAGCGAATCGAATGGGCGGACGTCGCGCTCCACTGCGGCTACTTCGATCAGGCCCATTTCATTCACGATTTCCGCGCTTTTTCCGGACTGAATCCATCCACATACATCGCACAAAGGACGGAACATCTAAATCACGTGCCGCTTAGTTTGTAGGCCCTGCTGTTCAATTTTTTACAATCAAGATCGCTGTGTCCCGATGCAAAATGGGTCCAGGGAGGAAAGACATGAGCTCAATTTCATACATTCCAGCGGGCTATCACACCGTGACCCCGTATCTTACCGTGAAAGGCGTGGCTGGATTGATCGATTTTCTGAAAACCACTTTCGATGCCACGGAAAAGGAAGTATTAAGACGGGCCGACGGCTCGATTCACCATGCCGAAATGCAGATTGGCGATTCGGTGGTGATGATGGGCGAGGCGAGCGGCGAGTGGCAGCCCACCGGCGCGTCCCTGTATGTATACGTGCCCGACACCGACGCCACCTATCAGCGCGCGCTGGCCGCCGGGGCTACCTCGCTACGAGAACCGGTCGACCAGTTTTACGGCGATCGCTCCGGTGGCGTCAAGGACGCCTGGGGCATTTCCTGGTGGTTGGCCACACATAAGAAGGACGTATCAACGGCGGAAATGGAGAAGCGTCTTAAGTAGGCAATCACGCTTCACTAGCGCGACTCCAGCTTACCGCTGTACTGCGGCTTTTGATCCGGCTTGGCATCCACATATTCGATCCAGCCATCCATCATCTCCGTCTCACTGGCCGCACCCCACCGGATTACTTTCGACGGATCGGGATTTAGCGGGTTATTGCGGGAATTATCGAAACTCGCAATGATCTTCAGCCGCGTCCCTTTAGGCACAAAGATCGGATCGGCGGCGCGATAGGTAATTTGCCAGTTGAAGTTGTAATCGGGCACGTTCAGCAGGGTTTCTTGGCGGCCATCTGGATACGTGACATCCATGCGCATGGCTTTGCCGCGCAAGTGCATATGCGGCGTCAGGCTGGTAATGTACATGTCCTTCTGAAACGTATGGCATTCCGTAACTTCATGATCGGGATCGTTGGCGGGGATCAGGAACATGTGATTGGAGAGATCGATTCTGCGGGCGACAGTCTTCGGCGGCTCCTTTGCAAAGATCAGGCCAACGCTGGTTTCGTCGTACTCGATTTTGCCGGTCGAGCGCGAATAATGGATCTGGAAATTCAGCTTGGAACCTGCCTTCACCAATCGTGCGGTTCCTTCCGGGTAGACATCCGGGCCGCGTCCCGGAAGATAAGAACTGATCAGGCTTCCCAGGTCGCTTTGGTGAGTTCCAGGGAAGACGCCATTGTCGTCGCGCGCGCAGCCATCGTCGATCACGGGAGCCTCGGGCCGAATAAACGATAGCGTGCCTTCTTCAATATGCAGCCACTTGCCGTACTCCTGCTCGGGCGTTAGTTTGGCTGCGGCAGCGGTTTTCTTCTCTTCTTCAACGACGAAAACATGCGCGTGGTGGACGATTCTGCGATTGCCGGGCCGAAGTTCGGCTGCCACCACCCAGCGGTCTTCTTGAAAGTTCGTGGGTACAGTGATGTAACTGTATTCGTCCGGACCGGCCGGCTCCAACTTGAACTGCGGAATCGATATCACGGCGTCCGGCTTGCCGATTCGCCAGCCCTCCTCGAACACGGGAGCGGGTGGCAGATCCTTCGGATCACCCTCGGGCTTGCTGCCCTCGACCCATGCCTTAATGGTCGCGATTTCCGCCGCGCTCAAGCTGGGATCGTTCGACCATTTGCCGGTATGCGGATCGGCTTTCCAAGGCGGCATTTTGCGGCTCAGGACGGCGTCTTTGATCGAAACCGCCCAAGGACGGGCGTCTTTGTAGGTGACCAACGGCATGGGGGCGATGTCGCCGGCGTGGTGGCAGGTGGCGCAATGCTGATAGAGGATGGGAGCGACGTCGCGTGAAAAAGTAGGAGTTTCGGCTGCCAGCGGCAGCGTTAGCAGCGCCGGCAGCAAGCGCCGAATTGTGTATCCGCCCATGTCATATATACTGTACCTCTATGGTGAAATTCTTTCTTGCCGCCGCCTGTTTTGCTACGCTTTCGACCGTGGCTGCACAAATTCCCGAACAAGCTCCCAGTCCGTCGCTAGTTTCCGATTCCACGGTTTACGAATTGCGCACCTATCACGCCTACCCTGGAAAACTGGAAGATCTGCACAAGCGCTTCCGTGAGCACACGTTGACGATCTTCGCGCATCACGGCATGAAAGTGGTCGGATTCTGGGGACCCACGGACAAGGACAAAGGTGCCGAGAACACACTAATCTACATTCTGGAGTTTCCCAGCCGCGAGGCCGCTACCAAGGCTTGGAAAGAGTTCGTCGCCGACCCCGAATGGCAACGCGTGTCAAAAGCATCGGAGGCTAACGGCAAGCTGGTGGAGAAGGTGGATTCCGTGTTCATGAAGCGCACCGATTATGCGCCGAAGCAATAACATGCGAATCGCTCTAGTTGCAGCCTTATCCACACTTTGCTGCCTGGCGGATTCCTCGAATGTCGCGGTGAGTACGTTTTCCCACGACACGAAACTGACGGCCGACCCCGCCAGTCCCGAATGGAAGGACGCTCCCGCGATACGCGCCGACAACGATCCGCTGGGTCCGGCGGTGCCGCACCACAGCACCGAAATTCGCTCGCGCTGGACGCACGATAACCTTTACTTCCTTTTCATTTGTCATTTCGACCAGTTGTATTTGAAGCCCCATCCAGTGATTCAGGCCGAAACCAATCATCTGTGGGAATGGGACGTCGCCGAAGCCTTCATCGGATCGGACATGGCGAACATCTACCGTTACAAGGAATTCGAGATTTCTCCACGAGGCGAATGGGTGGATCTGGACATCGATCTGAAACATCCGCTGCCGGAAGGCGGATGGCTGTGGAATTCCGGCTTTGCTTCAAAGACGCGGATCGACGAGGCGAATAAGATCTGGTACGGCGAGATGCGGATTCCCTTCAAGTCGATCGCATCGGAAGCGCCGGCGGCGGGGCAGCGCTTCCGGGTAAATTTCTACCGTATGCAAGGTCCACCTCCAGGTCGTAAAATGATCGCTTGGCAGCCCACGCATCAGAAGAACTATCATGTTCCCGAGGCGTTCGGGTTGCTCGAGTTGAAGTGAAGTAATCCGCTATCTGCACGCGCGCGATGTAGATCTTGCGCGGTTGACCCGGAGGGCGATCATCAGAGCTTCCCCGGCGCCCCGATGGTGACCACACACGGTCAGTTGACCTTAGATGGTCGCTAAAACGATTCGTTTTCGGTTGTCGCAGACGCCGTCCCAGGCTTTTTCCCACCGCATTTTCATTCGGTGCTTCTCTTGCTTCACACCATTCCCAGAGGAGACACACATGTCTGAACGAAACTCAGTAGTGGCCGTCTACGGCACACACCTGGAAGCCGAGGAAGCGGTGAAGGAACTGCAGCGGTCTGGAATCGATATGCGCACACTGTCCATTGTCGCCAAGGGCTCTCACACCGACGAAAATGTCGTGGGTTACTACAACACCGGCGATCGCATGAAGCATTGGGGCAAGCTAGGCGCCCTCTGGGGAGGCTTTTGGGGACTATTGTTCGGTTCAGCGTTCTTCGCGATTCCCGGGATCGGTCCGGTTCTGGTGGCTGGTCCTCTCGTTGCTTGGATCGTGGGGGCTTTGGAGGGCGCCGCGCTCACGGGCGGTGTGAGCGCCATCGGAGCCGGATTGTTTAGCATTGGCATTCCGAAAAATAGTGTCCTTGCGTATGAAACGGCGATCAAGACAGACCGATTCGTCGTGTTGGTCCACGGCACGACTACGGAAGTACAAAAGGCGCGAGACGTCATTGAGCGCACTCGGCCGATCAGCGTAGCGATGCACGCCCCTGAATTCGCGGCGGTCTCGGCGAGATAGGAGAGTAACATCATGCAACGAAATACAACCCAACTACAAGGTCTTACAATCCGCGCCACCGATGGCGATCTTGGGACAGTTGATGACTTCTACTTCGACGATGAGACTTGGACCATCCGTTATCTCACCGTGGAAACCGGCGGATGGCTGGGAGGCCGTCCCGTCCTGATCGCGCCGATCTCCATAATTCATGCCGATTGGCAATCCAAGCGATTGGATGTGGCGCTCACGAAGAAGCAGGTTGAGAACAGCCCCAACATCGACACGCACAAACCAGTCTCCCGGCAACACGAAGTCGCCTACCTCGGATACTTCGGCTATCCCTACTATTGGGGCGGCCCCTACGCTCCTACTTTCTATCCAATGGGCGTCACTGCCCCGATCAACGCCCCCATGGAAGGGC
>Ga0302319_10019935_pt1 | contig 12154 bp, 7 predicted proteins | sample Bog_T0_2_FD_203319 | JGI IMG/M metagenome (GOLD analysis project Ga0302319, IMG submission 203319) | Peat permafrost microbial communities from Stordalen Mire near Abisko, Sweden - Bog_T0_2 | ecosystem: Environmental > Terrestrial > Soil > Wetlands > Peat | place: Sweden: Abisko, Stordalen Mire... | reverse complement strand
GAATCCTGGAGTTACGGTGAATACCGCGGTTGCCTTTGTTGAAGCGCGGGTGAGGGAGTTCAGCGTTGCCGTGACCACGACATCCACACGGTCGGCCGTGAGGTAGCTGGGTGGAGTGTACTCGCCAGTGGAGGTAATGGCGCCCGGCCCGCTGTTGGCGTCGCCGCCCGAAACTGACCAGGCGACGTTCGCCGCGCCTCCTGTGGTGAGCGTGGCATTAAGCTTCTCTACGGTTGCGCCCCGCGCATTGATTGCATTGCATCCGGTGCAATTGGTGTCGATGAGGCCTGTTCCGGGGGAGATGTAGAAGGTAGCGTTGGAGGGGTTGGCGATCACACGTCCGCCGCCGCAACCCGCCATAAGCAGCAGGGTTGGCGCTGCGATCAACGCGAACGTCCGGAAGGGCAGGCTCCGCATGGGGAAAATCCCTGAATCTATTCTATCGACTGTGCCCGGGAGGAAACAGGAGCGGGACTCATGAAAGCACCCTTCCCAGGAAGCCCTTCAGGCCCCAGCGGCCCAGCGCGGCGGTGAAAAACGCCAGTGCTATCAGAATTCCCCACCACGGCATGTGCGGAATCTGGGGAGTGACGGAGGCGCGTAAGCCCTCGCTCATGTAGACGATGGGATTGAAGAGCACTCCATACTGCAGCCAGGGAATCTTGCCGAGGTTGGCCCAGGGGTAGTAGACGCATCCCAGAAAAGTGATGGGCACCACGATGATGGAAAAGACCAGGCCGATCTGGCGGGGATTCACGGTGGATCCGATGACGAGGCCGAGCGACCCGGCCAGCAAGCTGGAAAGTATGAGCACCAGCGGAAACAGGAACCAGTTGTGTATGTCTGCCTTTACCGGGACGGCTGGTATGTAGTAGGCCATAGGAATTACCAGCACGGCGGCCACCATGCTTTGCATGGCGCTGAAGCACACTTTCTCGAGCGCCACTGCCCACAAAGGGAGTGGACACATGACGCGGTCGTCAATCTCGCGAGTAATGCCGAACTCAGACGAAAGGGGCAGGGCGACGGCGGCGATGCCGGAGAACATGATGGCTACGGCCATCAATCCGGGGAGAATGATGGTGCCGAAGTTCGCTCCCGCGCCGGACGCAAGAGGGTTTCCGCCGGCCATGCGGGGCAGGATAAAGGTGAATACAAATAGGAAAAGCAGCGGCTGCATGCCAACGCGGAGCATAAAGGGGGCAATTTCTCGCGAAAGCACGCGCAGGTCGCGCAGGAAAAGGCCCAGAAAGGATTTAAGGAAGATGCCGGAACTGAGCCGATCTACGCCACTGTTTCCTATTCCCTGTTCCCTGTTCCCTGCTTTTAGGCTACTCACGTAAGTCCCTCCCAGTGAGTTGAATAAAGACCGTTTCGAGGCTTGGCTCGGTGATTTCGAGGTCTCGAAGACCGAAGTGCGCGGCGGCCTGGACGAGGTCGGGCAGCAGGCCCTCGGAACTGGCGGCCGCAACGCGGAGGCCTGTGGGCGTGACCTCGGCGCTGGTGACATCTTCGCGCCCCTTGAGCGTGGCGACCAACGGCTCCAAATCGTTCAAAGACTTCAATTTGAGGTCGAAGATGGTCTGTGCGCCGAAAGTTGACTTGAGCTTTTCAGGCGATCCGAGCGCCAAAACGCGGCCGTAGTCGATGATGGCAAGACGGTCGGAAAGCGAGTCGGCCTCTTCCATGTAGTGGGTGGTTAGAAGCACCGTAATGCCCTCCTTGCGCAGACCTTCGACGGCCGTCCACATGGCCATGCGGCTTTGCGGATCGAGGCCGGCAGATGGCTCATCGAGGAACAAAACTGTAGGCCTATGTGCGATGGCGCGAGCGATTTGTACGCGCTGGGCGAGGCCTCCCGAGAGTTGCGCTGGGTAGACGCTTTTGCGCTCGGTGAGAAGGAACTGAGCCAGGAGTTCATTGGCCCGGGACTTGGCGTGGGAGTGAGAGAAGCCGAAGTAGCGGCAGTGGTAATAGAGGTTCTCAAATACAGTGAGCGAGCGGTCGAGGGTGTTGAATTGCGGCACGACGCCTATGTGGCGGCGAGCATGTGCCGGGTGCTGGACAACGTCGATTCCGGCAATGCGGACTGTGCCTCTGGTGGGCAGGGTCCTGGTGGTGGAAATGCTGATGAGAGTGGTTTTACCGGCGCCGTTTGGGCCGAGAAGTCCAAAGATTTCTCCCTGTTTCAGCTCCAGATCGATACCGTCCACTGCCACTACGCGGAGCTTGGACTCGTAGATTTTGGTCAGTGCTTCAATTTCGACGATCAAGAGATTCACCTGGCAGGATTCGGAAAATGCATGCGTACTCTAGACTAATGCATCGAAGCGGGCGGACGGGGCCGCGACATCCGGCAATCGTGGGTGGATTGGCCGCGTTATTATGGATTCGAAATGCCGTTTCCAATCAAGACCTGCGTCGTTTGCTCAGAAGAGTTCGAGCTGAGGCCGGATAAGCCCGGCTTCGCCAACCGCTGTCCGGAATGTAGTGCTCCGGACGCCAAGGAGCCAGCCGCCAAACGGCCACTTAGCGAGGAAGAGCGCAAGGCTGAGCATGAGGCAAACGAGGCTCGGCGGAAGGCGATCCGCGATCTGCTTTACCGCAAAGACAGCTGACTGGGACTGCCTCTCTCATATCTGAATCTTGACCGGCCAGGTCTTCCAGATATCCGCGCAGTAGTCGCGGATGGAGCGGTCGGACGAGAATCTCCCGATACGCGCTACGTTCAAAATGGACATTCGGGTCCATGCCTTTTGGTCCTTGTAGACCTCGGCGACGCGGTCCTGGCAGTCGATGTAGGACTGGTAATCGGCCAAAAGCATGTAGTCGTCTCGGTTTAGAAGGCTGTTGACCAGCGGTTCGAAGAGCGTGCGGTCGCCATGAGAGAACTCGCCGCTCAAAAGAGAGTCGAGGACCTCGCGGAGGTTGATGTTCGTTTCATAGAAGGCGTGCGGATTGTAGCCCTCGCGCTTGCGGGCCTCGACTTCGGGCGTTGTAAGTCCGAAGAGAAAGAAGTTAGCCGCTCCGACTTCCTCGCGTATCTCAATGTTAGCTCCGTCGAGGGTTCCAATGGTAAGTGCGCCATTCATGGCGAACTTCATGTTACCGGTTCCGGAAGCTTCCTTGCCGGCCAGAGATATCTGCTCGGATAAGTCGGCTGCGGGATAGACGCGCTGGCCGAGTTTAACGCTGAAATCTGGGAGGAAGACGACCTTCAGGCGGCCGCGGATCAACGGGTCGGAGTTAATAGCTTCGCCGACGGAGTGGATAAGTTTGATAATAAGCTTTGCCATGCGATAGCCAGGCGCGGCCTTTCCACCGAAAAGAAAGGTGCGGGGAACAATCTCCGTGTCAGGGTGGCGCTGGATGCGCTTTAAAAGCGTAAGAATGTGCAGGACTTGCAGGTGCTGGCGCTTGTACTCATGAAGCCGCTTGACGAGGACATCGAAAATAGATTCTGGATCGGCGGCGATGGCTAGACTCGAGTGAATGTAGGCGGAGAGTTGAAGCTTGTTTTGGTGTTTGATGGCGCGCCACTCATCGCAAAAACCGGCATCGTCGATCAGAGGCTCGATGCGGCGGAGCTTTTCGAGATCGCGAATCCATCCGGGGCCGAGACGCGAAGTGAGTAACTGGGCGAGGAGTGGGTTGGCGAGGACCATCCACCGGCGCGGGGTTACGCCATTGGTCTTGTTGGAGAATTTCTCTGGTGTAAGCGCGTAAAAATCGCTGAGTACGCTGGTTTTGAGCAGTTCGGTATGGAGCGCGGCAACGCCGTTGACGGCATGACTTCCGAGAACGGCGAGGTGAGCCATACGCACGAATTTTCCTTCGTTTTCATCGATGAGCGAGAGGCGCTGAACGCGTTCGGGGTCGTTGGGAAACTTCTTGCGGACATTGTCGAGATGGCGGGCGTTGATTTCGTCAACAATCTCAAGATGGCGCGGGAGCAGGGATGCAAAGAGACCCTGCGGCCACTGTTCGAGGGCCTCGGGCAGCAAAGTGTGGTTGGTATACGAAAGGGCGTGACAAGTTACATGCCATGCGGCATCCCACTCCATGGAATGCTCATCGATGAGCAGGCGCATGAGTTCGGCCACGGCAATGGCGGGATGGGTATCGTTCATCTGGATGGCGAAATTGCGATGAAGCTCGGCGAGGGGGCGATGCTGCGTTGCCTGTATTTTCAGGATGTGCTGCAGGCTGCATGAGACGAAGAAGAATTGCTGGGCCAGTCGCAGTTGCTTGCCCTGCATTTCGTCATCGTTGGGATAAAGAATCTTGGAAATGTTCTCAGATGAGACTTTGTCGGCAACGGCGCCGACATAGTCTCCATGGTTAAACGTCTCGAAGTCGAAACTCTCAACGGCTTGCGCGGACCACAGGCGCATGGTATTTGCGGTGTTGGTGCGATAGCCGAGAATTGGCGTATCGTGAGGGACTCCGCGGATAACTTTCTGGGGAATCCATGCTACGCGGACGCGGCCTTTTTCGTCGGTGTGGGATTCAGTGCGGCCGCCCAGTTTAACTTCGAAGGCATCTTCGGGGCGCTCAAGGGCCCACGGGTTGCCGAGGCGCAACCAATGGTCGGTGGATTCCACCTGCCAGCCGTCGCGAATCTGCTGGTCGAAGATTCCATATTCGTATCGAATGCCGTAACCAATGGCGGGAATGTCAAGAGTGGCGAGCGAATCCATGAAGCAGGAGGCGAGACGGCCGAGGCCGCCATTTCCGAGGCCGGGTTCTTCTTCCTGTTCGATGAGAACGTTGAGATCGATTCCGAGCTTGCGCATGGCTTGCTCAGCTTCGTCGAAGATGCCGAGATTGATGAGGTTGTTGGCGAGGTGAGGGCCAGTGAGGAACTCGGCCGAGAGATAGCATACTACGCGGACATCCTCGGCCTGGTAGTTGCTGACAGTCGAAGTCCAGCGCTCGACAAGGCGGTCGCGGACCGTGTGCGCGAGTGCCATGTAAAGGTCATTAACGGTGGCGCGCTCGCGGGAACGGCCTTGAACGAAGAGCAGGTTATCGAGGAACGATTGTGCGAGTGCATCTGCGCCCAAGGCGGTTCTTTGGCTTTTTTGAGATATGGGCTGCGATGGCTGAACGACTTGTGTGTCTGGCATTTGTTCCTCGATCCGTGCGCGAGCGCGAAACTCCCGCTGCTGTGTAGATGTTTCCAAGGATAGGTCTGGGCGGCCGGGGACGCTGTGACGAAGCTGTTAAATGAGCGGTGCGCGACGGGCGGGGACCGTTTTGGGACTAATGAGGCCGCATTGGGTCGCGCATGAGCCAATTCCTGAATTCCTTAGATTATGCCGATTTCCATTTACTCCGCACAAATTGGTTCCAAACGATCCGGCGCGGCCTTGATGGATAGTGCGAATTGAACAGTGAGTTATAACTTCCTCCTCACAATGGATGGTCAATTCTGCTCAGTTATGCGGAATTGTGAATTCTCCGCATTTTCTGCGGTATGAGCAATATGATACAGAGTTTGCTTTTTGCTCCTTGTTAACTTGGCAGCGTTGCATCCTGCGGGGTTTTTTATGCGGGACCGGCGGATCGATGAGCGTTGAAGACCGCACCATCCACAGTTGGACAGATTGGACAAGAGGAATCCCATGCGCAAATTCAGGTTTGGTATCACGTATTGGCTGGCGGCTTTGTCGCTTGTTTTTGTCGCCGGTTGCGGTCAAGAAACAGTAAGCATCCCAGGCGTGGTGTCGGTAACTCCCGCTCAAGGCGCTACTGGTGTCGCTATCAACACGACCGTTACCGCGACCTTCAGCATACCGATGAGCCCGGCCTCAATTACAACCTCTACGTTCACGTTGACAGGGCCCGGGGGGACTGCCGTGGCTGGAACTGTGACGTACAGCGGCTTGATCGCGACATTTACGCCGACTGCCGCGCTGGGATACGGAACTACCTACGCGGCTACGATCACCACGGGAGCCCAGACTCCGGGCGGCGCAGGGCTGGTCAGTAATTATGTGTGGACATTTACCACGATTGCCGCAGTTCCCCCGGTGGTTCCAGTCGTGGGGCCGGTCACTCCCACTGCATTCCTTCAAAATGTTGCTGTAAGCCCAGTCATCAACGCGACCTTCAGCGTGCCGATGAGTTCCTCGGTTGACACGGCCTTCACGGTCGCAGGCCCCGGCGATGTTGCCGTGGTTGGAACCGTCACGCTGAATGCCAGCGGGACGATCGCCACGTTTGCGCCCGCGGCCCCTCTGGCATACAGCACCACCTACACGGCTACGATCACCACCGCGGCTACGGGCGCGGATGGCGCTTCGCTGGCTGGCGCCTACGTGTGGTCCTTTACGACGGTTGCGCCTGCGCCTCTAGTTGTGACGACGACACCGGCAAATGGAGCCCTCGATGTGCCCATCGGCCAAGTGCTCAGCGCCACCTTCAGCCAGACGATGAATCCAAGCACGATGAACACGACAACCTTCACGCTTTCGGTGACGGGTGGAGCTGCCGTATCTGGAATCGTCACGCCCTCCGGCACATACGCGACGTTTATGCCGAATGCTCCTCTCTTGAACAGCACCAGCTATACGGCCACCGTCACAACCGGGGCGACGTCCCTGGCGGGCATTCCATTGGCAACCAGCTACATGTGGAAATTCACGACGATTACGCCCGTTCCTAACGTGGTATCCACGGTGCCTAAAAACTTAGCGACCAGCGTACCCATCGGCCAGGCGCTCACCGCGACCTTCAACGAACCGATGACCCCGGACACGCTCGACGCGGCATCCTTTACGGTTACGGCTGGCGGAGTCACCATACCGGGAGCCGTCTCGTATTCGGGCCTGGTTGCAACGTTTACTCCGACTTCCAACCTGGACTACAGCACCGTCTACACAGCCACTATTACCACTGGGGTTTATGACCCGCAGGGCCAGGAGCTGCCAGCCAACCATGTGTGGACATTCACCACGCTTTCCCCGGCGCTTGCGGTGGTATCCACGAAACCATTGAATACAGCCACGGGTGTGCCCGTCGACCAGCAGATCAGCGCGACCTTCAACGAGCCGATGACTTGCCCGCTTGCCCCGGGAGCGTTTACAGTCACAGGCCCCGGCCTGACTGTCGTCACCGGAACCATCGGTTGCTCGGGCTCCACTGTGACGTTCTCGCCGACCAGCTTCCTTGCACCAAACGCCCTTTTTACGGCCACGTTCAACAGCGCAACCACGGACACGGCGGGGACTGTCCTGTCCAGCCCCCCTTACGCGTGGACGTTCTTGACGCTTGCGGCTCCCACCCAACCAACGGTCATCGTTACTGACCCGAATAATCTGGCCACGGGCGTGCCCATCAACCAGGCCGTCACTGCCACCTTCAGCGAGGCAATGGACCCGGCCACGATCAACTCGGCAACCTTTACGCTGATCGTGACGGGCGGCGCAACGGTAAACGGAGTGATCACCTATGTGCCAAACGGCTCGATAGCAACGTTCACGCCGGATAGCCCCCTTGCGTACGACACCCCCTACACGGCCACAATCAACATGGGGGCGCTGGATCTAAACGACGACGCGGCGGTGGTTCCCTATACCTGGACCTTCACCACCGCCTCCGCCCCGGCACCCATCGTGCCGACGGTCATTTCGACCATCCCCGTCACTCCAAACCCACCCACCGTCCTCGAAGACACGAACGTGCCGCTCAATCAGACAGTCAGCGCCACTTTCAGCGAGCCGATGAACCCTGCCACCATCAACTCGACCACCTTTACGATGACAGCAACGCCAACGGCGGGGGGCGCCACCACTCCCGTGACCGGTCTGGTTGCTTACGCTGCGATTTCAGATCAACTGGTGTTCCTGCCGGCGGGGGGTCTCGTGGCTGGCACCACGTACGCAGCCACCATCACAACCGGCGCTCAGGACCTGGCGGGCGATCCACTGGCCAATCCCTACACCTGGCAATTCGCGACCAGCGCGGTGGTCGTGGTCACCCCGCCGGAGGTGGACTTGACAAACCCGGTAGACCTGGCCACAGGCGTGGTCACCAATCCATTGGTCACCGCAGCCTTCAGCGAGGCGATGAACCCACTGACCATCAACCCGGCAACCTTCCAGCTAACGCAGGGCGCAACGCTTGCGCTGGGCGGAACGCTGGTGCCGGCAACGATAACCTATGACGCTACCACCTTCGTTGCCACTCTCACGCCCACGGCCGCGCTCCTTCCCAGCACCCCCTATACCGTGCTGGTGACCGATGGGGCGACAGACAGTTTGGGAAATCCGCTGGGGAACGCGCCGCTGGTGCCGAATCCCTGGACCTTCACCACCGGCACAGTGCCGTTTGTACCGCCCATCGTCCTTGGACCGACCATCTCGCTGTTCGGCGGCTTTGGCGGCGGCGCGGGGATGACCAACGCGGGAGACTTAACAGTCATCAATGCGGATATCGGAACCACCGGCGTATCCACCACGATGACCGGATTCTACGATGAGAGCGTTCCGGCCGTTGCGGGCGTGTATCCATGCTCCTACAGGGCGGGATTTGGAGCCGATTATGGGCTGGTGACTGGGACAATTATCACCGCGCCGCCGTCGCCCAGCCCTGGCTGCCCCGATGAAGGGACCGGACCCGCTGCCACGCCGGGTACGACATTCTACATCGCGACCCAGGCCGCGGCGGAAGCTCTAGTCGCATACAACACGCTTCAATGCAGCTGCAACCCCGTCGCAGGCACCGCGCCCACCGGAGTGAAAGGCACCACTCTGGCAACCAACGAGTTGGGCAACCTAACCCTGGCCCCTGGTACCTATACCTCCTCCACCTTCTATGACATAACGGCGGGTCCTCTTACTCTCGACGCCAAGGGCGATCCCAATGCGTACTGGATCTTCCAGATGGGATCGGCTCTCACGGTAGGTTCGCCAGGGGTGCCGACAGCAACATCTGAGAGCGTGAACCTGGTGAACGGCGCCCTGGCCAGCCACGTCTTCTGGGCGGTGGGGAGCGCCGCGACCATCAACCCGGCGGGAGGCGGAACGTTTGCGGGAACCATCATCGCGCCAGCGGGAGTCACGGTTTCAACTGGCGGAAATAATGCCCCCGCGGACATAGTGACAATAGACGGCAGACTGCTTGGTTTGTTTGCGTCGACCACGCTGGTGAACACCGTAATCAACCTGCCGTAATGCCATGCTGAGACCGCCCCCAGGGGCGGTCTCAGCGGGTTTCAGGCAATGCGCTGCTTGGCATTTCCTATTTGCGTCGAGTTAACACGGCGCTAAGATTTTGGATGATCGCGACGCGTAGTTCGGGAGGCAACAATGAAATTGAGTGCAGGAACGATTGCCACAGCGGCATTTTCCGTTTTGATCATGCCGGCGTTGCTGCTTCACGCGGTCGAGACGGCAAAGCCGTTAGCCGGCGCCACAGGCGATGCGTCGGCCGATCCGAGTGCCGTTTCCGATCCGGCCAACCTGCTGCCCTATGCCCCAATGCCGGAGGCCTCGATGATGGCTGCAATGCCTTATTCGCGAGGACCCGACAGCTTCACACCCAGGGTTGAATTGTTTCTCGGCTACTCCTATCTGCAAGCCGTGCCGAAGCTGGCCGCGGGAAACCGGTTGGTCTGGCTCAATGGCGGCAGCGCATCCATTGCTTACAATCTGAGTCGGCACTGGGGCCTGGTGGCCGACATTGGCGATTTCCAAAACTCGGAGGTCAAGTTCACAGGGGCATACGGGGCTACAGTCGACGTCAACGACGCGGACGGCGGCGTCTTTACTTATCTCTTCGGTCCGCGTCTTTCCTTCCGGCACGAAAGGGTCACTCCCTTTGTCCAGGCTCTGTTTGGAGGCGCGCGCGCCAGTGAGATTTCTCTCGCCGATTGCACGTCCAGTTGTACGCTCCTCCCCGACCAAAGCACATTTGCCATGACCGCTGGAGGCGGCGTGGATCTCAGGATTCACCACCATTTCGCCATTCGCTTGATTCAAGCCGAATATTTTATGACCAGGTTTGCCAGTTACACAACCGGAGTGACCGGGACACAGAATGACATGCGCCTTTCCACCGGAATCGTCTTCCGTTTTGGAGGAGGCGCTGGTGCCAGTTTGCCCGCTCTGGAGCCGCTGGCTTATTCGTGTTCGGTCACTCCGCCGTCTGGGTTCCCGGGAGACATGCTTGCTGTTTCAGGCACGGCTCTGAATCTGAACCCCGCAAAGACGGCCGTCTACACATGGTCTGTAGATGGGGGAATCGTGACCGGGGTCTCGAGCACCGCGAAGATCGACACGCTGAATGTTGCAGCGGGCACTTACACATTGAAGGGCCACGTCTCTGAGGGCGATAAGCCCGGCGAGAATGCGGATTGCACCGCTCCCTATCTGGTGAAGCCGTTTGAACCGCCAACGGTAAGTTGCTCCGCCAGTCCTACTGTTGTAACTTCGGGGGATTCATCGACGATTACGGCAATCGGTGTGAGTCCGCAGAACCGTCCATTGACTTACAGCTTCAGTGCGAAGTCCGGAACGATAAGCGGGAACGGCTCGACGGCCACACTTTCCACCACTGGAGCGGCGCTGGGGCCAGTGAACGTGACATGCAATGTAGTGGACGACAAAGGCCAGACTGCAACGGGCGCAACATCGGTTCTGGTCACAATGCTTGCAGCGGCGCCAACGCCGCAAACCAGCGAACTGTGCTCGGTTCACTTCGATCGTGACCCGAAGCGGCCCTCGCGAGTGGACAACGAAGCTAAGGCTTGCCTGGATCAGATCGCGGTGGCGATGCAAGACAGGTCAGACACGAAGCTTGCGCTGGTGGGGAATTCCGGCAGCCACGAGAAGGGCGGCAAGAAGCTAGCTGCGGATCGCGCGGCGCATACCAAGGCCTATCTGGTGATTGACAAGGGGATTGATTCGTCGAGGATTGCCGTCTATACAGGCGTTCAAGATGGCAAATTGGTTTCGACCACTTTGATTCCGTCGGGTGCAGTGCTGGATACCGCGGGGGATACTCCGGTGGAATAACAAGCGGCAAGTATGCCAAGACAGGAAAGGCCGGCTGCGGATAACTCGCAAGTCGGCCTTTCTCTTGCACTTCGTTCTGCAGTTCAATCAACCGTAAGGACGAGTTTGCCAAAGTGCGCGCCTTGTTCCATTCGCGTGAGGGCCTGCCGGGCCTGGGACCAGGGGAGAGCTTCTAACACCGGCCGAAGTTGGGACTGAGTGATAGCTTCGTTCATCTGCTCGAAGTGTGCTCGTGAGCCTACGTAGATGCCCTGAATTCGGACTAGTTTGTGGATGATAGAGGGGATGGGTACGGGACCGGAAGAGCCTGCGAGTACTCCGATCTGGGCAATGACGCCGCCGAATCCGATGGCGCAAAGAGAGCGTGCGAGAGTTCCCAGGCCGCCGACTTCGACGATCAGATCGACGCCTTCGCCGCCGGTCTGGTCGAGTGCCCAGCGATCCCAGTCGGGATTGTCGCGGTAGTTGAAGCCGGCGCTGAGGCCGAGACTATAGGCGCGATCAAGTTTGTCATTGCTCGAAGAGATGCCGAGTACGCGGACTGCCATAAGGTGTGCGAACTGAAGGGCAAAGATGGAAACACCGCCGGTTCCCTGGATCAAAATTGTAGAGCCAGGCTTGAGGTTGCCTGCGGCAAGGGCATTCCAGGCGGTAACGGCGGTGCAGGGAAGCGTTGCGGCTTCTTCAAAGCTGAGATGCTGGGGCATTCGAACGAGGCCGGATTCCCTGAGGACGATGAATTCGGCAAGGATGCCGTCGATGTCGCCGCCGAGAGCGCCGCGAGATTTGGCTCGAGTGAGTGCGCCTTCGAGCCAATTTTGCATGAAGATACCGGCGACGCGGTCACCGGGCTTCCAGGCGGTAACGCCTTCCCCGACGGCGACCACCTCGCCGGCTCCGTCGGAACAAGGGATGCATGGGAGCTTCATTTTTGGGTTGTAGAGGCCCTTGACTACCATGAGATCGCGAAAATTCAAAGAAATCGAGCGGACCTGGACCAGGACTTCACCTGGAGCCAGGGAGGGAGTGGGCAGCTCGGTAAACTGCAAGGAATCAACGCCGAACGACTGGATTTGCCAGGCTCGCATGAGGAAATCTCCTTGAGTATCGGACGGCGATCAAGTACCTAAGGA
>Ga0302319_10019933_pt1 | contig 12155 bp, 10 predicted proteins | sample Bog_T0_2_FD_203319 | JGI IMG/M metagenome (GOLD analysis project Ga0302319, IMG submission 203319) | Peat permafrost microbial communities from Stordalen Mire near Abisko, Sweden - Bog_T0_2 | ecosystem: Environmental > Terrestrial > Soil > Wetlands > Peat | place: Sweden: Abisko, Stordalen Mire... | reverse complement strand
ACGCATCACGGGCCTGTTGCAGCGACGAGAACTCTTCAGTCGAACGCGTGCCCGCCTTGTGCGTGAGCGGCGGCAAGTGCTTACGCTCGATACGCAGTACGCGCGGATTGAGGATCATCACCCGCTCAATCACATTCTTCAACTCGCGCACGTTGCCCGGCCAGTGATAAGCGCCGAGTGTGGCCAGTGCGTCGTCGCCGATCTCCATCCGCGGACGGCCGTACTGGCGGCCAAATTCGGCGAGAAATTCCTTCGCCAGCAGCGGAATGTCCTGCTTGCGCTCGCGCAGCGGGGGCACAAAAAACGGGACCACGTTGAGCCGGTAAAAAAGATCTTCGCGGAAGTTGCCCTTGGCGATCTCTTCCTCCAGATCCTTGTTGGTAGCGGCGATGAGGCGCACGTCCACGCGCAAGGGCTGCGTGCCGCCAACGGGCGTGAAGAGCTGGTCGTCAAGCGCAGAGAGCACCTTGGCCTGCGTCTTCAGGCTCATGTCGCCCACTTCGTCCAGAAACAGCGTGCCGCCGTCGGCGCGCTCCAGCGTTCCGCGCTGCTCCACCGGGCCGCCGGGCTGCGCGCCGTGGCGATAGCCGAACAGCTCCGCCTCAATGTGCGCTTCCGGAATCGCGGCGCAATTGAGCTCGACAAAGACGCGGTCGCGGCGCAGGCTTTCCGCATGAATCGCCCGGGCGATCAGTTCCTTGCCGGTGCCCGACTCGCCGTAGATGAGCACGCGCCCGTTGGTGGGCGCCATCAGGCGAATCTGCTGGCGCAGCGCCTTTAACGGAACGCTTTCGCCGGTGAGCACCGAGCCCACGCTGAACTGGCGCTTGAACTCGAGATTCTCCGTGCGCAGGCGGCGCGCTTCCACCGCGTTCTTGAGCACGATCAACGTGCGGTCGAGCGAGAGCGGCTTTTCGAGGAAGTCATACGCGCCCAGCTTGGTGGCCTTGACGGCTGTTTCAATTGTGCCGTGGCCGCTGATGATCACCACTTCCGGCCGCATATCCTGGGCCAGCTGGTGCATTTCCGTCAGCACGTCGAGACCATCGCGGTCGGGCAGCCAGATGTCGAGCAGGACAACGTCGTAAGGCGCATCCTGCAACAGAACCATGGCCTCGGCGGCCGTGGCCGCTGTGGCCACGCTGTAACCCTCCTCGCGCAAAATCTCTTCGAGAGAGTTGCGAATCTCCGCTTCGTCGTCCACCACCAGGATGTGGTTCATGATGTCAATCCTCGCACGGCAGAGCCCTCAAGCACGGACTGAGAGGTTGCGGTCGCGTCCAGCAACGGCAACCGCAGCATGAAGCGCGCGCCCTTGGGAATGTTGCCCTCTGCACGCAGACTGCCGCCATGCTCCTGCACGATTTTTGCGGCAATCGAAAGACCAAGCCCGGTGCCGCGGCTCTTGGTGGAATAGAAGGGCAGGAAGAGGCGCTCGCGAATCTCATCGGTGAGGCCGTGCCCGGTGTCGGAGATGGTCACTTCGACCGCCGCACCGTCTTCGCTGAGCGCGCTGTGCACGCCAAGCACGCGCAGCAGGCTTCCCTGCATGGCCTCGGCGGCGTTATCGATCAAGTTGGCGAGCGCGCGGCGGATGCCATCGTGATCGGCAAGCACCGCGGGCAGGTCCGGCTCCAGATCCCACTCGACCGTAATGCCTTCCAGACGCCCTGCAAACAGGGCCAGCGCTTCCTCGACCACGCGGTTCAGGTCGCATGGGCGCGGCTGCGGCGCCGGAAACTGCGCCAGCGCGGAGAACTGATCAACCAGTGTCCGCAGCGTTCCCACACAACCGAGAATCACCTCGCTGCACTTGCGAATCACCTGCATCGAATCCGGCTGACGCCGCTCCAGATGCCTGCCGATACGCTCGGCAGAGAGCGCGATCGGCGTGAGCGGATTCTTGATCTCGTGGGCCACGCGCTGCGCTACTTCTTTCCACGCCAGTTGCCGCTGCGCGCGCAGCAGCTCGGTCATGTCCTCGACCACCAGCACGGTTCCCTGCTTGCTGTGCGCCAGCTCCAGTCGCGCGCTGGTCACGCCCAGGTGCATGGTGCGGCCGCGGGCATGCATCTCAATCTCTGTGGATGCGGCGCCCATGCGCTGACCGCGCCGGATCACGCCGGCCAGGTCGTCCCAGCACTCGGCCGGCAGCAGATCTTCAATGCGCTCTCCGGTCAGGCTCACGTCCTCACGGCGGCCCATCAGGCCGGCAAAGGCGCGATTGGACTGCAGCACCGTGCCTCCGCCATCCAGCGTGACCACGCCGCTGGGAATGGTTTCGACAATGGTCTCGAGTTCGCGCCGGCGCTCCTCAATGGCCTGATTGGCCGCGGTCAGCTGTGCTGACGATGTTTCCGCGAGCGACCGGCTGGCGTCGAGATCGGCAGCCATGTGATTGAACGCGCGCACCAGGTCGCCCATTTCGCCGGTAGCCAGCACCGATATGCGGTGGTCGTATTTGCCATCGGCAATCTCGTCCATCGCATCGCCCAGAGCCTCAACCGGCCGCGTGATCTGCTTGGACAGAAACAGCGCCAGCCACACGCTCGAAAAGAAGACAAACACCGTGATCAGCAAAAGTAGCAGGACGAAGAAATTGCGGATGCTCCTGCGCGAGCGGAACAGCTGCCAATATTCGTCGGCGCCCGCTCGGATGCGGGTCACCGTCTGGCTCAGTCCCTTCGGCATAGGCAGCGCCACAACAACCACTTTCTCGGAAGCCGTGGCCGCGATGCCGAGCGCGTATTCCTGCCCGCCCACGCTGAAGACAGCTTCATCGCCGCGCTGCGCGGCAGAGAGCAGGTTGGCTGAGAGCGGCCCGTGCAGCGTAACGGCAGCGGTGGTTGTGCCCGTGTCGTTCTTCTCCGGCAGCCACGGCAGCAGACTGGCCGGGCTCGACTCCGGCGGCGCCTGAAAGCTGGCGATCGGTTTCAGGTTCTTGCCATAGACCACGGCAAAACCATCGCCCAGCGTGATGCGATGAGAACCAAGCTCGTCCTGCAACCTGGGCGCGTCCAGGTCGGGCGCGCCGGCGCTGGCGATCGACTCGGCTTCAACCCGCGCATTGTCGGTGACGTATTGAGCCAGCTCCAGCACCACGCGCGTCGAGTCCTCGCGCAGCTCCGAAGTCTTCGGCGAAAACCAGCGGTCCATGGAGCGGTTCATCAGGTTGAAGCTGAACAGAAACATGCAGACCGCGGGCGTGAGCGCGATCAGCACCGCTCCCAGCACCATGCGGGTGCGCAAACGCGCGCCCAGCGCACTGCTGGTCTGGCCCACGTAGAGTTTGAGAATGTTCCTGAGCAGCAGCATCAACAGTAACAGCAGCAGTAGGAATACCAGCACCGTGAGCCCGGTAAAGGCCAGCGTCTCGGCCGAGGTCTCCGGATTCAGAAATCCCACGCTCGACGTGTTGAACCACTGCAGCGTGCCCAGCAAGGCGAAGAACAGCACCACTCCGCCCGCGAGCAGAGCAACCGATCGCCGCCGTGGATCACCACTGAATGGCATGCGCCGATTATAAAGCGGTTTGGGACCACCGCGCGGGAGCATCTGAGATGCCGTTCGAAGCGGCCGCTCATTGAACCGGGCCGGGGCTTCCTGGCACAATCGGAGTTGAGCCCGGGCCTGTCAGCGCCGCTCACAACGCTGGACCGAATTTGATCCCTGGCCCCAGCACCCCCGCAAAAAGCGCCAGAATCACGGTCGCGGCAACAATCCAGCCCAGGCTCCGCGTGATGGAGCCCGCTGCGGCAGCGGGTTCATGCGTCTTGAACGGAACAAAGTGGTCCATTTGCGTAAGGCCGAATGCGGCTGCTGCGCCCGGAATAGCCGAGGTGAAAATCACCGTCCACCCGGCTGGATTCAGCGCGCCGCCCAGGGCCGCGACTGCGAGCGCCGCGAGGTAGGGGGTGAGGGTAATCCGCCGCAGCCGCTTTAGTCCTCTCGCGTCATCGACAGGGCAGAACGGGCGCATCTGCCTGCCCAGCAAACGCATCGAAAGGTAATAGGCGACGACGCTGAACGCGACCAGGAGAACTCGCCAAAACCAGCCCGGGTTGAGCCCCGCAATCACCGCCGCCCAATCCCCGAACAGTGCAATCCCAGAGTAGGCCGGATACGCGGCGGCGAAGAACAGGTTGAAGGCAATCGACAGGGTGAGAAAATAGCGCAGACGCAGCCCCGCCTTTGACAGCAGGCGCAGAGCAGCAAGCGAGAGCAGTCCCACAATCGCATTCGCAATTCCGCCCGCCGCGGGGATCCACCGGCTGAGGCTGCCGCCCGAACTGAAGTAGCAGGTGGTCAACATCACCGGCGTTCCGCCGACTGCCAATGTCGTCAGTCCATGCCCCAATGCCTCGTGGACCACGTCCGCCAGGATGAACGCAACCGTGCCCTGCGCCAACAACGTGAATGTGTCATCCTTGAAAGGCTCCGACACAATCGCTGCCTTATCTCCCGCCACTTGACTTCTCCTTCTTGGCTATCTTGTGCAGTTCGCTCAATGTCTCTTCCGCCCACTTGACATGTGCCTTGAGCTCCATCTGCCCAAACCGCGCCGCCATCTTCCAATAGGGCGCGCCGGGATAGCGCTGATTCTGTGCAATGTCCTCGCGCTCCACGCGCGTCAGCTCGCGCAAGACCGAGGTTTCCGATTCCACCATGCTCTCCACCCAGCCGATCAGGGTTTTCGTTTGAATCCGCTCGCCGAAGAATAGTTTCAGCAAGAACTCGTTTCGCGGAACCTCGGGCTGCGGCGGAACGGCGAGCCATGCGGCCAGCCGGTCGCGCCCCTTGTTCGTGATTGAATAAATGGTCCGGTCCGGCTTGCCTTTCTGCCGCTCCATTTTTGCGCTTACCTGGCCATCGGCGGCCATTTTCTTCAGGTTGGGGTAAATTTGCCCGTAGCTCTCGTTCCAGATGTGGCCGACCGAGGCGCGGATAGTGAGCCCCAGGTCGTAGCCGGACATCGGTTCGATGGCCAGCAGGCCGAGCAGGACTTCACGGCTTGAGCTTGCGCGTTTAGTCATATGACTATTAGATATATGCCTAGAAGATATTTGTCAAGAAGGATGTGCCGAGCGCGATGCGCATTCAGCATTCAAATCGGAGCGAGCAAGGGGTATTCACGCCGCAGAATCGGAGGGAGCATGGGCATTATTGGAGGGAGCAGGGACATTCATGCCCCTGAAATAGGGCGCCGCACGTTTCGGCCTTCAGGCCCGGGCATTCTGTATGAGCGAAAGCGGCGCCCGGGGTTGAAGCCATACCCGTTCCTGCATGGTTCCGTGGGCATTCATGTTCTTGTACCCCCCGCAACCAAAACCCGCGATGAGGCGCTCAAGGACGCTGATCGACGAACAGCAAACCAGTTGCCCCATCAGATCTGCGAACAACTCAGCGGACTTAAGATCAGGTTGGTCACGTTGGTCACGATCTGGTCGTAGGCGTAGCGCTGGCTGGTCGACAGCTTCTTCCACGCCGGATCGTTGCGGAACAGATCCCACTTCGCGTCGAGTTCGGTCAGGTCGGTCATGCTCAGCATGTAGGTCAGATTAGGCATGCGCGAGCCCACAAGCGTGTCGCCGAAGAAGACCGGATGCAGTCCGGCCTTGACGAAGATATCGAACTCGCCGGAGTTGAACATCTCCACCTTGCGCACATGCTCGCCGTGGCTCGGGCTCTCATAGGTACGCAGTTGAAAGATGCGCTTGGCCTTCGCGGCCGTTGCAGCCGGCGGCGTGAGTTTCGGCCAGCCCGTGAAGGCCGACATCAGCGAGCTCTCCATGCGCAGAAACGCAGGCGCGCCGGCTGTCGCATTCCAGAACGCGTCGGCAGCCTTGAGGAAGGCCGCATCTTCGGCCAGGCGCAGATCGAGCGTGGCCACAGCCTCCAGCGCGCCGGGAATGAGCAGGTAATACGACGGAGTTTCAGGGCCGATATCGAGGCGGAACGCACCAATGGGCCCCATGCCCATCCGCGTGAGCGCGGGGATCAGCGCGTCGGAAAAATAGCTCTCCACCAGCTTCCCTTGCGGGCCCTGCTGCAATCCATAGCGCTGCAGCATGTAGAACTCGCGGCCCGCTGTTGTGCCTTGCGCGTGTGCCGACTGACTGTCTGTGAATGCAATCGCCGATGCCGCAACCGATGCCGCCAGAAATTCACGCCGTTTCATGATGCCCTCCCGCTGAAACACCATTTTTACACGAGCGTGCGGCATCCATCCTGCCGGCGCGACCGCCTTGACAATCCTTTGCTTCGAGGCCGATGATTCTGCCTCACAAAGCGTTCCGCTTCGACCGCCGCAGCCAACGCGCATGTCTCAAGGAGGACCCTTGGTAAACCGGACTCTTGCTCGCATCGCCCTTGCCGTGACACTCTGTTTTCCCTCGACGTACACGCAGGCACAAAGCACCACAACGGCCGCGCAACTGCCCGCCAAGCGTCTGGTGGCCGACTACGACTCCGGCAGCAAGTTTCTTGCTGCGCCGTACACCTACACCGCCGCGCAGATTCCCTACTCCAAGATCACCCACATCATCCATTCCGGCGTCGGCTTTGACGCCGATGGCAACCTGCAGGTGCCCGACCAGTTCATTGAGCCCACGCTCATCCCCAGCGCCCATGCGGCCGGCGCAAAGGTTCTGCTCTTGATCGGCGGCGACGTTACCGGCCTTGAAGCCAATCCCAGTGCCGTTCCCACGCTCGTCGCGAATCTGAAAGCCTTCGAAGTCCAGTACGGCTATGATGGACTCGACCTCGACTGGGAGTATCCCGGAAGCGCCGCGGACACCGCCTTCCTGTTCACCTTGGAAACGGCCTTTCGCGCCAGCTTTCCGTCTCCGCGTTACATGCTCTCCGTCGATGCTGCTCCGTGGAGCGCGTCGCAGTACGGCGCCGCAACCCTCAAGAAGGTCATCGACTGGTTCAACATCATGACCTACGATTGCGCGGGACCATGGACGGCCGACGGCCAGCTCAACTCGCCCATCGTCTGGGACCCGAACGATCCCAATCCCTCGGAATGCGAACCAGGCGGCAGCGATCAGCAATCGGCAGCCATCTTCATGGCCCAGGTGCCCGCCTCGCAGCTCAACCAGGGCACTCCGTTTTACGGCTACAATTACACCAACGTGAGTGCGCTCTTTGGCACATGCCCCAACTCCGCCACCACCAAGGATGGCTACTGCAACGGCACCGTCAAGACAGTGACCTACGGGCCGCAGGTCAAGAAAAAGCTCAGCGGCAAAGCCTGGGTGAGCTATCGCGATCCCATCGCCCTGGTTCCCTATCTGCTCCGCGCCGACGGCTCTCCCGGATACATCACTTACGACGATCCGCTATCGACTTACACCCGCGTGTTCTATTCCGACTGGGTGCTGGGCATGGGTGGAACCTTCATGTGGTCGCTCGATGAGGACTACGATGGAACCTCGCAGGATCTGCTCGATGCCATGCACGACGCCACCCATTTCGACGCGCTGTCTGCCAATCTGACTGCGGCAAGCCAATAGCAACGGCGAACTCCTCGACTCACCATTCGGCACTCGGCGCAGATCGAATGCGCGTTGGGGGGACAATAGCTCCTCCTCGATCACGCGTCGGGTCCAGCTCAATCAGCCAGCACGCTTGCCGCCGCCGTCCACTCGCGCTGCTGGCTCTCGGCCACGCCGCGATGGGTCAACACGCCCTCCCAGGTATTCAGCCCTTCGGCCAGCCCCGCGTCCTGCTTGAGCGCCGCGCGCGCGCCCAGGTTGGCAATGCGCAGCAGATACGGGAACGTCGAGTTGGTCAGCGCCAGCGTGGACGTATGCGGCACCGCGCCCGGCATGTTGGTCACGCAGTAGTGCACCACGCCATCAACCTTGTAGCTGGGGTTCGAGTGCGACGTCGGTCGCGCCGTCTCCACGCAGCCGCCCTGGTCGATGGCCACGTCCACAATCACCGCGCCCTTCTTCATCCGCGCGACCATGGCTTTGGTCACGATCTTCGGCGCAGTGGCGCCGGGAATGAGCACGCCGCCGATCACCAGGTCAGCCTCGCGGGTGACCTGGGCGAGGTTGTAGCTGTTCGAAGCCAGCGTGTAAAGCCGCCCGCCAAAAATGTCGTCGAGTTCGCGCAGCCGGTTCATGCTCACATCAACCAGCGTGACCTTCGCGCCAAAGCCCAGCGCAATCTTCGCCGCGTTGGTGCCCACCACGCCGCCGCCGACGATGGTGACGTTGGCCGGCGCCACGCCGGGCACGCCGCCCAGCAGAATGCCGCGGCCGCCGTGCTCCTTTTCAAGATACGCAGCGCCCACCTGCACGCTCATCCGCCCGGCCACTTCGCTCATCGGCGTCAGCAGCGGCAGCGTGTTCTGGCGGTCGCGCACCGTCTCATAGGCAATGCCGATGACCTTCTTCTTCAGCAGCTCGTCGGTGAGCGCGGGCAGCGGAGCCAGGTGCAGATAGGTAAACAGCACCAGGCCGGGACGGAAGTAGACATACTCGCTCTCGATCGGCTCCTTGACCTTGACCACCAGGTCGGCCTTGCCCCAGGCGTAGCCGGCCTCCCCCACAATCTCCGCGCCGGCGTTCTGGTACTCGGCGTCGTCAAAGCCGGACTGCGCACCGGCCTCGGTCTCCACCAGCACGGTGTGGCCGGCCTCGGTCAGCGCCTTCACGCCGGCCGGAGTCACGGCCACGCGGGCCTCGTTGTCCTTGATCTCTTTGGGAACGCCGATGATCATCGCTGTCTCTCCTCAACTTTTGATGCTTGCCAGGTCTTGCGGGTGCGCCGGGAAGCGCCTGCCAAGAATCCTACGGCGCAAACGGCTTCCAATGTGTGCAATCTTCGTGATACAAGAGCTCCATGGGAACGAAACGCGCTCAAAATAGACAAACCTCGCACGATTCATCCACCACAAGGACAATTCCCGCGCAAGAACACGCGTCGGACATCCAGAACGCCGGCCTGGACGAGCTAGATGAGGCCATCCTGCATTACCTCGAAGGCCACGGCCGCGCCACCAACTACGAGGTCGGCGAGGCGGTGGGGCTCTCCGCCTCGGCTGCCTCGCGGCGCATCCAGGCGCTTGAGGCTTCAGGCGCCATCCGCGGGTACCGCGCGCAGATCGACGACCGCCTGCTGGGCAAGCGCATGACGGTCTTCATCCGCGTGACCCTGGAGCGGCAATCGGCGCCGGTGCTTTCCGCTTTTGAAACCGCCGTCCGGCGTTCCAAAAACGTCGTGAGCTGCCACCTTATGGCCGGCCAGTACGATTACATGTTGCTGGTGCGCGTCGCCGGAATTGACGACTACGGGCGGCTGCATCAGAATGAGTTGTCGCGCCTGCCCGGCGTCACGCGCCTGGAAACCAGCTTCGCCCTGCGAGACGTTCTGGAGGCCAGGGCCTGATTGCCGGACCATCCACAGGTTACCAGCGCACTCCAAAGTGATTGGTTTTGAATTACTAAACGCGCGCTCACTCTAACGCTTTAGGCCCATTGCCGATAACACGGAAGAATGGTCAAATCACCAATATTGACCACACGGGGAATTCAGAACGTCCACGCGAAGGAGCGCCATCCTATGTCCGATGCGCCGCAGCAGCCAATCCAGCCCAAGAACTCCGCAGGCTATCGCCCGCTCGTCCCCGCCCAACTGAGCAACGGCACGGGCAACGCGGCTTACGCCTATGTGACTGTCGCTGCCGGACTTGGTCTGCTGGTCGGAGTGGCGGTCGCCATCACCGCCGGGGGAATGCGCCCCAGCGCCGCGACCACGCGGCCCCAAGGTATGCAACCGGCTGCCGCAGGGTTGACCACCATGCCGGCCGTCTACACCGGCCCCACGGCGACGCTGCTCTCCCAGGTTGGTCCGCAAAAGAAGACCGACGCGGCCCAGCTGGTAACGGTCGATGACAAAGCCGGCAAGAAGGCCTCTCACCGCAAGCACGGCGGGCACAGGTTCTGGCACTGGAACAAGGGCGCGGCCAAGACCAAAGTGGCCAAGCGCATGCCATATGTGTCACCCAACGCGCCGCCTGCGGAAGAAGGCCCGACAGCTCTGCAAATGGCTTCGGCTGCGGCCAGTTCGGGGCCGTTTGTCATGGGAATTCAAGGCGAAGCCACCATTGCCGGCTACGACGCCGGTACGGGAAAGGTCGAGACCTATGAGGGACAGACCTTCCTCCTGGACAAGTCGACGACGGAGACCAGCGCCATCGACTGGCCCGACTTCCCTTTCAATGTCCACTACCGCTGCGACGAGCACGGCGGATGCACGCTGATTCACGGCGGCGCCACGGCCATCGCCCGGCTGGCGCGGTAAATCAGCTCGAAAGCAGAAGGGTTCCGAATCGGGTTTCCGGGGAGCCAGCCCGGCTCCACTGCAGCTGCCGCGCGCGTCGTTATAGCTGTTCTCCAATTGCTGTACACCGAAAGCACGATGATAAGTGGCTTTTTCTTAAGAAAGAGCCACGTTGCACGCAACTAAACAGAGCACATGAATTGGAGAACTGCTCTAATCGCACAGCGCGCCTCTGCTCTCCTTGCTCTCCTCTCCATCCTCATTCATGCCCGCTCGTCGAAGCTGCTCCCAAGAAAGGGCCATGGCTCTCCCCCGGAACGGCTATGTTCTTCGGCGGAGACGCGTAGTCCAATTGGGCTGAAGCAAAATCACGATAGATATCGTCTGAGCCACGTCTTCAAAGTGTTGATTTCCTTAAGAAATCTGCACCTCGCACACCGCTCATCAGGGCACTGTTGTCGTGGTTTTGCTCCAATTCTCCGCACGCCGGCAAGAGAGCGTGGGAGAACCGGGAGAGGAAGCGATCCGGATGACCGACCAGAACCACCACGACGCGAGCGGGGCGCCGGTCCAGGCGACCGAGCTGATTTTACCCATCACAGTTCCTGCGGTCGACACCGAACCTGCCCGCCACGACATGGCCCCGTCCGGGTCCAGCCGCACTCTCGTCTATGCGCTCGTCTCCGTGGCCCTGGGGCTCGCGGTTGGCGGCGCCGTTGCGACCATGGCCATGCGCCCTGCGGGACGCACCGGCGCTCACGACCTGGGCCAGATGCTCTTTAGTCCCGCAGGCGTCAAGGGCCATCTGGTCCTGAACTGGGATAAGAAGCTCGACTACAAACTGGCGGTTGAACCCAGCGATCCAGCGCGCGCCGGGGAGTTTGCTCAGGTGATTGCCGCGCCGCCGCGGCCACTGTCTGTCGCCATTGAGTTGAAGGATGCAGACGGCTATGCGCTCTGCATGAAGACCATCGCCGTGAAATACGACCCCGCCCATGCCGCGCCGAGCGGACCGCAGTCAGGTGCACCCGCAAGCCAACCCGCACCGGCAGAGCTTGAAAAACGCCAGGAGCAGGAAGCGGAGCGGGAGCGCGGCAAGGACCTGTTTCAGAGTCAGGCCGGCGAGGATGGGCAGATTCAATCCATCAGTGCTGCCGGCGAGATTCCCTGCTCCAATCAGGATTACGCCAGCGCTGTTGCATGGAGCTTTGCGCCGGATTTCCCATCGGTAGATGAGCAGACTGCGTTGCTGCAACACCACGCGAGCGAAACGGAGACGGCAACAGCCGCTGCGCCCGCTGAAGCCAAGGGAACCCCCGTGACCGCAGCACACCGCAAAGCGAAAAAGAAAGCCGCCGACCAGCCCGGCACCTTCGCCATTGAAGGAGACGACGAGCTGGTGGGGATCGATTCATCGCGAGGCATCGCCAAAACTACCACGAGCGTCACCTTCCTGCTCAGCGCGGCCATGGCAAAGGACGCCGCCGCACGCTGGCAAGATCTGCCCGCAAGCATCCACTATAAGTGCGACATGAATTACGCCTGCACGCTCACCCATCGCGGCGCTGTGGTACTGACTGCCCAGCTGCGGCGATAACTTCCGACTTAGGGCAACGAATTCCGCCTTACTCCGCGTTGTCGATCTGCGCCCTTTGCAACTTATCGGAGTAATCGACATACACCGCCTTCCAGGTGGTGTAGAAGTCAATCGACCCCAGTCCTTCGCGATGCCCGTTGCCGGTGCGCTTGACCCCGCCAAAGGGTAAGTGGACTTCAGCACCAATCGTGGGTGCGTTGATATAAGTGATCCCCGCCTCCAGATCGCGCATGGCAGTGAAGGCGAGGTTTACGTCCTTGGT
>Ga0302319_10019928_pt1 | contig 12158 bp, 10 predicted proteins | sample Bog_T0_2_FD_203319 | JGI IMG/M metagenome (GOLD analysis project Ga0302319, IMG submission 203319) | Peat permafrost microbial communities from Stordalen Mire near Abisko, Sweden - Bog_T0_2 | ecosystem: Environmental > Terrestrial > Soil > Wetlands > Peat | place: Sweden: Abisko, Stordalen Mire... | reverse complement strand
CCATGTCCACGCAGGAACTTGAACGCTGATTGCCGGCTTACGCAAGTCGGCAATCGCCATCGACAAGCTGGGATGTTGCCACAATCGAGATGCCAGCATCCCAGCGAGCCTTCACGCAAGGACAGACACCTTGTGAGCACAAACAACTGGAGGACCGATATGCAGCAGGCTGAAATCTACAACGGACACGCCCGGCGCTTTCAGCAGATGGCCAGGCACATCGAGCTTTCGATGACGCCGCAACACCAGCAAAAACACGGCGGACCCGATCCAATCTCAACGAACGACATCACGCTCGCAACTACGCTGCTCAACTCCGTCTACGGATACCCCGCAGGAAAACAAGCCGTCTTGGCGCTGTCGGCAGGGTTGCTCCCAGGAGAGGAACGCTCTCAGACTGTCCGCGGACTCTTCAGGATGACGGCAGCATGTTCGGAGTATGACCAGACTCTCTCATACACGCTCCTTCCGCTTCCCGGAAGGGAGATCGAGACAGCAAACCTACTCAAAGCAACCGCCGCATACAGCATCGAACGCGCCGAAGCACACTCCCGGCTGATTCCGCCCTCAACCCGGCATCCTGTCCAACTGGAGCGATAAACCATGAGCAAAAGTACGCCTCTCTATCGGAAGCCGATGACGCCTGGGTACTTGGGGACCTACAACTGGCGGTCAACCCTGCTCGGCCTGCTTCTCATCCTCACGACCAACATCATCACCACGCAGCACATTGCGGCGCATTTTGACTACCAGCCAGCCTTGGGCGCGCCTCTCTTCAAGGTGTCGTCCATCCAAATCTATGCACCTTACAAGTGGTTTGTCTGGATACTGCATTTCGGAAGCTCGCCGAATCCTCTCATCCGACAGCCTCTCTTGTACTCAACTCTGATTACGGCAATCGGATTTGCAGCCACGCTCTTCATTGTCGCACTGCTCAACATTCACCAAAACAGAAAGCTGACCGAGAACACCGAAGACCTTCATGGAAGCGCCCGATGGGCGAACGAAGAAGACATACAACAGTCCGGTCTGACCAACCAAAAGCACGGCGTCTATATCGGCGCTTGGCACGACGAAAAAGCTGATCGCCTGGAATACCTGAAACACGCAGGCCCCGAGCATATTCTCGCCTTCGCGCCGACACGATCGGGCAAAGGTGTCGGCTTGGTGATTCCGTCGCTCCTGGGATGGGAAGAAAGCGCAGTGATCTTCGACATCAAGGGAGAGAACTGGGACCGGACTGCGGGCTATCGCGTTGCAGCAGGCCATGTCTGTTTCCGCTTTGCGCCAGTCGAAGAGCATAGCGCACGATTCAATCCGCTGGCCGAAGTGCGCATAGGAACGCTTCGCGAGGTCTCCGATGCGCAGAACATCGCGGAAATGCTGTGCAGAAGCGGAAAGGAAAGCTCGCACGACGAGCATTGGATCAAGTCGGCAACCAGCCTCATCACCGGCCTCATCCTGCATCTATGCTATGTCGCCAAACGCAGGAATCGCTTCGCCACCCTTGCGGAATTGTCCAATGCCCTCACGCCGCTGATGTCCGATCTGACAATGCCGCTCGATCTTGAAGGAATGGACGAACAGCAGGTCAATGTCGCGCGCGAATACTTCTCCCAGATCATGCGGACACCACACGTCGAGTCCACCAGCTACTGGCATCTTCGAGACGGCCAGAAAACGCTGGTGCATCCTGTCGTTCTCGAAAAGATGCAGGAGATGCTCAACCGGGAGGATAAGGAATTTTCCGGCGTGCTATCGACCGCGAAAACCACGCTCATCCTCTACAGCGATCCGCTCGTTCAAAGATGCATCGAGGAGAGCGATTTCACGATCAACGATCTCAAACATTTCAAGTATCCAGTGAGCCTCTATCTGGTTGTGCCTCCCAGTGACATCGAACGCCTAAAGCCACTGTTACGGCTGATCTTCACAATGGCCGTCAACAGACTGACGGAAGAACTGGAAGAAGTCAGGAACTCCAGGATCAAGCAGACGCTCAAGAGGGGCGAGAAGTTTACGCCGCGTCCAGATCACCGTTTGCTGCTCCTGATCGACGAGTTTCCAAGTTTGGGGAAGATGCCCATCTTCGAGACGGCTTTCGCATACATCGCCGGATACGGGATCAAGGCGTACCTCATCACTCAGGACATCGAGCAAATCAAGGATTCTTACGGAAACCACGAGAGCATCATTTCCAACTGCCATATTCGAATCGCGTATGCGCCGAACAAAACGGAAACCGCCGAAGCCCTCTCGAAGATGGCGGGAACGACGACCATCCTCAGAGCGGCCGTCAGCTACAGCGGATCGCGTTCAAGCCCGTTGGCTACCAACGTCTCGACCAACGTCGATCACATCTCCAGACCACTCATCACAATCGACGAACTTATGAGGCTGCCGGGGCCAGTCAAGGAAGGTCAGGGCGAGGCGCAACGCATCGTCTCACCCGGCGCGATGCTGATCTTCATCGCGGGCCAGTCGCCAATCTTTGGCAAACAGCTCCTCTACTTCCAGGACCACACTCTCAGCAAACGCTCCGCCATCAGGCCGCCCGATAAGCTCTTCACGATTGAACATCATGGGGACATTCTCACGCCGGGGACGCTGCATTACGCCTGCGAGACCGCCTCGACACGTGGAATCATTCAAGGCCCCAAACAAGCTGATACGCCCCCACTGCCTGAAGAATCAGCAACGATAGTTGCTCCGGCATCTCTTCCAACCGCGACTGCCACCTCTGGTTCATCCCGAACGAATGCTGACGACGGCGCTATCGAACCGGCGGAAATCGCAATCGGTGACGACCAGACAGCAACTTCGACAGACGAGATGAAGGAAGTCTTCGAGCAGCTCGAAGCCGACATGGAAGAGATGGACAGGGACGTTCAACTCTACCACCAGACAAAGCACAACGGAGCCATGACAAATGACCGCTAAACGCCGCATCATCGTTCGGATTGCGATCTCGATTTTTTCCATCTTCGCCGCAGTTCTTGCACTCGGCGCTATCGCGGGAGTACGGATCAATATCGCGTCGAATTCTTTGCCCCCTGGGTTTTACCGCATCGTTCAGCCAGGCAGCGGAAGCGACCTTCTCATCTGTCCTACAGGCATTGCCGAGTCAGTCTCCATCGGCAGGGGGTACAGACCAAAGGGCGCGGGCTGTGGTGATGGATACGCGCCGCTGCTCAAACCGATCTCTGGACGATACGGCGATACCGTCACCGTCTCCAGTGCAGGCATCGCCATCAATGGCCGGTTGCTCTCCAACTCAAAGCAATACGCGAAAGACGCACTCGGCCGGCCACTGCCTCAAGTACCGGAAGGAACGTACCCAGTCCTGCCAGGAACAGTCTGGGTAATCTCTTCATACAACCGCTTCAGCTTCGACAGCCGTTACTTTGGCCCGATTCGACTCGATGAAAGGGTGCGCTATGCAAATCCACTCTGGCTCTTTTAAGGGCGCGCCTGCTACTGCCTTCGCCGCATTCGCAATTGGAGCTGTGGCCTGGTCCGGCCACTTGTTCACGCTAATAGGTCTGCTTGCTCTGCCGATCGTCTTCAAATCCGTCAACGGGACGCCGCAGCGCATCACAACACTGGCCTGCTACTATGCCGGATCAATCTGGCCGATCATGCCTGGAGCAACTCAATTCTTCGGCAATAAAGCGCTACTCCATCCTTTGTCTATCGTGATTCTGTGGATCACATCCACGGCGGTTCTCACGCTTCCGTGGATATGGCTGTTCGCTACGCCTCAATGCAAGACGGAATGGGCCTTGCCTATTGGTCTTTCGATCACCGCTCTCGTACCAACTGGCGTTGTCAATCCACTCACTGTTGCCGGTGTGCTCTTTCCAGGATTGGGATGGGCTGGACTGGTTGCCACCATCATCCTTTTCGGTACGCTCGCACGGTTCCGGTTGTACTCTGTCGCGTTGACGGCGATGCTCTCGGCGATATGCTACGTCTCTCATCCGGGAATCCCTGCCGTGCCGTCAACATGGCAAGGCCACGACACCGAGCTTGGAGGTTCCGAAATATCCAGACAAACGCCGATGGCCCTCTATAAGGCCGTCGTTTACGTTCAGGAGACCGCGTTCGACTCAAACGCCCCAATCCAAGTCTTTCCCGAAGGAATCATCAATCACTGGACACCCTCCGCCGAGGGTTTCTGGCAATCGACCTATTCCGAATTGCAACAGAACCATCAGTCGATACTCTTCGGCGCGGAAGAGTACGGACCTCACGCCGGTCAATATCGCAATGAACTTCTCCTGCGTGGCCAATACACGGCAACATTCCAACAGCGAATCCCGATCCCTTACGCCATGTGGAGACCGTGGGACCACATCGGCGTTCCAATTCACTACTTCGGCCCCGCCACGCTTGTAATCGGACATCGACGCGCGGCGCCCATCATCTGCTATGAGCAACTGCTGGTTGCTCCTGTACTGCTGTCCATTCGAGAAAAGCCAGATGTATTGCTCGGAATCGCCAACGACTACTGGGCCGCTGGCACCTACATCCCTGAAATCCAAAACGCGGCAATCACAGCATGGTCCCGCCTTTTCTGGATTCCCTTGGTGACGGCCACAAACAGATGACGCACAGAATATCCATCTCAGCTATTCTCCTCGGTGTGGCCGTGGCCTCTGCCCAAGCGCAGATCCCTGCGGCCACATCCCAAGACGCCAACCTGCGTTACACCGCGCCACAGATAATTGTCCTCATTCAAAGCTGCGCTCCTCAAGCGGCCCCCAGCACCATGCTTGCCGTCGCAAGAACCGAGTCTGCGCTTCATCCTTACGCCATCAGCATCAACCGGCCCAAGCAAGTTTCGAGAGCGGCTGGCTTATCAAACCTCGAAATTCAACTCGCCCGGCAGCCTCGCTCCAAACAGGAAGCTATTCAATGGATGCGCTGGCTGCTTCGCCACGGAATCACCGTCTCTGTCGGCATCCTCCAGGTCAATACGGAAAACGCAGGACTCTTTCACCTGCGTCCCGAACAACTCTTCGAGCCATGCACCAATATCGCCGTTGGCAGCGCACTTCTCGCGCAAGCCTATGCAACCGAAAAGCGGCTCGCTCCAAATGATCCAGATGCGCTTCTGCGCGCGCTGTCGCTCTACAACAGCGGAACCTACGATCTTGGATTTGACAACGGCTATGTCGCTACCGTGCTCAGAAACGCACAACAATGAAGGAGGAATCTATGCTCACGTCACAATCTCGAAACTTGCTCGGCATCCTATCGAGACCCGACTCGGCGGGCGGCATCTTCCAAAGCCTCAAACGCCAGACTGCCGCTGCCGGATTCGTTGCTTATTGCGGAATCATTTCGGCAGTCCTCGGACTTTGGATGTGGCTCTGGCGAGACACAACTTTGGAAGACAAGACCCTGACGAGGACCGTGGGCGCAGCCCTGGTCCTCTCTAGTTTCTGCTTCTTTCAACACCTGCGGAGAGGCTTCGGCGCGTTCTTTCTGATCCTCACATTGACTGGTATCGTGATCATTGTCCACTACAGCAACCATCCCTTGATTCACGGAGATCGGCCTGAAATACCCGCCATCGTTCTTATCGCCATTGGCCTGATTGCTTACTTCGCCCAAACTCGCTATGTTGCTGGCTTCCTTTTCTTTCTAGCTTCCAGCGTCACGATCATTGGCATTCTGTGGTTCAACCCCGCCTTTTACTGTCCAATCGTTATGGTCATTGCCGGGGCAATCCTGATTTTCCTGGCAATGTTGATCCGTTCTTTGGCCATGTTCAACAGCTTCATGTAGGTGCGTATATGAACGACAACCACACCGGCCATGCAGTTCTTTCACCTCTCTTCGCGCAGAATGTTGTCCAGCGTCTAGAGCAGTTGAACAATGTCGATCAATTCACAGATTCCTCGAATCTGGCCTTTCCCTTCGCGCTGTTTCAACTTCTACAGACGGACACGTCAGTTCCTTCAACAAATGAGTTTCCGGCTTTGTTGGGAGGGCGTTCCCTCCCTCGCTCCAGCCGCGCGGCGTCTTTCGCTACCCACCCCAGCGGGAAGGAGACCCCGCAACGCCCCCACTCAGTTTGAGAGGCGCACTGCGCGCGGCATCGTATCTTGCAAAGCCTAACCGTGCGGGGGCGGGGGAAAAACGCTTGCCAGGAACGGCATGGCTCTGAAGGAGGTTATTGCCACTTATTGATGCGGAGATTGCAGCACTCAAGGAAGCTCGCACGCTCCTAGCGACCGGATCAGCGGTCACCGTATTTGAGTAAATGCTTGTATATAAAATATTTAGACGAGCATCGGAGTGAAGGACAACCAACGCGATCGGCAGAATTGTAAATGCCGTGGAATAAAATGTGGAATAATTTACGCCCACGTTTACATTTCCGTGGTATTCTTGTCGCATGTCAACCGCGTGCCTTGCCGCCCCGCAAATCGTTACCGTGGAAGAGGCTGAAGAGATTCTTGGCCCCTACAGGGATCGCCTAAACCGCTGTATTCAGCACGGCTGGGATGCCTGGAAGACGGACTACCTGCCAAAGCATCATATTCTTGGTCCGAGGTCACGAGCTGCCATCGTGTTTGATGAGATCGTCAATCGGGCGATGGAAGAATTCTCTGATGTTCCTGATGTGAAGCCACTGCGTCTATCTAACAGCTTCATGCTCTATATAGGTGACCGTATCACGCTTCGTTTCAAGAAGATAAAGAGGAACGGCCGTTGCAGCAACATCCATACGAAGCAGCAAGTATTGTTCTTGGCGCAGGCTCAGATGCGGCTCCCAACGATGCTCGATGGTACCCTCGTTCACGCCGGATATACCCTCGATGATCTACAGCAGGAGGTTTTGCGCAAGACTGTTGTTTGCCAGTTGCACAACCACGTTCTTTGGCAGCTTTCTCTCTCGGGAGACACCGCCGCAATAGTTGAGTTCGTACCGGCGGAACCACTTGCTCCTACCGGCTCAACAGATGTCCGGCCGAGATTCGTGCTTAAACCTGAACTAGTTGAGGATCTTCCCGCAGCCAAAATAGCAGGACAAGAGGAATAGTCATGGCTGTATTCAATCGAGAGATGCTCACGCTGGCTCGCGAATCGCGAGAACTCACTCAGACGGGTTTTGCGAAAGAGCTGGGTATCTCTCAGGCTGAAATATCGAAATACGAAACTGGCCTGAAGTTGCCGTCCTCCGAAATGTTGTCCCGCATGGCAAAGCGTCTGGAATACACGGAGAGCTTTTTTTACCTCAATGAATCGATCCGCTCTTTCGGTTCCGGATGTGTATATCATCGAAAGCGCCAGAGTGCGACTGAGACTAAGCTTCAACAGCTCTTGGCGGCGATCAATGTCAAGCGCATCCAGGTGAAGCAACTGCTGAAGTCGGTCAATAGTCGCCGTCCTAGCAGCTTCGAAACACTTGATGTTGACGAATATCCCGGCGGGCCTCCAGAGGTGGCCCGCATACTTCGTGCTCTATGGAGTCTTCCCCCAGGGCCGATCCAGAACCTCATCAGGTCCGTAGAGGATGCAGGCGGTATTGTAATCCGTTGCGATTTTGGAACGAGTAAGGTGGACGCCTTGAGCCAATGGCTGGAGGGATGTCCCCCCATCTTTCTCATTAACAATCAGATTCCGACCGATCGTATGAGGTTCACTCTTAGCCATGAAATAGGCCACATCACTATGCACCGGATGCGCTCAGGGGACATGGAACGAGAGGCCGACCAATTCGCGGCAGAATTCCTGATGCCCGCAGCGCAGATTCGCCCGCAATTATCAAATGTCAACCTGCCGAAACTTGCGGCCATGAAACCCTATTGGCGAGTTTCTATGAATGCTCTGCTTTATCGAGCAGCAGAAGTTGGCGCTATAGATCAGCGGACAAAATCGTACTTGTGGATGCGGATGGGACAAGCAGGATACAGACTGCACGAACCGATTCAAATTGCTCCAGAGGAGCCAACTCTTCTTGCGGAGCTTCTGAGCATACATGAGAAATCTTTGGGGTACGATCAAACGCAGATCGGCGACGTATTGTGTGAACCGGGAGCATTCGCGGATATGAGAACACATCAATTGGAAACAGGGGGGTTACGTTTGGTGAAATAGATGAGTTAGCAAGGCTAAACGGCGATGTCACCGGAATAGATTATTGATTTACACAAAATCGCCAATGCGAGAAACTGCGCAGAAAAGGTCGCGTAGCGGTTTGGGTCCACCACTCCTAGAACAAGTTCCGGCATTTCGGCTGGATCATGGGCTACTCTCAGGTAGCCCACTTTCCATCCCGGCTTCGTTGGAGTAGTTCTTCATGGGCGGAAAACACCACGCTAGCCTTTAGAAACCATGCACAACCGAACGGTCTATACTGCCATGTAACGCTTGAATCAGGATTTAGTGTGCAATGAGACTGGTTAAGAACACAGGCACGGACCGTGTGATCGACGAATTGCGCCGGTCGCTGCTACCCCCATCTTCCCTCGATCTAGCCTCTTCCGAATTTTCCCTGTTCGCATACGCGGAAGTGCGCGAGTTGTTGGATAAACTCGACGCCTGCCGCATCGTGCTTCCAAATTCTGGAGGAGAAGAACTGGGGTTGACCGGATCGAACGCCGACCGTGCATTCCGGAATCGCCTCCAGCTCCGCTGGCTGGCCCGTGAGTGCGGCACCTGGATTAGGAGGAAAGCCGAGTTGCGCATTGCGCCGGGCCGGCTGCCGCAATCCATCCTGATCGGTGGGGTTCCCGCGTCCGAGCAACAGCGCGTCATCACGGGAAACTGCGCCTTCACAACCGAGGGGCTGGGGGTCACTCCGGGCAATCAATTCGGACTGATCCAATGTTCGGAGAAGCCGGAGGAATCCGCCGTCCTGGGTTCCTGGTTCACCAGCCTGTGGAGTGCCTTGCCGACCTCGGAGCAGCAGAAGACGGCCCTCCTTTCACTTCTTCAGGAACTGGCCGACTCGAAAGCACCGTCGCTGGTCTACTATCTGACGCTGTTTCAGGTCTTCAAGGACATGGGGGACGAACTCGACGAGGAGCGAATCGTCAAGTCCGCCACCGGCATTCGGAATACAACGGTCTGGAAGAAGCTGTACAAGTTCCAGCGTGACGGTGTCATTGGGGCCATCGACAAGCTTGAACGTCTTGGCGGCTGCATCATTGCCGATTCCGTGGGGCTTGGCAAGACGTTCGAGGCGCTCGCCATCATCAAATACTACGAGCTGCGCAATGACCGGGTACTTGTGCTTGTGCCGAAGCGCCTGCGCGACAACTGGACCCTTTACAAAGCGAACGACCGCCGAAACTTTCTGGCCTCCGACCGCTTTAACTACGACGTCCTCAACCACACCGACCTCTCCCGAGACGGCGGTACTTCCGGCGACATCGAACTCGCCCACGTGAACTGGGGCAACTATGACCTGGTTGTTATTGACGAATCCCATAACTTCCGCAACAAGGCACCCCACAATTCCCGCGAGACCCGGTACGACCGCCTCATGCAACGCATCATCAAAGCCGGAGTGAAGACCCGCGTCCTCATGCTTTCGGCTACGCCGGTCAACAATCGGCTGGCGGATCTCAAAAACCAGATTGCCTTTGTGACCGAAGCGAACGACACGGCACTCAACAAACATGGAATTCCGAGCATCGAGGCGACGGTTCGACAAGCGCAACTTCAATTCAATCGCTGGATGACTCTGGAAGATCGCGAGCGCCGTCCGGCACACCTGCTTGAAATGCTCGGATTCGATTACTTCAGACTGCTAGACCTGTTGACCATCGCCCGCTCCCGCAAGCACATCGAGAAATACTACGGCACCAAAGAGACAGGCCGCTTCCCGGAGCGGATGAAGCCTATCAATATCAAGCGCGAAGTGGACCTCACCGGCGAGTTCCGTTCTATCCGAGAGATCAATAACGAGATTCGCCGCCTGACACTCGCGGCGTATGCGCCACTCCGATACGTGTTGCCTCACAAGCAGGCCGCCTATGACGCCAAGTACAGCACGAAGATTCGCGGTGGGGAAAGCTTCTTCCGGCAGGTGGACCGTGAGGAGAGCCTGGTTCACTTGCTGCGCGTGAATGTCCTAAAGCGGATGGAAAGCTCGGTCACCTCTTTCTCTCTCACCGTGCAGCGGCAACTTGCGGACGTTGAGGCCACCTTGGCGCGAATCGAAGCCCAGGCAGAAGCCCTTGAAGAAATCGACATTGCGGACGTAGACGCCGAAGACCCGGCCTTTGAGAGCCTCCTGGTCGGGCGCAAGGTGAAGGTGTTGCTGCAAGACGTGGATCGAATCAAATGGCGGCAGGACCTCATCGAAGACCGCAACCGGCTGGCGACCCTGCTGTCGGCGGCAAGGCAGGTGAACTCAGCGCGAGACGCCAAGCTTAAGGCCCTCCGCGAGGTCATCGAGCAGAAATGCCGTGCGCCACTCAATCCCGGCAACCGCAAGCTGCTCGTCTTCACCGCCTTCGCCGATACCGCCCAGTACCTTTACAAGGAGCTGGCCGAATGGGCGCTAAAGGAGTTCGGCCTGCACGCGGCCCTTGTCACCGGCACCGGCCACAACCAGACGACACTGCCCAACCTACGCAAGGACTTTGTCAGCATCATCACGGCGTTCTCTCCCCGCTCGAAGGAACGTCCCGAAGACCTCGCCAGCGACGGCGAAATCGACCTGCTAATCGCCACGGACTGCGTGAGCGAGGGCCAGAACCTCCAGGACTGCGACACGGTTGTCAACTACGACATCCACTGGAACCCTGTCCGTATCATCCAGCGGTTCGGCCGCATCGACCGTCTCGGCTCTTCCAACGAGCGCATCCAGCTCATCAACTTCTGGCCCAATCTGGAGCTGGAGGAGTACATCAACCTGGAACAGCGCGTGAGCGGCAAAATGGTGTTGCTCGACATCTCCGCCACCGGGGAGGAGAACATCATTGAGTACCAATCCGGCGACCAGATGAACGACCTGGAATACCGCCGCAACCAACTGCTCAAGCTCCAAGAAGCCGTCATCGACCTCGAAGACCTGAGCAGCGGCGTCTCCATCGCCGACCTGACCTTGAACGATTTTCGCATTGATCTTGCAGGCTACTTGAAAGAGCACCCCGGCAAGCTGGAGAGTCTGCCGTTCGGTTCCTTTGCCGTTACAACCACGCAGACCGTCGGCGAGGCAGTGATTCCACCCGGCGTCATCTTCTGCCTGCGCGCGGTGGGTGAATCGGCGCTCAAAACTATCGAGCCGGGTTACCCCTTGGCCCCTCACTATGTGGTCCATGTCGGGGACGACGGGACGGTGCTACTGCCGTTCACCCAAGTCAAGCAGCTGCTCGACCGCATAAAACGCCTCACCATCGGGCGCGACCTGCCCGATGCCGGAGCCTGTGATCACTTCGACAAGGCCACCCGGAGCGGCAAAGACATGAGCGCAGCCCAGGATCTGCTCGCCACTGCGGTCGCCTCGGTCGTTGGCAAAAAGGAAGAGCGGGCAATCGCCAGCCTCTTCACCCCTGGCGGAACTCATGCCATGAAGGGCGAGTTCCAGGGCATCAACGATTTCGAGGTCGTCGCTTTCCTCGTGGTACTCCCGGAAAATTCCATCATCCCGGAGGCGGCTGGCGCATGAGTTTCGCTCCCGTGATCGACGCACTCGGGATTCCCCCCAGCGCCCTCGTTGAGCAGCGAGTGCCCAAGAAGCTCCTCTTGGAACACGGTGCGCCCACTGCTGCCGACAAGCGCCAGATTCAGGACGGCATCGAGGAGATCATCTGGGTAGCCGCGCTCAAGCCAACCAATATCGGTGTACCGGCTTTTGAGGACGCGGTGCGCCAGTATCTGGAGATCGCAGTCCTCACGGTTGAACTCCGCTCCGCAGCCAAATCTGCGCGCATCATCGAGCTGATTCACCGGGCCATCCCCTACCCCCTGGTACTGGCCACCGGGCAAGACGGGGCCGTCAGCCTGTCTCTGGCTCACAAACGCTGGTCGCAGGGCGAGGCAGGCAAGGTGGTCATTGAGGACTTGCGGCTGGTTGCGCTCAGCCTGGATGCCCCATCTAATCAGGAGGATGCGTTCCTGGCCAGTATCGCCGTCAGCCGCCTGCCGTCCCAGAACATCTTCACCCTCTATGATGGGATATTGGCCCAGTT
>Ga0302319_10019927_pt1 | contig 12158 bp, 9 predicted proteins | sample Bog_T0_2_FD_203319 | JGI IMG/M metagenome (GOLD analysis project Ga0302319, IMG submission 203319) | Peat permafrost microbial communities from Stordalen Mire near Abisko, Sweden - Bog_T0_2 | ecosystem: Environmental > Terrestrial > Soil > Wetlands > Peat | place: Sweden: Abisko, Stordalen Mire... | reverse complement strand
TGGCCGTCACTACGACCTGAATATGACCAACACACCACTCGAAAACCTCGGCCAGTACGACGCTGTGGTCATCGTCACCGACCACTCGGCCTACGATTACGCCGCCATCGTAGAACAGTCGCAACTGGTTATCGACACAAGAAACGCTACCAAAGGGATTCACTCGCCTAAAATCGTGCACTGTTAGCATGTTTCCGGCACACTTCAGGTGAAACAAGATGGCACTTGAGACACAAGGCATTTGCCCGCTGCTCCAGGTTTTCGATATGCCCACCTCCGTTCGCTTCTACCGCGACCTGCTGGGCTTTGAAATCATCGGCAACGCGCCGGAGCATGCACCCGACGACTTCGGCTGGTGCTGGCTCAAGCTGAACACCACCGAGTTGATGCTCAACACGGCATACGATTACGGCGAGCGTCCCCCGGCGCCTGACCGCGCCCGCATCGCTGGCCACGGCGATACATGCCTTTACATCGGCTGTCCCGACGTCGACGCAGCCTACCAGTTCCTGCTTGCCAAGGGCCTCAAGCCCAGGCCGCCCAACGTTGCTCACTACGGTATGAAGCAGCTCTATCTCACTGACCCCGACGGCTTCGGCCTCTGCTTCCAATGGAAGGCCTGACCTGGCGGATCCACGACAGAGGCCAACCCAATCCTGTATCGTTGCCGTGTATTGCTGGCACCACCGTTGTGCTCGACTATGATTCTTCTTCTTCCAACCCTGGCTGAGCCTCAACACTTCTCGATTGAGGAAAAGCTCCTCTTCGCCGCAATGGCCATCGCCTCCGCCTACGGCTTCTGGCGTCGCTTCGGGCCCATCCTCCGCAAAATCCTTGCCTCGAAGAAAGACCCCAGCTTTCACTTATTCCCCATAGGCAAGCGGATCTGGGACTTCATCTGGGAAGTGCTCTGCCAGGCTAAAGTCGTTCGCGAACGCCCACTCCCGGGTCTCGCGCACGCTTTCGTTTTCTGGGCGTTTCTCGCCTTTGCCCTGGTCACGCTCAATCACTGCGCTACAGCTTTTGGAATCGGTTTTCTTTCGCCCGCCGGTCCTGTCGGCCGACTGTATTTCTACGTTGCCGCTGCCTTTGCGCTGGCTTGCGCAGTCAGCATTTTCGCGCTATTTGTCCGCCGCTTCCTTGTCCGGCCAAAATGGCTCGGCGAAAAGCTCTCCTGGGAATCCGGCTTCATCGCCCTGCTCATCTTCGTGCTTATGGCCACTTACCTGGCCGCGTTCTTCGTTGCAGACGCAGACCCCGCAGCCCGCGCCCTGTGGTGGATTCACACCCTGGCGCTGCTCACCTTCCTTCCGCTCATACCTCACACCAAGCACCTGCACCTGGTTCTGAGCCCGGTCACTGTTTTCTTGTCGCGCGGCGGCTTCAGCCAGATCCCTCCCCTCAGCGGCGATGAAGACTTCGGTCTTGTCGCGGGAACTGACCTGACCCAACTCGTCAGCCTTCAGGCCTATTCCTGCGTGGAATGCGGCCGCTGCACAGAGCACTGCCCTGCGGCCAACACGGGGAAGCTGCTCAATCCCAAAGAAATCATTCTCGGGGTGCGCGCCTATCTCAATGATCTTGGCCCGGCCTCCGATCAAACCCTGCTGGGCAAATACAACTCCCAGGAAGCGGTTTTCCAATGCACCACCTGCGGCGCTTGCGAGTTCCAGTGCCCCGTCGGCATCGAACACGTGCCCATCATCGTCGGACTGCGTCGCGGAGCCGTCAACACCGGTGCATGGGAAGACCAGCACGGCTCCAAGTTGTTCCTCGCTCTTGAACGCGGTAGCAACGCACTGGGCATGAGCCCCGCCGAGCGTGACAAGTTCATCCAGAAAGAGGCGCTGCCCCTCTTCGACGGAACGCAGGAATATTGTTTATGGCTGGGCTGCATGGGCGGCTACGATCCCAAAGGCCGCGAGATCGTCGCCGACTTTGCCCGCGTCATGAACTACCTCGGCGCCAGCTACGGCGTCCTGCGCAAGGAAAAATGCACCGGCGACCCGGTCCGCCGCCTGGGAAACGATCTCCTCTTCCAACAACTGGCCGAGGCCAACCTTGAAGCTCTCGCGCAAAACAAAGTGAAGAAGATCGTCTCTATCTGTCCTCATTGCGTCCGCACCATCCAGGAAGACTGGAAAGAGTACGGCACCCCGCCGGAGATCGAGCATCACAGTGAATTCCTGGCCCGCTTCGCCGACAAGCTTCCCCGGCTCACCGCAGCTCCGGCCACCAATCGAGAAGGCTTTGTAACAGGGCACGACTTCAGTCGTGCCGAAACCACCTCCACATTGACTGGGGCTTTAGCCCCTGCGCGTCCCGAATCCATCGTCTTTCACGACCCCTGCTACCTTGGACGCTATCGCAACATCTATGACGAGCCACGAACTGTCGCAGGCCTCTCGGGCCATCTCATCGAAGCCCCGCGCAACCGCGAGCGAAGCTTTTGCTGCGGTGCCGGCGGCGGCCTGGCCTTCCTTGGCGAAGAAACCGGCGAACGCGTCAGTCACAACCGCGTTGCCGAACTCGTCGCAACCGGTGCGCAGACCATCGCCACCGCCTGTCCCTTCTGCAATACCATGTTCCGCGACGCACTGGCCGCATCCGGAGAAGGTGCACCGCAGTTGCTTGACCTTGCCCAGTTAGCCGCCCGCGGGTTGCCCGTCGCGACTCCAGCCAATAAGCAACCCAGCTAGGTTAATCTTTGCCGCGCACCCGAGGTCTCAACGCAGTGCGGCCCTGAATATTGCCACCTCCGATCCGTCATTGTTCCGCAGGGCCGCTTTGACAATTCCCGTCGCGAATGAAACCCCACAAATCCCTTCCCCCGATTGCAGAAAGTTACCGGACACTCAAACAAAATGAAGGTAGGCATTCGATTACTTCTCGTTTCTGTGACAACCGTTTTCTGGGTCGGGGGGTACCCCCCTGCCAAAGACCCGCTGTTTTCAGGCCAGCATTCTCTCGCAACCTACGTGGAATGAATAACCTGACAAATGGACATGTGTACTCATCGGTAAACACGGACCTCCAATTTTGGCCTGTTTTTGCCCAAAAAAGCCGCGATTTAGTCCAAATTCGCAGTGTTTGGGGCAAAAATCGAACCCATTCCCACAGGATTCCGCGCGGCCATTCCCGTTTACCTGCCAGCTCGAAACGAAAGATTCGTTCTGAAAACTGGCCTCGGGCGGAGCGAGTTAAGATGAACGAGGTTCGAACATCATGAAAATCATCGTAGCCATCAAACAAGTTCCCGAACGCGACGCACAGGTCCGCATCGGCGAAGGCGGCAAGCGGATTGACGAAGCCGACCTCCAATACGCCCTCAACGAGTCAGACGCCTACGCCCTTGAGGAAGCCCTCCAACTCAAGGAAAAACACGGCGGCGAGGTGATCGTGGTCAGCGCTGGCCCGGAGCGCGTGGGCCAAACCATCCGCGAAGCCCTTGCCAAGGGCGCGGACCGTGCCATCCACATCGACTGCGACGACCTGGGCCGGCGCGATGCCCTGGGCGTGGCACGGCTTCTCGCAGCCGCCGTAAAGCCCGAGAGCCCCGATCTCCTGCTGACAGGCCTCCAGTCCGAAGATCTGGGTCTCGGTCAAACCGGTGTCATCGTGGCCGAACTCCTGGGCCTGCCTCACGCCACACTCATCCTCCATGTCGAAAAAACCGATTCCGGCCTCACGGTCAAGCGCGAACTGGAAGAGGGCTGGTTCCAAACCATCGACCTGCCAACACCCGCCGTGCTCACCATCCAGTCCGGCGGCAACAAGCTGCGCTACGCCACACTGATGGGCATCAAGCGCGCCAAGACAAAAGAACTGCGCCGTGTGACCGCATCTGAACTCAGTGTCGAGAGCACTCCGGTGGTGCTGCTCGAACAGGTCGCGCTGCCCCACAAACAGAAATCCACGCAAATTCTGCCCGGCTCGCCGAAAGAAGCCGCCGCAGCCCTGGTGGAAAAGCTGAAATTCGAGGTGCGCGTCCTATGAGCGGAGTCCTGGTCATCGTCGAACAGCGTGCAGACCGTATCGCCCGCATCAGTTGGGAAGCCGTTGCCGCCGGACAAAAGCTCGGCGCATCCTTGTCGCTGCCAGTCAGCGCAGCCATCGTCGGCGCCGAGACCGAGACCCTCGCCGCCGAAATCGCCGCCAAGGGCCCAACCAAAGTGCTTCGCGTCGAGCACCCGCTTCTAGCCCAATACACTGCAGACGGTTTCACGCTCGCGCTGCAACAGCTCATCGAAAAAGAGAGCCCCGCGTATGTTGTATTCCCGCACACCTACCAGGTCCGCGACTACGCACCCGCACTCGCCGCCCGTCTTGGCCAGGTGCTCATCAGCGACGTAGTCGATATCAGTGACGGCCCAATCTTCACGCGCCAGCTTCTTCAGGGTCGCCTCAACGGCAACTACCGCCCAACTGGCACCGGTCCCTGCTTCGTCTCCGTGCAAGCCGGAGCGTTCCGTGCCGATGCGGCCGAAACAGGCACGGCCGAGATTACCGTGTTCATACCCACCATCGAACCCGCGCAGATTCGCACCAAGCCCAGTGAGCCATTCCGCGGCTCATCGCAAACCGTGGACCTTGGCTCCGCCCAACTTATCGTCAGCGTGGGCCGCGGTATCAAGGATGCGGAAAACATCTCCATCGTGCAGGAACTCGCCACCGCTCTTGGCGCCGAGTTGGCCGCCTCGCGCCCCATCTGCGACTCAGGCTGGCTGCCCATGGAGCGCCAGGTCGGCAGTTCCGGCCAGACTGTCTCGCCCAAGCTTTATCTTGCCGTCGGCATCTCCGGAGCCATTCAGCACCTGGTTGGCATGAAAGGCTCGCAGTGCGTGGTGGCCGTCAACAAGGACCCCGACGCCCCCATATTCGAAATCGCCGACTACGGCATCGTCGGTGATTTGTTTGAAGTGGTGCCCGCGCTTACCGAAGCCGTCAAAGCAGCAAAGCAGTAAACACTTTTTCTCCCGCGCGACCGTCGGAAGAATCGCAGCTCACGCAACATTTGCCTTGATGTGGGCTCTGGCATTATGGTTCGGTGTTTGCCAGGGAAACGGGGGCGACGCCGATGTTTCTTCCCGAGACGTATCAAACCGCACTTTTTCTCATGGTCCTCAGCATGCTCTGCTGGGGTTCATGGGCCAACACGCTCAAGCTCTGTCCCGGCTACCGCTTCCAGCTTTTCTATTGGGACTACGCCATTGGCCTGCTGCTCGCCACCGTCGTCTGGGGATTGACCGCCGGCAGCCTCGGCAACGCTGGGCCTTCCTTTCTCAATGCAGTGGCCCACACGTCATCCCATGCCATTCTGTTTGCCCTCGCAGGCGGAGTGGTGTTTAACGTCGCCAACCTGCTGCTGGTCGCGGCTATCGACGTAGCGGGCCTGGCGGTAGCCTTCCCTGTCGGCATCGGCCTGGCTCTGGTCATCGGTGCAGTCTCAAGCTATCTCCTCAACCCCGCAGCCAATCCCCTGCTGCTGTTCGGCGGAGTGGCTCTCGTCACAGTCGCCATCGTGCTCGATGCCGCCGCCTATCGCAAGCGCGAAGCCACGGCCAAGGCCACCACGACTCGCGGCATCGTCCTCTCCCTGGTGGCAGGCGTACTCATGGGCGGCTGGTATCCAATTGCAACTCACGACCTGGGCACGGCCGGAAGCTCCGGTCCCTACGCCATCGCTTTCTTCTTCGCCATCGGCGTGTTGCTCTCCACCATCCCTGCCAACCTTCTGTTGATGGCCAAACCACTCGATGGCAAGCCCCCAGTCGACGGCTCCGGCTATTGGCGCGCTCCATTTCGCTGGCATGTGGCGGGTGTATTTGGCGGCGCTGTCTGGTGCGTCGGCGCTGTCGCCAATTTTGTCGCTTCGGTTGCGCACCTGGCTAAGCCGATCGGCCCCGCTGTCTCGTATTCCATTGGCCAGGGCGCCACCATGATTTCGGCCTGCTGGGGCGTCTTTGTCTGGCATGAGTTCGCCGGCGCGCCCCGTTCCGCCAGACTTCTGTTGCTTTTCATGTTCGTCTTTTTTCTATTGGGGCTTAGCGCGGTGGCGCTGGCGCCGCTTTATTGAGGAACAACGCATGAACGGCATTCGCAAACCGATCGTGGTCGTCGGCAGCATCAACATGGACCTGGTGGCGCACACACACCAGATTCCCGTTCCCGGTCAAACGGTGACTGGCACCGGCTTTGACACTACCCCCGGCGGCAAAGGAGCCAACCAGGCGGTTGCCGCCGCACACCTGGGCTATCCCGTCGAGATGGTCGGCGCGATAGGCGAAGATGTCTTCGGTCAGGCTCTGCTCGACAACCTGGCCCATGCCGGCGTTGGAACCGCAGCTGTGACGCGGGTTACTGGCCCATCTGGCGTGGCGCCAATACTGGTGGCAGAGAACGGCGAGAACAGCATCGTCGTCGTTCCCGGCGCCAACGGCAAAGTCGATTGCGCAACCGTCGACCGGAATGCTGCGTTGATTCGCTCCGCAGGAATAGTACTCTGCCAGTTGGAACTGCCCATTGAGACAGTCAGCCATGTGATCGCCCTCTGCGGCGATGCCGGCGTTCCTGTGATGCTCGATCCCGCTCCGGCTGCGCTGCTCCCGGATGCAACCTGGAGCCAGGTCGCCTGGTTTACCCCCAACGAAACCGAGGCTGCATTTTATTTGAACCATGAATCGAAGCCTGAAGACTCAGCTAAGCAACTGCTAGGCAAAGGGCTCAAGGGAGTAGTGCTGAAGCGCGGCTCAGAGGGAGCATACGTTGCGACCGCAGACGGCAAGGCCGCCTGGGTGAAGGCCTTCCCCGTTGAGGCCGTGGATACCGTCGGCGCCGGCGATTGCTTCAACGGCGCTTTTGCCGTGGCACTACTGGAAGGAAACGACCCGTGGACTGCGGCAAGGTTTGCCAGTGCGGCTGCGGCCATTTCCGTCACTCGCCGCGGCGCACAGGCATCTATGCCGTCCAGAGCCGAGGTGGATGCTTTTCTCGCGGCACACGTCTAACATCTTGGGTCCAGTACCCTCAGCGTCTAGTCAAAAGCAGTGAAACACTGGAGAACTCGGGTCGTATGTTTCGCATCATCTGCCTTGGGATCTTTGCGGGGACCATGGCCCTCGCATCGACCGCGCAAGATACGCAGTATCCCGCCAGGGGGCAGCAGATTCCAGCGCCCGACTGCCTGAATCTGCACTATGCCTGGGAAGGCGTGCTGCAGGCGGGTTGCGCTCCATTCACGCATGAGCGCTGGCTCCGCGATCTCCAGCACTGGCGTTCCGAGCGTCGCATCCGCATCGCTTACGACCCCTCACGCTATGAACTGCCCGAACTCCGCTGGACGCAGTCCAGCTTCATCCAGCCGCAGATGATGGTCCAGGACCGCTATTTCTATGATCCTGTTGCTGGGCATTACACGGTCGACCGCTATCTTGACGACCTGGAAAAACGATACGGCGGGATCGATGCAGTGTTGGTGTGGGCCACTTACCCAAACTTGGGGATAGACGACCGCGACCAGTTGCAGATGGTTGAGTCAATGCCTGGGGGTGTTGAAGGCGTTCGCCGGATGGTGGCCGATTTCCACCGCCGCGGTGTCCGCGTCCTCTTCCCCATGATGATGTGGGACGAGGGAACACGGCAGCCGGATCAGCCGTGGCCGCAGGCTATCGCCGCCCTCATGAAGCAGATCGATGCCGACGGCATCAACGGCGACACCCAGGACGGCGTCCCGCTGGGTTTCTCGATTGCGGCGGAGAAGATAGGCCATCCGCTGGCCTTTGAGCCCGAAGGCAGTCCCAGCGACGAAGCTCTCAGCTGGAACGTGATGACCTGGGGTCAATATACCTTCCCCTTCATTCCCATGGTGGACCGCTACAAGTGGCTTGAAACCCGCCACATGGTCAACATCAGCGACCGGTGGAACCAGGACAAGACCAACGACCTGCAATTCGCCTTCTTTAACGGTGAGGGCTGGGAGAGCTGGGAAAACGTCTGGGGCATCTGGAACGGCATCACTCCGCGCGACGCCGAGGCCACGCGGCGCGTAGCCACAATCGAGCGCGAGGTGGCACCATTCCTGGTCAGCCCCGACTGGGAGCCGCTCTATCCGGTACACAACTATGGCGTCGACGCCAGCCGCTGGCCCTTAGATGGTCAGACGGTCTGGACCATCGTCAACCGCAACGGTTATGACATTACCGGAAGGCAGATGGATGTTCCGCTCACGCCAGGAATGCGCTACTTCGACCTCTATCACGGTGTGGAGTTGAAGCCGGAATCGGATGGCGTGGCCGGCGTACTTAGCTTCGATCTGGAAGCCAACGGCTACGGCGCTATCCTGGCCACACCGAGTGAACCCAGCGACACAGTCAAGACCCTCATGCATCGCATGGCGGCCATGACTCAAGAGCCGCTGGCCAGCTATTCGCATGAGCCGGAGACATTGCCGCAGGCCATTGTCGAGATCCCGCCGACCAGACCTGCAACGGAGGCTCCGGATGGCATGGTAAAGATTCCCGGCGGATCGTTCATTTTCAAAGTGAGCGGCACGGAAATTGAGGGCGACGGAAACCCCGGCGTTGATGTGCAGTACCCCTGGGAGGACAGCCCGCGTCGATTTCACGAGAAGGCCATGCAAATCGCGCCGTTCTACATCGACAAATACCCCGTAACCAACGCCCAATTCAAGCAATTTCTGGATGCCACGCACTACGCGCCCAGGGATGCTCTGAATTTTCTTCGCGATTGGAATGATGGCGCCATGCCTCAAGGCTGGGAGAAACGCCCCGTAACATGGGTTTCACTTGAAGATGCCCGCGCGTATGCCAAGTGGGTCGGCAAACGACTGCCGCACGAGTGGGAATGGCAAATGGCGGCGCAGGGCACAGATGGCCGGACATTTCCCTGGGGCAATTACTGGCAGCCTTCCAACGTCCCCACCCCTGCCACGGGCCGTACGATGCCCGGCCCTGATCCCGTCGACGCTCATCCTGGCGGTGCAAGTCCCTACGGTGCTGTGGACATGGTGGGAAATGTGTGGCAGTGGACAGATGAGTTCGCCGATGAGCACACCCGTGCAGCAATTCTGCGGGGAGGCGAGTACTACCAACCTCAAGGCTCCATCTGGTACTTTCCCCAGGCCTATCGCAACGACGAACACAGCAAGGTGTTACTGATGGCTCCTGGCTACGATCGCTCGGGTGGCATCGGATTTCGTTGCGTGCAGGATGCGCAGTGAAGGCTAGCTTGCGGAGAAAGCGAACGGAAGTCCAGGGCGCGGGGATTTAAGTATTAGATCAAGATTCTGAGTGCAGGCCGTAGGTGAATAGGTAGATGTCGGTGCCCGCGCGAACGCCCTTTTGAAAAAAGTTCAGAGCTTTTCGCGAAGCAGAAAGGGCGAATATCCGCGAGACCGGCGGACATTCGCCCTTTTCAATGCATCCCGATTTACCACCATTCCATCAGGCGTCCCGATGCAACTTTGACGCTGCTCTCTGGTTTTTCTGTCCGAATAAGCAGGAGCGGAATGTGAACCAACCTCACGAGCTTCTCGGCAATCGACCCAAACACCAGCGGATGCCAGCCAGTGAGGCCATGGGTCGAGATCACAATCAGATCGATATGCTCACGCTCAATGACGTCCAGAACGCTTCCAGCTGTGTCGTTCTCAACCTCAACACTGAACGTTGCCTTGATCCCTTTGGCTGCGAGAGCAGCCACTGAAACAGCAAAATCCTGCTCTGCCTGCTTCTTCGCGGCCTCAAGGCCAGCGCTCTCGGGAATCACGTGTACCAGATAGATTTCGGCATGAAAGTGTTGAGCAAGCACCGTCGCCTGCTCCAGGGCTTCATGCGACGATGGACTGAAATCGATGGGCAATAGAATCTTGGCGGGAATCGTGCTGAATGAATACACTTCGGGCATTACGCTCTCCTCGCCGTGCCACACGCGCGGCCGGCATCTCATTTTTCGCTCCCAATCATAGCAAGCGCATACTCACCAGGGTACGTGATACACAGCACACATATTCAAGGGCTCAGGGCCTGTGCTCGTCCCTGAAGTGCCGATACGCGAACCGGCTGGGCGCAACCTGGCTAAAAGCACGATGACTCTGCTCGGCCACTGTCAACTCCACGGGCGCCGCGATCCAAGCCCTCTCCATCGCTGGTTGCATCTCTCTTCTTCGCACTACCTCGGGAAACATGGGCGCAGGGGTTCTGGGTAACCTGGCAGCAGCTGTCTCGCTCAGTCCTGGACGCAAGCTGGACTGAAACAAAGCCCATGCCGTTGCCCCGAGCACACCAACGTCGCTCAAGATATTGGCGCGTTGCTGATAAGCCCGCGAGATACGCAACTTGTCTGGGGTCACGACCGTTTTGAAATATTCCAGCGGATCTGCGACGCAGGCCAGCATTTCAGCTTCGCGACAATACTTGAGCGTTGCAGGGTCGGTGAGGCCGGGGCGATTCTCAAGGAGTCGCGCGTAAGCGAGTTTGAACTCCTCAGTCAGCTCCGGAACTACGGGCCGCGGACCGACAAGACTCATATCACCGCGAAGAACGTTCCACATTTGCGGCAGCTCATCCATCTTGAGCCATCGCAACCAGCGACCGGATGGCGTGATGCGCGAATCGGCTCCCAGCGTAAAAGCCGGACCGTCGCTGGTGAGCTTCATGGTTCGCAGCTTGAATAACTGAAAACACGTAAAGTTCCGCCCCATTCGAACCTGGCGGAAGATTACCGGACCCTCGGAATCCAATTTGATGATGAATGCTGCAATAGCGATGAGCGGTAGGGCGAGGACCAGGCACAATCCTGCCAACAGAATATCCAAACTGCGTTTGAGCACGGGTCCCCCAAGGCAAAAAGGACTTGCACGTTCCGTGCCGAAGCCGGCATCGGAAACGCTGAAAGGAAACGTGCTCGGCGGTATGGGATATACAAGCTGGATGCAAATCCGGGCGCATATCCGCCCGATCATCCGGTCCCGTTTTCCACCTTAGCCGCTTCCCTCGTGACAACGCAGACGGAAATCCCATGGTGCGGATGTCCGTTGGAGATAAGCAGGTTCAGTGTTTTCGAGAACCATTGTTCGCCACGCGGGGCCCTGGAGTCAATGACACGGAAGACGTATCTATCGAGCGTCGAGCCGCAGGCAAGGACCGAAAAGCTCTCAGTTGGCATTCCCGAGGTGGGTTCCGCTTTGCCTTTTGAACGCAAACCCCGTGGAGATGGCCGACCCCGCGAACAGGAGCCTGGCAGGAACCTGACCGATTCGCGCTACCCCACTAGTTCAAGAGCGCGGATTGTCTCTTTGCGCACCGTCAGTCGCTCCACCAAGTCGGTGCGGACTTCATAGCCACGGCCCGGCGTATCCGGAATGGCGATCTCGCCTGCGGATGAAACCGTGATCTCGGGGTCAACAATATCCTCGCGCCAGTACCGCTCGGATGCGGACACATCGCCAGGCAGCGTGAAGTTTTCAAGGGTCGAGAGCGCGATGTTGTGCGATCGGCCCACGCCCGATTCGAGCATCCCGCCGCACCACACGGGAATGCCCCGCTCCTGGGCCGCATTGTGTACCGCAATCGCCTCGGAGAAGCCGCCCACCCGGCCCAGTTTGATGTTGATGATCTTGCAACTCTCCATCTCGATGGCAGCCAGAGCATCCCGTCGATTGCGAATCGATTCATCCAGACAAATCGGCGTTTGCAAGCGCTTTTGCAGCATGGAGTGGTAATAAAAATCATCGTGCCACAATGGCTGCTCGATCATCAGGAGGTCAAACGCATCAAACTCCACCAGGTGGTCAGCGTCGCGCAGCTTATAGGCAGAGTTCGCGTCGCAACTGAGCATGATTTCCGGCCAGCGATTCCGCACCCGTTCAAAAACCTCCACGTCCCATCCCGGCTTGCATTTCAGTTTGATCCGCTGGTACCCCGAAGCGAGTTCCTTCTCGATAATTTTCATGAGTTCAGGAATGGAGGTTTGAATTCCCAGCGAGACACCGCACGGAATTACTTCGCGGACTCCGCCCAGCAACTGAGAAAGCGAAATCCCTTCCCGTTGCGCTTCAACATCCCAGATCGCGTTTTCCAGTGTCGCCTTGGCCATGCGGTTGCCGCGCACCTGGCGAAAAATCCTCGGGCAATCCCCGC
>Ga0302319_10019924_pt1 | contig 12159 bp, 5 predicted proteins | sample Bog_T0_2_FD_203319 | JGI IMG/M metagenome (GOLD analysis project Ga0302319, IMG submission 203319) | Peat permafrost microbial communities from Stordalen Mire near Abisko, Sweden - Bog_T0_2 | ecosystem: Environmental > Terrestrial > Soil > Wetlands > Peat | place: Sweden: Abisko, Stordalen Mire... | reverse complement strand
GGGCGTATCATCACGCACGAGTTCCAGCAGCGCGACATCAACGCCGTGCCCACGATGATGACGCTGAACGGCCAGAGCTTCGCCTCAGCCTATGCCAACACGTACTTCGCACTGGCAGGGGGCGGCACTCCTGCTCCGCAGCCCTTCTTCGAGGCGGCTTTAGGCGGCGCCAACTCTTCGTTCTGCGCGGGGGCCGGTAGCTGCACGGCGGCGGTGGTCCACAATACGCAGATGAGCAACTTCATCAGCGGTACGGAGGTTTTTCAACTGTGGTCTGCGCTCAGTAACGCCTCTTCGTGGCAGTTGGGCCGCACGATCCCGAGCAGCCAGAGCGCGGCCATTCCTGCCGGGCAGGTGGCCTCCATCAACGCTGATGACGCCTCCGGCTCGGGTAATTACAACGCCCTTTACACCACCTACACCATGCGAAACTGGCACGGCGTGACCACCACATCCAACTTCACGTGGGGGCGCGCGCTGGGCACTGGCAGCGAATCTCAGGCGACATCGGGATATACGGCGCTGAACCCCTATAACGTCCGTCAATCGATGTACGGTCCGCAATTCTTCGACTACAAGTTTTTGTATACGCAAACGTTCTTGTATTCGGAGCCGTTCTTTGCCCACAGCAAAGGCATCCTGAATTACGTGCTGGGCGGCTGGCGGTTGGGATCCATCTTCACGGCACGTAGTGGAGCGCCGCTGGCAGTGGGTTCGATCACCAGCGAAGGCTTCAGCGAAGCATTCGGAGAAACCCAAACCTCGAACACAAACGAGAATGTGAACTTCGGCCAGGATGGCGCCGTGCTAGCCAGCACCTACACTGGCGGCAACTCGGCGCGCTACAACGTGAATGTTGCGCAAAGCGCTAGCGGAGCGGGCATTAACAGCAACGTAGCGAACGGCGGCAACAGTCTGAACCTGTTCGCGAATCCGGCAGCGGTGTATAACGAGTTCCGGCCTTGTGTTCTCGGCTACGACACGAGTTGCGGATCGCAAGGACAGATTCGTGGTATGCCGAGTTGGAACCTGGATGCGAACATGGCGAAAGATTTCCGGGTGTTTCGAGAGCGCGTGTTTCTGACCTTGTCGTTCCAATTCATCAACGTGCTGAACCATGTGACGCTGGCTGATCCGTACCTGGATTTGAGCGACCCCTCGGACTTCGGGGTACTGGGTTCAAACAACGCAAACGGCAGCGGCGGGCAAGCGAATACTCCGCGGCAGATTACGTTCAACTTGCGGGCTAAGTTTTAGGCCGTCGGGATGGGCTGAAGACAACTGAAGGGCGCTTTCGGGAAGATTCGCCGAAAGCGCCCTTTAGTTTGGGCGCGGAGAAAATGTGGCGGTGAGCAACGCAAAGCGGGGGACACTGCTGCGACATGTGATCTGCGGTTTGGGGCGTTTTGGACGCAACCCCGCAATGTCCCCGTTTTGCTTTTTGCGATTCGGGAGTTGGGTGGGCGAATTGTGGCTGGAAAAATGGGCAATGGGGCGGTGGGCAGCGCGCTAGATTGAACGTAGGTCAACCATGTACCACTATCAGCCCTCCGCCGCATTAGAGGAATTACAAGAAGAAGGGCTCCTGCCCAATCCCGTCCATATCCGCGACATGATTATTCGCGCCCGGCTTTCGCCTGAAAGCGCGCTCGAACTCAATCAAAAATTTCATCAGTATTTGCAGGCTTTTGGCGAAGCGCAAGATCTGGCGAAGAAGTTACTCTTGCAACTCGCGGCGGAACCTCGCAAGGGGGCGGTGTAACAAGTGCTCATGTCGGTTGAAGACGCCCCCGAAATAGCCAAACGTCCGCCTTTTCGGGCGTCTTCATCAGCATGGGTGGGCCGCCGGCGCGAGCGCCGAGACGAGTCTTGGTACAAGTATGGGCTGCGGTGCAGCCCTCGGCGCGGCAGACAAGAGTGTCTGCGCCACCAAACCGGCGAGGGGCCATGGACACTCGTTGGCGCTCGCGGGGCGGCTCGAGGCTTGACGGCGTAACCAGCGGTGAACTGAAGGCGCATGAGCGATCTAATCGCAACGCAAAGCGGTGACTGGGTCGACAGCGGCAGCGCGTTGTGATGGGAAATAAGCTGCTGCCAAGCCGGTGCCAAGGGCCGCGACAATGCCAATGGTGTACGCGAGCAAGTCAAACACATTGACCGAGACGAATTGTGAGGCGAACAACTTTGAGACCCCGAGGGCGAGCAAAGCGCCGATCGCGATGCCTAAAGCTACGAGCTTCATCGATTGAGTGAGCACCATGCTGACCACCCCAGCCGAGCTCGCACCCAAGGCCATTCGGATGCCGATTTCTTTGGTGCGCTGACTTACAAAGTAGGCGAGTACGCCATAAATGCCGGCCAGCGTCAAGGCGAGCGCTAAGGACCCGAGTGCCAGGCCGATGCCGGCGGACACTTGGTATGGATAAAGATCAAGGTCGATGGCTTGGCTGGCCGGAATCATGAAGGCGATGGAATCCTTTGAGACATCAGCGACCGCCGCATCCAAGCGACGGCGCACGGCGCCGAAATCGCCTCGCGTGCGAACAAGCAGGCTTTGGTTGAGGGCGCCCGCGGCATCAGTCGGGAAATAGAAACATGTTGTGTCGATTCCTTCCGATGGTCCCCCACTCATGACATCTTGAGCCACGCCAACGACAAGGGCGCTGCGATAGGTTGGCAGTTTCATCCAGGCGGCTTGCTTCGGATCGGGGTCAAGCAGAATAGTTTGGCCGATGGGATTTGCGTGGGGCCAGAAGCTGGCAGCCGTCTTTTCGCTGACGATTGCGACTGAGGCTTCGGAACGCGCCTCGTCGTTGCTAAAGCCTCTTCCACGAAGAATCGGGATGTGAAAGATGCCGAAATAGCCAGGCGATACGAAGTTAAAACCGGAGGACGTAAAGTTGACATGCTCGCCGCCGGCTATTGGGATTGGCGGCAAGAGCGCGTAGAATGGAGCCCGCCACACCGCGGCTACGGCTTCCACTCCCTCGGTGTGCTGCAAGCGTTCTGCAATCTTCGGGTCGGTGCGTTGACTGGTGAAGCGCAACTGAAGAACATTGCGTATATCCATACCGACGTTGCTGTGATTGAACTGTGTGGTGGAGCGCACAAGAACCGCGGAGCAAATCAAAAGCAAAACGCAAACGGACACTTGCGCCGTAATGAGAGCGTTGCGCAGCAGGGCTGGGCGAACGTCTGCTGTAAACTCACCGCGTGTGCCTTGATAGAGCCCGGGGCGGGTGGCTTGCACGGCGGGCACCAATCCAAATACTAAGGTGGAGACGCCGGCGGCGCCCAGTACAAAGAAAAACACTCGATAATCCGGTTCCAGCCGGAAGAAGCGGATTATCTCCAACCAGACGGAGGGCGCCGTGGCGAACATCAGGCGCTCACAAAGATGCAGCGTTGCCTGGGCAATCATCATTCCGACGAGAGCGGCAGGGAAGGCGAGCAAGAGACTTTCCGTGAGTAACTGACGGATGAGACGGCCACGACTGGCTCCCAGCGAGAGACGAACTCCGATTTCGCGCTGCCGAGCCATGGCCTGCGCCAACATGATGTTTGCCACGTTTGCGCAGGCACTGACCAGGACCAGGGCAAACGCGACCAGCAACGGAGAAAACACCGCCATGAGGCGCCATGACATGTGAATCGATGTGGCGGCCGATTCGAGCTCTATTCCGGTTGCGCGCTGGTCCTCAGAAAGCTCTGCCGTCTCATGGCGCGACCAGATTTCGAGCGCCGCGCGCGCCTCTTTGGGAGAAAGGCCCGGCCGCAAACGGCCGATTACTCCTACTTGGCGGGCTGCATTTGGTCCCGAGCGGATGATGGGAATCCAGATATCAGCAACTATCTGACTGGTTCCAGTGAAATCGCCGTTTGCCACGCCTACGATTTCATAGCTCGTTCCCAGCAGCAGAACCTTCGTTCCGAGAATACTGGGCGAAGAGGCAAACTTGTTCCTCCAAGCTAGTTCGCCAATCACGAGTGCGTCGGTATCGCCGGGCAGCAAAGGCCGGCCCAGCAACATGCGCACGCCGAGTATCTCAAAGTAATTGCCGGAGACTCCCTCGCCAATCATCTGATAACCATTCGCTCGCGTGACGACGAGCGCTCTGCCGAATACGTCTGAGAAGGCCGGATTCGCGCGGCGAACGTCGTCAAATTCGGCGACGGTGAAGGGGTGATAGCGCTGACCTTTGGTTGACCAATTGAAGGAATATAAGCTGTAAGGATCGTGGACGGCCAGCGGACGCAGCACGTATGCGTCGAAAATGGTAAAGAGAGTGGTATTCAGGCCAAGAGCGAGTCCAATGGTCCCAACCACCGTAAGAACAAACGCGGGGGCCTTGCGAAAGGTTCGCAGTGCGTAACGAACATCGAGCTTGAGACACTCGAGCCAAGTCCAGATCCACACGGCGCGGGTTTCTTCTTTGACCTTGGAAATGTTTCCAAACTTGCGGAGCGCCGCATAACGGGCCTCTTCGCGACTCATGCCGCGCGCAACGTTATCCTCGGTTTCCAGTTCGATATGTTCGCGAATGTCGGCGTCGAAATCGTCATCGCTGTATTTCATGCTTCACCTTCGGTGGAAGGTTTCATAACGCGCCCGATCGCAGCCGTCAGTTTGTCCCACTTTGAGGACTCGACTACGAGTTGTTTCCGGCCCGACGCCGTCAGCCGGTAAAACTTGGCTTTCCGGTTGTTTTCGGAAAGACCTTCTTGCGTCGTGATCCAGCCGCGCTTGATTAAGCGATGCAATGCGGGATAGAGGGACCCTTGTTCGACTTGGAGAACGTCTTCGGAATTGTGTTCGATGGCTTTCGCGATGGCGTGGCCATGAAGGGACCCGGGTACCAACGTCCGGAGGATGAGCATGTCGAGGGTACCCTGTAAAAGATCAATTCTTTCGGTAGACATTCTAGGTAAAGGATAATGGCGTTCCGGTAGAATGTCAAGGGGGAGAGTAAGTTCGGCTAGTGCTTAATTGCGCAGCTTGGAGGAGTGATGACTGGCCGGAAATTTCGAGAAAGGGCAGTATCAGTCTTTCTGAAAAAGCGGGTACAGACAGACGCGCCCCTTCCAGTTCGTTCTAGTTCGCGATTTGAATCACGGCGCTTAAGTCTGTCCCCCGTTTTTTCAGAAAGACCGCCGGCGGCCATTTCGTCGGGCCGATTTTCATTCGCATCTCATTGTCACTCGCGGCTCGGCCGGGAGGCTACTTCAAGTCGGTGGTTCGTTTGCCCCAGGTGGGGGGTGGGGGTTCGGTGCTGCGACGATCGACCGGTTTGTCTTTTAGCATGCGCAGGGCTTCTTGTATGGCGCGTTCGAGTTGGGGATCGTGGCCGGCGATGACTTCTTTGGGCCAATTTTCGACATCAATGTCGGGAGGTGTGCCTTCGTTCTCGACAGCCCATTTGCCTTCGCGGGTGAAGAAGCCGCCACGGGGGGCGATCATGGATCCGCCGTCGATGAATGGGGGTGTGTCGGCGGTGTGGACCAAGCCACCCCAGGTGCGTTTGCCGACCAGCGTGCCAATTTGGCGGTGATGGAACATCCAGGGCATCAAGTCGCCGCCAGAGCCAGCCATTTCATTGACGATCATCACTTTGGGTCCCCAGATACCGGCGGACGGGCTGGTAAAGGGATAGCGATCGCCGGCCACGTTGTTGAAATAGCCGTCGAAATCGCGCTGCAGCACGTCGATGATGTAATCGGCCGCAGAACCGCCGCTGTTGAAACGTTCGTCGATGACGACACCTTTTTTCTCCTGCTGGGCGAAGAAGTAGCGATTGAAGCTGGTGTAGCCGGGTTGGGCGGTGCTGGGCAAATAAACGTAGGCGAGTTGGCCATTGGACAACTTGTCGACAAGGCGGCGGTTGGATTCCACCCAGGCGCGTGTGCGCAGCGTTTGTTCATTGGCGACCGGGACAACAGTGACAGTATGGGCTCCTTCGGTGGCAGCGGTGCTGTTGACGGTGAGAACGGTTTGCCGATCTGCCGTGCCATCGAGAAGGCGATAGATGCTGTCGGGGGCTTTGAGATCGATGCCGTTGATGGCGAGAATATAATCGCCCACGGCTACTTTTAAGCCGGGAACGGCGAGAGGGGCGTGAAGATCGGGATTCCAGCTTTCGTCGTCATAGATGCGGGTAATTTTATAGCGTCCGTTCTCAATTTTGAAATCGGCGCCGAGGAGGCCACCGTGCGATTGAGGAATCTGCGGCATATCGCCACCGCGGACGAAGGAGTGGCCGATAGCGATTTCGGCGCCCATGGTATCGAGCAGGTAGTTGAGATCGGCGCGATGCATGACATAAGGAAGCATCTGGCCGTACATTTCCTTCATGCGGGGCCAATCGGCTCCATGCAGATTGGGAACGTACAAATAATCGCGCTGGTTGCGCCAGCCTTCGTAGAAGATTTGTTTGAATTCTTCTCTAGGTTCCCAATACATTTTGAGGGCGACATTGATCGGGGCGTGGCCGGGAGCGGGAGGCAAGCGGTCGGCGTCGACCAGAAATACGGCGGGCGCAGGAACATCTTCTGCGCTGGCGCGAGCAGCGGCGGGACCGCGCGGGGCGGCGGTGGTGTAGGCCAATTTGTGACCGTCGGCGCTGAGGTTGTAGTTAGTAACTCCGGCTACGAAGACGACGGACTTGCGGTCACTCAAACGATAACGATGGAGGACGGCAGAGGGCGGACCGGCGGCGGCGCCACCCCCACCTTGGCCCGGGCCGGATTCCAAATAATAGACGTTGCCCGCGATGCCGGCGCGGAGTTGAGAATATTGGCGTTCGGGAATGCCGGGCACCGCGAGGACGCGCTGCTGCAAACCTTCAAAATCGATTTTTACCGTAACCGGCACGTGTGGAGCACGGCGCGGGGGTTCGGCTGCTTCCGCTCTTTGCTCGTCAGCGGGCGCTCCGGCGGCGGCGCTGTCCGCGGTGGGACGGGCAGGCGCGCTGCCTACGCCGCGATCCTCATCGCTTTCCGGCAAAAACGGGCTGGCATCTTCTTTATTGAGCACCGCTAAGTAGAGACCGAAGGTTTCGTTGTGGTCGTAAGATGTCATGTCGAGCCATTGGGAACGCAGACCGAAATCGGTAGAGGCGAAGAACCAAAGGTATTTGCCACTGGCGTCCCAGGCGGGCCAGACTGCGTCGGCCAAGCCGTCGGTGACTTGCTTGCATTCGCCGGTTTCGACATTGGCGATAAAAATGGCGTGATACAGCGAGCGCAAGTGACTGGCGTACGCGACGTATTTAGAATCGGGGCTCCAGACGGGATTGACGGTTCGCTGTGGCACCATCCAAGGATCTTCGCCGATGATTTTGGCTTGGCCGCTGGCGACATCGAGGACCCAAACTTTGAGATTGGTATCTGTGTAGAGTAATTTTTTCGAATCGGGCGACCAGGAAGGAGTGTAGTAGTGACCGGTTTTCGGAAGCGTAATTTCGCGCGCGGGGGTGATGCCATCTTGCGCTTCGATGACCACTTTATATTCGCCGGAACGATCGCTGAAATAGGAAAGAAATTTTCCATCGGGCGACCAGGCGGGATCACGGTCGGCTGCGCCGCTTGAATTGGTGATATTGCGGACGTCGCCCTTCTCGGCGGGGATGGTGAAAATTTCGCCGCGCGCTTCGACGGCGAGGCGCTTGCCGGTGGGCGAGACGATGAGATTGGTCATGCGATTGGTGACATCGATCCAGCGGGGCATCATCCAGGGGAAATCGCCTGTGGCCGTGATGTTGACGATATGCGACTTGCCGGATTTGGTGTCGAGTTCATGGACGTAGCCGGCCTGTTCGAAGACGACGGCGCCGTCGGTGGAATCGAGCGCCTTGACGTCGAAATTGGTGAATTTTGTGAGTTGCGCGAGCTTTTTGGCCTTGGTGTCGAAAGACCAGACATTGGCGACGCCGTCGCGATCAGAGATGAAGTAGACCGTATCGTTCACCCAGGCGGGGTCCATGTCTTTGGAGTCGGTCCATTGCGGGGAGACAATGTCGAAGGTCTTCATGTCGGCGATCCAGATGGGACGGTTTTGGCCACCGCGATAGTTGCGTCGCTCTTCGTCCCAGGAATTGTTCATGCGGTAGGCAATGTGCGAACCATCGGGAGAGATTTTGCCTTGATAGCCGCGCGGCAAGGGGAGGGGTTCTTCGATGCCGCCAGAAACGGGAACGGTCCAAAAGCGTGGGGCGGCGCTTGGGGCCCAGGAGGCGCGGGTGGAAGTAAAGAGGATGGATTTGCCGTCGGGCGTCCAACCCTGGGCAAGATCGGGACCAGGATGCCAGGTTAGGCGCTTGGGTTCGCCGCCTTCTACCGGGACAACATAGACGTCGATATTGCCGGCGTATTCGGCACTAAAAGCCAGCAGCTCGCCATCGGGCGAAAAATGCGGATTGCTGGTTTGGCCTTGGAAACTAGTGAGGCGGCGGGCGCTGCCACCGGCGCGAGGAACGACCCAGATGTTATTGGCATAGGCGAAAGCAATGTTCTTGGCGCTGATGGTGGGCTCACGAAGAAGACGCGTGCCGGTGGCTTCGGGTGAAGCAGCAAGACTTGAGACAGCCGCGAAAGCTAGAAGAAAGGAGAGATGGGAAAGAGTTTTTTTCGACATGAGTGGCCGCAATTCGGAATGGTTTGAACTAGTGTTACATAGGCGCAGACTAATTGGAAGAGGTTACGGGATGAAAGCCGACGGTGGGCCATAATCTGGCAGCGACGTAGAGGTTGCCATTTGTGACGACATAAGATACTTTTCGGATATCCGAGATATGGGCGAGTGGATCGCCATCGACGAGAATGAGGTCGGCCCGCTTGCCGGTTTCGACGGTACCCGAATCATGATCGAGATGCATGGCGCGGGCGGAAACGATGGTGGCGGACTGTATGGCTTCGAGTGGCGTGAATCCAGCTTGGACATAGAGTTCGAGTTCGCGCAGCAAGCCATAGCCGGGCAGGCCGGTATCACTGCCTGGCACGATGGGGACGCCGGCTTTGTGCAGGGCGCGGATCACAGCAAGGGTTTGGGCCGTGCGATTTTTCATTTGCTCGGCCGTGGTGTCGCCGCCCATGGCGCGAAATTTGACGTTGAGCACAAAGGGCGCATTGGCGATGCCGGGCTCGAAAGAGGCTACGTCGACTTCCTTCGAATGGCCGGCCATTTCGCCCCAACCGGCTGTGGGATCGACGACGGTGTGGTGCTCGAGCAAGAAAGCGATGGCCTTTTGCGCCGCCGCTGAGTTTACGTCGATGGGCGAGTTGCGTGGCGCGTCTTTGCTACGCATCATATTAGAGACATAGTTCAGATGATTGATTTGATCCATGCCGGCTTCGATGCCTTCGAAGGTATCTACGGATTGCGGGACGTGACCGGTGACCGTCATGCCCAGGCGGTGCGCTTCTTCGCAAATGGCTTTGATGACGTCGGGCTTGAGATAGGTATAGAGCTTGATCTGTTCAAAACCGGCATTGTGATAGCGAATGACAACGGCACGGCCTTCGTCAGGGGTGGCGGCGGTTACGTGGCCGAATGCTTTGATGCCGCCGTCGTCTACTAAGCCGGCGAGGAGCACGCGCGGGCTGGGCGCAGCTCGGAGTTTCTGCTGAGTGTGGCGCTGAGCGACGAGATAATCGAATTCGCCGCCGCAATCGCGAGCAGTGGTGATGCCGGCTGCGAGCAGCGCGGGGCCGAACTCGACGCCCGAGGCGTGGATGTGCATTTCCCAGAGACCTGGCAAAAGCGTCTTGCCTTTCGCGTCGATGATTTTGATACCGTGCGGAATTTTCGTGGTGCTGCGAGGACCGGCAGCGGAGATTCGGCCGGCGCGGATGAGAACGACGGAATCGGGCACGGGAGGCGCTCCCGTGGCATCTACTAAGGTTGCGCCGACGATGGCAAAAGTGCCAGTAGTTTCGGGCGGAACTTGGTGCGCGATGGCCTTGAAATCGATCATCTCTTGGGTGACTCCGCTGTGATAGAGCTGCGTAAAAGCGGATTCATATTCGCTGCGAACCGCTTCCATGGGCAGGCCACCGGCGAAAGTCATTACGGCGGCGAGATCGCCTTGCGCGTTCAGCCACAAAATTTCGCGACCGAAGCAAAGATTGGCGACGGTATAGCGAACGAGTTTGATGGTCTGGCCAGAAATGCGAATGGGCTCGTTGCCGGCGAACTGGATGCGAATGGGTTCGGCACCTGCCTGGGCGCGCAATACGGGGAGATTGGCAGGCTTGCCGTGGGTGGTCCAATAGCGGAGCATCATCATTTGGACGGCGAAAGGGGAGACGCCGAAAATGGTGAAATAGCGGGGCGGCGGGGCAAACGTGCGGCTGGCGGCGGCTTCTTGTACGTTGGCCGACGAGTCTTTCACGGTGACGGAGTCGAGGTGCGTTCCTTTGACGGAGAGTTCGAGGGGCGTGTAGTCGTTTGTCATGCGCAAGGCGGCGGAGGTTGTGCGTTTATTGGCACGATCTGTGAATTCGAGGGTGGTGTTCAACACGATGCCGCCGGAGGTCTGCGAGATGTTGTAGCGCTCTTCGCCGACTACATGGAGGATCATGTGGATGGTGAAGCGACCGGACTGCGCGGATAGGAGGGAGGTGAAGAGGAGCGGCAGCAGGAGAAATTTCATGGGTCTAGTGTCGCGCATGGGTTGTTGAAGCGAATGCGAGGCCTGATCGTCAGAACAAGACTATGGCACATCGGTAGGCAAGTCGATTGGAGGTGCGAAGGGCGTCTGTCACTTGGTCGCGGTCACTTTAATGGGTCATGCCAAAGTTTGAAATTGTTTATTGCAACCGCTTCTTGGCTTCGACTAGCAAATCGTCAAGTGAAACAGGGAATCGGTAGAGGGACCAATCGTCACCTACTGCATAGATCTGGCGTTCGTCAGGACTGAACGTCACGGCTTTGATGGTCAGACCTTCTTTAGCTTGGTAGTAAAGCTTGAGGATCTCCTTGGCAGAGGCCGTGTCCCATACGCGGATGGTGTTCTCGGCGCCCGGTGTCACGAGGCGCCTGCCGTCGCGGCTAAATGCTAATTGATAGGGCTTGTCGGAGTTTGCGCCACGGGAGCCTTGAAGGGATTGCCAGGAATGTGCGGAGGTCCATAGACTTACACCGTTTGAAGCGGCGGCCCACGCCGAGCCATCACGATTGGAAAACAAGCCCCCCGTAGGTGTGCCCACTGCGGGCAGTATTTGCATCTCGCTTAGGTTTGCAGGGTTGAGAATGCTCACCTTTGCGCCAGCGAGTCCGAGCCGTTTTCCATTGGCGCTGACCGCTATGCCAAAGACGCTGGAGGATGGCTTCACAGGCAACGTTTCGGAGAGGTCCTTTCTGGTTTCCAGGTCAAAGATGGCGAGATGGTCGCCATAGCCGTACGCCACAATCCTTTTGCCGTCGGGACTGAATGCTACTGAAAGAACGCGATTGTGGAATCGGGGCAGGTCGGTTACCAGTTGCCCGTTGATGGCATTCCATAGTTTCACCTCTCCTGAGGAAGAGCAAGTTACGAGGAGTTTGCCGTCGGCGCTGAAAGCTAAGTTCCAAACCGGAGAGGTATGGCCGACGAAAGTGACCAGGCGTTGCCCTGACGAGACATCAAATATGCGTACGCGCGAATCATCCGCCGCGATGGCGACGCGTTTGGCGTCAGGTGTGAATGCTGCTGCGGGGCTGGTTCCTTCGCTCTGTCCGGGCAGGTTTACGATTTCCTTATTTGGATTTACGGTGTTTCCGAGATGGACCCAGCCGGAACTACCGACCGCGCCCGCCACAATTTTGCCGTTTGAATCAAACGACAAAGCTTGCTCGGAATATTTGTGGATCGCTTTGGGAGGTTTCGACGTCAGGTCCCAAATGGCGCCTAGGTCGCCCACGCCTACGACACCTACATGTTGACTTATCATCAGTGAGAGGCCGTCTGATGTAAAACGACAGTCGGTCTCGGTTACGGCCCGCGGCAGCCGCATATCGGACCTCTCGAGCGTGAAGGCCAGCGTCTCCACCCCCGACCGGGTGTTTACGATGTGAATGGTCGCCGCGCCTTCCATCGCCGCCAACCGGGACCCATCGGGGCTCCACGCGAGGCAACTTGGGGCGAAGGAAAGGAGCTTGACCGGATCGGGCGCCAGCAGGAAATT
>Ga0302319_10019920_pt1 | contig 12161 bp, 6 predicted proteins | sample Bog_T0_2_FD_203319 | JGI IMG/M metagenome (GOLD analysis project Ga0302319, IMG submission 203319) | Peat permafrost microbial communities from Stordalen Mire near Abisko, Sweden - Bog_T0_2 | ecosystem: Environmental > Terrestrial > Soil > Wetlands > Peat | place: Sweden: Abisko, Stordalen Mire... | reverse complement strand
ACTAGACAAAATCGCCTACGTCCGCTTCGCCTCCGTCTACCGCGACTTTCAGGACGTCGAAGAGTTCCTCCGGGAGCTAAATAACGTGTCCATGGCCCGGAAAATCTAGCCTAGGACTATTCTGGGTTGGTTCGGTGAATTTGTGCCCTTTTTGGCCGCGCAAAAGCCGCCCCTAAAGCCACTTATGTTTTGTGAAACCAATCACTTTCGTAGTCATCTGATCAAATAGGGCTTAACTTCAGAACGATTCCCGGCTATAATAGAGTCGCGTAATTATTACAATCACTTGAAGCTTGGCCCGGTCTCGCCGTGCGGGCGTAAGGAGAGTGCGGCTCTATCGCAATTCTTTGGCGAAGTTCGTCCTAGCTTCCGAAGAGAAGAATACAAGGCGGTTTCGGCCGGAGTCTCCTGTTTGACCGAAATCCGCGTCTAAGAGAATAGATGGATCATTTGCGCAAGTGTGACTTTCGCACGAAGGCTGTGTCAACAAGTTTATGGGGCGGCAACTAGAGGTGATTAGCTAAGGTGGATCAATTCGAGGATCAATTTCTAGCCGATGGGCCGGAACCGTTAGGCATTCCATTTGACGAGGAAGCCAATTTTTTTCATCCCGAAGAAGTTCAGGATGACGAGTTTCACGGTGCCCAACAGGTAGAAGAGTCGATTTATACCGATGACCCGGTGCGCGTATATCTGCGCGAAATGGGATCGGTGCCGCTGCTCACGCGCGAAGGCGAAGTCACGCTGGCGCGCAAGATGGAGCGCGGCAAAGTGCGCATGCAGAAAGCGATCAGCCGGTCGCCTCTCATTCAGGCGCTCGTGGGCGAATTTTCCGATCTGATTCGCAAAGGCGCGGAAGATGTCGATAGCTATGTTGATTTTGGGCCTTCCGATATAGAAGAAGGCAGCGCGGCCGATCTCAAGCGGCGCAATGAAATGGCGGAGATGTTTTTCGCTTTTCAGGCGTCGGTAAAAAAGCTGCAGCAAACGCAAGACAAGTATGCAGCCGTGCCGGCGGCCAATAAGAAACTTCGCAAGAAGTGGGCCGGAAAAGTAGCGCGCGCGCTGGTGGAAATGTCGAAAGCTCTGCGCGCCATTCCCTTCAATCTGGCGCGTTGGAAAGAGTTTGTGCGCGTCATTGAGCGCAATGCCGACGAAATGTCGCTGCTTGATGCCGAAGTCAAGAAGCTGGAATCGCGCAATTCCGCCGCTGCCGTGGCGCGTGTCAAAGAACTGAAGCGCGATCTCAAGAAGAAAGAGACGGAAGCCGGCGCATCGCTGCCCGATTTGAAGCACAGTTTGCATGTCATCCGGCACGGCGAAATCGAAGCCGAACGGGCCAAGAAAGATTTGGTGGAAGCCAACTTGCGCCTGGTGGTTTCGGTGGCAAAGAAATACGTCAACCGCGGTTTGCACCTGCTTGATCTGATCCAGGAGGGCAACATCGGCTTGATGCGCGCGGCCGATAAATTCGAATACCGCCGCGGCTACAAATTCTCAACCTACGCTACCTGGTGGATCAGGCAGGCCATCACCCGCGCCATTGCCGATCAATCGCGCACCATTCGTATTCCCGTTCACATGAACGAGAGTATGAACAAGTTCCTGCGCGCCACGCGCGAGCTCGAAAAAGAGCTCGGTCGCGTACCGACCAACGAAGAAATCAGCCGCCGCATGGACATTCCGGTGGAGAAGGTCCAAAAGCTCAAGACCATTTCGCGCGATCCCGTGTCGCTCGAAACGCCGGTCGGCCGCGATGGTGAATCGGCGTTGGGCGATTTGATTGAAGACCGTTGGGTAGGATCGCCGGTAGACGCCGTCATCGATTCCAACGTGCGCGATGAAACGGCCAACATTCTAAAGACGCTTTCGCCCAAAGAAGAGAAAGTGATCCGCCTGCGGTTCGGTATCGGCTGTGAACGCGAACACACGCTCGAAGAAATCGGCCAGGAATTCGACGTAACGCGTGAGCGCATCCGGCAGATTGAAGCTAAAGCCCTGCGGCAGTTGCGCTCGCCCGAACGCGCCCGGCACTTACGCGCATTGCTCGCCGCAAGATAAAATACTTCCCTCATGAGAGTCAGTCGTACTGCAAACCAAACGGCGTTCTGGAATACCAGACGCCGTTTTCCCATTTCCGCCAATCCGTACCCGTACTTTTCCCACAATTGGGACGTTGACTTCCCTAATCAAAACCCCTTAGAGTGACTGTAACCAACCTTACATCTTAATTCACTGGCGCTACGTTCGAGCCATTAAAAGGGAGTTTTAATTGCTTAAAAAAGTTCTAACTGTAGCCCTGCTGTCTCTGGCTACCTCGCTATGCCTCACTGCACAAACCGTCCAAGGCGTCGTCACCGGCAATATCACCGACGTCACGGGCGCGGTTGTGCCGGATGCTGAAGTCTTACTGCTCAATCAGGGCACCAAGGTTCAGCAAACAACCAAAACCGAAAACAACGGAACGTACCGTTTTCCGCTGGTACCTCCAGGCACCTACACGGTGACTATTAAAGCCAGTGGCTTCACGGAACGCCAAGTCTCAGACATCATCGTCGACGCTAGCACCACTGTGCCAGTCAACGCCGTCCTGTCCGTCAAAACTTCAACCGCAACGATCGAAGTAACGGCGGCCACCGCGCTGGTGCAAACCGCCAGTTCCGACCTTGCCAGTACCATCGACACCAGAACCATCGACAGCATACCCCTGCTAACGCGCAACGTGTTCGATTTGGCGTTCGCCGCGCCGGGCGTTACCCAAGGAATGAACCTGCAAGCGGCCTCGGGTGGGGCGCGCGAATCCGGCACCACCTACATGCTGAACGGTGCCGACAACAACGACAACTTCAGCGAAGGCAGCCACAACATAACACCGCCACTCGAATCGGTGGCCGAATTCACCATGCTCACCAACAACATGAGCGCCGAGTACGGGCACGCCGCTGGAGCCTTGGTGAGCGCCATTCAAAAGTCGGGCACCAACAACTTCCACGGAGCGGTGTATGAGTTCAACCGCAACACCGATTTCAACGCTTCCGATTTCTTCTCCAACCGTGACGGCAGCCCCAAGCCGGAATACATTCGCAACCAGTTCGGCGGCGAGGTGGATGGACCCATCATCAAGAACAAGACGTTTTTCGAGTTCGCTTATGACCGCGTAGACATTCATCAGGGCAGCACCATCGTCAACCAAGTTCCCACTTCCAGCGAACTCAGTGCCATGGAATCGGGCGCCGGTCCCATCGCCAAGGCTTATTTTCAAAAGTACTCGCCACTCACCTCCAACGCTCTCTGTCCCGCTGAAGCGCAAAACGCTCCCGATGCCGTGGGCCACATCGGCTGTATCGTTGAAGCCGATCCGCAGCTCACCATCCAAAATTCATACGTAGGCAGAGTCGAGCACAACTTCAACGAAAAGAATCGCCTTGCCTTTACCGCTAATTTCCAGTGGTATAACTACAATGACAAGTTCGCCGGCGGTTACGCTACCGCCGCGCAGAATATTCCTTATGTCGATGCCGAGCATTACCATAACCTTTCGCTGATCGATACCCACGTCTTTAGCGCGACGATCGTGAACGAGTTGACGATCGCGCATAATCGCCATTACTCTAAGAACCTGGAAGGAAATGGTACGAGCAATGGAGCGGAAGTCATCATTGACGGCGCAAACTACGATAACACTGGTTTCGGCTACGGTCCGTATGAAGGCGGCTTGGTCGAAGGTTTCGTTCAAGACCGCTGGCAGCTTCAGGACAACTTAGCCTGGACTAAAGGTAAGCACTCAATGAAGTTCGGCGGTGGTGGACAGTACGCCATCCTCTATCGCAACTGGGACTTAGGCAGCCCCGGATATTACGAATTTGCCAACACAGTTGGGCCCTCGCCTCAATCACTCGGTGTGGTCGCCGCCAATGGCACCATCTTTAGCGCCACCGCCAAGGGCCAACTTGCTATTGGCAACGACAGCAACTTCCAGAACGATTTCCCGTACGCCTCGGAGTTGTCGGTGAATCCATCCACCGGTACCGCTGCCAACGCCTACCGCCACTACATCATGAAGGACTACAACTTTTTCTTCAATGATAGCTGGAAAGTGGCGAAGCGGCTTACTCTGAATCTCGGCTTGCGCTGGGAGCGCTACGGCGCGCCGACAGAAGCCAATGGCATCATCGCCCAATTCACCAACCTCAGCACGGTAAGTCCCGCCGCCATCGCGGCATCCCGCGTTAATCCTGTTTCCGCCTTCTGGAAAACGCCAAACAAAGACTTTGGCCCGCGCGTAGGCTTTGCTTACGATCTGCTCGGCGACGGTAAGACATCGTTGCGCGGCGGCTACGGCATCTCCTATGACCGCCTCTTCGATAACATCTGGTCGAATGGCGCATGGAATCCTCCTTTCTACGGTCTGCTGGATGAAAGCGCAAATGCCGGCGATCCCGTCAATTACTCCCTTCCGGCCAGCCTCGGCCCAACTTACGTCCAGGGCCAACCGCTCGGACGCGTTTCGGTCCGTACCATGGATGTGCATATGAAGGATTCTTCCGTGGATAACTACTACCTGGGCGTCGAACACCAGTTCTGGACCGATTGGCTGCTCCGCGTCAATTACCAGGGTTCCTACGGACGCCATCTATCCCAATTGGAGAACCTGAATCGTTATGACGGCATGTACTACAACGCTGGCCTTGGCGGCGCAAGGCCGAATGCTTTGTATTCGGGCTTCAATTATCGGGCCAACAATGTCAACTCCGAATACAATTCCATGGTGAACGAAGTGCAGAAGCGCTTTTCCAAAGGCTTGCAGATGAACTTCAGCTTCACTTGGTCGAAGCTCATGGATGAAGGCTCGGATCTATTTTCCGGCTCCACTACTACGGGTGGCTATAGCCAGCCGTTCTACTTCGTGAGCAACAACGCGCCCCAACTGGAGCGCGCGCCTGGAGCATTTGACCACACGAAGAACGTCAAACTCATCCTCACTTACGAACTTCCGTTCCTGAAGAGCCAGAAGGGCTTCATGGGGCGAGTTCTGGGTGGCTGGCAGGTTTCTTCTTTCTACCAGGGCTACTCAGGCCATCCTCTCGAAGTCTACAATGGCCGCGGCCGCTATGCAGGAGATGCGCTCGACGCCAACGGGATTGTGGAGAACATCGGCGGAGACTACAATCTCGACAACGTGCTGAACGACCGGCCTAATTTTGTCGGCTCCAGCGTCGCCGCCGCTTATTCCGGCAACAACCCTGCTGACGGAATCTTCAAGGACAACAATCCGATCGGCTGCGGCTATGCGGGCATGAAATCTTCCAACGCTGCCGTCGCGGCTTGCAATGCCAACTACGGTGTGGCTACGCCGAGTACCTTGTTCACCAATCCGGGGGGCGTTGGTCCCCGCTTCGGCGAACTCGGACGTAACGTCTTCCGTGGACCTTGGTTCAACGGTTGGGACGGTGCGTTGTTCAAGAACTTCCGATTTACGGACACTGTGAAGATGCAGCTCCGTTTTGAAGCTATCAACTTGGACAACCATCCGAACTTCGACGGAATCAATACCAACGTCGCCAGTTCGTCGTTTGGCAAAGCGCAAATCCTGGTGGGGAATGCCATTTCGCGGAACCTCCAATTAGGCGCGCGCATCACCTTCTAGTTCGCTAAATTAATTGCGTCTGTCCCCTTTTCGAAAAGGGGACAGACGCAGTTTCTGCGACAATCTGAACAGGTGCGTTTAACCTCAAGCGTTTCTTCCCATTTGGCCTGCTTGGCCCTTCTTCCTCTTACCTGCTCGGCCGCCACACCAGTCATTCTCATCTCCGTCGACACCCTCCGGGCCGATCACCTCGGCCGCAACACCCCTCACATCGACGCCCTAGCTAAGAACGGCACCATCTTCTCCCAAGCCACCACGCCCTACCCCCTCACCCTGCCCGCCCATACCGCGCTCCTTACCTCCACCTACCCCTTCGCGAACGGCGTTCTCGATAACGGCATCCCCCTCAACCCCTCCGCCATCACCCTGGCCACCGTCTTCAAAAAAGCGGGATACCGCACCTCCGCCTTCGTCGGCAGCTTCGTCTTAGATCGCCGCTTTGGCTTGAGCCGCGATTTCGACGTCTACGACGGTCCGCTCGACATCCATAACAATCTCTCCACCGGCCAGGCCGAACGCAAGCGTCCCGGCGAGCAAGTCACCGCAGCCGCCCAGCACTGGCTCGAAACCAACGCCAACGCCCCATTCTTTCTCTTTGTCCATTTGTACGATCTGCACGCGCCCTATAACCTGCCCCGCGATCCCAGCCTCCGCCACGGCGAAACCGGCTATCGAGCCGAGCTCGCCTACGTCGATCAAGTGCTCGGAGACTTCTTCTCGTTCCTCCAGCGCCGGGGCCTGCAACAAAAAGCCCTGATCGTGTTCACTTCCGATCACGGCGAAGGCCTCGGCGATCACGGCGAAAGCAGCCACGGTTATTTCATCTACCAAAGCACGCTCCACGTTCCGCTCATCATCCAATGGCCCGCTGGTGCGAAGCGCATTTCGCAAGACCGCATCGATGAAGCGGTGAATCTCGTCGATGTCGCACCGACAATCTTGGAAGCCGTCGGCCTCCCCCGTCCCAGCGCAATGCGCGGCCGCAGTCTGCTGGCCGGCGCAGGCGGCAACGCCGAGGTTTACTCGGAAAGTGTCTACGCGCGCAATCATTTTGGCTGCACCTCTTTACGCAGCGTCCGCATCGGCAACGACAAGTACATTGACGCCCCGAAACCCGAGCTGTACGACATCGCTACCGATCCAAAAGAGCAGCGCAACCTCTACGATCAGCAACGTGCGAAAGCTTCCGCCATGCGTGAGCGCCTCATCGCCTTGCGCGGAACGGCGCCGCCTCCCGCCGCCAAGCCCGTCACTCCCGATACCGCCGCCGTTCTCCGTTCTCTCGGCTATCTAAGCGGCTCGGGCAACGGCAACCGCCTCGAATCGAAGGTCGATCCCAAGGATCGCATCGCGGATTTCGAACGTTACGTCGCGGCGCTGGCCGGCAATTCGACCGCCGCTTTGGCGAAGCTGCGGGACCAACTGCCCGACGTGGTCGATATCCGCATGAGCCTAGGCTTGAACGAACGCCGCGCCGGAGACGACGCCGCAGCCGCGCGCGAATTCAAACGCGCCATTGAACTCGACCCGCGCAACGCTCAGGCACACTTCGAAATGGGGCTGTGTGACGTGCGTCTGAAACAACGTGACGACGCCATCCGCGAATTCAAAACCACACTCGCGTTTGAGCCTTGGTATACCCGCGCCGACGAAGCGCTGGCCAACCTCTATTTGCAGGACAAAGATCTGCCGCAAGGCCGCGAACACCTGAATCACCTGCTGTCCATTGATCCCGACAATTACAGCGCGCATTTCAACCTCGGCATCCTGGCCGCCATGCAACAGGATTGGAGCGAAGCGCAACGGCAATTGGCGGCGGCCGTGCATGCCGATCCCGGTTCGCCCGAAGCCCACAGCACCCTAGGTGGCGTCTACTTCGAACGCGGCGAATTAGACGAGGCGCGCGATCATTTCAAAGCCGCCATTCATCTGAAAAACAACTTCGCCGAGGCCCACTACCGGCTCGGTCTCGTCTACCAAAAACAAGGCAACGCCGCCCAAGCCGCCCAAGAATTCCGCGCCGCCCAACCCGCCCCCCGCTAAAGGGACGGAGGGGACGGAGAGCTATGTCCCCATCGCCGTTTTCGCGAATCCGCTGCCCTCGATATCCCATCTCGCCCCCGCAACCTTCCACGCCGCGCCACGATCCTCCCCGCCAGTCGACGACGCCCCCGCCAAATGAGCCCGTCAAAATCGCAGAAACAGCGCAAATTCAGTCATTCCTTAAGGAAGTCGTTCAAGTCTCAAATTTCCTTCCTGGTTCCATAGCTCTCCGTCCCCTCCGTCCCCCTCCGTCCCCAGCCCTGCCGGCCCTTCGGGAGATTACTGTTGGCGGCAGTCCTTGTTCTATTGTTGTTGTCGGTCAAAGCGACGTGAATGCGAGCGACTTGGCGAACTTCCGTTCGGCGGCGGGCTTGCCTGTAAAGACCATAACGACTGTCATCCCGCCGGGTGATACCGATCCTGGCCTGCAATTTTCGTCGGGCGATGAAACCGAGTCGGACCTAGGTTTGGAATGGGCCGGCGTCAACACGGTCAAGATTGCCGTGACGGTGCCATAAGGCCGGCGTCTGAAAAATTGCGCGAGAGACCATTCGACGTAGTGCGGGAGAACACGGAATGAACGGCAGCAGTCCTGTATTCTGGTCACTGATGAGCAAAAGTCTTGTGTTGATTCTTGTTGCAGCAGCGCTGGTTAGCGCGGCCGATCCTCCTTCTCCGCTAGCGAATATCAAACAGTTGACGGATGGCGGTGAGAACGCGGAGGCGTATTGGTCGCCGGATGGCAAGCGGTTGATTTTTCAATCGACGCGCGGCGATTTGCAGTGTGACCAGATTTTCATCATGAACGCCGATGGGACGGACCAGCACATGGTCTCGACAGGCAAGGGCCGAACGACGTGCGGTTATTTTCTGCCAGACAATCAACACATACTCTATGCATCGACGCATTTAGGAGGAGACGCGTGCCCGCCGGCGGCTGACCGGAGCAAAGGCTATGTGTGGGCAGTGTACGGGAGCTATGACATCTTCGTTGCCAAAGACGATGGCTCGGACTTGAAGCGACTCACCACGACGGAAGGTTACGATGCCGAAGCCACGGTGAACTGGAAGACGAAAACGATTTTGTATACCTCAATGGCTTCGGGCGATTTGGATTTGTGGACCATGAAGCTGGATGGTTCGCAAAAAAAGCGTTTGACGGAGACCTATGGCTACGATGGCGGCGCGGTTTTTTCGCGCGACGGAAAACATATTGTCTGGCGGGCGAATCACCCCGATAGTGAGGCGGGCAAACAGAAATACGCCACGCTGTTGAAAGACAACCTGACGAGCCCGATGAAGATGGAGTTGTTTATCTCCGATGCCAAGGGCAAGCATGTGAAGCAACTGACCAACTTTAACTGTGCGTCGTTCGCCCCAACCTTCACCCCCGACGGCAACCAGATTCTGTTTTCTTCCAACAAGCACAATTGCGATGGCCGGAAGTTTGAGTTGTATCTGATTAATGTGGATGGCACTGGCTTGCAGCAGGTCACCGACTATGGCGGGTTTACCTCCTTCCCGGAGTTTTCGCCAGACGGCCGCACACTGGTGTTCGTATCGGATTGGAAGGCGCCGGCGCGTTACGAATTCAACGTCTTTACGGCGGATTGGAGCCACTGATGCGGTGTTTGCTGTTGAGCGTCGTACTGTTGGCTGCTAACTTCACGGAAGCGCCGGATATCAAGCCCGATAAGTATTTGGCGCACATCAAGTATCTTTCGTCGCCAGAGCTGCAGGGACGGTTGACGGGCTCGCCGGAGTTGGAGAAAGCGGCCGGCTATATTGCGCATCAGTTTCACGCAGCCGGGCTTAAGCCGGTGGGCGGAAGCTATCTGCAGGAGTTCGAAGTGACGGCGCATACGGCGCTGGGCAAGGGCAACAAACTTACTCTTGTGGTAGCGCAACGTGTAAAAGAGCTAGTGGAGCAGCGCGATTTTCTGCCGCTCAACCTGAGTACGAACGGCGAGACCATGGGTCCGGTGGTGTTTGCCGGTTATGGCATCACGGCGGCGGAATACCATTACGACGATTACGAAAAGGTGGATGCGCGTGGGAAAGTGGTTCTGCTGCTGCGGCATGAGCCGCAGGAAGCGGACGAGAAGAGCGTGTTCGCCGGCAAAAATTACACCACGCACGCGGAGTTAGCCAGCAAAGTGTCGAACGCGAAAATGCATGGTGCGGCGGCGATTCTGCTGGTGAACGATGTGCCGAATCATCCGGGAGACGACGACCGCTTAGAGCCCTTCACTCCCACGATGGGAACGGAGGATTTCGGCTTGCCGGTGGTGCAGTTGTCAGCCAAGTGGGCCGATGAGTTGCTGGCTACCGCGCACCAGGATTTAGCGGGCCTGGTGAAAGCCATTGACGGCGATTTGAAGCCGCGCAGTTTCGATTTACCGACGGACGACGGAGCGCGCATGACCGTCAACATCAGCATAGAAAAACGGGAAGTGCACAACGTGGCCGGTTTCTGGCCGGGGAAGACTAAAGAATACATTATTCTGGGCGCGCATTATGATCATTTGGGCCTGGGCTTTGAGCACTCCCTGGCGCCGTCTTTAGCAGGGACCGTGCATCCGGGGGCGGATGACAACGCGTCCGGAACAGCGGGAGTGATTGAACTGGCCCATGCGATTGCGCATTCCGGCCAGCATAAGCGCGGGTTTCTGTTTCTGTGTTTTGCGGGCGAAGAAGAGGGATTGCTGGGGTCTGCTTACTTTGCCAATCATCCGCTGGAACCTTTGGGAGAAGCGAGCGCGATGATCAACATGGACATGATTGGGCGGCTGCGCAACGGCAAGGTGTATGTCGGAGGCGTGAGTTCGGGGTCCACCTTTGCACCGATTGTGGAGAAAGCGGCGAAAGACTACGGCTTGACTGACGATTTGACAGGGAGCGGTGTGGATGGGTCGAGTGACCACACGTCCTTTTTGGTGAAGGGTATACCCACTCTATTCTTTTTTTCGGGGTTGCACAGCGACTATCACAAGCCGAGTGACACCTGGGAGAAGATCAATGTGGATGATGCCGTGAAGCTGCTGGGTGAGATTGATGAGATTGCAGTTACTCTGGCCGATGGGGCCAAGCGGCCCGAGTTTGTACGCGCGCAACCACCGGACATTTTGAGTGGAGAGATGCCGCGAAGCTCCGCTAACTCCGGCTATGGGCCGTATTTTGGAAGCATCCCCGATTTTGGCGGACCACCCAAGGGCGTGCGATTTTCCGATGTGCGCGATGGATCTCCGGCGGCGAAGGCCGGTTTCAAAGCGGGCGATGTAATGGTGGAGTTCGATGGCAAGAAAATAGACGACCTATACGACTTCACCTATGTACTGCGCCAACACAAGCCAGGAGACACGGTAAAGGTAAAAGTGTTGCGCGAGAACACGCCGGTGGAAGCGCAAGTGACTTTGACCAAGAGACCGTAAGAAAGATGGGATTCGCGGTCTGGATCGACACGGAGGAACGCGTGGCGTGGGCGCGCGGTACGCATGAATACCGGCCCATGGGTACAGCGGTGGTGGCAATCTGCGACCAATTCCGGTCGCGGGATTTTGCTCCAGCGCGCGAATCCCCAGCGCATCTGCCGGGTTGCTTTGCGGGGTTTTTCGGATCGCTTGAGACAGTGAATGAGTTTCTGCATTCAACGGATACGCGCATATTGCGAAGAACCCCCGCTCATCTGCTTTGAATAAGACGGAGTGCGGCTGAGTTGAGGCAGTAGCGTTTGCCGGTGGGAGGTGGCCCATCGTCAAACACGTGGCCGAGGTGGGCGTCGCATTTGCGGCACAGCACCTCCGTTCGTTCTATGCCGAGAGTGAGGTCTTTGCCAAAGGCGATATTCTCCGGCGCGATCGGCGCAAAGAAGCTGGGCCAGCCAGTGTCGGAATCGAATTTTTCCTGGGAACGAAACACCGCGTTGCCGCAACAAACGCAGCGATAGATGCCGGCCGTATGGAGGTTCCAATAGAGGTTGTGGAATGGATATTCGGTAGATTTTTGGCGGGTGACGGCGAATTGCTCGCTGGTCAACTGCTGACGCCAATCGGCCTCCGAGCGAACAATTTTGCGAACAGTGACAGTCTGGAGGCGTTGGCCTTGATCGGAGAAAAGAACGAGTGTGACTTCCGGTCCGGTGCCAGACTGGGAGGCCAGTGGGAGGTTAGGAGTGTGACTGAGCCAGAAAAACGCGGCTGCGCCGAGCAAGATAGTGGCGGTTGTGAAGAGCACCCAACGCATGGGTCAGATCCGGAGAAACCAGCGACGGCGGTAGAGGAACCAGGCCAATAGGTACATCACTGCGACGAAGCTCAGCGCCCATAAGAGAGAGGCGTTCATGGGAGAGGCGAAGGGGGCGAAGAAGCGGCCGTACCAGGATTGGTGGAGACCATAGGCATCCAGGAATTCGGCTAAAAACTCGGAGGCCAGATAAACCGTGATGGCGTTCATGCCAGTGATGAGCAGAGGC
>Ga0302319_10019919_pt1 | contig 12161 bp, 11 predicted proteins | sample Bog_T0_2_FD_203319 | JGI IMG/M metagenome (GOLD analysis project Ga0302319, IMG submission 203319) | Peat permafrost microbial communities from Stordalen Mire near Abisko, Sweden - Bog_T0_2 | ecosystem: Environmental > Terrestrial > Soil > Wetlands > Peat | place: Sweden: Abisko, Stordalen Mire... | reverse complement strand
CGATCTCGATCCAGTTGGCGCCGACAAAGGCCGAACTGCGGTAGTTCGAGCCCATGTTGATCTGGATGACATAGATGCCTTCGTTCTCGGCGCGCTGCAGCAGCTTGGCATAGGTCTGCACGTCAGGATTATGGATCACCATCACCGCCGGCTTTTCCGAGATCAGCGTCGTCACCGCCTGGGCGCCGGCATTGGTGCTCCAGTTCGGATCGCGCACGATCACCTTGACGCCATAGGGCTCGAGCTCCTTCTTGAGCCCGGCAAACCAGCCCTCGGTGAGATCGAAATTCATCGCCACCGGCACATAGGCCACGGTCTTGCCGGCGAGCGATTGCTTGAACGCGTCCTGGAACGGCTCGTCGAGCCCTTTTTGCGCCAAAGCCGGCGTGGCGGCGGTGATCACGCCGATCCCGAACAGCGCGGTCTTCAGCAGGGTCCGGCTTGGGTTTGTCATGGTATCCTCCCGTCGTTGATTTGTTGGTTGTTGATGTCTTGGTGGCGGTTTAGATGTCGCCTTGCTGCGCGGTCTCCTCATTGCGCGGGTTGAGGAACGAATCGGCGATCACGGCGGCGAGCAGCACCACGCCCTTGACCAGGTTCTGGCCGGAATAGGACACATCCATGATGGTCATGCCGTTCAGCATGGTGCCGATCAGCAGCGTGCCGATGATGACATTGAGGACGCCGCCGCGGCCGCCGGACAACCCGATGCCGCCGAGCACGACCACCAGGATGACGTCGTAGATCAGCGTCGAATTGAAGATCCGGGTCGGCATGCTGTTGACCGACGAGGCGAGAACGAGCCCGGCGGCGCAGCCGATCAGGGCGGCCAGCACATATTGCAGCACGATGATCGGCCGGGTCGGAATCCCGGTCACCCGCGCGCCATAGGGATTGTCGCCGATCGCATAGATGTAGGCGCCCCAGCGCGTGCCGCGCAGCAGCAAGGCTGTGGCAAGGCAGGCCAGGATGAACAGCAGGATCGGCATCGGGATGCCCGCGACCGTGCCCTGGCCAAGCTTCTCAAAGCCGTCCATCCCGGTGCTCCATTGCACCACGTCGAGCTTGAACAGAGCGGCCTGGCCGAGGCCGGCAAGAAACAGGCCGGAGGCCAGCGTCGTGAACAGCGACGGCACCTCGGCATAGGCAATCAGCCAGCCATTGACGAGACCGAACGCCGCCGCCAGGGCAAAGGCGGCGACCAGCGAAACCGGCAGCGGATGGCCGTCCTGCACCATCTGCAGCACCAGCCCCGGCGGCACCGCCAGCGCCGCGATCAGCGAGATGTCGATGCCGCGCCCAATCACGACAATCGCCATGGCCAGACCGAGAATGCCGAGCACGGCCACGTTCTGCAGCAGGGTAAGAATATTCGCGGTGGTGAGAAAACCCGGCAGCAGGATCGCGAACACCGCAAACAGCGCCGCGAACACCGCAAATACGATGCCTTGTTGCCCAAAACTCCTGATCGCCATCCCCAGCCGTCTCTTATTGTATTGGTTGTTTTGTCGAGGATGTTCGCCTGCTTTGCGCGACAATGCAAGCCGTTAGCTTGGGCAGGGGGTGGAGAGATCCGCCGCGGAGTCGGGGGCGAAAAGGGCGAGGCTCGGGCGATAGGAAGCCTGACTGTTGGTAGTCAGGCCGCCCTTACCGAATTCAGAAATTTGCCGACTTCGAGCCGGAGCCGGTTGCTGTCGCTGCACAGCGACTGCGCTGCCGAGAGAACCTGGGCTGAAGCCGACACGGTTTCGTTGGCACCGGCCTGCACATCGGTTACATTGAACGCAACTTTTTCGGTGCCACGCGCTGCGTGCTCGACGTTTTGGGAAATTTCCGCCGTCGAGACGCCCTGTGCCGCGACCGCCGAGGCGACCGTGGCGGCGATCTCCGCCATCTGCACGATGGTGGCGCCGATCTCCTTGATGGCGCCAACGGATTCCGCCGTCGCCGACTGCATGCTGTTGATCTGCTGGCTGATCTCACCGGTTGCCTTGGCCGTCTGCTCGGCCAGCGCCTTCACTTCGGAAGCCACCACCGCGAAACCGCGTCCGGCCTCGCCGGCACGTGCGGCTTCGATGGTGGCGTTCAGCGCCAAAAGATTGGTTTGGCCCGCGATGCTGTTGATCAGTTCAACCACATCGCCAATGCGCGCCGCTGACTGGGCGAGCAATCCGATACGATCGTTGGTTCTCTCCGCCTGGGCCACCGCGTCGCTGGCGATCCTGGCGGAGTCCTGGACCTGACCGCTGATCTCTTTGACCGATCTTGACATCTGCGCGGTGGCTGCGACCACCGACTGCACGTAGGCGGTGGTCACTTCCGAATCGGTGGCGACGGCGAAACTTCGGTCAACCGAGCGCTCGGCCGTGGCCGTCAAGGTCACCGCCGAAGCCTCCAACCGTCCGGATGCCGACGCCACCGTATCGACGATCTCGCCGACCGAACGCTCGAACTCGTCGGCGAACCTGTTCATATCCGCCTTGCGTCGCTGCGCCTGTTGCGCCTCAATCGCCGATTGCTCGGCGCGCAGGCGCCCGGTCTCGATCATATTGGTCTTGAATACCCGCACAGCGTCGGCCATTTCGCCAATCTCGTCGCGCCGTTCGACCGAGGGTATTTCAATTTCCAGATCGCCGTCCGCAATACGCTTCATGACGGAGGTCATGCGCACGACCGGGCGGATGACGCCAAGGGCAATTCCCAAAATGCCAAGCGCCAGCATGACAACGGCAGATACCGACCAGATCAGCAAGCTGACATTTGCATTCATACCTGCCGCCGTGGCTTCAAGCGCGGTGTTATCGTCGGTTGCCCTCTTTACGATCTGGTCGATGACGGCTCGATGCTCAGCGTAGGCGATTTGCAGCTTTTTATAACTGGCTTCAGCCAAGGGTAAGTTCCTGGCGGCGACGGCTGGTAGCAATTCATCCTGAGCGATGCTCCAGAAACTCCTGGCGTCGGACTTGTCGATCAGAAGCTTCTTCAAGTCGGAGGCAAGATCGGATTTGCCCCAATATTCGCGGCGATCGTCATAATCCTTGCGAAGCTGCGCCAGGTGCTCCGTTCTGGTCGCAATGGTTTCAGGTTCGCGGAGCGCCAATGTCGCTTCAAGATAGGCTTCAATGACATATTCGGGGGGCGGCAATATATCGGCGATCAGATCGTTGCCCAGCTTGAGCTGGTCATACAGCGCACCGCCGACCCGTAGCTTGTGTAATCCATAACCGCTGGTGAAGATCAGGGCGGCAAGCCCAATCGCCACGGCCGCGGCAAACAAGATGATTGCGTTTGAAACCGAAAGCCGCAATTTCATGGTCGTTGCTCCGATGCCGATGGCCCGCGAACCAGGAAAATGCGGTCTCAAATGTTGAGATGACCGCCTTGGGGTGTCGCCAGTTTCCTCCCAGATTGAATAATTTGCGATTAAGCCGGCAACCCCTGAGAATACGGATCAAGCAGCCGCGCACGAAATGCGCCGCTCAAGCTATCTGACCCTTATGCTGAGAAGCGTTACGAGGATTTTACGCGTCTCCATGAGGGTTTGAGATCGAACCCCGCCGTTCAAATCCTCACGGCGTCACCTCGGCGCGCGGCACTGCCTGCGGCGCGGTCTGCTGTTTCCAGGTTGAATTGGCGACATGGACCGGCGAGAACGCCGGACGCTCGATATAGCGGCCATCGCCCTTCTCGGCGCGCACATCGCCCTTGGCAAACGCGATCTTGCCGCGCGACAATGTGACGACGGGGATGCCGGTGCAGGAAAATCCCTCGAACACGTTGTAATCGATCCGGCTCAGCTGGCTTGCCGCGCGGATGGTCTTGTGGGCTGCGGGGTCCCAGACCACGAGATCGGCGTCGGAGCCGGCGGCGATGCGGCCCTTGCGCGGATAGATGTTGAGGATACGGGCGATATTGGCCGAGGTCACCGCGACGAATTCTTCCCGTGTCAGCCGGCCGGTCGTGACGCCGGATGTCCACAGCAGCGGCATGCGGTCTTCAAGACCGCCGGTGCCGTTGGGGATCTTGCGGAAATCGCCGCGGCCGAGCTGTTTCTGTTCGGTGGTGAAGGCGCAATGATCGGTCGCCACCACCTGCAGCGAGCCGGACTGCAAGCCGGCCCAGAGCGAGTCCTGGTGGACCTTGTCGCGGAACGGCGGCGACATCACCCGGCGGGCGGCCTGGTTCCAGTCTTTGTTGGCATATTCGCCGGCATCGAGCAAAAGATGCTGGATCAGCGGTTCGCCATAGACGCGTTGGCCTGCGGCGCGCGCCCGCGCGATCGCCTCGTGCGCCTGCCGGCAGCTGGTATGCACGACATAAAGCGGCGCGCCGGTCATGTCGGCGATCATGATGGCGCGGTTGGTGGCTTCGCCCTCGACTTCCGGCGGGCGCGAATACGCGTGCCCTTCGGGACCATCGACGCCGCGCGCGAGCTGCGCCTCCTGCATCCGCGCCACCACATCGCCATTCTCGGCATGAACCAGCGGCAGCGCGCCGAGTTGCGCGCAGCGCGCGAACGAGTTGTAGAGCTCGTCGTCATCGACCATCAGCGCGCCCTTGTAGGCCATGAAATGCTTGAAGCTGTTGATGCCATAGGTCTTGACCACGGTCTCCATCTCGTCGAACACCTGTTTCGACCAGGAGGTTACCGCCATGTGGAAGCCATAGTCGGACGCAGCCTTCTCAGATTTGCGCCGCCAGTCCTGATAGGCCGCGAGCATTGATTGCCCGGGATCGGGAATGCAGAAATCCACCACCATGGTGGTGCCGCCGGATAACGCCGCCTTGGTGCCCCACTCGAAATCATCCGCCGACACGCTGCCCATGAAGCCGAGCTCGAGATGGGTATGCGGATCGATCCCGCCCGGCATCACATAGCAGCCGCCGGCCTCGATGATCTCGGCGCCGGTGGGCGCCTCGAGCGAACGGCCAACCGCGGCGATGGTGTCGCCATCGACCAGGATGTCGGCGCGGGTCGAATAGTCATGGTTGACGACGGTGCCGCCGCGGATCAGGAGGGGCATGGGGATCTCCGGGAAAAGGCAAGGGGTTTTGCTGGCAGCCTAGCCGGCAAATCGCGCTGCACCAGCAAAATCAATATCGTTGTGCATAGGTCAATGGTGTAGGGGCACCCCCTTGTGGGTGCCTTCGTTAGCGTTGGACCTTAAGCTAGCGCCTATGAGGGTCGCCCCTAGGGTCGCCCCTACCGTTAACGTCTGTGCCGATCATCCACTCGAGACAGCCTGGGGGTGTGCGGCAAGAGCCTTGCATCTCGCTTCCGAAGGCGGCAGAATCGCCAGCAAAACGGCGCAATAGGCCGGCAACAAGAAGACCCCCTGGGAAACGCCGGATGCCCGCGCCTCGGATAGATTGCGATATTCATCCCGCGGTGGGCGGCACCCGCACCACGCTGTTGCCTTATCTCGATGATTACTGGAAGGAACAGGTGCTGAGCCGGGCGATCGACGGGCTCGATCTCGCCAGCTATCCGCCGGACATGCCGCTGTCCGGCCGCGCCGACTGGCGGCCGGCGAAGGGCAAGCCGGGCAGCGATCTGGCCATGGTGCAGCGCGGCGCGTTCGACCAGCTCGGCGCCAGCCATGCCATCTGCAACGTCTTGTACGGCGCGCAGGCGGTCTACGATCCCTCGATGGCGGCGGCGTTCTGCAAGGCGATCAATGACTGGATCGCGGCCGAGTGGCTGTCCCGTGACACCCGGCTGCGCGCCTCGATCCTGGTTCCCCTGCAGGCGCCCGATCTCGCGATCGAGGAAATCGAACGCCGCGCCGACGATATCCGATTCGTCTCGGTGCTGGTGCTGGCGCAGGGCGAGAGCCTGCTCGGACGGCGGCATTACTGGCCGGTCTGGCAGGCGGCCGAGAAGCATCGGCTGCCGCTGGCGATTCATGCCGGCAGCCAATACCGCTCGGCGCCAAGTTCGATCGGCTGGCCGTCCTATCGCTATGAATATTATCTGGCCGAGGCGCAGGCCTTCCAGGCCCAGATCCTGAGCCTGGTCTATGAGGGCGTCTTCGTGAAATTTCCAGGCCTCAAGGTGGTGCTGATGGAATCCGGCGTCAGCTGGCTGCCGGCCTTTATGTGGCGCGCCAACAAGACCTGGCGCAGCGTTCGCGTCGAGGTGCCCTGGATCGACCGCGAGCCGGCGTCGATCATCCGCGATCATTTCCGCTTGACCATCCAGCCGTTCGACAGCCCGCCGGACGCGGCCTCGGTCGCCGATCTCATCGAGATGATCGGCTCGGATCAGATGCTGCTGTTTGCCTCGGACTATCCACATTGGCAGTTTGACGGCGCCGACGCCATCCCAAAGCATCTGCCGGCGAGCCTGGTGAGCCGGATGTGCCTCGACAATCCGCTCGACACCTTTCCGCGGTTTGCACTGGCCGCCTGACCGAACGAGGACCGAGATGAGTCAAGGAGTAGGCGACGTGATCGACCGGCCGGCGCTGCAGCCGGTCGCCTCCGCCAAACCCCGGTTGCGGATCATCGACTGCGACATCCACCCGACGCTGCATTCGCGCGCCGACCTCAATCCGTTTCTCGCCAAGCGCTGGCAGGAGCATCTGAAGACCTATGGCGATCATCTGCGCATCCCCTATGTCGGCACCACGCCCTATCCGCGCTCCCAGCCTCTGATCGCGCGCCCCGATGCCTGGCCGCCCGCCGGCGGGCCGCCCGGGTCCGATGTGGTCTACATGCGGCAGCGGCATCTCGACCCGCTCGATATCGAATTCGGCATCCTGCAGGTGCTCGATCTGTTTATCTTCTCGCAGCAGAATCTGGATTTCGGCGCCGCGATCCAGCGCGCCATCAATGAATGGCAGCTCGCGCATTGGACCAGCCGCGAGCCGCGGCTGAAGGCCTCGATCCTGGTCGGCCAGGACGATACCGAACTGGCGGTGGCCGAGATCGAACGCTGCGCCCGGGTCGGTAAATACGTCCAGATCAACGTGTCGCCGCGCGCCAATGAGCCGCTCGGCCGCCACCGCTACTGGCCGATCTATGCGCGCGCCCAGGAACTCGGGCTGCCGCTCGGCATTCATGTCGGCGGCTATGGCGGCCACGCGCCGACCGGCGGCGGCTGGCCGTCTTACTACGCCGAGGAGCACCAGTCCAACGTCCATACCATGGCGGCGCAGCTCACCAGCCTGGTGATCGAAGGCGTGCCCGAGCGTTTTCCGAAGCTCAAGATCGTCTTCATCGAAGCCGGGTTCGGCTGGATCCCGTCGGCGATGTGGCGCATGGACCAGCATTATGAGCGGTTCTGGACCGAGGTCCCGCATCTCAAGCGGCGTCCCTCCGACTATGTCCGGGACCATTTCTGGTTCACCACCCAGCCGATCGACGAGCCTGATGACGCCAGGCATTTGCGCGCGCTGATTGATTGGGTCGGCGTCGACCGGCTGCTGTTCGCCTCGGACTATCCGCATGGCGATTGCGACGATCCCCACTCGGCCATCAAGACACCGCTGACCGAGGTCGAGCGGGCCAAGATCTTCAACCGCAATGCCCGCGAATTATACCAGCTCGGATGACGGGCCCTATTTCGCGGCAGATCGCGCCAGCCCATCGACCACGGCGCCGATGATTACCGCGATCTCGTTCCGCAACGCGCCAATCGGCACCGCGATCAGTTTCTGCTCGAGGCCGAGCGTCACCATGCCGTGCACGGCGGAGAACAGACTGCGTGCGGTCAGGCCCAGCTGATCGGGCGAGCAGGCCGGCAACAGCCCGCGGAGCGGCATGTAGATGTGGCGGAACAGTTCCATCTGTTCGTCGATCGCCCACGCCGGCACCGGCTTATCCGGGGCCATCCGGTGTTCGAACAGCGCGCGCCAGAGTTCGGTGTTGTCGGCGGCGAAATTGCAATAGGCCGTGGCAATGCGGATCAGCACCTCGCGGGCCGTGGCCGGACCCTGGCTTTCGGCCTCGGTCAGCGCCGTATCGAGCCGCGCCAGGGTCCGCGACCCCACCCGCATCACCAGTTCGTCCATGTCCTCGACGAGATTATAGACCGCGCCGGTGGAACAGCCGATGGCCGCTGCGAGGTCGCGCGATTTCAGGCTGGCCAAGCCGCCGGCGGCGATGCTCCGCTCCGCCGCCTGGATCAGCAGATCCCGCTGGTTGGCGCGTCTTTCCTGGGTTTTTGTCATGTATTAATCAAATTCTTGAGCAATGCTCAAAAATAACTTGAGCAATGCTCAATCCTGCGCTAGAGAAAATCATGAGCAATGCTCATAGCAGGGAGCCGACCAATGTTCAAAACGGTAATCACACTGATCCGCGGCGGCGCAGCGGTCGCCGCCGAGGAGCTGGAGGGCCGCAACGCCCTCCTTATTCTCGATCAGCAGATGCGCGACGCGGCCGCGGCGCTCGACCGCGCCAAGCGGACGCTGGCGCTGGCGATCGCCGGGAATCAGCAGGAGGGCAGGCGTCTCGAGGCCACCGAGGCCCGGATCGCCGACCTCGAGGTCCGCGCCACCGCCGCGCTCGAGGGCGACCGCGAGGATCTGGCCCGGCAAGCGGCCGAAGCGATCGCCGGCCTCGAGGCGGACCGCGACGCCGCGCTGACGGCGCGGACCTTGTTCGCGGCCGAGATCGCGCGGCTGAAACGCTACGTCGCCACCGCCGAGGCCCGGCTCACCGAACTCGACCGCGGCCGCCGCATCGCCCGCGCCGCCGAATCGGTGCGCGCCTTGCGCCGCAGCGGCATCGAAGCCGCCCGTCCCTATGAAGCAACGCTGCCCGAGGCGGAGAACACGCTGCGCCGTCTGCGCGAACGGCAGACCGAGGCGGAGGCCGCCGATCAGGCCCTGACCGAACTCGATGCCGCCTCCGGACCGCTGGCGACCGCCGAGAAACTCGCCGAACAGGGTTTTGGACCGCGAATCAAGTCGACCGCCGACGACGTCCTGGCGCGGCTCAACGCCAAACGGGCGAAACCTGCACCAACCACCTGACCCAACCACCAGACCAACACCAGCAAAGGAGTTAATCGCATGACCCAGAACAGCCAAACCCACAGCACCGCCTGGTTGACCTTCACCTACCTCTCGTTCGGCGCCTCCGTGTTCATGGTCGCCGTCGGCATCTTCTTCCTGCCGCTTGAATTATGGGCCAAGGGCTATCTCGCGATGGGCGCGGTGCTGCTGATCCAATCCTGCATCACCATGACCAAGACGATGCGCGACGTCCATGAGGGTGATAAATTCGTCAATCGCCTCGAAGACGCCAAGGCCGAGCGCATCCTGATGGATTTTAACAAGGCGGCGTGAGGGTCGCGTGACAGTTTGCAACCTCTCCCCGCTTGCGGGCGCAAGCGGGGTGAGGTGTACGAGCCACTCAAAGCTTGCGATAAGGCTCAGTGTAGGTTCCAGCTTTTATTCGCCGCGTTCGCCTTACCGTGCAGGCCGGCGAGCCGAATCGCGGGGCTGGCGTTGTGACGGCTTGATGAGCACATGACATCCGGAAACGGGCGGGCGGCATGGCGTCTTGGTGGAGCGGCATTATTACCTCGCGTCGCGGCATTGGCGGGAGGCGATCAGGCTCGTCCCGCCGTCTGTCCGGCAATGCCTGGTCTGTCGTCAAGGCGCTGTCGCAAGCCAACATCGACATCACCCTGCGCACCCATCCCGGTTTGCGGACCCGTATTGTCGAAAGCCCTTCGCTGACGCTGTCGCCGCCAGAACGCGAGCGGCTGTTGGCGCAGCTGCGCAGTGTGGCGGCCCGTACGCTGCCGGGAACTGCTCTCGACTATGGGATTTTCTCCGGCGACCCGGACCGGATGGCGCGCGCCATTGTCACCCTGATCTCGGAGGAGCCGAGCGGCCGCCCGATCGCCTTCAATGCGTTGACGGTGCTCGGCGCCGAACTCGACGGCGAACCGACCGAGGTCACCCATCTCGGCCTCGTCATGATTGATCCCGAGGTGCGCGGACAGGGGTTGTCCTGGGTGCTTTACGGCCTGACGGCTCTGTTGCTGTTTGCCCGCGACGGGCTGCGGCCGAAATGGATCTCGAATGTCAGCCAGGTGCCGGCGGTGGTCGGCATGGTCAGTGAGACCTTTTCCGACGTATTCCCGTCGCCGCAGCCCGATGCCCGGTGCAGTTTCGCCCATTTGCAGTTGGCGCGCGACATCATGGCCCGGCATCGCCGGGCCTTCGGGGTCGGCGCCGACGCCGGCTTTGATGAAACCCGGTTCGTCATCACCAACGCCTATACCGGCGGATCGGACGGGCTGAAAAAATCCTTCGATACCGCACCCAAGCACCGGGACGAAAGCTACAACCTGTTCTGCGCCCGCGAACTCGATTACGGTCGCGGCGACGATGTCCTGCAACTGGGCCGCATCGATCTGATCGGCGCGCGCCGCTATCTGCTGCGCCAGGTGCCGTCGCGTTCGTTGCCGGCCCTGCTCGCCACCGCCGCGATGCTGTTGCTGCAGCGCTGGGTGCTGCCCGCGATGCATTGGATGGACGATAGCAGGCCGTTCGGCATCCTGCGGCCGCGCCGGCCCGTGAGCGGAGCCGAGCGATGACACCTGACCTGATCGCTGATTCGATCGTCAATCTGTGTGGCGCCATTGGCCTCGGCGTCGCCATGATGATGCTGCACCGACGCGATCCGAAGGGCGCCATGACGCGGCGGCTGTTGCTGGCGCTGGGTCTGATCACGCTGCTGTTTCTGATCCGCGGCGTGGCCTGGTGGAGCGGTGACGCCATGCTCGACCAGTTATCGATGATACCGGCCGCGCTGGTGCCGCTGGGCGCCTTGAACGTGACCGAGGGCATGTTGCGGCGGCATGCGCCGCGAACCCTGAAGCTCTGCTTTGCCTTGGGCGGCATCGGGCTTGGCCTGATCGGCGCGCTTGGGCCGGAGCGCTTCAGCACGCCGTATTCGCTTGTGCTGTCGCTGTTTCAGCTCGGCGGATTCGCCAGCTGCGGATGGCTGTTATGGCGACGCGACCGCGCCACGCTGACGGCATCCGAAAATCGCGGCATCAGCCGGCTCGCGGTCGGCGCCGTTATCGTAATGCCCTTCATCCTGACTGATTTCCGCTCGCTGCTGCCCGATATCCCGGTCAGGCTCGGCGCGCTCGGAGCGCTGCTCATGGTCACGGCGGTGCTGATCGCCGGGGGCGGCACCGAGCACCGCCGGCAGGCCGTGCTGATGACCGTGCTGCGGCTGGTAAGTTCGGCACTGCTCGGCACAGCTGCCGCCTTCCTTTCGCCCGGCCCGGATGCGGCGCAGATCATGCGGTTGGCCGCGGTGGCGATGTCCGGCGTTCTGACCATCGGCCTGATGGTGGATGCGCTGCGCGTCCAGCTCGAGGCGCGGGCGCCCGGCGTGCTGAATGCGGTCGCGGCGTCGCCGGCGCGGACCCGCGACCAGCTGATCGCCGAATTGTCCCGCCACCCGATTTTCCAGGGCGCCAGGCGCTATCGCGAAAGCGAGCTGACAGCCTATGATCCGGCGCTGCTGCGCGATTTCCTGTCGGTCCGGCCGGTGCTGCGCCGCGCCGAGGCGCCATGGGGATTGCCTTCGTCCGATCCCGCAGTGGAGCGCGCGCTGTCCTTGATCAAGGCCAACAGCGCCACCCATCTGATCATTCTGGCCACCGATCCGGTCGACCTGCTGGTGCTGGCGGTGCCGGTCATCCTGGCGGATCCGGCCACCGAAACCGCGCTGGCGCTGGTGCGCCGCCTGCTGGCGTCGACCGCCGAGGCCGCCTGAAGATCGCAGGGAACGAACCACGAAGCGGCCTTTCCTGCCGGCCGCCGCTGACATCAACCGAACCCAACAGGGAAAAACGCCGATGATTACCGCCATTGTGCTCTACGATCTGCCGCCGTCGATCGGCCTGGAAGAATGCCGCGCGCATTTCACGGCGATCGCGCCGGACTTCCTGAAGGCGCCCGGTTTCCTGCGCAAGCAGTTCATCTGCCGCAAGGACGGTGCGATCGCCGGCGGTGTCTATATGTGGGAAAGCCAGGCCGCGGCCGAAGCCTTCTACAGCGGCCCCTGGCGCGAGGGTATTCGCGCGCGCTATGGCAATGATCCGAGGATCCAGTATTTCGAGACCTTGGCGCTCGCCGACAAGGCGTCGGGCACCGCCGGGGCGATCTGATCGCAGCGGAACC
>Ga0302319_10019918_pt1 | contig 12162 bp, 11 predicted proteins | sample Bog_T0_2_FD_203319 | JGI IMG/M metagenome (GOLD analysis project Ga0302319, IMG submission 203319) | Peat permafrost microbial communities from Stordalen Mire near Abisko, Sweden - Bog_T0_2 | ecosystem: Environmental > Terrestrial > Soil > Wetlands > Peat | place: Sweden: Abisko, Stordalen Mire... | reverse complement strand
GTCAAACGCGCCAGGCCGCGCCCCATCGATACGCTTCCGCAACCCATGTTCGGGGAGTGGCTCAGCCTGGTAGAGCACCTGGTTCGGGACCAGGGGGTCGGAGGTTCAAATCCTCTCTCCCCGACCAATAAAATCAATAACTTACACCGATTTCTGGCCAGGCTAAACAGCCTGGGGTTCCCAAAAGGGTTCCCACTCTTTGCCCTCTCCGCCGTCGGGGAGGCCCTCTGACGGAGCGACAATTTTCTCTTCTTCCTCATCCGGCTCGGCGAATACCGCTTCAACGACCCGGCTTACCGCATCAACGCGTTCGTTCCACCAAGTCTTCGAATACACATCCAACGTGATGCTGCCGGTGCTTCCCGAGTGCCCCATGTTGTCACGAGCGACCTCGAGGCGAGCTCCGTAACGCCGCATCAAGCTGGCATGCATGGTGCGGAAGCTCCGGAAGTCCAAGGTCTTGGACAAACCCAGCTTTTCGGCCACAGGTTTTAAGTGGCGGTGGAGCAGGTTGTGCCGATCGAGCGCCTTGCCGGCCTTGTTGGCAAACACAAGGTCGTCCGACTGACGGTACTTTTTGTTGCTGGCCCACATTCGCTGTATCGCCCCGAGAATGACGCCATGTTTGTCGAACGGCACCTCTCGCTTGCCGGCTTCGGTTTTCACTTCGTCGAACTCATCATCGTAAACACGCTCGTCCACAATGATGCGATCGGGAAGGATGTCTTTCCACCGAAGTGCGAGAGCCTCTCCTGGCCTCATGGATGCGAAGACGATCAACATGATCATCGACTTCGTCGGCTCCTTGACCGTCTCAATCATCCGGCGAATGTCCGCCAGCGAAAGAAGCACTGTCGGCTTCACTGCCCGCTTTCTGGGCAGTTTCACGCCAACCGCTGGATTTTGGTCAACCATGCCCCACGCTTTACCTTGGTTCAGTGCGGCGCGAAAGGTGCCATGAATCAGACGGATTGACTTTGGCGAAAGGTCAGGAGACAGCGTGTTGAAATAAGCCTGTAGATCGATGGTTCGCAGCTTGCGGAGCTTGCAGCTGCCGAACTCCGGCAACAGATAGGACTTGAAGTTCTCCTCATACTGTTTGCGTGTGGAGTTCTTCAGCTTCGGCCACGTCAATTCCCGGCATTTTTCGTAGATTATCTGCACGGTCTCCTCGTCGCTGGCGAACAGGTGGGGTTGGTTGTTCCGCTCGTTGACTCGCTCCATGAACTGGTCGCCGAGCTTTTGTGCCTCGCGTTGACCCGGCACTCGGCTCTTTGCCCAGGACTTGGTCCGTCTCTGGCGCGGAGTTCGGTTGTAATCCCAGTAGAAAAGCTTCCATTTGGAGCCAAGATCCTGCACCTGGGCCCGCTGATAACGTTCCTGCACCACGGTCCTCCTTCCGTGGTGCTTCAGTCGCGGTCTCTTTGTAGCATCAAAGGCCGTCACAGGACAAACTCAGCGCCACTGAGGAACTGGTGAATGGCCGTCGGCCGGAAACGTACGTATCGGCCGAGGCGAAGCAGGCCTGGAATCTCATCGGCGTTGGCGTAAACCCAAGATTCCGGAACTTTTGTAAGAACCGCAACCTGCTCCGCAACAAAAAGCCGTTCAAGACCGCCGAGCCATTGCTCAACACTCTTGCTACAGAACCGGAAGTATGAGCCTAACTTTCTGAATCCAGGGATCTCACTGGCATGGGATCGCACCCAGTCGGTTGTTGTAATAAGGATGTCGGCAAGCTCATTGTCCGAAAGAAACGTTGGAAACTCCAATGGTTGGGTGGCAGTGGGCATCGGGAAGGACTCCGTTCTTGAGGGGCGTTATGCCCTTCCCGGCTTTCTAGTATGGAGCGCAATCTCGCATATTAGAGTGCGACTCGGTCCTGTCGCCAACGTCTAAGGAAGCATGGATGATCGTCCGGGGATTCACCGCGATTTTGACGAGTTGGAAAATCGCCGTATTAGGGCCATTAGCTTGTGGGAGCAGGGCGAGACACAAGCCGCCGTCGCTCGCCGGTTCGGGGTTGCGCCCCAAACCGTGGCTCGCTGGGTTTGTCAGTTTCGTCTTCAGGGAAGAGCGGGACTGAAGAAAGCACATCAAGCCGGACGCGAGCCGGGGCTGGACCTGAAGGACCGCGAACGGCTGCAATTGCTGTTGCTCGAAGGCCCCGCAAAGATCGGATATAAAACGCCACAATGGACATGCCCTAGAGTGGCCGATCTGATCGAGCGCAAGTTTGGAATCCGCTACCACCCCGGCCATATCTGGAAGCTGCTGAGTTCTCTCGGTTGGTCTCCGCAGCGACCAACCTGCTATGGATTCGATCACAGCGACGCCAAGATTCTCCAGTGGGGTGCGCCAGTAAACCGACGGCAGGCTGATGGCCCGAATGCCTAATCTTTCCCGCAAGAGTTCCTTGATCGCCCCCAAAGTCATTAACCTTTAGAATGCCGGCCGACCTTTGTTCCCAGAATTGGATTGGTAGAAAACCGCCAAAGGGTTTCGCTTGTCTAGTGGCGAGATCGAGACCACCCTTGACGGGCGAAAGAGGTATATATCCGCCATTTTTGAAGCTGTACGCCACTCGCGACCACTTCGACACCTTGAGTGATACCAAGAAGAAACTGGAGGCGGCCTGACAGGAGCAGCCGTTCTTTTGAGAACAATTCGACCGTCGGATAATTTGGCGGCTTCGCTGGATGAGCGGGATCGCCATTTCTTGATATCCACCATTCAGCCAGGTTAGAAACCTGCGCGGCGGGTGGGTCGCTCGTACTTCAATAGCATGACTCAAATGCCATTTGAAGCCTTTTGTCACGGGTCTGCAGACCTTTCTGGGCGTCAGCCCATGATGGGCAGGCAGTGTAGACCGCCGAGCCCACAAGCGGTCGAACAGACCCCCGGCACCCAAACCAGTGCAGCGCTACAATTGGGCAGCTCACTGATTCAACATCCACATTTGCGGAAGCGTTTGGAGTGCGGCTTTGGGGAAAAGTTCTGGGTCGCTCCCACGATTAAGGAAAGTTATCTGACGACTTTCAACCGTAGCTCTCCAATGCTGGGATGGCGTCCATCGATGCGGGAGCGGAGGACGGCCCCATTCCGGGCGGCTTGACCACTCCACATCTGCTGCACGCCTCGCCCAAAACGCTGTCGGCAGAGTTTTCGGTCAAATCCTTTCGTTCTGTATCGCTGAACACCACACCGGCTTGCCGGACGAGATGTCAGCCGAGGACACGAACCGGCATCGGGAGGGTTTGAGTCAACGCGCTCCGCCATACTTGCGCTAACTCGCACACAATTCAAAAGGTGGCAAAATCCATATGCATCCTAAGCGACTTCCTTGCAATCACTCGGACCCACGGGCGCCAAGTTCAGCCGGGCTGCGGTGGCACCTGATATATGCTTTGCCCTACGGGCGCTTCCCACTTGGAACTCGCGGAAGGCCAGTAAATTCAGGCGCTGGGGTCAAGACGGAACATGCCATCTACCAGTTCATTTCTTGCTCATTTGAGATCTCCCGGAGAAGGGCAGCTTCTCAAGGACCACCTGCTCAACGTCTCTGCGATCACCTCTCGGCTGACCGCGAAGATCGGCATGCCTCGGGTCGGCGCACTAATCGGTATTGCACACGACCTTGGTAAATACTCTACCGCCTTCCAAGAGTACCTCAGCCGAGTTGCGGGCAATGCCGCGATGGAAATGGAACCAGACTTTTCGCTCAGAGGCAGTGTCGACCATTCTACGGCGGGAGCACAAATAATTGCGCGTCGTCTTGTCAGAGCCGAAGAGAACATTGGAAGGCTCGCAGCCGAGGCTCTTGCCCTGTGCGTAGCCTCGCATCACTCGGGGCTGATTGATTGCATCCTTCCCGATGGAGGAGACGGGCTATCTAGAAGACTTAAGAAAGATGACGCATTGAGCCACCGAAGCGAGGTGTGGGAAAACATCGAAGCGGCTATTCGAAGACCGCTGGAATCTCTTCTCAGCGATCCGGTGCTTGCAGAAGAGATTACCACGACTATGAATCGCGTTTATGCGACAGATAGCGATGAGATCATTCAACCGTTCAAACAGGGACTGTTGCTGCGGGTACTCTTCAGTTGCCTGATTGACGGCGACCGCACCGATACAGCGGACTTCGACAAGCCCAAGGGCGCGAGCTTTCGGCAGCACGGCAATTATGTCGCGTGGCAGGATATGATTGACCGGCTAGAACGTAAGTTGGCGACGTTCCAGAACGAACATTGGGTGGATCAATGCCGTCACGAGATATCCGCTCATTGCCTCGCTGGAGCGGAGCGGTCGAAAGGAGTCTTCACCCTAACCGTGCCGACCGGTGGGGGCAAGACGCTGGCAAGCCTACGCTTTGCGCTGCATCACGCGCGGCGCTGGAACATGGATCGAGTGATCTATGTGAGTCCGTACATTTCGATTGCAGACCAGAACGCGCAAGTGGTGCGCGAAGTGCTGGAACCGAAGAACTGTGATTTCGCTTCGATTGTTCTCGAAAACCACTCCAATCTGACAGAAGAGAAAGAGAGTTGGCGAGGTTCGGTACTGGCTGAAAACTGGGACGCTCCGGTTGTTTTCACGACGGCGGTGCAAGTGCTCGAAGCACTGTTCGGTGCTCGAACCCGCTCAGTTCGGAGACTCCATGCGCTCGCAAATGCGGTGATTATTTTCGACGAAGTGCAGACAATTCCGATACGCGTGATTCATCTCTTCAACAATGCGGTGAATTTTCTAGTGGAGCAATGCGGGGCGAGTGTCGTGCTATGTACGGCGACACAGCCTCTTTTGCATCGCGTAGACAAGAGCAAAGGGGCCATGAAGCAAGGCATTGAACTGATGCCAAATCCACAGAAGCTCTTTCGCAATCTACGGCGTTATGAAACCTTTGACAAAACGAACAAGCCCGGCGGGTGGAGCGCAGAGGAGGTCAGCACGCTCGCTATGGACGAGATGCGGGAGCAAGGCAGTTGCCTGGTGATTGTGAATACCAAGCGCGACGCCCTGGCTATCTATGCACAGTGGAAGGAACAACTCAAAACAATTGAAGAGCCCCTCGATGAGGGGTGCCTCGTCCACTTGAGTACGCATATGTGTCCTGCACACCGATTGGAAACGCTGAATAAGATGAAGGCGGCACTCACCCTTCAATCAGGAAAGCGGGTACTCTGCGTCAGCACACAGTTGATCGAAGCCGGGGTGGACATCGACTTCGCCACCGTGGTGCGCGATTTGGCCGGGCTGGACTCAATCGCACAGGCCGCAGGCCGCTGCAACCGCAATGGAGAGCGGGCCACCGGCCGCGTCCATATCGTAAAGATGGCGAAAGCACTTCCAAAGCAGTTGGAGGAGATACGCTGCGCGCAGGCAAATGCGCTTCGCGTTTTGAACGACTGGCGTGAAGAGAAGGGCGAGCAGCCATTCGAGTTGTCGGATCCGAAGGAGATGGAAAGATTCTTCAAGCATCACTTCTTCGCGCGTGCAAATCAGATGGACTATCCGGTAAAGTCTCCCCCTGCGGAGCGTGACGACACCCTTCTGCAGATGCTTGGAGAGAATGGCATGGCGGTCAACGATGCGAGAATCGCAGGAGTCATTCGGGGCGGACTAGTGCAGTCCTTTGCAAGCGCGGCGAAGGCGTTCCGTGTGCTCGACTGCCAAACGCAGGGCATTGTCGTTCCATTCCGAAAGGCTGGAATGGAGTTAATTGCAGAACTGAGCGCCGCGCATGATCTTGCATCGGAGTTCCGCCTCTTGAGAAGGGCGCAGCAGTTTACCGTGAATGTGTTTCCTCACGAAATGGAGTCTTTGCGAAGAAAAGAAGCCGTGTGCGAGGTGCAGTCGGGCACTGGAGTATTATGTCTGCGCGAAGGTTTCTACTCAGATGAGTTCGGTCTGGCACTCGATGGCAGCGAAAGAATGGAGAGCCTCATTGCATAGCACACCGAAGAACACGATTGATTTTCATGTCTGGGGACGGGGCGCGATGTTTACCGATCCCCTAACCCGGGTCGGCGGGGAGAAGTGCTCTTACCATCTGCCGACCTACGAGGCTCTTAAGGGAATCGCAAAATCTATTTATTGGAAGCCCACCTTCATCTGGTATATCGACAGCGTCCGAGTGATGAAGCGTTTCCGCACCCAGACCAAGGGAATGAAACCGCTCGATTACGGTGGAGGTAACACGCTGGCGATCTACACATACCTGACAGGCGATCCCGACCCAATAACGCGTGAACCGCGCGTCGATTACCAAGTTCGCGCCCACTTCGAGTGGAATCTTCACCGCCCCGAACTTGACCGTGACCGTAACGATGGCAAGCACTTCGAGATCGCCAAGCGTAGCCTTGACCGTGGGGGCAGGCAGGACATCTTTCTTGGAACCCGCGAGTGCCAGGGGTACGTCGGACCGTGTGAGTTCGGCACCGGAAATGGTGACCTTGACGGCGCGGGCGAATTGCAATACGGTCTGATGTTCCACAGCTTCGACTACCCGGACGAAACAGGCGACACCAAGCTTGTTAGCAACTTTTGGTTCCCCAAGCTGGTCGATGGCGTACTCAACTTTCCGCGTCCCAATGAAATCCCCACTGAGCACAAGAGGGATATTCGGTCCATGGGCGTCAAGCGCTTTGGCCTTGAGGAAAATATCCGATACGTGGAGATTGAGGCAGAGCAGTACCACGCAAGCGCCGGAGGCACGGAGTGAGTTGGATTCAAAAGCTGCAAGAGACCTACGATTGCTGCGCTAGGCAGCCGCAGTTTGAGTCCACGCCCCTAATGCCCATCGACCATGCTGAGCAGCAGGTTCACGTTGAGATCACTCTGAGTGGTTCCGGCAAGTTTCGCAACGCAGCGGTTATTTCCAAGGAAACGACGTTTATACCCGCCACCGAGGAATCGGCCGGCCGCACCTCGGCCCCAGTGCCGCACGGATTGGCGGATAAACTTCAATACGTCGCTTCCGCCGTAGATGACCCAGACCCACTGCGCGGGCTGGAGAACGAGGGGACGGACGTGACAATGAGCACCACGCGAGAGCCGAAGGCCCCGCCGCACGCTCTGTATCTCGATCAACTTCGCCGTTGGGTGGCTTCAGAACCCGATCCGCATGTGGAGTCTGTGTTGCGCTATGTGGAGGGCGGGACCATCCTGAAGGACTTGCTAGAACACGAGGTTCTCCATGCCGATGCCTCGGGCCATCTGCTCACACAATGGACTGGCGCGGGGAATCCACCGCAACTTTTCAAGATTCTGACAGCAACCGCGGGGCAGCGTGATCAGCTTGCCGCGGTTGTTCGTTGGCGCGTGGAGCTACGTGATCCGCAGGGAGATGCGCGCCTTTGGCTCAATCCCGAAGTACAGCATTCCTGGCAGAAGTTCGTCGCAAAACAAGTGAAGAAATCCCAACTATGCATGGTGACGGGACAACAACTTCCGCCTTCCGTCAATCATCCCAAACGGCTCAGGCATGGAGCGGATGGCGCAAAGCTGATTTCTTCCAACGATGGCAACGGCTTCACCTTCCGTGGTCGTTTCGCTTCCCCCGAACAAGCTTACGGAATCGGGAGCTCGACTACCCAGAAGGCGCACAGCGCGCTACGTTGGCTCATTGCGCGGCAGGGATACAGGAACGGCGATCAAGCCATTGTCTCCTGGGCAGTAAGCGGCAAGCCGGTTCCGAAGGTCATCGCTGGTTTTAATGAGATTAGCCCGATCGGGAACGAGCTTCGGGCAGGAACTTCGCCAGACTCCATCCGCGATCCCCAGGCTATTCCGGTGCCAGAGCGTAACAGGGGAGATGCCGGGCAACTCTTTGCCAAACAACTAAACAATCTGATTCAAGGTTATGCGGCAACGCTTACAGACCGCGAGGACATCGTGGTTATTGCTCTGGACTCTGCCACACCAGGTCGTATGGCGATAACCTACTACCGAGAGTTGAAGGCCTCTGAGTTCCTTGAGCGCCTCCAAAGCTGGCACGAACATACTGCCTGGCCGCAAAACATGGGAAAGGATCGCAGGTTCATTGGAGCGCCCTCCCCAATAGACATAGCTGAGGCAGCTTACGGTGGACGCGTTGACGAGAAGCTCAAAAAGGCCACTGTCGAACGATTGTTGCCATGCATTTTGGATGGCCGCACAATTCCGCGAGACTTGGTCACCGCCTGCGCTCAGCAGGCTGCGAACCCCGTCGGAAAGAAGCATTGGGAATGGGAGAGATGCCTCGGCATCGCCTGTTCCTTGGTGCGCAGCAGTAGAAGAGAGGAGAACTACTCCATGTCGCTTGAAGAAGGTCGCAACTCGCGGGACTATTTGTACGGCAGGCTGCTCGCTATCGCAGAGAAGATCGAGAGCTATGCTCTTTACCTTGCCAAAGAAGGTCGTGACACGACAGCCGAACGGCTGATGCAGCGTTTCTCGGATCATCCAGCTTCTACTTGGCGCACCATTGAGCTTGCGCTCCGGCCCTATATGCAGCGTTTACAAAGCAGCCGACCTGGCTATCTTTACAACCTGAAGTACCTGCTCGATGACGTGATAGGTCGCTTCAAGGGCGACGATTTCACCAGAGCAGGACGTCTCGACGTAGAGTTCCTGCTCGGCTATCACTGCCAGCGTGCCGCCCTTCGCCCAATCGAACCTGCGGACGATCCTATCCCGACGGACGTCTCCGCATAATCATGATTTGCATTGAACGATAAGGAGAAAATCTGTGAGTTCGCTTGAACACAAGATCGACTTTGCGGTGGTGCTTCGAGTGAAGCATGCAAACCCGAACGGTGACCCGTTGAATGGGAATCGGCCACGGACCGATTACAACGGCAACGGGGAGATTTCGGATGTCTGCCTGAAGCGCAAACTGCGTGATCGCCTGATGGAGGCTGGGCATAGTATTTTCGTGCAGTCGGATGATAGAAAGAACGACGACGCGAAGAGCCTGCGTGATCGGGCGGAGAAGGCGCTCGGCAACAAATTCGGTTCGGCCGATACCGCCAAGTTGGCGAGCAAGACTTGGTTCGACGTACGCGCTTTTGGTCAACTCTTCGCCCTGCCGAAGAAGAGCAAGAGTAAAGGGGCTGACGAGGACGGTGACACAGGCGTTTCCATCCCCATCCGTGGGCCGGTTACGGTGCAGTCCGCTTTCAGTCTGAAGCCTGTTGACGTGACGAGCACGCAGATTACCAAGAGCGTTAGCGGAGAAGGCGACGGCACCAAACGCGGTTCCGACACCATGGGCATGAAGCACCGCGTTGACCACGCGGTTTACGTCTTCTATGGCAGCATGAACCCGCAGTTGGCTGAACGCACTGGATTCAGCGACGAGGATGCCGAGGCAATCAAGGCTGTGTTGCCAAAGCTATTTGAGAACGATGCTTCCTCCGCCCGGCCCGACGGCAGCATGGAGGTCCTAAGAGTTTTGTGGTGGAAGCACAGCTCCAAGGCTGGCAAATACTCCTCCGCCAAAGTACATGCCTTGCTGCATATGAACGAGGACGGCAGCGGTGGATACACGCTCGAAAAGCTCGACGGGCTGACTGACGAGGAGATTCCCGGATTCTGACGCCGAAACCAGACGGGAGTGCTGTGCATGGCCAATTCCGTTTCTGAAGACGACGACGCGCTTCCGATTAGCGGGCTGCAACACCTGGCCTTCTGTCCTCGGCAATGGGCGTTGATCCATCTGGAACAGGTGTGGGTGGAGAATGGACGAACCGCCGAAGGGCGCTTGCTGCACGAGCGCGCCGACTTGCCCGGTGAGAGCCGGCGTGGCAACCTGCGAACCGTCCGCGGAATGTGGCTGAGGTCAGAGAGGCTCCACTTGACCGGGCGCGCCGACATCGTCGAGTTTCGTCCGGAGCCATATCCGGTGGAGTACAAGCGGGGCAAGAGCAAGCCGAACGACTGCGATACCGTGCAGCTCTGCGCCCAGGCGCTTTGCCTGGAAGAGATGCTCCATACGGCCGTCGCTTGCGGCGCAATCTTCTACGGCAATCCACGTCGCAGACAGGAGGTCGTTTTCACGCCGGAGCTTCGCGCGCGAACCGAGGAACTGGCAGCCACGATGCACAGCCTCTATCGAAACCGAGTGACGCCGGCGGCCCAGCCCGGTCCTTACTGCGCCAACTGCTCTCTAGTCCATGTGTGCCTTCCCCAGGCCACCGAGCATCAAGACGGCGCAGCGCGCTGGGTGGCGACACAATTGCGTTCCCTCGAAAAGGAGGCTTAGCTCCAGACGCCATGCGAAAGTTGCTCAATACGCTGCATGTGATGACGCAGGGCGCGTACCTGCACCGTGACGGAGAGACCGTCTCCATCAAGGTCGGTCAGGAGTTGAAGCTGCGCGTTCCCATTCATACGCTGGAAGGTTTGGTGTGCTGGGGCCAGGTCGCATGCAGTCCGCCGGTGCTGGGGCTGTGCTGCGAGCGGGGTGTCGGCATATCTTTCTTGACCGAACAAGGCAAGTTTCTGGCGCGTGTGACCGGGCCTGTTTCAGGCAATGTCCTTCTGCGGCGTCAACAGTATCGAATGGCGGATGGCGCGGATGGCGCGCTTCCCACGGTAAGGATCATCGTTGCTGCAAAGATCGCAAACAGCCGTGTGGTGCTGCTCCGGGCGGCGCGCGAGAATTCCGATGAGGCCCGGCAGAAAGATCTGCGCGATGCGGCGAATCGACTCTCCTGGGCAGGGCTTGAAGCCGCTCGCGCTCCTTCCATTGATGAGGCGCGTGGCCATGAAGGATCCGCCGGCCAAACGTACTTCTCGGTCTTCGACCAGATGATCGCCGGCGACCGTGAGGCATTCCATTTCGACGGCCGTTCGCGTAGGCCGCCGCTGGACCGCGTTAATGCACTGCTCTCATTCGTCTATGCACTGCTCCGTCACGACATCGAATCCGCACTTGAAACCGTAGGGCTCGATCCGGCCGTCGGCTTTCTCCACACGGACCGGCCTGGACGGCCGAGTCTCGCGCTCGACCTGATGGAAGAACTTCGCGCAGCGCTTGCCGACCGGCTGGTACTGACACTAATCAACCGGCGCCAGGTGCAGGGCTCCGGATTTACTGAGCAGGATGGCGGCGGCATTTTGATGGACGATGCGACGCGCAAGGCAGTCGTCGCCGCATGGCAATTGCGCAAGCAGGACGAGATCGAACACCCCTATTTGAATGAACGCATTCCTGTTGGGCTCGTACCGTATGTGCAGGCGCTGCTGCTGGCCAGGTTCGTTCGCGGTGGTTTGGACGCGTACCCCGCGTTCTTCTGGAGATAACTCGATCATGATGGTTCTTGTGAGTTACGACGTGAGCACTCGCGACGACGCCGGTCGCCGAAGACTGCGCCGAGTCGCCCGGTTGTGCGAGAATCATGGCCAGCGAGTGCAGAACTCGGTCTTCGAATGTCTCGTGGATGCAGCCCAATGGGTGGTGCTTCGCGCGAGCCTTTTGTCTGAAGCCGATCCCGCCCAGGACAGCCTGCGCTTCTACTTCCTCGGCTCTGAATGGAAGCGCCGGGTCGAGCACGTGGGTACCAAAGTCGCCTATGATCCTGAAGGCCCACTCATTCTGTGACCTCTCTGCCTTGAGAGAGGGAACATCTCTCACGCGGACCCCAAGCGAGCACGGATTTGCCCGGACATCCGCGCTGGATCTAAATTACCTGCATTCAAAGAGTTGTTCCTGCTCGGGGTCGGCGGCGGCCTTTCTAATGGTGCGAGGCAGGCCAGTTCGCAATTGTGGCAAGATATCTCTAGCGCATGGAGTCTGTTACGCCATGCGCCGTCGCCCCCCACGCGGGGGGCGTGGATTGAAACCGATGTGGGGGCATACTCGGATGCTAAATATGTCGTCGCCCCCCACGCGGGGGGCGTGGATTGAAACTTAATGAATAGCAAAACCGCGACAGCGATTGCCGTCGCCCCCCACGCGGGGGGCGTGGTTTGAAACATGGGGTTCGCGTCACGGAATGTCCGCCAGGGGATCAATGGGATGCCATCCGCCGGCAGCGTAACGCCAGCCTTGGCGACAGTGCCCAACTTGACCGTTACTTCCTGTGAAATTCCGTCGTCCGCCACAGCCACGCCGCTGGCCGCTCCCACGGTGGAGCAGAGCTGCTGCACCTTGACCGCCTCATCGTTGAAAAAGAAGCT
>Ga0302319_10019916_pt1 | contig 12163 bp, 7 predicted proteins | sample Bog_T0_2_FD_203319 | JGI IMG/M metagenome (GOLD analysis project Ga0302319, IMG submission 203319) | Peat permafrost microbial communities from Stordalen Mire near Abisko, Sweden - Bog_T0_2 | ecosystem: Environmental > Terrestrial > Soil > Wetlands > Peat | place: Sweden: Abisko, Stordalen Mire... | reverse complement strand
GATCTGGATGACCTCGCAGTTGTCGCCGAACGCCGCGACGAGCCCGTAATCTCCCACGAGGAATTCCTCGCTGACCTAAAGCGCGATGGAACTCTTTAGGATTCAATGGCGCAACTCTACCAAGAAAGACATCCGCAGCCTGCCGCGGCAGGAGGTTACTCGCATCGTTGCTGCGGTCTCTCAACTCGCGCATGATCCTTTGCCAAATGGCTCCCAGAAGCTCGCCGGTTCCGAACGCACTTATCGCATCCGTATCGGAGACTATCGAGTCGTCTACGAGGTGTTTAGTGATTCCAATATCGTCGAGGTTCAGCGCGTCAGACATCGAAAAGACATCTATCGAAAGTGACCGTGCCGCCTACTGCCCCGGCGGCCAGGCGAGCTGCTTGTGGAGGAACTCGAAGGTGCCGACGCCGTGGATCATATGCGGGCCGTCAAACCATTCGATCTGGGCGCGCTCGGGGATGCCGAGCTTGGTATAGCCGCGAAAGACCTTTGCGAATTCGTAGCCGATCCATTCATCGGCGCCAACGCCGTCGTCATGGCCGCGCTCAACCATGAAGGGACGCGGTGAGATGAGCATTGACATCTCCGCGTGGTTCGCGACGGCGGCCAGGTTCCATTCGGGCATTTCATACTCGCCGGTGAACATGTAGCTGCCGCGATACTCGGTGCTGACCACTTTGTAGATCCACTCGTTAAAGTCTCCGGAGCAGATGGAGAGGCAATAGCGGTCGAGCATCGCCGGCACGCGCATCGCGGTCTTGCCGCCATAGCTCAGGCCGTAGAAAGCAATCCGCGCGGGATCGACGAACGGCAGGCTGGCGAGCCATTGCGTGGTCACATCGTGCTGGGCGATGATGAATGAGAACAGCGAGAGGCCGATGGGATTGGCGCGGCGCTGTAGGATGCGGAATTTGTCTTTGCCGCGATAGGGATTGTGGGGCGCATAGACGATGAAGCCCTGGTCCGCCAATCGCGCGGCGTAGGCCTGATAGTATTTGCTGGGCGGCGTGTCGGTGACAGTGTCTTCCGGCAATCCTTCCAGCCCGTGCTGGCAGACGACCACCGGACGGCGTTCGCCCGCTTTCAGATCCTTGGGAACGAGCAGCCAGCCCCAAGCGAAGACGTCGGGCAGCACATCGAGGCGAACCTCGTAGCCGGTCCATTTCGGTTTCTCGAGAATCAACCGCGTCTTCGGGTTGGGCGGAAGCCGGTCGCCGGTCAACCTTCCGATGCATTCATCCCAAAGGCGCGTTTGCAGGTCGCGCCGCGCGGTTTCCCATTCGGGGCCGGGCTTCACTTTCGACCACACCGCGGCCTCGCGCTCGAGTTCGCGAACGCGCACCAGACCCTGAGTGAATCGTTCCAACTCGCGCACCGCGTGGCGCTGCCGTTCATCCACAAAATCCTGCGGCGCGGGGATGGCCGGCATGAAGTCGGCGGAAACGGCAGCGCTGGGCGTCACGCCGAGCGCGTCGAGAAATACGCCAGGAGCCGAGGACGATCCGGGCGCGAGCGGATCCCCGTTGGACGATTGAATCAGCGTCGCGAAATCCATTATTTTCATGTCGCTTCGCAGGCGGTTGGCGCGCGCGACTTCGGCGGCGACGGCGGAAGCCGCCGGCGTCTTGATAACGCCTGGGGCGGCGCCTGCGCGGCCACCGCCAGGAGCGGGAGGGCCGCTGATCTCCGGCGCACGGCTATGCTCGATGATGAGCCGGCGCGGGGCGATCATCGCGGCCACTTCCGCATCGCCAAACTCCTTCAGAAATCCGAAGAGGTTTCGGTAAATGGGCTCCTGGTAAAGACCCTCGCGCGGGCCGAAATAGCCGCTCACCAGCGCGGCGTGGAACCTCAGATCCAGCGCAGCGCAATGGAGCGCGAGGAGACCGCCTTCTCCGTAGCCCGCGATTCCGAGTTTGGAATCGGGCGGAAGAAGCTTCGCGTTCGGCGCCGTGAGTGCATCCACTGCGGCGAGGATTTTTTGCGCTTCGTATCCGATAATGGTCCGCCCGAGTTCAAAGGACTGCCGGTAAATCCACTCGCGCCCAGGCTGATTGGTGGACCGCTTCACGACATCGCTGCCCGACCACTTATCGCCCCGATCCACCAGTACTGGGACCAGCACCAGACAGCCTCGACGGGCGAGGCGTTGCGCCATGGCGGACTTCTCGGGCAGTTCGTCCGCATCGGGCACGACAATGACGGCGGCCTGCGGCGCGACCGTCGGGCGGAAGAGCAATCCTTCGCCATGAACGCCTTCAAACACCGGCCAACGCACGCGGCGCACCAAATAGCCGGGTCCGATTGCCGTCGGATTTTCCTCTCCGGGCTCGACGATCTCCTCAATGGCGCCCGGTGTTCGGGGATCCGTGACGCCGAGGATTTGCCGCAGCTTCTCGCGATGCGCGTTAATGAACGCTTCCCAGTGGTCGCCCGATGCCGCCTCCTGCCAGGCGTGATTTCGCTTTTCGGCGGCTTGCGCGGTTTCACGGTCCAGCCAGCGGTCGATGCCTTCGACCATCTGCGCGGAGATATCGTCCGTCTGGGTGAAAGGCTCAGTGCCCGCCAATGGCCACGCTTCCTGCCCGGCAGCCACAACAGTCGAGAGAAGGAGCAATACGAGTGAAGTTCGCATAATCAAATAGAGGGGGGACGGACGGATTGGCGCCTGGTCACCGGTCGCCGGAGGTGACTGCAAAATCAACCAAGGTTGAAGCTGTTTATTAGCGTGTGCAGAAGTTTCAGCTGGCGGTTGCGACGATCAGCTTCGTCGAGCGGGCGGCGGTGTGGTAGGTCGATTCCATGCCCCGGATCATTCGCCCCATTTCATTCATCTTTTACCTGATCGCTGCGATGGCTGCCCATGCGGAAACGTTTCTCCTGAACGCGGAGGATTTTGAAATGCCCGGAGGTTGGCAAGTCACGAGCGGCGTGAAGGTCGTGCATAAATTTCTCATCGCATCCGCCGGGGCGCAGCGTGCGCCAGCGGCTGGCGCGATCGTGCTGCCGCATGCTGGAAAGTGGCGGCTCTGGGTGCGCTCCAAGGATTTCCCCGCGGACCGGCCCGGGATTCGGAATTTCACGGTGCGTCTCGGCGACACGCGCTCGGCCACCATTTTCGGAAGACACGGGCGGCCGGAAAACGAAGGGTGGGCGTGGGAAGACGGCGGGATTTTCGAATTGCCGGCCGGACCCACGCTGGTGGCGCTGGGCGATGTCGCCACGCCATCCGCCCGTTGCGACGCGCTGCTGTTCACGGACAATTTCTCCTATCAGCCAAACGATCTGCCGTGGAAGCTCGCAAAACCTCCGGTGAAGACCGCGGCGCTCACCATTTCCGAGGATTCCCGGAGCGCGTTCCTTCCCGCCCCGATTTCGAGCGTGGAGGAAAAGCCGGCGGCCACGCTTCAAAACGAAGCAATCCGCCTGAGCTTCCTTTCTGCGACCACCGCCTCTGGCCCGGCCATCGCGCTCCGCGCCGAGACGCGCTCGGGCGATCGGTGGGCGCCGCTCACCGACGATCTGAGCGCGGAAAGCTATCGAGTACTCTTTCGCCCGCGCGGCAGCGATCCGAAGATCGATGCGGGCCGAGTCCATCCCACGTGGGATATGACGTTCAGCCCATCGATCGAAGTGCGCGCCGGCGCCGCCAGCGTGAAGACCCAGCTCGGGACGGCGACGGCGCCGTGGATCGCGGGGCGATGCTTTCCCCTGCGTCCCAGCAGCGCCGCCCAACGCGATGAGAGCACCGTGGCGCTGACATTTCCCGAGACGCCCGAGGGCCGGCTCACGGCCACGTGGCATCTTTCGCCGAGGCAGCCGGCGGCGGAAGTGTCGCTCGATTTCCAACCGCGCGGCCCCGGACAGTATTCGATCGGATATCACGCCCCGCTCGCCGCACCGCCGGCGGAAACGGATTTCGTGTTCATGCCCTTTATGTTTCACGGCCATCGTTTTCCGGCGCGGCCCGTCACGATGCTCGATGCCACGATGCCCACACCGATGACGCTGGTCAATCGGGGCGCCGTTTCGTGCGCGCTGGTCGCCGATCCGCGGGAACTTCCCTTCGAGTGGCTGAGCGCGACGAATTCGCGCTACGCCCTGGGGCTGCGGAATGAGTCGGGTCTCGCGCAGCCGCTGCTTTACTCGCCGGTGCTCGGGCAGCCGGGAAGCGTCTCGGACGGCGTGCCCATTCACACGCGATTCCGGCTCTGGCTGCAACGCGGCGATTGGTATGCCGCCTACCGGCGCGTGGCGGACGAGGTCTTTCACCTCACGGACTATCGAAAGCCGACGACGGCCTCGCTCTCCGACGCCGCCCTCAATCTCCTGGATCTCATTCGCAATGAAAAAGCTTCGGGCTGGGATGCGCGCGCGAAAGGCCCGGAGCAGATCGAGAGCGAGAATGTGGTCTCGCAGTCCTCTCCGCTGACCTACATGAGCTTCTATCTGCTAACCGGCGATGAGGATTTCTACCGCCGTTTCGCGCTGCCATCACTGGAATACATGATCTCCAGGCCGGGGCCGCACTTCTCCGCCGAGCGGGAGATTGGCGATAACTACTACCAACAGCAGCCGCTGAAGGGACCGGGCGCGCTCTTCGGCGCCAGCGCCTTCGCTTCCGCCTATGCGATGACCCAGGGCCGCAGCCCGGTGTTTGGGCAATTCTGCCTGACGGAGGAGAAGAAACCGCGGACCACCGCGCAGAATGGCCACGTGCAGCCCTTTGAAGATCTTCTCGCGCTCTATCGCCTCACCGGCGAGCAGCGCTGGCTGGACGAAGCGAGGATCGCCGCCAACAAATATATCCAGGCCAATTTAACCACGCTCCCTTCGCAGGACCTGGGCGACCGTCCGTTTGTCAACGTGAGCTTCGTTCCGGATTGGGAGGGGCTGCTGCACCTCGCCGAGGCGACGGGCGATCAACGCTATCTGGATGCGGCCATGGAGGGCGCGCGCTGGCTGATGACAACGCTCTGGACGCAACCGCCCATCCCGGATTCCGAGGTCGTCATCAATCCGGGCGGCGTCTATGACCACGACCGTCATATCTGGTGGTGGGGAGACAGGCGCTTTCGCCTCGGCGTTTATGATGGACCCGCCACGCAGGAGAATATCGAAACTCCGGCGCCAAAAATGCCGGAGCACAAGGCGCCCGCCTGGCTGGTGAGCAACGTGGGCCTCGGAATCGAGCAGCCCTGCACCTACACGCGCAATCGCAACCACGCGAATATCACGATGAGCGTGTGGGCTCCGAACCTCCTGCGGCTCGCGAGGCTTTCGCATGATCCCGCTTTCCGGGTCGCGGCGCGCAACGCCACGATCGGACGATTCGCGAACTATCCGGGGTATTATCTCGATGGCCACACGGACGCTTTCTTGCGACCGGAGTACCCGGTGAAAGGGCCGGACGTCACGTCGCTTTATGTGCATCACATCCCGCCTTTCGCCGCCTATGCGCTCGATTATCTCTTTACCGATGCCGAGGTGCGATCCGAAGGCGCGGTCTTTTTTCCCTCGGTAAGGCAATGCGGCTATGTGTGGTTCGACAGCCGGCTGCGGGGCCATGCGCCGGGGAAGGTCTATGGCCAGACGGCATGGCCCTGGCTTCATCGCACGGCAGCCATGGTGGACACTGTCAATGTGGATCGCGTGCTCGCGCACGGAGACAACAAGTTTCACGTGGTGCTGCTCAATCAAGCGCGGGAGATGCAGCGGGTGCGGGTGAGTTTCGATGAAAAGGCGCTGGGTCGCGCCGTCGAGGGCGCGCGGCTCTCCGTCTGGCGCAGCAACCAGCCCGCCGGCCCGCTCACCGTGAAAGAGGGCGCGGTGGAAATGGAACTCGCGCCTCTGGAAATCGCCGCGCTGACGATGGATGGCGTGCGGATCGATGTGCCGACCCATCGCCTGACACCTCCCGAACATTTCTCGCTGCCGCTGACGCCCGGCCAGCACCGGGCGCCAATCGCCGGTTCGAAGCTTGAAGCCCTCGGCACAGTGATCGAGGCGCCGCCCTTCGAATGGCGTGATCTCTATGTTTATATCACCGCGGGGCTGGATGATTGCCGGGCCGCGAGATTTCACTACCGGAGCGGCGATGGCCCGGAGCAGCGATCGGAAGTCGCTCGCTTTCCATTCGAATTCTCTGCGCGCATCGCGGACACGAAGTCTCCGATCTCCTGGTGGGTGGAAGCGCAATTGCCAGACGGGCAGTGGCAGCGCAGCGCGCCGGTGGAGGAAAGCAAGTGAGCCGCGGCGCGCCGTTCGACATTGCGGCCCCCGCGGATTCAATCGCGCGAACATGCGCCCAGAGAAGGCCTTTGGAACGTAAACTGATGTAATGGGAAATCCCCTCTGGTTTAAAGACGCAGTCATTTACGAGCTCCACGTCAAAACGTTTCAGGACAGTGACGGCGACGGAATCGGCGATCTTCGCGGGTTGCTCGATCGGCTCGATTACTTTTCCGAACTGGGAGTGACGGCGCTCTGGCTGCTGCCGTTTTATCCGTCGCCGTTGCGCGACGACGGCTATGACATCGCGGATTATTATTCGGTCAATCCCAGCTACGGGAATCTGGATGATTTTCGCGCCTTGCTGGCGGAAGCGCATCGACGGGGTTTGCGCGTCATCACCGAACTGGTTCTCAATCATACCTCGGACCAAAATCCGTGGTTCCAGAGGGCGCGCCGGGCGCCGGCTGGCACGCCGCTCCGGGATTTCTACGTCTGGAGCGACGACCCGCGGAAATACCGCGAGGCGCGCATCATTTTCAAGGATTTCGAAACCTCAAACTGGACATGGGATCCGGTCGCCAAAGCCTACTTCTGGCATCGCTTCTACTCCCATCAACCGGATTTGAATTTTGAAAATCCCGCCGTGCACGAGGAACTCCTCCGGGTCATCGATTTCTGGCTGGAGATGGGGGTGGACGGCGTCCGCCTGGACGCCGTGCCCTATCTTTATGAACGGGAGGAGACCAACTGCGAAAACCTGCCGGAAACCCATGCCTTTCTGAAAAAGCTCCGGCTGCACATCGATCAAAAATTCAGCGATCGGATGCTCCTGGCGGAGGCAAACCAATGGCCGGAGGATGCCGCCGCCTATTTTGGCGCCGGAGACGAATGCCACATGGAGTTTCATTTTCCCCTGATGCCGCGGATGTTCATGGCGCTCCAAATGGAAGACCGGCACCCGATCATCGATATCCTGGAGCAAACGCCCGCCATCCCCGAAAGCTGCCAGTGGGCCATCTTTCTCCGCAATCACGATGAGCTGACCCTGGAGATGGTCACGGACGAAGAGCGCGACTATATGTATCGGGTGTACGCTCATGACGTCCGGGCGCGCATCAATCTCGGCATCCGGCGGCGCCTCGCTCCGCTGCTCGGCAACAATCGCCGGAAGATCGAGTTGATCAATTCGCTCCTCTTTTCCCTACCCGGCACGCCGATCATCTATTATGGCGACGAGATCGGCATGGGCGATAATTTCTATCTCGGCGATCGAAACGGCGTGCGCACCCCGATGCAATGGAGCCCGGATCGAAATGCGGGCTTTTCCAGGGCCAACCCCCAGCAGCTCTATCTGCCCACGATCATCGATCCGGAATACCATTATGAATCGGTGAACGTGGAGAATCAGCAGAAGAATTTGTCTTCGCTGTTCTGGTGGATGCGGCGGATGCTGGGCGTGCGGCAGCGCTTCGCGGCGTTTGCCCGCGGATCGATCGAGTTCCTGCAGCCGGACAATGCGAAGGTGCTCGCTTACATTCGGCGGTTGGGTGAGGAGGTCGTCCTGGCCGTGGCTAATCTCTCGCGGTTCGTGCAAGTGGTGGAGTTGGATCTATCGGCATTCGCCGGGATGGCCCCCGAGGAGCTGTTCGGGCATAGCGCCTTCCCGGAGATCAAGCTCACGCCCACGGTCTTTACGCTGGCGCCTCACGGGTTCTATTGGCTGGTCTTGCGGCAGCCGGCGACGCATCCCCGGGAGATGCAATGGACGGCGCCAGCTTTTGCCGCTCCGGCGGCGTGGACCGACTCTCTCTGGCGCCGGATCGAACGGGAAATCCTGCCAATCTATGTGCCAACCTGCCGATGGTTCGGGGGAAATCACCGGGCCATTCGCGAGTTGCACATCGTTCAGAACGTCCCGATCGGAGACGAGGCGGACGCGGCGCGATTGCTGGTGATCGAAGTGGTTTTCACCGAAGGGCTGCCGGAAAGCTACCTGCTGCCGGTCGCCTTCGCCTCCCCGAGCGAAGCGGAGCGTCTGGCTGGCGAAACGCCGCACTCCATCCTGGCGCTCCTGGAGGAGCAGCGCGCTCTCTGCGACGCGCTCTACCTGCCCGAAGTGCGCGGAGAACTGCTCCAGCTCGCGGCGAATGCAGCAACGGGTAAAGGGCGGGTTCGGTTCACGGGGGATCGGGACGCCGTTCTCGATCCGGCGATTTTGGAGCATGCGCTGACCAATTCCAGATTGGTAACCTCGGAGCAGGCGAATACCTCCATCATCTTCGGCGAAACGCTCTTCTTTAAATTCTTTCGAAAATTCGAGCGCGGGCCGAATCCCGAATTGGAGATCTCGAAATTCCTTGCGGGGCAAGAGGATGCAACCCTCGCTGCGCCGTACATCGGGGCGCTCAAACTGGCGGATCGCGAGGGCGAGGGCGCTTTGGGGGCGCTGGTCGGATTCGTGCAAAATCAGGGAGACGGCTGGACTCTCACCTTGGATTCCCTGGCGCGTTTTTTCGATCGCGTTCTGGAGGCCCGGGTCGAAGTCAGTGAATCCGCCATCGCCGATCTGGTGGGCGGCATCTATCCCGAACGCGCGCGGCTCCTGGGCAAAAGAACCGCCGAAATGCACCTGGCGCTGGCTTCGGCGGACGATCGTCTGGAGTTCTCCGCGGAGTATTTCAGCACGCTCTATCAGCGGTCCCTCTATCAGGGGATGCGCGGGGCGGCGGCCAGCGTTCTCAGGGCGCTTCGAAGGCAGGCTGCGCTGCTGCCCGAAGCGGCTCGGGCCGACGCCGCGGAGCTCCTCGGAAGCGTCGCCCGAATCAACGCTGTTTTCGCGCGCCTGCTCGAGCATAGAATCGCCGCGTCCAAGATTCGCATTCACGGGAATTTTCATCTCGGGCAGGTGCTCAACACCGGAAAGGATTTCACGTTCATCGACTTCGAGGGCGATCCGGCGCGCCCCCTCGGTGAGCGAAGGCTGAAACGCTCCCCGCTGGTGGATGTCTCCAGTATGCTGCGTTCATTCGACGAAGCGGGCGCCCTGGCTTTGTCGCATGAATGCGAAGCCGATATTCGGCGGCTGGAGCCTTGGAAAGAGGTGTGGGTAGAGAGCGTCTCGACTGCGTATCTGGAAGGTTACCTCGCCACCGCCGGCGGCGCATCGTTCCTTCCGGCAGACCATATGGACGGGCGCGCGCTGCTCGAATGCTTCCTGCTCGAAGTCGCGTTCCAGCATCTTGGTTACACACTGACAAATTATCCGGAGTCGGTCGCGATTCCATTGAAAGCCGTGTTGCGCATGCTTTCGAATGCGGACGGTATTCTCGGAAAGTGGCAGCCAGCCGCGATTTCCGCGACGAATCCAACGGTATGAAAAAAGAATCGAAGATTACGCGCGAACGGATGATCGAGCTTCTGAATGAAGATTTGGCGCGCGAATACCAGGCGATCATCGCCTACACTGTGTATAGCCAGACCATCAAAGGCGCGGCTTTCACCGATATCGCGGGCGAACTGGCCATCCATGCCGGCGAGGAGCTGGCCCATGCGATTCTCATCGCCAAGCAGATCGACTATTTCAACGGCAAGCCGACGACGGTTCCCAAGGAAGTGAAGACGTCCGAAAAAGCGGAGGATATGCTGCGTTTCGATCTGGAGAACGAAAAGCAAACGATCATCAACTACCGCGCCCGCATCAGGCAGGCGGAGGAACTCGGTGAGTTCGCGCTGAGCGAAGTGCTCCGGACGATCATCGCCCAGGAGCAGGAGCATCTGACCGACCTGGCCGACGCTTTGGGCATCGACAATCCAAACTTCAGCGAATAGCCGGCGAGGCGCTTTGTTTTATCGGACCACGCCGAATTCCGCGCGGCGGTTTTTGGCCCAGGCGCCTTCGCCGGAGCCGGAATCCGCCGGCATCTCGGCGCCGAAGCTGACGGTCTGAATCTTTGAGCCGTCAACGCCCGCGCGAATGAGGGCCTCGCGCACGGCTTGGGCGCGGCGTTCACCCAGACCGCGGTTATATTCCGGCGTGCCGCGTTCGTCGGTGAATCCGGCGACGATCAGCGTATTGGGCGCGCCGCGCATGAACTGGGCGACCTGGTCGATCTTTCCGCGCTCTCCTCCGCCGATGGCAAAGCTATCGAACGCAAAATAGACTGGATGGAAGCGACCGCGATCCACATTCGGGCTCATAAAGGAGACGCCTTCCTGGCGCTCAGGCAGCGGGGTGCCGTTGACGTAATCGGCGTCGCTGCCGCCGCCGGCGGTGGGTTTCTTGCCAGTGACGCAGCCGCTGAAGGAGGCCGCGATGACGCAGACGGCGAGCACGAGGGAAAAACGAGGCATTTTCATGAGAAGGATGGGATGTGGCAAAGGTTCGATGGCGCCATATCAGCGCGACCAGGACGGCTCGGAGATTTTTCCCAAGCCGCTCACGAGAGTTGTCTTCTGGCCAGTTTGAGCGTCAAGGAGAATGACCGCCGCGCCGCTGGAGTAAATGAGATGGCGTGAATCGGGCCCCCACGCGGGCCCTTCGCCGGCGGCGACGGTGCGGCTACCGCCGCCGGCGAGATCCATCACGCACACGGAAAAGCTGCCGCCATCGCGCACGGTGAAGGCCACTTTCTTCCCATCGGGAGACCAACTCGGCTCGGTATTGTAGGCGTGGCCGGTGTTGATCGGCCGGCCGCTGCCGCCTCCCGAGGAGATGCGGTAAAGCTGCGGGGCGCCCCGGTCGTCGCTGGAGTAGATGATTTCGTTTCCATCCGGCGACCACGTGGGAGAACTCTCCACGCCGGGGGTGCGCGTCAGCCGGCGCGGACTTCCGCCTCCCGCGCCGGTGACGTAAAGCTCGGGGTTGCCGTCCTTGCTGAGAGTCACGGCGAGACTTCTGCCATCGGGCGAATACGCGGCGCCGGAATTCGTGCCGGGAAACTTGATGATCCGATTGCGGGAACCGTTGCCGAGATCGATCTCATAGACATCCGCGTAGCCGCTCTTGTAGCCGGTATAGACGAGTTTGCTCCCATCGGGGCTCAGCTTGGGGCTCACGCTGATATTGGCGTCATTGGTGAGTTGCCGCACGCCTGTGCCGTCGGGATCGCCCACGTAAATCTCCTTATGGCCGGTGCGGCTGGCGACGAACGCGATTTTCGAGCTCGCGATGCCTTTGCTGCCGGTGAGCGTTTCGACGATTTCGTCGGCGAACTGATGCACCCTGCCGCGTTCGGAGCCGTTGAAGGTTTTGCTCAGCGCGATCTTTCCCCCGCGGTCCGTCACCATCCCCGCGAGGCTGCCCCCATTCGAAGAGCCGCCGACCACGAATCCGGCGGCGGCGGCGGGAACGAAATTGAAATAGCCGGACATCGCGAGGTCATTTTGCAGGATCTTCACGACCTGGGCGGAATCGGCGCCGGTGATCGAACCGATGGCGATGCTGAGCTTATCGCTCTTGCTAATCGTGATGGTGGGCGTGTCCGCCCCGTGGAGCGGAGCGGCATGGAACAAAGCGAGCAGCGCGAGGAGAGGAAGCGCACGGAGGTTTTTCATGACGCGCGCAGCCTACCGGAAAGCGCAGCCGGACGAAAAGCGAATGCGAAAGGAAAATCGCAACGAGAGGAAGGCCGGAAGAACTCACGACTGAAGCCGACAATCGTAAAGTCGCTGGAATCGTATCGCCTTTTCAGGCGCCTCGTTCGGTCGCGCATGGAAGCGTTGCTTGGAGGGCGAGTAATGGTGTGACGCAGGTCGGATGAACGGACGATCGATAGGTGAATGAGGTTCGACGTCCGCCGTCACCGCGCCGGGATACTTATTTGTAGCGCTGCAACGGCATTTAGCCCCTATGAAAGGATATGGCGAGAGGGGACGTCCTGGAAACAAACTGTGCGATCGTGAAAAGCCGCGCGAAGGTGCGTCT
>Ga0302319_10019914_pt1 | contig 12164 bp, 14 predicted proteins | sample Bog_T0_2_FD_203319 | JGI IMG/M metagenome (GOLD analysis project Ga0302319, IMG submission 203319) | Peat permafrost microbial communities from Stordalen Mire near Abisko, Sweden - Bog_T0_2 | ecosystem: Environmental > Terrestrial > Soil > Wetlands > Peat | place: Sweden: Abisko, Stordalen Mire... | reverse complement strand
GTAAAAAGGCGACTACCCATCCCAACGCCTTCGCGTTATTGAAGGGATATTGCCAAGAGGTACTGGATCAAAGAATTGTTCCGGAGGAGGGCGTGATAACATCCCGAGGCGTGACTTCGGGTATTGATTTGGGCCTTTACCTTTGCGAAAAAATTGCGGGTCATGACGTGAAGGAAAAGATTCGGATTCAAATGGATTACAAAACTGAAGATATTTGATAAGGGTTTAGTGCCTGTCCACGGCGGGGACCCGTCGTGGACGGCCTAAGAAGTCAATAATCAGTACTTGCCACGGTGAAACTTTGGGGATACAATGTACATCATAATGTACATAAGGAGTCGTTCATGACATCAGCTAGCTTTACCATTGCACAGGCCAGATCCCATTTTCCTGGGATCATCCACGATGCGGAAAAAGGGAAGTCGGTGGAGATAACTCGGCGAGGGAAACCCGTTGCTGTCTTGGTATCGGTGGATGCCTACCGGCATTTGACCGCTCCCCGTCTCGGGTTTTGGGAGGTTGTTTCGACCTTCAACGGACGTATCAAGGCGAGTAAGGCTGGTTTGGAACCTAAAGATCTCCGGGGGATCCGTGAAACCGGACCCGGAAGAGAATTTAAGTGGTGAAGCCTCGGTACTTGTTAGACACAAATGTTGTTTCAGAAGCGGCCCGCGTAAAACCAAATCCCAACGTGATGCGAAAGCTTGAGCGGCACAAAGACGAAGTGGTAATCGCAAGCATCGTTTGGCATGAACTCGTCTTCGGCTGCGATCGCTTGCCACCCTCTGAAAAACGGACCCTTTTAGAGGAATTCCTTTCGGAATTAGCAAACTCCTCCATGCTTATTTTCCCCTATGACACGGAAGCGGCTGCTTGGCACGGCCGGGAGCGTGCCCGTTTATCCCGGCTGGGACTTACACCGGCTTTCGCGGATGGCCAGATTGCTTCCATTGCGAAAGTCCATGACTTGACCCTGGTCACAAACAACATCCGGAATTACCGTCATTTCGATCAACTGAAGATGGAGAATTGGCACGGCATGGTTAAAAATTAAAAAAACGAAATTTGGTTGTCCAAGAGGGGGACCCGTCGTGGACAAAGGAAAAGAAGAAAAGTTGGCCGGTTACATATGGGGATACCGTCTGTCATCCGGTGCAGATTCGATGACAAGCATCGAAAATTGACAAAACGCCCAGTCTTATATAGAATCTAGTCAGAGTAGTCAGAAATATTTTAAAGGGGGCAACCTATGACTTCATGGCAACTGCAAACCGCCAAGGCTAGGTTCAGTGAACTCATTCGAACAGTGAAAAACAACGGCCCACAGTCCATCACATTACATGGCCGTGAAGAGGCTGTTGTAATTTCCAAAAAGGACTATGAGCGCCTGAGAAAAACCAAACCCAACCTAGTTGAGTTTTTCAGGGACTCTCCTTTCCATGGATTGGATTTGCAGTTTCAAAGGAATAAATCTGTCTCACGCAAGGTGAAGCTTTGAAATACCTTTTAGACACCAATGTTCTTTCCGAACTCTTCAAGAAACATCCAGAACCCAAGGTATCAAGTTGGCTGAAGGATGCGGACCAGGACTCGCTTTACTTGAGCGTTTTGACCGTGGGGGAAATCCGAAAAGGAATTGAGAAAATGGAACATGGTTCCAGGAAAACCAAGCTTGTTCAATTTCTGGAAAAGGATATCCCGATTCAATTTGAAGAAAGAATATTACCAGTTGATCTCAAAGTAGCCGAAGCATGGGGACTTTTAGAAGCCCAGGCCAACCGCCCCTTGCCGGCGGTAGACGCGTTTCTGGCCGCAACAGCAATTACCCACAATCTCACCTTGGTCACCCGCAATACCCAAGACTTTTCTTTTTCCAGATTGAAAATTTTAAATCCCTGGACATGAAAGAAAGTCTTGTCCACGGCGGGGACCCGGAGTGGACGATATTTTTTAATAGATTCGAGTGAATCTTGACTATTCTTCAGGAAGTCCTACAATGTAGGATATATCGAAAGGATTGGTGATGTAGCGACACCATTTTATTCAGTCACCCATCTACTCAAGGTTGATTGACGCCATTCGCGAGGTGGGACTGCAAGTCGCGATTGAAGAGGCCATCAACAACAACCCCAAGGGCGGAAAGCTTTTAGGGGGCGGTATTCATAAGTTGCGTGTTGCCTCGACCAAAAGGCCAGAAGGAACACCCGATCTTTTTAAAATTTAGATCGGGCACACCCAAGTCGTGTGGCTCACCTGGTGGGTTCGCCACAGGGGAAAAGCGGCGGTTACAGGGTTTGGTATTTTACGATGAGCCCGATGACATTTACCTCTTTTTCATCATTGATAAACGAAAGGCTCCGGATCTAACGGTTGAACAGGGGAAGATTCTTGTTCAGGATTTGAAGCACGCTTTAGGTAAAGGAAAAAAAGAGGAAATTAGAAATGAAAGATAAAGATTTCAAACTCATGCGGGAGAGTCTCAAACAATCGATTGAGATTAAAAAGGGCAAGAAACTTCATGGTATGCGGGAAAGTTATCGGCCAAAACCAGCGACCGCTGATGAAGTGAAAGGTGTCCGTAAGGCATTGCATCTAACCCAGGCGGTGTTTGCGGGGGTTGTGGGCGCAAGCCCCAATGCTGTTGAACATTGGGAACAAGGAATCCGTCGGCCTAGTGGTTCCGCGTCAAAGCTAATCCGAATTCTCAAATCCCATCCAGAACTGGTCTCGGAAATACGCTAAAACCTGTCCGCGACGGGGACCCGTCGTGGACAGGCTTTTTGCAGGTATTGTCTGAGTTAAGACGGCAGGTTATCCGGTTTTGATTCCAGTCTTGAAAGATGCATAATAATGCACTATACTTGTTTTAGATACCAACGGAGTTTCGAATGAAAGTCAAAGAGTCTCCGTTGTTCAAGTTTTTCGCGGGGAAGCATTTTGGTCCCAAGGAAGAAGTTGTCTATAAGCTTCAACTTGGGGAAATTTGGGCGGATAAGAAGCCGGGGAAAATTGAAAAGTCCCTCAAAACACAGGATGGCGGGGCTTGCGTCACCTTTTACTATTACAACAAGAGGGATGAGACGATTTATACACTTGCCGCCCACTTGGTGCGCAAGGGAGAACCACGGCAGGCTGAAACCGAAGCCATTGAGAAATACATTCGTGAGATTGAGGCCGGTTGACCCTGGGAAGATTGGTCTAAAACTAAAAAGGAGCATTTATGAAAACACAACATCGGCATAGCCCAACCCTTCATGGTTTTACGGATTACGGGGATCGCATCAAGGAACTCAAAAAGAAAAGGCCTGATGTTTATAAGGCCTTGAAAGATCCTGAACCCTTGGCTTGTCTCGCCTGGAACGTCATTGAACTTCGCGGGGAAAAGGGGTGGAGCCAGCAGGTGTTAGCGGGTAAATCGGGTGTCGCGAAACGGGTTATCGCTTACATTGAATCTTATTCCGATGGATATAACACATCGGTCAATATCGTTCAGAAAATCGCTCGCGCTTTTGGGGTTCCTTTTCGAAGAATGTTTCAAGAAGTGGACTTGACCAAAGCTTGAAAATGGCTGTCCACGACGGGGACCCCTAGGGGACAATAAAAATAAAGTAATATGTACGTAGATATACCGTACATATGGTATGTTTAAAGCGGAGGTGCGGATCATGACGAAAGCTCTTAAAACCAAAGAAGAACGGATTGAACTGAGGGTAAGACCTCAAGATAAACGACTGCTGGAAAAAGCGGCTCAGGCCCAAGGATTGAGCTTAAGCTCTTATCTCGTAACGAGATCTCTGCATGCGGCGCAGGAAGACGCAGTTCCGGTTAAAACCTACGCTCCATCCAAGCGGGATGTGGACTTGTTTCTGCGGCTTCTAGAAACTCCACCCTTGCCAAACGAAAAGCTTAAATCGGCGGCACGGCGTTACCAAAAAGAAATGTCCTGATACGGACTATGCCAGGCTCGAAATGGAAATTTGTACCAATCACGGAAAAAGTTGAACTCCAATCTTTTGATTGCGGAATACCTGAACTAAATGATTACCTGAAAAGATATGCGGGTCAAAACCGCCGAAAGGGTTTGGGAAGAACTTACGTTCTCGTTCCCGCTGAGGGAGAACCACTGGCAGCTGGATACCATACCTTGAGTATGGCTCAGGTGGATCTGCAAAACTTGCCCGAACCCCATCGCAAAAACCTTCCGAAGTATCCTGTTCCTGCGGTTCGATTGGGTCGTCTTGCCGTTGACCGCAAATGGCAAGGAACTGGATTGGGGGAAATTCTATTGATGGATGCGATTCGCCGGTCGGTTGTAGCTGTTCAATCCGTCGCGGCAAAGTTTATGATCGTAGACGCTAAGAATAAAAAAGCCGAAGAGTTTTACGTACGGTATGGGTTTCATTCCTTTGAGGGTGACTCCCACTCACTGGTGGCGGCTATGGACACATTAAAAGGGCTTTTTGCGAAATGAAATGAATCCCTAGGGTTGTCCACGACGGGGACCCGGATTGGACAAGGGAAGAAGCTCAAATTTTGTGTTTTTGTTTTTTGCCAAGTATGATTAATCTTTAAAAGGTATGGCCCATGCGTATTTCACTTATTTTCTTATTGTTGTGCGGGTTGACCGCTCAGGCGGTGGCCACAGAAACCCGGGTGGATTCCACCGGCAGTATCGATATGGTTCTTTGGGACGAAACCTCCGATCTCACGCCTTATAACTTCGGCAACCCCGCTGGCATGGCCCTCTTGCCGTCTGGCGGTGAAGTTGGTTTGAACATTCCATGGTTTCAGGTATCCAGCTCGAACTATAACGGTAGTTTTTTTGGTCTTTCTCCCGGTGTTTACCAGGGCTTTCCCGATCTAATCAACACTACCTCAGGATTGAACAACACCGCTGGTTTGCAATATCAGGGTTTCAATTATGTCACACCCGACAAATGGGCCTTGCAAGCCACCGGCTCTTATTCCGACAATCAATTTCCACTAGGCGACTCGATTTTAGAGAATGCTCAATTGGGGCATGGTCTTATTCGGGTTGCGCATGAATTTGGGCCTTTGTCAGTTGGCACCGAATTTCAATATACGACCGGGACTTACTACTTAACTGGCGGTAATAACTTAACCGGTAACGTGACGGGCCCCAGTCAACTCAATATGGGTATCCTCGCTAATATCCAATTAGGTAATGATCAACATCCTTGCTGGCTCAGGTTGGGTGGTTCGGTAGGTTTTGATTTATCGCCAGGGCAAACTGAATCCATCTCTGGCTCAGGAAATTCAATAACAACCTATACTTATGCCACCGCCAACACCGTTATCTCTCCCTGTGTCTTCCTGGAAATACCTGGTTCGTTACAGGCTGGGGTGATCGTGAATGCGACCAGTGACGCGACTTCTATCAGTGCTTCTTTTCCCTCTGGCTCTGGCTTAACCAGCGGAGGGCCTGATCTGTTTGAGACTTATACAAATAATATCAACTTAGTTTTTTGCAAATGGAAAATGACTTTATCCCCATCGCAGGAAACAAACCCGTTGAGCTTAAATTGCGGGATTCTTTTTGGAGTCACCAGCGAGACGGTAAGTGCCCCGGGTGATATTTACAATAATTTTAATTTGCAAAGCAGCCAACTGCAGATTGGGATGGGGTTGGAACGGTCTAAAAATTTTACGATTGGCCTGCAATTGGATGCCCAAGCGAATAACTTGACACAATCTGTGGCCACCGAACCCAATTCGTCCGGTAATCTAATTGAGGTTTGTTTGGGTATGGAAAAATGGCTTTCGCCCGAATGGGCTCTTCGATTGGGACTCGTTTATCAAAATGAACCTACTAATGACGGGTTCAACCCTGAGTATTTTAATGTGCCGGTTCCATTGCAAGAAACCGCTTGGATGACCACCTTGGGTATAGGTTACGACGTTAAAAACTTCAAAATCGACGCGATGACTTTTTTAGACCCGGAGTCTGTTGGCGCAATTGGTGTGGATAGTGGCAACACCACTACGACTTATACTATTTTCGGGTTTGAATTGTCCGCCGAGGTTTTGTTTGATAACTAAAATGCTGTTGTGAGTTTGTCCACGACGGGGACCCGTCGTGAACAAGATGGAAAAAAAGGGTAGGCTTTTTTCAAGGATATTATGAAATCGATAAAATGCTTTATCTTTTGTTTCGGTCTGATCTCCATCTCCTTTGGGCAAACTCCAACTGTAAACAATACCCCTTCGGTTCAAACCCCCGTGCCGGGTCAAGAAGAACTTGAAAAAGCTAAGTCCTATTTATTGAGCAAGAATGCCGCGACCACGATGTCGCTAAAGGCTCAGACTGACCAATATGAGCAAGACAGACTAACGGCGCGTTCCTGGTTCGAAAAGGCCAGGGATAAAGGCAATGCGGATGCCGAACTCTTTTTGTACACCCTCTATGACTGTAATTACGATCATCCACCTTTTGATATGGATAAATTTCCCGATATCCGCTTTTTGGCCAATGAAATTGCCTCAAGGAAAAACCAAAGCAACCCGGATGAAAAGGGAGAGTTTGATCGGCTTTATGAAATATTGATTCGATCCGCTCAGCAGGGGAATCCGGAATCTCAATACTTATTGGGTTTCTATTACCTGTACGGAAAGCTTCCGAATGGAAAGAAAATAGACCATGTTGCGGCCTTGAAATGGATCAGTTTGGCAGCCCAACAAGGACAAGCGTCAGCGGAGGCCGAAATGGGGGCATTCTATCACTATGGTTGCAAAGAGTGGCCGGAGTTAGGGTTGCCCTGTGATGAGGCTCTTTCCAGGGAATGGTTTGAAAAAGCTGCAGCCCATGGGAACCTGGACGCCAAAGGTATGATAGACCGGTTGGATAGCGAGGGAATGTCATTGGATAAAAAAGGATTGTTGGGCGGGAATCCAATGCAAAAGTACGAGAACGGACAACCGTTCGAATTGGACGAACCCATCACGCTCAAAACGACAGTTCTCAAGGCATTATTAATTGTGCTTCCTCGTCCCACGAAACGTTTAAAGGATTATGTCGAGATCAAGGGTTCGCTTCACTGGGACGATTACCGCCCAAGCCTGAGGATCGAATCATTCAGCTATATTGAGGATCACGGAGAACATCTTGTGGAATCCCTGATCAAGCCCGACCATGTCCCTGGCTTGCTCGAGCTAAAATTCAAGGATGGAACACCTGAAGCTGTTATGAAAAAAATACTTTCGAGCATTGGCATACCATCGCCTTCTAAAATATGGAAACCCAGTTTCACGCCGTTATTGAAAAATACTTATTCGGTTAAACTGAAGAAAAATATGACTGTTAAGAAAGCTTTGAAAATATTGGTTAATAATTCGGTGATTGAATTTGCCCAACCAGATTATCGCGGCAACTTGTTAGGTGGAAAAAACATTAAAGGCCACTTGGATTAACCAATTCTTTGTTCGCGACGGGGCCCGAAGTGGACAAAAAACTTTTAAAGCGCATTTAAACCAACTTCCGCAAATTGGGTCTAAAGCTATTGGCCTGGCGTGGCCTGAAATGCCGGTAGTATTAGCGGTTTAAATCATTCGGGTCCAAAGGCTTGCCGACAGTGAATAATTTTTCCGCGTCGACCATCGCTTTCCCAATTCGTTTGTCCGCCAGGGGGTCCGGTTCGCCCTCTTTTACGTCCGACGCGAGTTGAATCAGGTTTTTACCGCGCTCTTTGCCGTATTGGGCTTTGAACCATTTCATGGATTCTTTGGTGGGTTTGAAAAGGGCAATGTTGCCGGTCGTCCCCGGATGAGTCGCTACCATGCCGTTGTAAAAATGGCCTTCGCAGAAGGTGCCCCAAAAAAGACGTTTTTTCCCGATACAAGCCACAAAGATAAACCCCGGATCGGTATGAAGAACTTTGTCGAAGGCCTGCGGCGTCAACTGAATTAAATTTAAGCCCCAGTAATAAGCGGTCATATCGTCCTGCGCTATAAAAGGGTTATCCCCCAGCTTTATCAAATTCAGATCAATCGTTTGATGGGGATCGTATTTTTCATCCGAAAGATAAATTAAAAACTGGTTGCGTTGGTAAATATCCCGGACATTCACTTGGCTGAAAGCGTGAGACGGCAGCGCCGATGGGAATAGGGTCAAAATTAAAAAGAATAATTTTTTCATTTTCCAACCTCCAAAGTAATTTTTCTCAATCTCGGTCTAAAGCTATTGGCCACATTGGTTCGGGCCTTCATGGCTCTGTCCCATTCCGATGCGGAAGCGACGAAGACAGTGACCGGCAAGGTCTTTAAGCCCGCTTCCAAATCACTCCGGCTTTGTCTTTGAAAAGCGACTTTTCCAATACTCCAAAAGTGATCGCCTAAAGACACCGCCGCTTTATCCATAAGGCTGTCGGCCCAAAGCTTGTCCACCACGCCATCATTGTTTAACACCAATCCCTGATAGGGATAGGGCATACCCGCCAAAGCGGTGTCGTGGCCCAGGCCCCCTAGACTCGGGGACAAGCGGGAATTGCGGATGAAATATTGCAATGCTGAAACCAGATGCTTCAGGTCATCCGCGCTGGCACATTGAATGGTCATGGCGTGCTTCGCGCCCGAAACCACCAAAGAACATTGGTAGAACTGATAGGGTGTTGTACCCTCAACTTCGATTTCATCTGTATGAATATAAAGAACATCCTCCCAAAAATGATTCAGCTGGCCCGCGCCATCCAAATTCAAGGGATCAGCACTTTTGTAATTGATGATGAGGTTGGTAGTGGTGGTCGCGATGTTCACAATTACTTTTTTATCGCCGTCGATGATCAGGGTGTATTTATCCGGGTCGGTCACGCCCTGACTCCGGCTGACGGCCAGGTCGCCAGGCATACCTTCATCCGTCAAAACCGGAAAGGCTTTCACGACACAATTTTTCGGAAGAGCGGCAATTTCCTGTTCCAGTAATTTCGCGTCGTACAGCGTTTGTTCGGGGGCGGCGGGAGGCGCAAATGATACGGCGGGTTGGTACGACGCCGCTGGCGTCGAGTTAGCAGTTCGAAGTTTGGAGTTAGGAGTTTTCAAGCTTGAACTTCTCACTTCTAACTCGGAACTCCTAACTGGTTGTGGCACCGCCGTTGGAACGCTGACTGACGGAGTCGCACTCGCTACCGGTTCACTCCATGGCGCAGACGGAACCGCCCATCCCCGCGCTTGAACCATCAGATAAGCGAGAGCGATACCGAGCAGCGACATCCGAAGCGGTTCCGCTTTGCAGGTGTAGTAAAGTCCAATGAGCAGTACCGCGCCGATAAGCAGGGTCGGTCCTAAATGGCTTTGGAAATTGGCCCAGGCCCAGGCGGGAAAATCATAAATCACCAGATGGGCCGCGAAACGGAAAGGCCATGCCACCCAGGGTTTTAGTCCCGGCACCACCCAAGACGCCAGGCCGGTTAGCACAAACCACCAAAAGCCAAATTGCAAAAGGCAGTAGACCATGCAATGCAGAATGGTTAAAAACAGGGTCGCGAACTGTTGTCCCAAACCGCTGTTGTGATGACCACGGTTGGAAGAGCGCAAGGGCACGATGGCGTGGGCCAACTTTCGGGCAATCTGATGCTCTATCTTGCCAAGTTCCTTCCACGGCAATTCGACTAACTTTTTACCGAGCTTTTTGAACCATTTCATTTTTGGCGCAGGGTGGGGCTGTGCCGAAGAGCCACCGTTGGCCTGGACTTCTTTTTCGATGACCGGTTCCGTCTCTGGGTCTGTCTTAAAAACCGCTTTGGCTTCTTCCGCGATCTTCCAGCACAAAAGGGCAAAGCCTTTCGGGTGAAAGATGGGGTAAGACGGCTCCTTTACCGAGGATTGGGATTGACCGGGCACGGACAGGCTTTCCCGGAACGCCTTTAGCTTGTCTTGGGCTGGTTGGGGGTCTTCGCCCCGGCCTTTGGCCAAACCCACCTGTTCGGCCAGATCGATCGCCTTCTCCAGGGCCTCTGGGGGTATGCCGGGGGCGGGCTTGGCTTGAGGGGTCTGGTTCCCCGATGCCTTTTTAGGGGAGGGGGCCTTGGCGTAGGTTTCCGGGGGGTTACCGGCCAGCACCCATTCGACCAGCTTTTGGACCTGGGCTTCCTTCATCTGGTGTTTGCAGGCCACCACCAAGGTCCGGTAAACGAGGTCTTGGGTTTCGGGGGGTATAGCGGGATAGGGATAAAGCGTCTGGGCCGGGTCGTTTGGTGTCCCACCCGGCTTGAGGATAGATTCCGGTCCCAAATCAGCCAAGTGGGAGGCAGAAATCTCCGAAATGGCATCTTTGCCCTTGTTTGACTTGTTTCCATTAGAAACAAGTACCCCCCTGGCCTCGGTATTGAGGAGGGGTAAGAGGCTTATGGCCCAGTTCACCCTTTTCACATTCGTCTTCAACCGGGTCGCAATCTCCCTTTGTTTGAGGGTGGGGTTGGCCTTGATGAGGTTCTCGACGCTCTGGTACTTCGCCCACCAGCCCTTCTGCCGTACATCGTTGTCCAAATCGGTGATCTCAACCGCCTCTTCCGGCGTAGGATTCAGGATAATGCCGTCCATCACAGTCCATTGCAGCCGTTGGCAGGCCAGTTGGCGTAATTCGCCGCTCAGGTTGAGGAATCGGAAGTCGGATAGGCTCCAGGGGGTGTTATCCGCCTTTACCCGGAAGTTGTCGGGGTGCGGTGTTAGCCCAGGTGCCAAAGGCCCCGCTGGGTCGGGCATGACCTTGGCGGCATTCTTCAGGCCCACCAGGGCGATATTGGCCGCTAACTCGGCAATGTCTTCTTCGGCGGCTTTGGCCCCCGGGTTGTTTGGGTTCAGGCGAATGTTCGGCAAGGGGATCTTTTGAACCCCGGGAAACATTTCCGGCAGGGCGGCTAGTAGTTGTTGGATTTGTGAGTTTTCGGGCATAGACATATAAGGCTCCTTGAGTCCCCGGAGGGGACGAAATCCCCGACTGTCCCCGAGAGCTTTAGCGGTAGGGGAAACTAGGGGATTTAAAATATGACGAAATTTTATCCAAGCCTTTCAGCGTCGAAAAGGACTAATTAACGTAGCAGGAAAATTGTTTTGCATGAGGGCGATTTGGGGGCAAAAAGCGGTCAGAAAAACAACAAATTTTAGGGGCGGAGGTTAATTATTGGGCTTGAGAGCAAATAAAAGGGAATGGGTTTTAGGGCGAGGGGTAGAATTGGAAATGTTTTATTTACTGATATGGATGAAACGACATTGATAACTATTTTTAACCGTAGTTCAATTTTTTTAATTTTAATAAGTTTTCTTTGGGTTTGTCCTACTTACTTAGCCTTAGCTAATACATCTGATCCTCCCGATGCCTACCAAAGTGGTTTGGACGCAGAGAACTCCCAAGATTATGTACTCGCTATGAAGTGGTATCAAAAAGTCGCGGAACAGGGAAACCATGATGCAGCCAACCGGATTGGTTTATTTTATTGTTTTGGGCAAGGGGTAAAACAAGATTATCAAAAAGCTATCGAATGGTTTAAAAAAGGCAATGGCGGCTTTTACATCGCCCAGCTTTATGAAGCGGGTCAGGGTGTAAAAAAAGATCATCAAGAAGCCCTGAAATGGTATCGGTTGGCGGCAGAACAAGGTGATCCTAACGCCCAACGCTACCTGGACAATTTAGAAACGGAAACCGCGAGATTGAATGTTAATGGTAGCCCCATCACGATTCAGGGAGATTTAATGGTTAGATTTGGATCGGTTAGCGGTGGGGCAACGGCTTGGGTGATAGTTTTGGATCAACCAATTACCTTTGGGAATGAAAAATTTGTTAATGCGATGGAAGTGGACATGAAGGGGTGGGGTCCTGGGTTTTATAAAAAGGAAGTTCAAATGACCGGTATTGTTAATTGGTCGAGGGATATTGATCGACAAGATCATATTGTTCTCGAACCGCACCAAATGTTAGAAGCTCAGATGCCGAATACGAACCGCGCATGCGCAGTTCTTCATACTTGGTGAGGCTATTTGGAAAAAATGGATAATGGTGGCCTGACCCCAAGGTTACAGTTGGGTAAGCTGCCGATATAAAGCAAAGCCGCCAGGTCCAGCTTCATAAACAAATTCCAGCGGGGCATGGCGGCGATTAAGCTCTTTTACTTTCCTTTCAATAGTTGAAGGTTGATTTTCAAAGGTTATCGAAGGCT
>Ga0302319_10019910_pt1 | contig 12166 bp, 9 predicted proteins | sample Bog_T0_2_FD_203319 | JGI IMG/M metagenome (GOLD analysis project Ga0302319, IMG submission 203319) | Peat permafrost microbial communities from Stordalen Mire near Abisko, Sweden - Bog_T0_2 | ecosystem: Environmental > Terrestrial > Soil > Wetlands > Peat | place: Sweden: Abisko, Stordalen Mire... | reverse complement strand
GCCATTTGCATCGAATTTGGTGCAAAAGTCAAACGATAGATATACAAGGGTTTATCGGCATGGACTGGAAGACCTTTACGCCTTTGAGGCAAATACCTTCCATTTCGGACTAATTTGGTAGGCATTTCGCGGCTCCTTTAGTAAAATTGCCTGATGGTGAATCGAACTGAACCTCGCAATACGAGTATCAAGACCCCTTTGGGGATCTGCATACTCGCCGGCGCAGCCACAGGAACGCTTGTCGCCATGATCACGACGGTCTCTACACCCGCCGTGCATGCGGACACCGAAACCAGCCGGCAAGCCGCAATAGTGCTTCCCGCATCCACCCAGCCGGTCTCCCACTGGAAGACGGCCCCGGTCGTTGCGGCGGCAGCAAGCCCCACGCCAGCTTCCCTGGCTCCTCCGAAGGCCGCGGCTCCACAAAAGGCCGCTGTTCCGCAAATGCCTGTCATTCCGGCCATCGCAACGCGGCAGCCCGCCCCACAGGTGGCTGTTCAGGCTGTTGCAACCCTGACCCCGGCCAAAAAGCACCTCAACATCTTCCACGGCATAGCTTCCTGGTATGGTGGGGTATTCAACGGCCGCAAAACGGCAAGCGGGGAAACCTACGACAAAACCGCTCTCACCGCCTGCCATCCAACGCTTCCCTTTGGCTCGCTGGTGAAGGTCATCAACCGCGCCAACAAGCGTTCCGTTGTGGTCCGCATCAACGATCGCGGCGATCTGGGCGATGGCAATCGCGTCATCGATCTCTCCTGGGCCGCTGCCAAAGAGCTGGCGATGGTCCAGTCGGGTGTAGCGCGAGTCGATCTCGAAGTCCTGAGCATGGGCCACGACGACCAGACCAAATAGCCCTAAACCAAACCGAAACCAATAAAAACGGCCAGCCCATCGACAGGGCTGGCCGTTTTCATTAACAACAAAAGCTCCCCGTGCCCCATTCATTCGCGGTTTCATCGCGAATGAGTGGGAAAGCACTACTCCCAACCGGCCTCGTCTTACTGCGAATCCGGCAGCTTATACGGCCGCTGCAGCCACTGCCGAGCCTCGTTCACCGCTCCCTGCGTGTTGTCGTTGGTCTGCACCGCCAGCCGGTACTCGTTCACCGCCCTGTCCCGCTGCCCGGTCAGGTCAAAAATCTTTCCAATGGCGATATGGCTCCAGACCTCGGTCCAGCGTGGCTCGTCATCGCCCCGCAGCGCGTCGCGATAGGAATTCACAGCCGCCTGAAAATTCCGCTGCGTAAAAAGCAATTCCCCAATGCGATAGCTGGCCAGAGAGCTCTGCGGATTCGAATCGAGCGCTTTCTGATATTCGGCCAACGCTCCGGGCGTGTCGCCCTGTGCCACCAGTTGCTGCCCCTTGAGAATGGCGATTCGCACCTGCAGATCGGGCGTCGACTTCAATACCCAATCGCCTGGATCGATGGCGATATGCCTCGGCCGGCCAAAGGTATCCACTACATACTGCGTGTCCGTGCCCACCACTTCAATCCGCTGATCTTCCGTCTTGCCGTCTGTTTCAACCTTCAAGTCGACCGGCATGCGGAACAGATCCAGATCCTGCTGAATCTCCCCAATCGTTCGGAAGCCTTTGTTGTTGCCCAGCCGGTATACAGCGTACTTGTCGGTAAACACAGGCGCGCCCGTGCCGTCGATCCACTGAGAAAAAAACGGCGTAAGCTGCTGCTGGCTTTGCGCCTCGGCCACCTTGATAAAGTCCGTGGTGCGCATGCTCTTATCCGTGTACTGGCTCAGTGCTCCCTTCAGGGTCGCCACAAACGCCTTGTCGCCAATCTCCCAGCGCAGCATGTGGAACACCATGGCGCCCTTTTCCAGCGTCCCTGACTGGAACTCCGGTGAGAATGGATTCAGCCGGGTGTCGCTCGACAACGGAATCGTGTCATAAGCCAACGCTCCGGCGGCCACGTCCTGCAGCGCCGCGTGCATGGCGTTCTTGCCCTGCTGATCTTCCACATACATCAGCTCACCGTACCGGGCCATGCCGTTGGTGATCCACGCATCGCTGAGCACCTTGGGGCTCACCTCGGAACCCCACCACTGATGCGCAATCGTATTGGCCAGCAGGCGAACTCCGCTCTTGTCTCCCACCCGCGAGCCAAGAATCGCCGCCAGCTCCGGCGCCCACACCGCCGGTAATGTGTCATCCGGCAGTTCCACCACATTCAAGTGGCTGCTCTCCGCCGTTCCAAATGTGTCCGTAAAAAAGTCAAACTCCTTCGCCGCGGTCTGTGCCAGCTGGCCGGCGCTGGCCTGGTGGCTCACCGTCAGGTAAACCTTCACGTTGCCCGCACCCACAGATTCCGGACCGACGAAGCGCCCGGCAATCACCGTCCCAGGAAACCCGGGTTTGTCCCACTTGAAGTCAAACTCGTCTCCCGGCTTGCCATTGGCCAGCGTCACGGATTTCGGTTTGCCCACCATGCCGCTGGCAAACACCTTCATCCCCTGCGGCACGCGGAAGTGAATCTCCGCCGTAAACCGGTCAGTCAAATAGCCGGTCATCGGAAACCACCGCGCCGGGTACAGCAGATAGGTGATCGGCTCCTGGATCGCCGCCAGCTTCAGTCCTTCGATCGGCCCGTCTTCATTCCCGGTGACGATGCCGTCATAGGTAAACGTCCAGCGGTTCACCTGGCCCCTCACAAACGGCGCACCAGGCGTCACGCGGATCGTCCCATCCGCCGAGCGGTCTCCGGTCAGCAGCTTGCCCGTCTCGTCCGTAATCTTGGTCACTTTCAGAGCCGGGTGAAACCCGAACGCCGCCAGTTCCATCGTCTCCGGCGCGGTAAAACTCACCTGCGCGGTGGCCGTCAGGTGGTGCGTGGTGGTCTCGATCTCGGCGTCAATCACATAGCCGGTAATATCCAGCCCCGCACGCTCAATCCGCTGTGCTCGCAGTTGCGCCACAGGCAGCAGTGCCAGCGCCAGAGCACCCGCCGCACACGAACGCATCAGAAAGCTAAATCGCAAACTCCGCCTTGTTTCACGCATCGCAGTCATTATCGCAGTCATTGGCCGTCTTTCATTGCAAGCGATCTCTGGGTGATTCCCGTCTGTTAGTAGTGCGCGCCATAAACTCCCCCGTGCCAAGTTCTTGCGACTTTTTTCTGTCGCGAGGGCAGGAAAGAACAAACCTCAACGATCCCCGCCTCCCGAGCAAATTCACGGTTCAACCAGAGTAAGACCTTCAGCCCGGGAAGCGGGGAGCAGTTCCACAGTAATCTCCGCCACCCGTTCGATGGCGCCTATGCTTTCACGTGCCGAACCCGTCTTTCGGGACCGTAGCAGAACCCCGATCGCGCGCAGTTCTTTCTTCATGGACTCGCGAGCCAGCCCGTCGGGTAGCAGGCGTTCGATGTGTTGGACGATATTTGCCGCCGTGAAGTCATCCTGAATCAGCTCCGGCACCACCCGCTTGCCCGCAATCAGGTTGGCCATGGCCACATGCGGCACCGTCACCACCCGCTTGGCAATCGCATACGTAATGGGAGAAACCCTGTAGACCACCACAAAAGGGTTCCCAATCAGCGCCGCCTCCACCGTTGCCGTCCCGCTCGCCACCACCGACATCCGCGCATGAAACAACGCTGCCCGCGCGTCTTCGACCAGCTGAATCGGCAAGCCAAACCCGTGTCGCTCCACCAGCTCCCGGACCGCCGCCCGCTGCACCCCGTTCAAAGTTGGCGCCAGTGGGATCAGAAACCGGTAGTCCCGTTTGCCCCTGGAAGCACCCTCCACCAGCGTCCACGCCGCCTCCAGCATCTCCGGCAGGTTGTCCCGAATCTCCTTTGGCCGGCTCCCAGGCAGCAGTGCAATCCACGTTTTTGAAGGGTCCAGCCCGATTTCCTCACCGTAGCGCTCGCGGCTCATCATCGGCAGCGGCAGCTCCGCCAGCGGATGCCCCACAAACTCCGCCTCAACCCCGCGCTCCCGGTAGAACACCTCTTCAAACGGGAAAATCACCAGCATCCGCGTCACATATTTCTGAACCAGTTTGATGCGGTGCTTCTTCCACGCCCAAAGCTGCGGGCTCACAAAAAAAATCACCGGCACGCCCAGCCTGTGAAACTCCTCCGCCAGTTTGAAATGGATATCCGGAAAATCGATCAGCACGGCCGCATCCGGCCGATTGACCCGCGCAGCCTGCTTCAGCTTCCGAAACTCTCCATAAATCCGCGGCAAATGCCGGATTACCTCGGTAATCCCCATCACCGCCATATCTTCCGAGCGCACCACCCGACTCAGCCCAGCCGAAACCATCCGCTCCCCGCCCATGCCAAAGAAGATCCCCGTCTGCCCAATGGCGGCCAGTTGCCGCTTGAGCGCCTCGATCAGCAATGCGCCATAATACTCGCCGCTAGCCTCGCCGGCCGAAATGAAGATTGTGGGGGGCATGGATTGGATTGCGCGGCCTTTCTGGAATCCCGCTTTCCATCATAGCGGGGATACTGCTACGGGTGCAGGCGGCGCAAAGTGGCTCGTCTTGTATATATTGAGTCGATGCGGCCTCCGCGTCTCCTTGCAATCTGGTTGCTGTTGCTCCTCAGCGCGCTTCTGTGCGCCGAACGCGCATGGACCCAGCCGGATGTCCAAGGCTCCTCCGACCCCCGCAACTTCGACGCAGCCCAATTCGGCAGCCGCATCGACCTCGGTCCCAACTGGCTCTTCTCTCCCGGCGACAACCCCGCCTACGCCTCGCCAACCTTCGACGACAGTCATTGGACCATCGTCAGCAGCCAGAGAAATCTCTTCGATTACGGCATCCGCGACATCCACTACGCCTGGTATCGCATCCACCTCCATCTGCACCCTGACGAACGCGATTTGGCCTTGGCAACCCAGGGAGTCGATGGCAGCTACCAGGTCTTCGCCAACGGCCAGAGCATCGGCGGCAACGGTAACGTGGCCGATCATGAATATCGATCGCAAACCCGCCTGATCGCGCTTCCCATTCCCCAAGGCCTGCTTAGCCCCGACGGTTCCCTGGTTATTGCAATCCGCTTTGCCGTCAATCCTGCCGGAAGCCTCGGCGCTGGCACCTCCACTCCCGTTGACTCCACCAGCGCCGTGTATCTGCTGAGCGGCCCGGGTGCAATTCGAGAGCAAAGTTATCGCGACGCACACACCGCCGCTCCTACCCTGGTGCTCTGTGCATTCAGCTTTCTCATCGGCCTCGTAGCACTGTCCCTGTTTGCCGCCCTCCGAAGCCACCGGGAATACCTCGCCGCAACGGCCTATCTGCTTCTGTCAAGCTGCATCTATTTCTCTGATACATGGATGATTCTTGCCGATCGCACCCATGCCCGAGTCTGGTTGACCTATACAATCTTCGGCGCCGGCAACTTTGCCACCATTGAGTTCGTGAGGCTTGTCCTGGGCCAGAGGCGCACCCATTGGCTCCTGGGCCTTGAGGTGGCCGTCGTGCTGGGCGCGTTCTGGGCACCATTGGCGGACTATGCGGTGGGAACCTTTTTCCTGGGGTTTGTCGGCTTTTTTGCGCCGATTCTCCTCGTCAACCTTGTGCTGCTCTACCTGTTGGCGCGCGCCCTGCGGGAGGGCAATCTTGAAGCACGGGTACTGCTCCCCGCGGTCTTCTTCGAGAGCTTCTATCGATACTGGAGCTTCACCAAGTTCCTGGTCTTTTACCTGCATCTTTCAAGGCAATACCACCCACTTCCCTCCCTGCACGTGGCCACGTATGCCATTCACTTCGGCAATCTTTCCGACTTCATCTTCCTCATCACCATCCTCCTGTTCCTCGTCTTCCGCACCGTAGGCATCGCACGACGCAACGCACAGACAGCAGCGGAACTCGAGGCCGCGCGCACTGTCCAGCAAGTCCTCATTCCCGAAGAAATCCCCACCGTTCCCGGATTCTCCATCCAGTCCGTTTACCGCCCCTTCGGCGAAGTCGGCGGCGACTTCTTCCAGATCCTCCCAACCAAATCCGGCGGAGTCCTGGCCATCATCGGCGACGTCAGCGGCAAAGGCATGCCCGCCGCCATGACCGTCTCTCTTCTCGTTGGCACCGTCCGCACCCTCGCCCACTTCACCCACAGTCCCGGCGAAATCCTCGCCGCCATGAATGTCCGCATGCTCGGCCGCAGCCACGGCGGGTTCACGACCTGCCTCGTCCTCCGCGCCGACGCCAACGGAACCCTGACCATCGCCAACGCCGGCCACATCGCTCCCTATGTTGGCGGAAGAGAGATAACGCTCGAAAACAGCCTGCCCCTCGGCCTCGCCCCCGACACAACCTACGCCGAAACCCAATTCCAACTTGCCCCCGGCCTTCAACTCACCCTCATGACCGACGGCGTAGTCGAATCCCGCGACAAGTCCGGCTCGCTCTACGGCTTCGATCGCACCGCAACCCTCAGCACAGAACCAGCCGAAACCATCGCCCGAACCGCTCAGTCCTTCGGCCAGGACGACGACATTACCGCCCTCACCATCACTCTGCTAACCTGAAAGCGCTTTCCCCTAAGCTGCAAATAGAATGCGTTGCTGTCATCCTGAGCAAACGTGCCCCAAACGTTTTTCAGTATGGGGTGGTGAGTCGAAGGATCAGCTTTTGTTCTTTCCCTCGCTTCCCAGACAATGTTCGAGAAACAACGCCAACCGAACCCCCAAAAGGAGCCTCCACCATGAACTTCTATAAAACCACCGCAGCCTGTTGTCTGTTCGCCTTCACCACCCTCACCGCGTCCGCGCAAATGAAAAACCCTCTCCCCGCCGGTCCTCCGGTGGGAACCACCGCAACCCCCGCCGAAGCGCTCGATTCGCAGTTGAGCCTGATTGAATTGGAGATGATGGGCGCCGTGAAGACCATGCCCGCGGAAAAGTTCGACTTTGCCCCAAGCCAGGCCATCTTTGTGCCCACGCAGAAGACAGAATTCCCCAAGGTCCGCACCTTTGCCGAGCAAGCCACCCACGTGGCGGAAGCAAACTACTTCTTTGCGATGACTTTTAGTGGACTCAAGCCGGACGTGGACATGAAGGGACTTGAAAAGATGACCAAGAAGGAAGATGTGGTCGCCGCGCTTGCCGGATCCTTCGCCTTCGCCCACAAGGCCGTAGCCACCATCACTCCACAAAACGCGTTCGTCGTTATCAAGTCCCCGGAGCCGGGATTCGCGACCAATGCCACCCTCGCCGCATTCCTCGTAGCGCACGCCAACGACCACTACGGCCAGATGGTGGAATATCTGCGCATGAACGGCCTTACCCCGCCCGCCAGCGCCAGATAAAACGTTGCCGGCCGGGTTTGAAGCAGCCATCCATCGGCGATGCCAACCACTCATAACGGATGGAGGAAGCTTTGCCCCATCCATCGCGCGCCTCTTTTCGCGATGGGTGGGATCGCGAAGACTCCGATCAGAATTGTTTCTTTGGAAGCGGCAGGAAGAGAGGAAGGGCACGACTTCAGTCGTGCCCATAAAGCCAATAGAAAACGTCGGGCTTTAGCCCTGGAGGGACGTTCTTTACGAAATGCGCCCAATCAATGGCTTTCTTCGCGGCCTGTTTGGCGCCTGAGGCAAGAGTTTCCGGCGTCAGGCACCTGAGGCCAGATACTTCTCCTTCGATCTGCTAAACGTGCGCCCCAATACCGGGCGCTGCAGCCAGTCGCTTACTGCTTCCCCGTCAGCTTCTGCGTAGCAACACTGCCCGCAGCCCCGTCCTTGTCCGCGTCCTTAACTTGCGCCCAAAGCGCCTTGGCATGAGCCTGGTCCCCTGAGGCCGCATAAAGATCAGCCAAATCAAGCTTCGCCACATTGGCCGAAACCGTCTCGGAAGGCTTGGCAATCAGCTGATTATAAATATCGATTGCCTGCTGGTTGCGCGCTGATTGCTGATAAACTCCTGCCATCGCCAGCCTGGCCAGGTTGGACAGATCGTGATTCCACGATCCCTCGGCAGTCTTGAGTTCGGACTCGGCAGAGGCAGTCTGCCCCAATTCCTGGTATGTGATGCCCGCGAAATAATGCGCCTTCGTGCCCTCAGGCAGCCAGCCAAACTGCTGCGCGACCGCAACAAACTGCTTGTTCGCCGCCCGCGACCGATCCGCCGCCGTCGCATAAATCCCGGCATCCAAGGGCTGGCCCGGCTGCGCAAGCGTTGCGCCGTAGGTGTCCAAAGCCGCGCCAAGAGCGGTATCGGCAGCTGCGGTGCGCGTATTCAAAAAGATGAGGCCGCCTACCACAAGCGCAATCACCACAACTCCTGCAATAGCCCAGCGAACCACGCCGGAGCGGTGCCCACTGAGCCAGCCAACGCTGGAGGCAGTAGCCTGGGCAAAAGTATCCTTCTTCAATGCATGACGGGTTTGAGTGTCCACGGGTCTCTTCTTGTCCTTCGGTGATTAGACTTGCAGGCGGGTATGTACGGTTTACGGCACTTCCACTGCAACCTTACTAGTCTATCAGTGCGCCAAGAGCAGCGTCCACCATGGGATGGTTAATGCCTGCCCTCGACCACCGGCGTACGCAAAGCGCGGATCCGCTCGATGGCGCTGCTCACCACCGGCTTTTCCCTCAATTGCCGAAGGCCTTTATCGACCAGCGACTCCACAAAATCTATCACCGGCAGTCCATGAATCCCAGCCTCGCGGACAATATCGTCGGAAATGGTAAGCGTAACTTGCATGTCTATGTTCTTCCCCTGTCTGTTTCATCGGCGCAGGTTGGCCCAGCAACAGTGCGCCATCCCAAACAGGCATCCTGTCAAAGTGGAGAGAGCAGGGATTTGTGGGTATCTGCGGCTTGTAAGTGCTTTGTTTTGGTGGGTCGCGGTACAAATCTGGCGCATGGCGGACAGAATTCGGTAGTGAATTCGACTCCAGGCATTGCTATCATGACTTGATTGTGCACTCTTCCGCGAAATAGACTGCAAATTCGGCAAGGAATCTTCAGAGAGGGAACCAACAGCGACTCATCCCCGGTCCCTGTCCACTCTCCCCTGACAACTGATACCCTAATTGCATGTACGAAGACTTCCATGTAACCGACCGCTGGAGCGGAGAAGACCTGCACTGCCGCTGGAAGGGTACCATCGTGGCCATCGCCACCCGCCACGCCGACGCCGTAGACGTCCGCTACGACATCAATGGCCGCCCCATGTGGATCGCCCTGCCCCTGAACGCTTGGGCCGAGCAGAAGGAGCGTTCGGGCAAGGTCATCACCGACCAGCTCGCCGTCCAAATCGCCGGCCGCTACCTCAAGCAGATCATCGAAGAAGGCTACGACTCGCAGCGCGAAATCTACACCATGGCCGTCTCCGAAGTGCTGGAAGGTCTGGACGTAGTAGTCGAGGAAGCCACCAAACTTGGAGCCATGCCGACACTGCCCGTGATTGCTTAAGAGCAGGGAACAGGGAATAGCCCGCGCCTGGCATAGACTTATCTCGGCCTGAATGGGCCCCTGGAGCCTGCCTTGAAGCGAACGCCTGCCATTACAGTCCTCTTCTGCGCCTTGATCTCCGGCGTTCCGGCACTCGCAAAAGTTACCATCATCCGATCCGTTTTCGAATTGAATGAACACAAGCGGACCTTCTACTGGTTCGCACCCGACGTCGCTGGTCCGCTCCCCATCGTCGTTCTGCTGCATGGGTCAGGAAGGGACGGCGCTGTGATGGCCAACGCCTGGAAAGATCTGGCGGCCAAAGAGCGCTTCATGATCGCCGCCCCGGATTCCTACAACTCGGCGCTCTGGGAAACCATGGATGATACGCCGGAGTTCCTCCACGCCGTCGTCGATCAAGTCCGCGCCGTCCATCCCGTCGACGACAGCCGAATCTACCTCTTTGGGCACTCCGCAGGCGCCTCATACGGCCTTCTCCTGGCCCTGACCGATTCGGACTACTTCGCGGCAATCGCCGTTCACGCTGGCGCTCTGTGGCCGGAGAATTACAGATTACTTGAGCAGCCCACCCGCAAAATGCCTCTCGCGATCTGGGTAGGAAGCAAGGACCAAAACTTCCCGGTAGAAGACGTGCTCGCCACAAAACGGGCATTTGAAGCGCATGGTTTCCAGGTCGACGTTCATGTGATTCAGGGCGCCACGCACAACTATGACAACTTCTCAGAGGAACTCGACAACTACGCGTGGACCTTCCTAAAAGACAAGAAACTGCCCGCGCCAGAAGCTTCCGCAGGCCAGCCTGGTCCCTAGTCGCTTGTTTACTCGTGCCGCAACGCCTCCATCGGCTGCACACCCGCCGCACGCCGCGCCGGAATCCAGCTCGCGGCCAGCGCCACTGCCAGCAGCAGCACTACCCCGCCCACCATAGTCGCCGGATCGTATGGCTCAATCCCATACAGCATCGACTTCACCAGCCGCGTCAGCAGCAGCGCGCCTCCAACACCCGCCACAATCCCCACGCAAGCCAACCACGTGCTTTCCCGCAGAATCATACCCCGCACCTGCCCCGGCTGCGCCCCCAGTGCCAATCGAATCCCAATTTCGTTTCTGCGATTGGCCACCGTGTACGCCATAATTCCGTAAATCCCCACGCAGGCGAGCGCCAGCGCCAACACTCCGAACCCTGCCGTCAACGCTCCAAACATCCGCTCCGTCTGCATGTTTTCGTCGATCTGTTGCCGCTGTGTCCGCAGATCGACAATCGGCAGATCGCGGTCCGCCCGCTGCACTACTTTGCGCAGTTCGGGCACGATCTCGGCCGGAGAACGTTGCGTACGAATCGCGTACGTCATCCCTCCCACCTGCGGCTGCTGCACATACGGCAGGAAGAACTGGGGCGGGGCATCGTCGCGCAGGTTCATATACCGGTTGTCGCCGCACAGCCCCACAATCTCAATCCATATGGGCTTTTCATCGTCGGTCTTGAAATGCCGCCCGATTGGATTCGTGCCAGGAAACCGCTTCTTCGCCAGCGCCTGGTTGATCACCGCCACCGGAAGCGAGCTTGCCGTATCCTGCGGGCCAAAGCCGCGCCCCGCAACGATCGGAATCCCCATCGTCGGGAAGAACGCATTGCTGACCACGTTAATGTCTTCGGCGTCCTCCTGGCCCTTCGCAGGCTTCTCGCCTTCGATCACGAATTCACCATTCGACATGTTATCGGCGATGTAGGCCGTCCAGCTCGGCGCCACGCCAGACACTCCCGGCAATGCCGCGAACCCCGCCTCCAGACGCTGGTGCAACGCAACATCCTTCCCCGGCCCGTAGCGATTCGCAGGTGGCGATACCTCAAATAGAATCAGGTGGTCGGTGCTGAAGCCTGCATCCACACGATTAAGCGCGAACAGGGTACGCAGAAACAGCCCCGCACCCACCACCAGCAGCGTCGACAGCGCAATCTGGAAAGCGACGATCGCCTTGCCGCCCAGCCCTTTGCGCCGACGCGTTGTGCTCTGCGCGCTCTCCTTCAAGGTGCTGCTCACCTCGCTGCGCGCCGCCAGCCAGGCCGGAGCCAGCCCAAAAATCATTCCCGTCAGCAGCGTTACTCCCCCCGCAAACGCGAAGACTCCCCAATCCATAGGTACAACGAAGGTGCTTTGCCACCCACTTGAAATCAACCGCGGAATCGCATTGCGCCCCAGGTACCCAACCAGCAGTCCACCGGTACCGCCAATGCCCGCCAGCAGCAGACTCTCCGTCATCAACTGCCGCAACACGCGTCCGCGTCCAGCTCCCAACGCCAGACGTACGCTCATTTCCCGCTGTCGCTGCGCACCCCGCGCAAGCAGCAGGTTGGCGATATTGGCGCAAGCCAGCAGCAGCACAATGCCGGTCAACGCCAACAGCACATACGCCGGCTTCCTGAACATCCTCGCCGCGTAGTTCAGTCCTCGGCTGCCATCCACCAACATAAGTCGCGGCACTGTTTCGCCGGACTTGACCGTGATCGTTGCCCGCGTGGCAGCGGCAACTTCGACATCGAGAGCGGCCTGCGCCTGCGCATCCGTCACCCCCGGCTTTGCCCGCCCCGCTACGTTCAACCACCAAAGGTCGTTGGAATTCAGCAATGAACCACTCTTGTCTTTCGGGTCGATCAGCGGCTGCATGCTCAACGGCACAAAAATGTCCGGCGACTCCTGCACATTCTTGGCCCCGGTAAACCCTCGCGCATTTACTCCGATAATCGTAAGTGGCACCTGGTTCACTGTGATAGTCTGCCCC
>Ga0302319_10019909_pt1 | contig 12166 bp, 10 predicted proteins | sample Bog_T0_2_FD_203319 | JGI IMG/M metagenome (GOLD analysis project Ga0302319, IMG submission 203319) | Peat permafrost microbial communities from Stordalen Mire near Abisko, Sweden - Bog_T0_2 | ecosystem: Environmental > Terrestrial > Soil > Wetlands > Peat | place: Sweden: Abisko, Stordalen Mire... | reverse complement strand
CGTCTCCCGCGAAATCCACCCGAGCTCCGCCTGCGCCATGCGCAAAATCTGCAAAAGATAATACGGGTCGGCCCGATAGTGGTCGACAGCCGCGGCGACTGCGTTAACCGAGCTCATGAAGCCTCCTAAGCGGCCGTTGGCGGGCGGACCCTAGTCGGAAAGGATTGTGCCAGGCTGATTTGCATCAATCCTCCGCCGGACCGGTTTTCGGCGCGTCGGAGAGAATCTTCTCTGCCTGCGCCGCCGCCCGCGGTTCGACAACCCTTAGATATCTCTACTTTTGTTTCCGAGAAATGACAATTGTTTCGTGGGGGCGAGACAGCGCCCCAGCGCCCGCAGCGCCTGGAATTTCCTCGACATGCGCAATTCGAGTAGCGGCGATGTCGAGGGCGCGGGGCTAGGGGCGAGGTCAAAACAGGCGCGCGGGAGCGGCGACGTCCACACCGCCGATGGCGCTCACGTCAGGTTGGCGCGATTCGGCGGCGCGGACGCCGCCGCGCCAAATGCGCCCCCGGCTCAGGGCAAGAACACCACGGTCTTGCGGCCGTTGATCAGAACCCGATCTTCCAGCGTGTAGGACAACGCGCGCGCGAGCACGCGGCGTTCGATGTCGCGGCCCTTGCGCACGAGATCCTCGGGCGTGTCGCGGTGCGAGATGCGCTCGACGTCCTGCTCGATGATCGGTCCCTCGTCGAGGTCGGCGGTGACGAAATGCGCGGTGGCGCCGATCAGCTTCACGCCGCGATCATGCGCCTGATGGTAGGGCCGGGCGCCCTTGAAGCCGGGCAGGAACGAATGGTGGATGTTGATGCAGCGGCCGGAAAGTTTGGCCGCCAGGCCGTCGGAGAGAATCTGCATGTAGCGCGCGAGCACGACGATCTCGGCCCTGGAATCGCGCACCGTCTCCCACAGCTTGATTTCCTGCTCCATCTTGGTCTGTCTGGTGACGGGCAGGTAGTGGAACGGCAGAGCGTCGAAATCGATGTTCCCGTAGGTCTCGCGCGGATAGTTGGCGATGATCGCCACGATGTCCATGGGCAATTCGCCGCTGCGCCAGCGGTAGATGATGTCGGCCAGACAATGGTCGAAACGCGAGACCAGCAGCGCGACCTTGCGGCGCTCGTGATTCGCCCGCACCCGCGTTTCCATCTTGAACTCGACGGCGACGGCGTCGAGCCGCGCCCGAATCGCGGCGAGGTCGGAATCGGGCGCCGCGGCGTTGAACTCGACGCGCATGAAGAACAGGCCGGTTTCGGTGTCGTCGAACTGCTGGGCGTCGAGAATGTTGAAGCCGCCCTCGAACAGCGCGGTCGAGACCGTCGCGACGATGCCGGGGCGATTCGGACACGACAGGGTGAACACGTATCGGGACGCAATCGCCTCGGCGCTCATCGGCAGGTTTCTCCTTATTACAAGCCGGGGAGTCAGCGGCCGAGCCGCGCGACGAGGCTGGAGGTGTCCCAGCGTGCGCCGCCCATCGCCTGGATGTCGGCGTAGAACTGGTCGACCAGCGCAGAGACCGGCAGTGTCGCGCCGTTGCGGCGCGCTTCGTCGAAGCAGATGCCGAGATCCTTGCGCATCCAGTCGACGGCGAAGCCGAAGTCGAACTTTCCCGCGATCATTGTCTTATGCCGGTTTTCCATCTGCCAGGACTGCGCCGCGCCTTTCGAAATGACGTCGATGACGAGTTGCTGGTCGAGCCCGGCCGCTCGAGCAAAGTGCAGACCCTCGGCGAGGCCCTGGACCAGGCCGGCGATGCAGATCTGGTTGACCATCTTGGTCAATTGTCCGGCGCCCGGTCCGCCCATCAGGCGGCACGAGCGGGCGAAAGCGGCGATGACCGGCTCGGCGGCCGCGTAAGGCGCTTCGTCGCCGCCGCACATCACGGTGAGCACGCCGTTCTCCGCCCCGGCCTGTCCGCCCGACACCGGCGCGTCGAGGAAATGCAGACCGCGCTTGGCGGCCTCGGCGTGCAGTTCGCGCGCCACATTGGCGCTGGCCGTGGTGTGGTCGACGAACACCGCGCCGTCTTTCATTCCGGCGAAAGCGCCGTCGGGCCCGAGCGCGACCGAACGCAGGTCGTCGTCGTTGCCGACGCAGGCGAAGATGAAATCGCAGCCGACGGCGGCCTCGCGCGGCGTCGGCGCGCGCAATCCGCCGTTTGCGCTCACCCAGGCGCGGGCTTTTTCCGCGGTGCGATTGTAGACCGTCACCGAATGTCCCCCGCGCTTGGCGAGATGTCCCGCCATCGGGGAACCCATCACTCCCAGGCCCAGAAACGCGACTTGGCTCAACCTACGTCTCCCGTGTATCAAGGCCGGGATTTGCCGCCGGCGCCGCTCTATAGCGCCTCTGGCGCGCGTATACTAACGCCGACTCGACCCGAGCGAGTTGCGCGAGGTTGTGGTAAGGGGTTTCGGCGCTCGGCGGGGCGCTCGAAATCGCATTGAGACGCGCTGTTTTCACCGCCAAACGGGACGCCAGGCATGGCCACAGGACGCCGGAAATTCTTGCAGACGCTCGGGCTCGCCGCCGCCGGCGCGGGGTTGGCGCGGCCGGCGCTCGCCCAGGGCGCGCCCGATATCGAATGGCGGCTGACCTCGAGTTTCGTGCCGACGCTCGACCTGATCTATGGCGGCGGCGAAACTTTCGCCAAGGCGCTCAGCGATCTCACCGACGGACATTTCAAAATCCGGCTGTCTCCGGCTGGCGAGCTCGCCCCGGCGCTGGACGCGCTGGATGCGGTGGGCGACGGTCGCGCCGACTGCGCGCATACCGCGCTGTCCTATTATTGGAACAAGGACCCGAGCTTCATCTTCGCGTCCTCCACGCCGTTCGGCATGAACGCGCGCCAGCACGCTTCGTGGCTTGCCGAGGGCGGCGGCGGCGCGCTCGTCGACGACTTGCTCGCCGAACGCAAAGTGTTCGCGCTGCCCGCCGGCAACACCGGGGGACAGATGGCCGGCTGGTTCCGCAAGGAGATCAAGGGTCCGCAGGATTTTCAGGGGCTCAAGGTGCGAATCGGCGGCTTCGCCGGCAAAGTGCTGCAGACGCTGGGCGCCGAGCCGGCGATGCTGCCCAAGGACGGGATTCTTCCCGGCCTGGAGAGTGGCGCGCTGGACGCCTTCGAATGGGTCGGCCCCTACGACGACGAGAAATTCGGCGACAGCAAGGATGGGCCGAAGTCGATCGCCAAGGTCGCGCCTTATTACTATTACCCCGGCTGGTGGAAAGGCGGGATGCAGATGCATCTCGTCGTCTCCAAGGCGAAGTTCGACGCGCTGCCCAAAGCCTACCAGAGCGCACTGCGCGCCGCAGCGTCGATCGCCGACCGCAGCGTGCTGGAGAAATACGACGCGCGCAATCCGGCGGCGCTGAAACGTCTGGCCGTCAACGGCGCGCAGCTCCGACTATTCCCGCAGGAGGCGCTGGACGCCTGCTACAAGACGGCGACCGACCTCTACAGCCAGCTCGGCGCCGAGAATCCGCGGTTCAAGAAGATCGCCGACGCCTATTTCGCCTTCCGCGGCGACCAATATCTGTGGTGGCAGGTGGCCGAATATTCCTTCGACAATTTCATGATCCGCCAGCGCCGGGCGCATAGTTGAAAGGAGCGGCGGCGGCCCCGCCGCCGAACGGAGCGCGCCACTCGTCGGCGCCATCGTCGGCCTGGAGGCCGACGCTCCTAACGTTGGCGCGCCATGACCTTTTCGCTCCTTGAAACCTACTGCGAATCGCCCAAACGCGCCGGGCTCGGCGAGGACCGGCTGGCGACGAGCGACCATTTCGTCGCCGTCATCGATGGCGCAACCTCGTCGGGGCCGATCGACGGCGTCCCCGGCGGCGTGATCGCGGCGGAAACGCTTGTCGAAGTCATCGACGCTCTGGACCCCAACTGCGACGCGCGCGGTTTCGCCGACCGGGCGAGCGCGGCGCTGCGGGCGCGCCTCGGGGCGCATTACGAGCGCGATATCGCCCGGCCCTCTGCTTCCGTTGTCGTCTGGAGCGCGGCGCGGCAGGAGATCTGGCGCATCGGCGACTGCCATTTCCGCATCGACGAAAAGCTGTTCGTCGCCGAAAAGGCGATCGACCGGATCGCCTATTCCTATCGCTGCGCGGTGGTGCGGGCGCGGCTGCGGCTCGGGCTGACGACACACGCCCGCGAACTCGAAATCCCCACGCTCGAACAGCCGTTCATGGATCTGGTGTCGACCCAGCACGCCTTTCTCAACGCCGACATCGACGATCCCCTCGCCTATGGCGCCGTCGACGGCAGCCCCGTGCCCGACCGCTTCGTCGAGATCGTCTCCGCGCGCGGCGCCCGCGAGATCGTCCTCTGTTCCGACGGCTTTCCCGAGCCGTCGGCGACGCTGGAAATCGCGCTCGCCGATCTGCGGCGGCTCAGGGAGGCCGATCCGCTGGTGGTCAGCCTCTACAATGGCTCGCGCCCGTTTCCGCCGGGGGCAAAGCTGTTCGACGATTCGACCTATGTGCGGTTCGCGCCGTGAATTCTCAGCGGTGACGCGGCAGAATCTGTAGCCGAGGTCGTCGACCTCGGCGGCGACGCTGACGTTCCGGCCGAGGTCGACGACCTATGGTATGCACACATCTCAAGGAGGACCGCTGTGCAACCCATGTCCTCGTCCTGACCCTTCGGCAAGCTCAGGAGTCGAAGGGTCAGGACGAGGTCACGGGGGTGCAACCGAGATGCGTGCATACCGTAGGTCAGCGACCTCGGCTACAGTCAGGGGCCGTCAGCGTAGATACGTCGCCCTCACCCACCAGCCCGGCCGCGCCTGATGCAGCGCCCGCGCCCCCCGCGCGGCGGCGAAACGGCTCGAAAAGATCGCGAAACAAGTGGCGCCGGAGCCGGACATACGCGCGAGCTCGACGCCCTCGAGTTCGCTGAGGCGCGCCAAAACCTCGCCGACCACGGGCTCGACCGCAATCGCCGCGGGCTGCAAATCGTTGCGCGCCGCGCGCAGCGAAGCGAGCAAGTCGGGGCCGGGGCGAATCTCGACCGGCGCGCCGTACGGCGCCAATTCGCCGCGCGCGAGGCCCAAGGCGGCGAACACCTTTGGCGTTGGCACGGCCACGCGCGGATTGACCAGCACGGCGGGCAGGGGGGCGAGACCGAGCGCGGGGCCGACGCGTTCGCCGACGCCCCGCATGATTCGCGCCCGCGGATCGATGCAGACCGGCACGTCCGCGCCGCTCGCGCCCGCGGCCTCAAACAGCCTCGCGTCGTCGAGGCCGATCCCGTTCAGCGACGCGAGCGCCCGCAGCGCCGCTGCGGCGTCCGACGAACCGCCGCCGAGCCCGGCGGCCACCGGCAGCCGTTTGACGAGCCGGAACCGGCCGAAGCGCAGGCCGGGTGCGAGTTCCCCGAGTTTTCGCGCGGCTTTCAGCACCAGATTGTCGGCGCCCGCCCCGGCCTCGTCCGCCGTCGGTCCCTCGACGGAAAGCGACAAGGGCTCGTCGGGGAAGAATTCCAGCGCGTCGCCGACTCCGGCGAAGGCGACGGCGCTGTCGAGTTCGTGAAGACCGTCGTCGCGGCGGCCGAGCACGTGAAGCGTGAGGTTCACTTTGGCCGGCGCGCGGAACAGGCGAGCGTAGGGGACGACGGGGTCAGACATCAACGTCTTCTGCATTCCCAATAATGCGTCCGGCGCCCCCCCATGACCCTCGTCCTGAGCTTGTCGAAGGACGCTCCAGAAGGCCGTGTGGGTCGAGCCGCCGGCGCCGCCAGCAATTCATTTGGAATTCGTCTCTCGCCGCCGCCAACGCCCCGCCGTGTTTGCGCGAGCGGCGCTTACGGCTGGAGCGTCCTTCGACAAGCTCAGGACGAGGTCGACGTTGGCGGTGACGAGCCCCTTCCGCCAGCATATTCCAAAACGCCTACCCGCCGCTGTTGGGCGCCGGCGCGTCCGTCGCGGCCGGCGGCGTTGCCGGGGCGTCGGTCGCGGCCGGCGGCGGCGCGGCCGTAGCCAGGTCCGGCAGCCCCTCGGCGATCTTCTTCAAGATGTTCGGTTTGTCCTCGGGGTCCGGGTCCATGTCGCGCGCATGGTTCCATTGGAAATGCGCTTCGATCGTGCGGCCGACGCGCCAATAGGCGTCGCCCAAATGGTCGTTGACCACGGGGTCGGCGGGTTTGAGTTCGATGGCGCGTTCGAGCTCCTTCACCGCGTCGTCGTAATGGCCAAGCTTGAAATGCGCCCAGCCGAGGCTGTCGACGATGTAGCCGTCGGTCGGTTTCAGGTCGACGGCGCGTTGCAGCATCTTGAAGGCGTCGTCGAGATTGACGCCCTGGTCGACCCAGGAATAGCCGAGATAATTGAGCACCAGCGGCTGATCGGGCTTGATGTCGAGCGCCTTCTTGAAGTCCGCTTCGGCGCGCGGCCATTGCTTGTCGCGCTCGAGGCAGATGCCGCGGAAATAGAACAGCGTCCACTGCGCCTCGTCGGGGACGGGGATCAACGTGATCGCGCGGTCGTAGGATTTCGCGGCGTCGCCGAAATTCTTGGCCGCGCGTTGCAGACTGCCCAGCGAACTCCAGGCGTCGGGGTCCCCCGGATAAGCCTCGACGATCGCCTTCATCCGCGTCGTCGCTTCGGCGCTGCGCCCGAGCGTGTCGACTTCGAGCGCCGCCTGGATCTCCGCGCTCTCGCGCATCGGCGAGGTTTTCGGCACGCTCTCGTAGGCGCGGATCGCCGCCTCGTTCTGCTTCATGTCGGAGAGCAGATTGGCGACGGTGACCGCGGCGAGATCGTGGTCGGGGCGCAGCATCAGCGCCAGCCGCAGATAGATCAGCGCCGCCAGTTCGTCGCCCTGGCGCGTGGAATTGGCGCCGCCGAGCCCGTACAGCGTCTCGGCCGCGCCGTCGCGGGCGGTGGCGACCGTCGGCGCCAGCGGCTTGCCCGCCGCCAGATCGGCCAACGCCGCCTTGATGACGGGATGGTTGGGCAGCGTCTTGGAGAACTCGGCGTAGACGTGCCTGGCGGCTTCGACGTCGTTGTGGCGGGCCAGGAATCGGGCGTAACCGTCCGCCAGGCGCAGAATATTCTTGTCCCCGGAATAGGCGAGTTCGAGGCGGCGGCGCGCTTCGACGGGGTTGCCCAACACGTCGGCGATCAGCCCAGCATAATAGTTGCGGAACACGTCGCTGCCGCGATCGTGGATCTGGTCGATCGCCTCCAGCGCGCGCCTGAGGTCGCCGGAGCCGGCCCAACTCCAGGCGGTCACCAAATTCGAGGTGATGTCGTGCGACTTGCCGGCGTCGCCGGCCGCGAGTTGGATGCGCGCCGCCGACCACTGCCCCTCGCCGATGGCCCGCACGGCGAGCGATAGGCGGGCGAGCGAGTTGCCGGCGTCGTGGGTGAGCAGTCGCTCGGCCAGCATGAACGCGGCCGGGCCGTCGCCGGCGGCGAGGGCGGAGGCGAAGGCGCGCTCGGTGAGGTCGAGATTGCGCGGATCGCTGCGCAACGCCTCGCGATAATAGACCGCCGCGGCGGCCGAATCGCGGTCGGCGCTCGCGATCAGCGCGGCCAGATAATTTCCGGTCCGCGTGCTTCCCGCGTCAACGCGAACGGAGTTGGGCGCAACGGCTTCGGCGCCGGAAACGCACAGCGCGGCAAAAACGGCTAATGATAGCGCTCGGCGCGCAAGACGGCTCGATAGGGGCACGGATTCCCTTTTCCTCTTCGGCGCCGCCGACGAGGCGGCGCGAAGGAGTTGTATCGCGCTTTTCTCGGGAAAGAAATTGGCGGAAGTCCGGCTTTTTCTCACATATCCGGATAGCTCGGGCCGCCGCCGCCCTCCGGAGTCGTCCAGGTGATGTTCTGTGCGGGGTCCTTGATGTCGCAAGTCTTGCAGTGCACGCAATTCTGCGCGTTGATGACGAAGCGCGGCTCGGTCTTCTTCACTTCGTCGGCATAGACCACTTCGTAGACGCCGGCCGGGCAATACAGCCGCGCCGGCTCGCCGTAACGCGGCAGGTTGTCGCGAATCGGTAGATCCGGGTCCGTCAGCCGCAGATGGACCGGCTGGTCTTCCTCGTGATTCGTATTCGACAGGAACACCGAGGAAGGTTTGTCGAAAGTCAGCTTGCCGTCGGGCTTGGGATAGACGATCGGCGTCACCTCCGAGAGCGGCTTCAGCGTCTGGGCGTCGGACTTCTGGTGCTTCATCGTGCCGAACAGCGAGACGCCGAACAGATGGTTGGTCCACATGTCAAATCCGCCCAGCGGCACGCCGACGGCGAGGCCGAATCGCGTCCATAGCGGTTTCATGTTGCGCACCGGCTTGAGGTCGCGGCCGATGTCGCCGCCGCGCCAGCCGTTTTCATAGGCCGCCAACTCGTCGTGGGCGCGGCCGCCGTGGATCGCGTCCGTCACCGCCTGCGCGGCGGCGATGCCCGACAGCATCGCGTTGTGCGAGCCCTTGATGCGAGCGAAATTGACGAAGCCGGCGGAACAGCCGAGCAGCGCGCCGCCGGGGAAGCACAACCGAGGCACCGACTGCCAGCCGCCCGAGGAAATGGCGCGCGCGCCATAGGCGATGCGCTTGCCGCCCTGGAAAACGTCGCGAATCGCCAGATGGGTCTTGAAGCGCTGGAATTCGTCGAACGGCGACAGCGTCGGATTGCTGTAGTTCAAGTGGACGACGTAGCCGACCGAGACGAGGTTTTCGTCGTAGTGATAAAGGAACGAGCCGCCGGTAGCGCCATTGCCGAGCGGCCAGCCGAATGTATGCTGCACCTTGCCGGGCTGATGGCGGCTGGGGTCGACCTGCCACACTTCCTTGATGCCGAGCCCGAATTTCTGCGGCTCGGACTTCGCGCCCAGCTTGAATTTGGCCATCAGTTGCTTGGCGAGCGAGCCGCGCGCGCCCTCGGCGATCAGCGTGTACTTGCCCCGCAATTCCATGCCGCGGGTAAAACTGTCCTTCGGCTTGCCGTCGCGCCCGACGCCCATGTCGCCGGTGGCGATTCCGACCACCGCGCCGTTCTCGTCGTAAAGAACTTCGGTCGCCGCGAAGCCCGGATAGATTTCCACGCCCAGCGCTTCCGCCTTCGCCGCCATCCAGCGCGTCACCGCGCCCAGCGATCCCACATACTTGCCGTGGTTGTTCATGAAGCGCGGCATCGGCCAGTTGGGCAGGGTGAGGCTGCCGGACGGACCCAACACGATAAAATGGTCTTCGGTGACCTGCGTTTTCAACGGCCGTTCCGGGTCTTGGCGCCAGTCGGGGAACAGCCGGTCGAGGCCGATCGGGTCGACCACGACGCCGGAGAGAATATGGGCCCCGACCACAGAGCCCTTTTCGACGACGACGACGGTCAGCGCCTCGTCGAGCTCCTTGATGCGGATCGCCGCGGCCAGGCCGGAGGGGCCGGCGCCGACGATCACGACGTCGTACTCCATAGCCTCGCGTTCGGGCAGGTCGTTCGGCTCGGACATTTCTCTCACCCTTTCGCGCGCTCGCCGTCGCGTCAATTGGTTTACATATATACTATTTCCGACGCGCCGACGATAACGTCAAGCGTCGCTTCGTCGCAGCCCGTCGACTATGCTAGGTTGCCGGGCATGAACGCGTTTGTCGAGCGCCCTGCGACTGAAATTGGTCTAACACGCGAGAACGCCGCTCGCCGCGCCGATTCGCCGCGTCCGGAGCCGTGCCGATGAGCGCCGAGTCGCTCTCCTGCGCCGAAGCCGTCGCCGCTCTGCGCTGGTGGGCGGAAGCCGGCGTGGATATGGCGCTCGACGACGCGCCCCACGACCGGTTCGCCGAGACCGCGGACGCCGCCGCGCGCCGCGCCGTCCCGCCGGAGGCCCCGCGCGAACGCCGCGCCGCGCCCCCGCCGCCTTCCGCGCCTGCCGCCCCGCCGCCGCGCGTCGCCGCTCGCCCGGTCGTCGCCCCCGCCTCGCCCGACGAGGCCGCGCGCACGGCGGCTGAGGCCGCCGCCGCCGCCTCAACGCTGGACGAATTGAAGGCTGCGCTGGCGGCTTTCGACGGCTGCGCGCTAAAGGCGACGGCGACGCAACTGGTGTTCGCCGATGGCGCGCCGGGCGCGCCGATCATGCTGGTCGGCGAAGCCCCCGGCGGCGACGAAGACCGCATCGGCAAGCCGTTCGTCGGCAAGGCCGGGCAATTGCTCGACCGCATGCTCGCCGCGATCGGCCTCGACCGCACGGGGGTCTATATCGCCAATTGCGTGCCGTGGCGCCCGCCGGGCAATCGCACCCCGACGCCGCAGGAGACGCAAGTCTGCCTGCCGTTCATCCGCCGCCAGATCGAACTGGCCAACCCCAAGATTCTCGTCGTCCTCGGCGCCTCGGCGCTGCAGGCTTTGTATGGCCCAAACGAGCGCATCACCCGCGCCCGCGGGGCGTGGCGCGCCTACGCCATCGACGAGAGCCGCGAAATCCCGGCGCTGCCGATGTTCCACCCCGCCTATCTGCTGCGCACGCCCGCGCAGAAACGCTGGACCTGGGCCGATCTACGCAAGCTCAGGCGGGCGATCGAAGGGGGATATCGGGCTTCGTGAGGAGCGGCGGCGTCGCCGCCGCCGAACGATGAGCGACAATGCGTCGGCTTGTGTTGGTCAGGGGTCTATGATCGACTACCGCCTCGGCGGCAGCAACGTCCGCCGAGCGGGAGGCACATCCCGCGGGGAGGAAGATATGGTCTGGTTTCTCGTGCGCTTCCAGCTCAACAGCGCCTCGGCAAAGTCGATAATCACCAGCCCGCAGGACCGATTGGGACCGGCCACGACCCTCGTTGAGAGTTTTGGCGGCCGGCTGCATGACTATTTCTTCGCTTTCGGCGATTTCGACGGCGTGATCATCGCCGAATTCCCCGATCACAAGGCAGCCGCCGCGTTTTCGCTGCGCGCCAACGCCACCGGCGGCTTCTCGAGATTCGAAATGACCGTCCTCATCCCGACGACGGAAGCCGAAGCCGCGATGAAGCAGGCGCGCGACATCAAGCTGGTCTACCGCGCGCCCAACGAATAGCGACCGGCTTCGGGCGCCGACTTGGAGCGGCGGCGTCCTCGCCGCCGAAACGCGCCTCATCCCTCGCCGCCGCTATCGTTGCGGTCATTCGCAGGCGGCGCCGCGACAAGCCGCCTACGCTCGCGTGACCACGTTGTGGCCATGCCCGGACAGGATGTCGCGCAGCGCCCGCAGCGTGATCTCGCCGAGATCTTCGACGCGCCGCCTTTGCGCCGCGAAGGCGACGGTTTCATCGCTCTTCGCGGACGACGGACGTTTCGCCCGCGCCAATTCCGCCGCGAGCCCGAGAAACGCTTCCACGGCGCCGGCAAGTCGCGCCCCGAGCAACGCCGAGTGGATGGCCGGCCTCGCGTACCCGCTCGCGGGTCGCGCGAGCGAACCGGCTGTTGCAACAGCCGACTCCTCGCCGTCGATCGTTTCGAGAAGTTCCGCGATTTCGTGAACGAGGTTTCTCGCCAGGACGTGGCGCAGGGCCGCCCATATTCGGAGCGCCGCGATCAGGACCGCGGCGAGTCCTCCCAGGACAAACAACAATGTCATCCCGACCTCCTGTTCCGGAAATTCGGGTGAGAGAGAGGGAACGCCTAATTTTGCGGCAAAGCAAGGAAATTGACGAGGGCCGCCGGGGGAGCGCGGAAATTTGCGCGCCAGGGTTGCGTTTGTGGTCCACCGCGCTAAGTCTGGCATGAACAGGCTCCGCGTTTTGGGTAGGGTTCCGAGGCGCCGACTTCATCGCCGAGGCGGAGCGCAAACTCGGGCGCAGTCTGCGCAAGGAAATGGCGCCGCCGAAGACACGGAGTGAGGAGCAGAGATGAGTTTATGCAATGCGTATCGTCTCCGCGTAACTCCCGCCGGCGAAAGGATTTCTGCGTGAGCAGCACGGCGCAGTCGATGCGCCGCGGGGAGCGGGGCCGCCACCTCGATAAGACAATCGGAATCCTGGCCTGCGGGGACGTGTCCGCCTCGCTACGTGCAGAGTTCGGGGCCTACAGCGCCATGGTGAAGGCGCTGCTTGGCGATCGCGCAACCACGATCTTTGACGTACAAGCCGGCGAACTGCCTGCGTCGCCCACAGCCTGCGCCGCTTACGTGATCACCGGGTCTTACGCCGGGGTACACGACGATCACCCTTGGATCGAGCCCCTTATCGC
>Ga0302319_10019906_pt1 | contig 12168 bp, 10 predicted proteins | sample Bog_T0_2_FD_203319 | JGI IMG/M metagenome (GOLD analysis project Ga0302319, IMG submission 203319) | Peat permafrost microbial communities from Stordalen Mire near Abisko, Sweden - Bog_T0_2 | ecosystem: Environmental > Terrestrial > Soil > Wetlands > Peat | place: Sweden: Abisko, Stordalen Mire... | reverse complement strand
GCACCAGAGGCCCCGACACCCCGAAAAATGGGAGCAACGGCGCAATGAAAGAATCCTTCATCAGATTCCCGATCACCTGCCCTCGATGCGGCCATGAGTCGCTAACCGAGTTTCGTGCGGTGGTCGTGACAATCGCGACCGTCGAGTGGCACAGCATGCGCCTCTATGCGTCGTGCCACAAAGTATTTTGGGATGCGAGCGACCTGGAATTGGAACAGATTGGTGCGTATCTCGGCGCGTCGTGGATAGGCGCAAGTTCGATCGCGTAGGCCACGGAGGGTTCAGGCACCGGTCGCAGGAAAACCAACCCCGCTGGTTGCAGGCCGCAGCGTGCGTGGGCCCAGCTTCTTGGTCAATGGACGCCTGACCAAATGATGGTCGGTGCGACCGGATGCTCAAACATCAGCGGCTCAAGGACTTTACGCGTGCGCGGGGCATCAGTCTCAACAAGCTCGTTGAAGAATGGTCCCGTCGCGCTCGCTCAGGTTGACGTGGAAAATCGCTACCGGTTGCGGGTCTGCGCGTGGTCGACCAGAAGCGGCATTAGCGTTGCTCGACAAGCTTGACCATTTCCTTGGACGGCGGAAACCGGCAAAGAGGAAGTGAAGACTAGAAATACGAATTGATGAGAGCGGTCGCCGACGTCTGATCGCCACCTGTACAGAGTGTCAACGGCCATTCAGCCTTGTTTCTTACCGCAGATTGAACTGTCGCAGCATATTGACGTTGATATCAGATCCGGAAATCGATGGGCCCAATCCCGTGTTTTTGTAGTACAGGGCCTTCAAGAATGCTAAATCGCCTGCTGTCATCGCGGTTGGTTTTCCACGCGCGCCGCAACTAGAAGACATTAGATCCAAAATGCTCGGCAAGAGATCGCAATGGTCCGGCGATTGGTCGACCGAGAGGGCCAACATCGCCAAATAGTCGGCGATCGCCCCAATATTTAAGCCCACGACTTTAGTCTGGTCTACAACCAAGATGACGAAGCCGATGCCACTGCCGCTCCCGCTCCCGCCGCCCAAGCGTGTGCCTATGTTGTCGTTCGGGTTGTAGTTTTGAGTGATTCGCGGCCATAGCGGTAAAACATTGAGCCTCACAAGCGACACGTCGTTCGTCAGTACGAGGGCGCCGCTGCTTGTCGTCAAGTACCATCCCTGCACAGCATGGTCGCTTGTAAACGCGATCAAATCCTTGCTGCCGCCCGCATACCTGTTTCGAAAAGCAGGACCCGTCGCCCACTTCACAACCGCGTCCATTTTTTCCTGAGGCTTGTTCGTAAAGAGGATCTGCACGTTGCTCTTGCACTGCGGGTCCGCCTGCACCGGTGCGCCGACGTGCGCGGCGATCGCACGAAGACGCGCCGTTACGAAGGCATTGTATGCCGGAGTCAGCCCTTCGGTGATCGGGCAAATGCTCTGCAAGCCGCCACGCCAACGCGACAGATTGGGTGTCGTGCCTTTATTGATGAAATGAGTTGTGGCGTGGTGTCCAACAAAGACATTCAGGCTGTCGCCCGCCAATTCTTGGGCTGAGGGTGGTAGCGGCTCCGCTATGGTTGCCGCGTCAGTCTCCCGCGTAGGAGTCCCAGAGGCATCGGCACTCACTAGGCCAGACGCGGGCAAACCAGCGGCCGGCGAGCGAATGGCCACCGTTGCATCACCAACGCGAGCGAATTCCATGCCGGTGCCGCGCAGTAATGTATTTAACGCAGTGCCTACCGGCATGGCACCGTTCACACCCCGAGTACTTAAGTGCGCGACGTCTGAATCGGCCGCGGCGACTTGAATTCCGCTCTGGGTCGAGAATTCGATCAGCGCGCTTGCGAGCGGCGATGCCGCGATGTGAAAAGGAACCGTCTTATTGAGCAGGTCATCAGCGCGCGCAGTCGCAAGGCACGCGATCACCACAAAGGACGCCAGCAAGCCGCTGCGCAGGACCCGCAGACTATTAGATGCCATTGGGGTCTCGTGACCGAATAAGCACGCCATTGGCCCCTTGGTCAACCATTTTGACTGCATATATTTGCTCCAATGCCTTGAGCCAATCTCGGACATATCTTGGCGAGACCGTTCCAGTGAATCGTGTCTGCTGAAATGCGGGCGCAACCGAAATATACGGCGCTGTGTAGCGATTGATTACGCCGACAACGTCCTCCAGAGGCTCGCCCTCGAATTGCAGTGCGCCGTTGCGCCATGAACCGGCAAATTTTGGATCAATGGTTGCCACGCTCAGTCGGCGAGCGAAATTGGAGTATCGCACTCGTTGGCCGGCGCTTTCACACGGATCCGGACACGATTTCGCCGTTACGAAGACGTATGCATTGGAGGGAGATAGCCAGGTCCTTTTCGTATCGACCGATAAGACGGGCCTCGGTCTCCGTGAGCAGTGACACGGCCGTGCCCTTTGCGCCGCCGCGTGCAGTGCGACCGACCCTGTGCAGATAGGCCTTGCTCATCGTCGGTATGTCGAGATTGAAGATGTGGGTTACGCCGGGTATGTTGAGTCCGCGGGCCGCCAGATCGGACGCAATCATGATACGGATGGCGCCGCTGCGAATCCCATCCATCGCCCTCTTGCGGTCTATTTTGGATAGCTCAGCATTTAGGTCCGCAACAGCGAGTTTATGATGCGTCAACTTTGAGGCGATTTCTTCGGCAACATCGTTGCGATGCACGAACACGATGGAGCGCGGGACATTGAAGGCATGCAGCAACTTGCGCAACATGTCGGGTTTGTCCCGGCTTTCACAAATCAGATACAAATGCTCTATGTTCTCGTTGACCGCTGCCGCACCCGAGCGAAGCATTACGACATCCGGAGCCAGGGTTTCCAAGACTCGACGAGTCTGCTGTTCGATCGTTGCCGATGCGAAAATCAGCTGCCGAGCGGGCGGGGCCGCGCCGACGATTTTCTGAATCCAATTCAGACTTTCGTCGCCCAGCATCCGGTCGGCCTCATCGATGACGACGGCGCGCAGGTGTATCGTTTTCAGCTTGCCCCGCTCGATTAGTTCAACAATGCGCCCGGGCGAACCCACCACAACGTGCGGTTTGGCCTTGAGCTTGTCAATCTGTCGGTCGGTCGCCGTGCCACCGATGAGCAACACCGAGCGGATGGCGCGGGCTGCGTTTAGCGCAAGTTCACAAGACTGACGATGGATTTGAATGGCCAGTTCGTGGGTCGGCGCCACGATCACGACCTGGGTCGCAGCTTGTGTCGGATCAATGCGCATAAAGAGGGGCAGCAGATAAGCCAGTGTTTTACCGGTACCCGTCTCCGCTCGCAAATACGCGTCCTTGCCGGCAGCGAGCGGCGGAATTGCGGCGATTTGAACGGGGCTTGGATCGAATATTTGTTGCTTCGCGAGTGCCGCAATCAGTTCAGGTGGCAGCGACAGATCGGCAAACGTCATGAGATCGAGCTCGTTACGGTAGCCAGCAATAGGTATTTGCGCGTGAGATGTTGCTGGCCGGAGGTCATTCTACCTCGCACGGCCGATCAAACTCCAGGCCGCAGCATAATCTGCGCAGCACTACCATCCAATCGACTGTGTTAGCGCACGAAGCATGACAACTGCATCTTCGAATTTAATGTTGCGCGATTGCTCGCGATTACGAGAATTCCAAGGCGACCGAAAAGGTATGCGAGCAGTACTCAACGAGCGATTGTCGCGGAAAACGAAATGAGCTGTTTCGAACCCGGCTGTGTGATCGATGCCAAGGTCGGAAGGCGAAGTGTGCCGTCCCTTCTGCGACGCCACCTGGAAGTCAGGCCACACAATATGGGGCGCGGGGCATGCGGATCAGAGAATGGCATCGACGCCAGAGAAGGCGCCGGGTCACGTGACGGGCACAATCAACGATGAGATTGTGCCCGTCACGGAAGAAGCCATGCCGGTCAGTTCGTAGATTGATATGTACGAATCAGGGTCTCTGCTATCAGCCGGTGTCCGGACTGACTTGGATGCACATCGCACAGCAACTGGTTCTGTACACTGGCATTGAGTAGCCCCGTGTTGCAGGTCTTTCCACCAAATCGCGGATTTGCAGCCACTTGCTTGAATGCGGTAAATAAATCGGCGACGACAGCGCCGTAAGCACTGGCAGGGGCTGCAATTGCGCTATTCAGTAATTCGGTGAGACCGGTACCCGCCGCATCGGAATAATCGACCGAGTAGTAACTCGTGACGATAATGGCACCGCCGAAGCCTGTGGCGCGCAAATCCGCCAATATGGTCTGCAGGTTTCCGGCAACGGATGCCAGCAGCGACGGGACGCCGGCCTCAATGCAGGCCGTGGGGTTTGCTTCGGTTGCGCAGCTCGCTTCCAGCAGAAATCCGTCGTTCGCCCCGAGGGTGATGGTAACCGCGCGCACGTCGCGATTGCGCCGTAAGTATTTCGTGGCAAAGTCGAGCTGAGTGGCCGGGTAGGTCACATGCAGGGGGAAGTCGGCTCGGTAGGCGCGGCAGCCGTTATCCGGCGCCGTGGAGGAAAGAAAACTGCCGGTGGTTTCTCCCGGACACCCGGCATCCACTACGTCGACGCCCAGTCGATCGTGCAGGTCGTTCGCAAAGCCGACAAAGTTGTCGGAGTTGATGTATTCGTAACCCGCAGAGTTGATGTAAGCGAATGCCACGCTGTCGCCGAGCACGAGCACCTGATCGCGCTCGTGGGCTTGAATGGCGCCGCTACTGCAAAGACCGAACAATAGACATAAGCAAGAAAAAACGCGCTGCATTTTCATGATTGTCCCCCGTCACACAATTTATTGAATCTTTCGACCGCTTTCGAAACGATCGTGTGCTTGGGAAACCGGTCCGAGGCGCACCCCGAAAAAGAGAGCGCCACGGTTGGACTCCCATCGCCTAGATAGCACATCGATGGCGGCAAATATACTGCGGCTGGCAACCCCGAGGACGGAGATCGGGCCTCCAGGTCCCCACAGATTCCACTTTTGCATTGAGTTAAATCGGCGACGTGGAAGCTGCGCCAGCACAAACACGCCGTGCGGCCCCTGATCAACCCTCGAAGAGATAGGTTCGATCTCTGGAATCGCCAAGACATTGTGTCAGCGACCCAGGCACCCTTTACGTCGAACTGGTCGGAAGGGGCATCCCTGGTAAGGATGCGGATCGTCACGGTCGGTGGTGTATTCCAAGTGACACGCCACGGGGCACGCGCGAGTCTCACGTGCTCGATCCAGGTGGAAACGGGTTACAGTTCTACAGACCTCTTTGAAGCGCTGTGATTTCTAATGCAACCGCGCGTGCCGTTGCCGCGTGCCGGAACCACGTGCGCGCAGAAACACCTGGGAACCCTGTGCAGGACATCGAAGGCCGATTACAGCCGCGTTAGTAGTTCAGAACCGCTTCTCGAGGCCGGCCTTTGGGGGAGAGGATGCAAGACCCTTGGTCATTTGCGACTGTGAATTACGTCACGTTTCGCTTTCCGCGAACCTCGCCCTTACTTTTTAATGGGGGAAACCCTCAAGAATCGACTAAATCTGCCGCTAGATAGAATCTACTTCTGGGTCGGCGAGAGCTTCGCTTGGACAAGAACTTAGAAACACGCCTCAAGGCGCAAGTGAATCTGCCGAGTCCGCCGGGAGTTGCCCAGCAGATCATTTTGCTCGCCAACGATCCGGACGTTGAGATCACGGCGATTGCGAATATCCTAAGCAAAGACCCCGGGCTCGCCGCGAAAATGCTGCGAATCGCCAATTCAGCACTGTATGCGCGCCGCCGGCGCAGTGAGAATCTACGACAGGCGTTAACGGTCTTGGGACTTCGAGCAGCGACCACGCTTGCGTTGAGTTTTTCGATTGCTCCGCTATTTCGAGAAAACGCGATCCGCGGCTTGGACTATTCCCGCTGTTGGCGTCGCGCGCTATTTGGCGCCATTGCGAGTCGCACCACGGGAGATATGGCCGGCCTGAATCGCGTCGCCGAGGATCTGTTCCTGGCCGGTCTCATGCAAGATATCGCGATGCTGGCGTTGGATCGCACCAAGGCGACTTTCTACGCCGATTTGGCGGTTGATGCATCGCATGAAGAAATTTGCCGCTATGAGGTGGAGCGGCTCGGCGTCGATCATGCCTACATCGGCGGGATGCTGGCGCGGCATTGGCATCTGCCCGATGCTCTTTGCACGGCAGTCGTGGAAAGCCATGCCGCAGGAACGACGGAACCGGGCGATGACGCGTGCCGCCTCAATCGATGCGTCGCGCTCGGCGGCGAGTTCGCGAGCTTCTTTCTCTCTACGGATCGGGAGCCGAGTCGTGCCCGGCTGGAAGCGCGAGCGCACGAGTTGCTCGGGTTTGAGGCAACTCGGGTCGGCGAAGCGATTCAGGTCATCGTGGGACTGCTCCCCGAGATCGAGGCGTTGTTCGAGACAGAACTCTTGGATGCAAGCGCAACGCAAAGCCTGATGGATCAAGCGCGGGAACTTCTGGCCATTCGAAGCCTCGAGTCTTTGGAACAGGTCTCCAGCCTTGAAATCAAGACAGAGGAGTTGGAAAGACGCACCACTCAGTTGCAAGATCAAAGCCGGCGCGATGGGCTGACGGGTGTGTTCAATCGCGGCCACTTAGATTCAGTGCTCGCGGCGGAATTCTCAAGCGCAGTGAAAGGCGGCTGGCCGCTCTGCGTCATCTTTATTGACCTAGATCACTTCAAACGAGTGAATGACACCCACGGTCATCCGGCGGGCGATGCGGTGTTGCGCGCGACTGCTCGGGCGTTGTCGGCGCTGGTTCGCGACGGGGATATTGTTGCGCGCTACGGCGGTGAGGAATTTGTGATCGTGGTCCCCGGGCTCGACACCGCGCGGGGTCATGCCTTGTGCCGGCGAATCAACCAGGCATTTCGAGACACGAAGATTGAGTTTGCAAAGCAAACCATTAACGTGACCGCTTCGGTGGGGATTGCGGTCCACTGCAGTGAAACCCCGTTCAAAACGGTTGAGGACTTGGTAAAAGCAGCGGATGAAGCCGTCTATCGGGCGAAGCGCGCCGGACGCGACCGCTTTGTTTGCTACAGCGCCGCCTGACCGACACCGGATGCGGGATTTCGATCCCGCGACCGTGCGCGTTTGCTCGCCGGCGGCCTTTGTGCTGCGCCGTACAGACCAGCTCAAGCGATCGAGCTACTCTTGGGTGTGCTCCACGACTTTTTAAATGCGAACCGGATCCTCTTGATCGAGCGCTGTCAGGGTATGGTCGCGAGTAGGTCCAGACGCTTGGATTCGCATCCCGAGCTCGCAAATGGCATACCGATCCTCGTGGATCAAATCATCAAAATGTTGATGATCGAGCGAGGCTCTGATGGTGTGCGGCACCCCGATACATCGAGCGAGCCCGGTCGGGAATCGAATCCCGACGTCGGCTCGGCTGCCACGCTGCACGGGCGCGACTTGCTTCGAGAAGGGTATACGATTGAACAGGTCATTCGCGATTATGGTGATCTCTGCCAAGCCGTAACAAATCTGGCCGTTGAGCTCGGAGCAACCATTTCGGCCAACGAATTTCGCACTTTTAATCGCTGCCTCGACGACGCTATGGCAGCGGCCGTGACGGAGTATTCGCAACAAAACAGCCAAATAGTACTATCTCACAATGAGGCTGCATTGGCGGCAGCCCAACACGATGCGCGCGAGGCGCGGTCGCGCGCGCTCCACGACTCGTTGACCGGGCTTCCCAACCGGGAATTGTTCGACGACCGTTTGACTCACGCGATCGCACTTGCCACCCGCCACCAATGGACCCTGGCCGTGATGTTTCTCGACCTGGATCGATTCAAGGATATTAACGACGTCCACGGGCATAGCGCGGGCGACGCTGCACTGAAGACCATTGCGCAGCGCCTCTTGTACCACGTTCGGGACGAAGATACGGTATGCCGCAACGGCGGCGACGAATTCCTGTACGTGCTAATGAATCCGCGAGGCCCGAAAAATATTGAGCGAGTGGCGAATTCGGTGTTGAAGACCATTGCTCAGCCGCTTTCCGTGGCCAACACGGAACTTTCTATCAAGCCGAGCATCGGCATCGCCATGTTTCCCGAGCACGGCGCGAGCGGCGATGAGTTGATAAAAAACGCGGATGCGGCGATGTATGGTGCCAAGAGGCACTCCCGCGGCATCGCATTTTTTGATCGCCTTAAAGTGCGCGAACAAATTGCATAATCATCTGAACAACGATCCTCGGACGGTTGCGCGTCTCACTTAATAGAATCAGCAAACACGGCAGGAATTGACTTGAGATAGGAATTGTTAAGGTCCTAACGCCGGGATTTTGTCAGCGATAATCTGTCCGTTGGACCACTCGGGAAATTGTATTTCGATTTCATGTCGTCTACCGGGGCGACAGCTATCTATCCACCGTCGCCCCGACGGCGGTCGGGAGTGGGGTAGGCACAGAAGTTCTCACGCAGTTTCCCGACGGATTCAGGCTTTTTGGAATCCATACCAATGTGATCCCGGCTGCCGGCATGTACGTAATCGACAGAAAGACCGAGGCTGTACTGATCGATCCATACCCTGGTTGCGCCGGCTTGGGATATGCAACCGTAACTTTGCTCTTTGTATCAAGTGCGACGCTCTAGTCGCGATGGCCGTCCCGACCTGTGACCGAATCACGTAATCGCATCGGCGGGGTAGCGAAACCCGGTTCAAACGGTTGAGGACTTGGTAAGAGCAGCGGATGACGCCGTCTATCGGGCTGAGCGCGCTGGTCGCGACCGCTTTGTTTGCTACAGCAGCGCCTGAGCTGAGCGGCGCCGGACGCGGGAATATTTTATAAACGGCGCTCTAGACGGCATACCGTTCGGTACCTGCCACAACCCGACAAGCGCAGCAACTGTCCTTTGCCGCGAGGTGTCATTGGAGTGTCGCGGCATGATTGCGGGATTTCGAGCATTGCCTTGCGCAAAATGTTTTCCGTGAAGCGCGAGACGGGGATGCCACTGACTGCAGGAATAATCTGAATATCTTTATGTAAAGTTGTCAGAAAAGTTGATAGGCGGACGTGGATACTTAAAGCGTGACCGGACGAAGTCCTAGTCGCCACTTCGATTACAGTATTTTTTCAAGGACGAAGAATGCGAAAGGTTGTCTACTTTTTCTGCGCCGCTCTTGCTCTGTTGGCTGGCTATTCCAACGCGGCTCCGATCAGCGCCGCCGAGTGCGGCGATCAATACCCATTTCAGCAGCAGATCGATACCGCTGCTCAGGTCTATGTCGCTAGGGCCAGTCTCGCGGGTCCCAGCGGAGTTCAATACCGCAATGTGAGGTTGGTTTGCCGCGCGAGATCCGTTGCCGCCGGTGTATTCGAGCAGAGTCGTACCACTGGTTTCGAGATTGACCTCGACGTGAATGTCAAAAATAGCCATGGTGACTACGTCGGCTTCGAAACAAAGTCGATCAGTTTGGCAGGAGAGGAGCTGACGGTGACTAGTTCTGAGGCAATCGTAGTCACCGGGCGCGCTAATCTTTCTCCACCACCCATCTTGACCGCAGAGGATTGCGACGGAGTGGCGCCGCCGTGTCGCCCGAATCCGGCACGGGGTGCTTTGGTCGTCCCCGGTACAGGTGTGCCGAAGCCGGCGGATGATGGTCCTAGGGGTATAGACCGGGCGTTTGAAAATGCAACGTTGCTGTTCGAATCAAAGCGCTTCGTTGAGCTCGATGCACTAATCGACCGCTATGCTACGCTGAAGGATCGCGTTGACGACGGTCGATTCAAACTCAGTGGAATCGATGATTTTCTGAACTTTGCGGGTCAGGCGCGTAACGATGCGCTGCTCGGCGAAGTCGAAAGTTGGCGCTCCGAAAACTCCAACTCAATTGGCGCGGCATTGCTCGAGGCCCAGCATTGGTACAACGCGGCATGGCGCGCTCGTGGCGGCGGCCTCTCAAACAGCGTCGCGCCTGAAGGTTGGAAACTATTCTTCTCGCGCCTCGAGAAGGCTAAGTCGGCACTGACGAAATCGGAGTCCTATGCGGCGTCCAATCCGCTGTGGTTCACCAAGAGCCTGGAAGTCCAGCTCGCGCTCAACGTGACCGCGGCCGATCGATTGTCGCTGTACAAGCGGGGAATTAGCGCCTTCCCGGAATTCTTCCCGTTGCATTTCTCGTATCTCTACGGCTTACAACCGAAGTGGGGAGGCTCGAACGAAGCGATGGCCGCATTTATCGACGGCGTTGTGACGAGTCGCCCTTCCGACACGAAGGCGCAGATGTATACGCGCCTATGGTGGTACGTCGATCAAATCAGTCCCAATGAGATTAGCGTGTTTCGGGACATGGGGGCATCTTGGCCTCGCATGAAGGCGGGATTTGACTCACTTGCCAAGAATTACCCGGACAGCATATGGATTCGGATGAACTACGCGTCATTCGCTTGTCGTGCCGGCGACTCGGCAACGTATAAACGGCTACGATCGGAAGTGGGGAGTAACTTCGTCTACTACGGGGGAGCCGCATTTCCCTCAAACTTCTCGCTCGAAGTCTGCGACGAGCGCGCGTCGCAGTTATCGGCCGTGCATTCCAACTAAGTTTCGTACCGACTGAGCAAGACGTCGTCGTGGCGGAAACCCGGTCCCACTTCTATCCCGTCTCGGGGTCGCCTCGGCCGCGATCACGAGTTGTTAATCCCCGCCGCGTATCGCAAGAGACTTGTCGCGTTTTATTGCATTTTAACGCGCTCTTGGCGTTATGGTGAATTACGGCTATTCGCGCGAACAATTGGCGTAATGTCCCTCAAAACACTTGGGGATGAGCTATGCCAATCGCGCTATCGAACACAACCGTCAACAGATCTGTGTTGATCGCCGGCTTTTTGATCGCCGCGTTCAATCCGTGCATTGCCTCGGCCGCGCTGGGCGAGCCGGAGGCCTCGGTCATGGCCGATGTGACGGTGATGCGCGGGACGTTGATGGTTGTCGACAGCGCGAACTATCGGTCGCACGAGATCAAAACATCTTCTGGAATCGTGGTGCACGAGTTCACCGGAGTCGACGGCAAAGTATTTGCTATCGTGTGGCGCGGCCCGGCGATGCCGAACCTGCGTCAGGCCCTGGGGCAATATTTCGATAGCTACATAGCAGCCGCGAAAGGTAATCGCTCGGGCAACCAGTTCGGGATTCATAACAGCGATCTCGTGGTGCATTCGGCGGGCCACATGCGCGCCTTTTCGGGAATCGCCTATTTGCCGCAGGCGATTCCGAGCGGAGTGAGCATCGGAGAGTTGCAGTGAGCGCGGGGGCCGGGTTTATGCGTGCGGCCGCGCGCGGTCTGCGTTTCGGACTGTGCGCCATGTTATGCCTCGCGGTGCTTTCCTGCGGCGACGGTGGCGGTGACGGGGGCAACATTACGCAGTTGAACGGAGGCAATTCGAGCTCATCGAGTTCTTCAAACACCACGGCCCAGCCAGGTGAACTCACCACCAATGGTAACGTCGTGAATGTCATCGTCGATGCGGGTCTCTCTCCTTCGACCAGCCCCGTTGTGAATAGGCTTTACACCACCGTGACGATTTGCCCGCCCGGCAGCACCACGAATTGCGTCACCATCGATCACATCCAAGTCGATACGGGCTCTTCCGGGCTTCGCATCATATCGTCGGCGCTCGGTAGTGTGAGATTGCCGTTGCAGACTACGTCCGAAGGCGAGTCGCTTATGGAGTGCGCTCAGTTCGTCGCCGGTTACAGCTGGGGGCCGGTGGCGACTGCGGACGTGCATATATCTGGCGAAACGGCAAGTTCCGCGCCGGTTCAAGTGATCGACGGTTTGAGTATCGTGGTCCCGTCGGACTGCGCCAGCATCGGCCCGGCGCTTGATACCGTCGCCGAGTTCGGTGCCAACGGCATCCTCGGAGTTGGTGTTTTCACGGCAGACTGCGGTACGAGGTGCGCGAGCAGCCAGGATAACGGGATCTATTACGGGTGCTCCTCCGACACTCAATGCAACGGGACGACCGTGGCTAACGACGCTCAAGTGGCGAATCCCGTCAGTCGTTTTGCAACAGACAATAACGGCGTCATCATCACACTACCAACGGTGGCCGCGGCGGGGGCGCCGACGGTGGGGGGAACGATGATTTTCGGGATCGACACTGAGGGCAACAATGTCTCAGGAAGCCAAACCATCCTCACCCTCGATCCATACGGGG
>Ga0302319_10019905_pt1 | contig 12168 bp, 7 predicted proteins | sample Bog_T0_2_FD_203319 | JGI IMG/M metagenome (GOLD analysis project Ga0302319, IMG submission 203319) | Peat permafrost microbial communities from Stordalen Mire near Abisko, Sweden - Bog_T0_2 | ecosystem: Environmental > Terrestrial > Soil > Wetlands > Peat | place: Sweden: Abisko, Stordalen Mire... | reverse complement strand
ATGGGTCCGAGGTCGCCAGCACGGCCACCAGGCTCGACCTGCAGGACATGCGGGCCGGACAGCGCGCCGCGCAGTGGCTCACCGTGGCCAAGCCCGGCCTGTGGTCCGACAGGACTCCCGTCCTCTACCGGCTCCGAAGCACGCTGGCGCTGGACGGAGACAACCTCGACGAAACCACCACGACTTTCGGCATCCGCCAGCTCATTTTCGACCCGGACCGCGGGCTGCTCGTGAACGGGCGCCCCACGAAGCTCAAGGGAGTCTGCCTGCACCAGGATGCCGGCTCCTTCGGCAACGCGGTGCCCGCGGCCGTCTGGGCCTGGCGCCTCGAGCGCCTGAAGGAGATGGGCTGCAATGCGGTCCGGACCAGCCACCACCCGTTCGCGCCGGAGTTCTACGACCTGTGCGACCGGCTCGGGATCTATGTTTTCGACGAGGCCTTCGACGAGTGGACCCGGGACTGGACCTACAATTTCACGGAGAACACGCGGGGGAAGTCGGCCTACGGCTACCATCTCTATTTCGAGCAGTGGCACGGGGCCGACATCCGCTCGATGCTGCGACGGGACCGCAACCACCCCAGCGTGGTGCTCTACAGCATCGGCAACGAGATCCCCGACCAGTTCAACGACGACGGCTGGAAGATCGCCAGGGAGCTTGTGTCGATCTGCCACGAGGAGGATCCAACCCGCCCGGCGACTTCCGCATGCGACCAGTCGTTTGTCTCCTCCCGCAACGGCTTCATGGATCAGCTCGATCTGGCGGGCTACAACTACATCGATCGCCTCTATGGCGAAAGAACGTACGCTCCCGAACACGAACGCTTTCCCCACCGCCTGTTCCTCGGCACGGAGACCACCAACCAGGTGCGGTATTGGCTCGGCGTGCGCGACAATGACTTTGTGATCGGCGAGTTCGTGTGGACCGGGATCGACTACCTGGGCGAGTCGGGCGCCTTCCCCCGGAGGGGCACGGCCGCCGGCTTCCTCGACCTGGCCGGGGGCGAGAAGCCGGAATACTTCCGGCGCGCCGCCTATTGGAGGGACGATCCCGTCCTCGGGATAAGCGTGCTCACGGGGCGGAAGCCCGAACTTCCGACGCGGGCCGAACTGTCCCTCGCCAGGTGGAACTGGCCGGCCGGAGCCCTCCTCACGGTTCGCGCGGTCACCAACTGCGACGAGGTGGAATTATTCCTCAATGGGGTCTCCCAGGGCCGACACCCGGTGTCCCACAATGTCTACGCGAGCGATTGGAAGGTCCCCTACGCCCCGGGTGTCCTGTCCGCCGTCGCCTACCGGGCCGGCCAAAAGGCGGCCGCCCAGGAGCTGCGGACGGCCGGGGCCCCCGCCGGCCTGCGCATCGTCCCGCTGGCCTTGCCGATCGCGAGCGCGGTCTCGCTCTATGACATCACGGTGGTGGATGCCGCCGGCCAGACCGTCACGGACGCCGTGCCGCCCATCACCGTGCGGGTCGACGGCGCCGCGCGCCTCATCGGTCTCGACACCGGCGACCTTTCCTATGGAGGGTCGTTCAAGTCCCAGACCCGGGACGCCTATCTGGGCACGGTTCTCGCGACCGCCGAGCGAACGGCCGGGACAGGCACTTTCCGCGTAGTCGCCAGCACGCCTGGGCTCCCCGACGCCACCTGCTCCGTTTCCCCGTAACCGACTCCCCAATGATGCTACCCCGCCGTTCCACGAGCCTTATCCTGCTGGCGCTCCTGCCGGCGTTCTGCGCCGCCTCCGACCAAGCCCCGCCCCCGGACTCCGGCAGGGAGTATGTGTCCCTGGATATCGGCTGGCGTTTCCGCATCGGCGATCCGCCGACCGCGATGGAAGCCGGGTTCGACGATTCGAGCTGGAGAATCGTCGACGTCCCCCACGACTGGAGCATCGAGGGGCCCTTCGCTTCGCACTGGAGCAGCAGCAACGGATTCGCGCCCGGCGGCATCGCCTGGTACCGCCGGCACTTTCGTCTCGGCGCTGAGGATGCGGGCAAGACCGTCACGGCAGAATTCGACGGCGTCTATGACAACTGCGAAGTGTGGCTGAATGGGTTTCTCGTGGGAGGCCGGCCCTACGGGTTCGAGAGCTTTGCCTGCGACCTGACCCGCGTGGCCAGGTTTGGGGACGCCGACAATGTCCTGACAGTCCGGGTCGACCACTCGCGCGACGCAGACTCCCGGTGGTACACCGGTTCTGGGATTTACCGCAACGTGCGGCTCTGCGTCACCAATCCCCTGCATGTCGCCCATTGGGGAACGGCGGTGACGACGCCGGTGGTGACGTCCGGGACGGCCTCGATCCACATCGAGACAAAGGTGCGGAATGACTCGAATGAGCCCAAACGCTTCGCGCTCGTTTCCGACGTGCTCGATCCCGCCGGTCGGGTCGCAGGGACGTCGACCCTTCAGGCAACGGTGGAGGCCCTTTCCGAGGCAACCCTGGCGCAGGAGGTGCAGGTTTCCGAGCCGCAGCTTTGGTCGACCGAGAGACCCCGGCTTTACCGGGTGCGCAGCAGGCTCGAGGGCCCGGGGGGCGGGGACGAGGTCTCCACGGCATTTGGGATTCGCACCCTCGGCTTCGACCCCGACAAGGGCTTCTCGCTCAATGGGGTGCCGATGAAGCTGAAGGGGATATGCCTGCACCAGGATGGAGGCAGCGTCGGGGTGGCGATTCCGACAAAAGTGTGGGAGCGCCGCCTGCTCACGCTGCGGACGCTCGGCGTGAACGCCATCCGCACCAGCCACAACCCTCCGGCCCCCGAGTTTCTGGACCTCTGCGACCAACTGGGCTTCCTCGTGATGGATGAGGCCTTTGACGAGTACACGCCGGGAAAGAACAAGTGGATCACGGGATGGAATGTCGGCGTCCACGGCCATTTCGGCTACAGCGAGCGTTTCGAGGATTGGTCCGTGCGCGATGTTCGGGACATTGTCCTGCGCGATCGAAACCATCCCAGCGTCATCATGTGGAGCGTAGGAAATGAGATCGACGGCGCCAACGACCCCTTCACCGACCCCGTTCTCGGCAAGGACTACCGCCCCGGCAACCCGCCGGCCACGGAGATGGTCAGGTTGGGCAGGCCCTTGGTCGCGGCCGTGAAGGAGCTCGACCGCACGCGCCCCGTGACGGCGGCCCTGGCGGGGGTGGAGATGTCCAATGCCGTCGGCTATGCGCAGCTCCTGGACCTGGCCGGATACAATTATCAGGAGTACCGCTACGCATCGGACCACCGGAAGTATCCGGAGCGGTTTATCTACGGCAGCGAGAACAGCCATACCTATGCGGCCTGGGCCGCCACCCGCGACAACCCCGCCATTTCCGGCCAGTTTCTCTGGACCGGAATCGACTACCTGGGAGAGGCGCGGCCGTGGCCCGCGCGGGCGAATCCCGACGGACTCCTGGACTTGTGCGGGTTTGTGAAGCCGCTCGGACGGTTCCGCCAGGGCCTCTGGAGCCAGCAGCCCATGGTCTACCTGTGCGCCGAGGAGACGGGCAAAGTCCAAGGGGCGGCCGCCGACACGAACAAGCCGGTCGGACAGGAGTCCTGGAACTGGCCGGATCACGCCGCCCTCACGGTGTCGTGCTATACCAATTGCCCCGAGGTCACCCTGTTCCTGAACGGGACCCCGATCGGCACCCAGCGTTCGGACGATGCCGCGGAAGGATGTCTCTCATGGACACTTCCGTTTTCCCCCGGCGTCCTGAAAGCCGTCGGCAGGAAGGACGGCCATGAGGTCTGCGCTTTCGAGCTCCGCACCGCGGGAGTCCCCGACCGGATCGAACTGCACGCCGACGCCACCGAGCTCGCGGCAAACCGGCAGGACGTGGCGCAGATCGAGTTCGACGTCGTCGATCAGGCGGGCGTGCGGGTTCCCGCGGCGGACGTCGAGGTCAACTTCGAATTGAACGGTCCGTCCAGGATCCTGGGAATTGGCAACGGCGACGTGTCCAACAGCGAGCCCGTCGCGGCGCCAAGGCACCGCACCTTCGAGGGGCGGGGGCTGTTGATCCTTCAGTCGACGGCGGACCCGGGAGCCATTTCGCTGCGGGCATCGGCCGCGGGCATGCAATCGTCGACCATCACTCTGATCAGCCGCTGATTCGTCCGCCAAGCGGAGCCGGGCCAAGGGTCGCGATCCTTGGCTCGGTCCTGTGCGCCCATTCAACAGAAAATCCCAATGGAGAAGTGCAGAAAGTTAATTTTGTAAGTCATTCAAGTGGAGATAACAATAGCTTAAGTAGCAGCATAACAAAGTTAATCTGTAACGTAAAACAAAGTTGACTAATTCCATAAAACATAGCTGATATTTCAGCAGAACAAAGTCAATGCCGACCCCCCAACAGGCCCTTGCCAGTGCTCTCCAACGGGCGAAAGAACGCGCGATAGGCGAAGTCGTCCGTGGCCCTGACATCGCAAGGCCGGACCGCCTGCTACTGACCAAGCGTGGCTTTCTCGTGGAGATTATAAAGGGTTGGTATGCCCTGACCACGACCCAGGCAGAGCCGGGCGACACGACCTTCTGGCACGCGCACTTTTGGGGATTTGCGAGTGCCTACCTGCGCCATCGCTTTGGCGCTGATTACAGCCTGTCTGCGGAGCACTCGCTCGATCTTTGGACCGGAGTCACGCACACCCCCTCGCAACTGGTCGTCATCGCCGGCAGGGGAGGCACGTCCACCATAGAACTGCCGAACCGCACGTCGTTATTACTCTACGTTGACAGGAAAAACCTGCCCAACACCACCGACCTCAGGCAAGGCGTGCAGGTGATGCCCTTGGCGCTCGCCTTGGTGCGGGTGAGCCCCGGCTTTTATCGACATTCCGTGACGAGTGCGGAAATCGCCCTGCGCCTCGTGCGCCCGGAAGATCTCAGCCGTGTCTTGTTGGGCGAAGCGGGTTCACCCACAGCGGCCGGCCGGTTGGTCGGTGCCTTCCGCCACTGTGGCTTGACGCAGGAGGCCGACCGCCTCGCCGCCGATCTGGCCGCCGCCGGGCTTGAGTTCTCCGCAAGCAATCCGTTCGCCGCCGCCCCACGGCTGCCTGCCGGGTTGCTCTTCACGTCGCCTTACGTGGGCCGGTTGAAAGCCCTCTGGCAGCACATGCGTCCGGTCGTGAACGAGATTTTCCCGGCAGTGCCCGGCGCTCCCCAGGCCGACGCCTATCTCAGTCGTGTCGCCGAAATCTATACTCACGACGCCTATCACTCACTATCCATCGAGGGTTATCAGGTGACACCCGAACTGATCGCCCGGATGGCGGCCGGCGACTGGAACCCGGAAACGGAAGGATATGATAAGGGGCAGGTGAACGCGATGGCCGCGAAGGGCTATCACGAGGCTTTCCAGGCGGTTCTGCCAAGTCTGCCGGAAATCCTCGGTGGTCAGCCAGCCCCCGCGATCATCAACCGCGACCTGTCCGCTTGGTATCGCGCGCTTTTCAGCCCATCCGTTCGAGCTGGGCTGCTCCCGGCCCACGCTCTCGCCGGCTACCGCAACCGCCCGGTTTTCATCAGGGGTTCGGAATATGTGCCGCCGCCCCACGAGGCTGTGCCAGAGCTGTTGGACACCCTCTTTGCGCTCCTCGCGGCCGAGCCGTCACCCGGCGTGCAAGCGGTCTTGGGGCATTTCCTGTTCGTCCATATTCATCCCTATTCGGACGGCAACGGACGGATTGGTCGATTCATCCTGAACACCTTGTTGGCGTCCGGTGGTTATCCTTGGACTGTCATCCGCGTGGAACACCGGAAAGCCTACATGGCGGCACTGGAAAACGCGTCGGTGCGCCATGACATCGGCGATTTCACCCGTTTTGTCGCTGCGGAAATGGCAGCCTCTGCTGATCTTAAAGGCCCAAAAACGTAACAACGGGCAAAGGAGTCGCGAACCCGTGGATTGCCCGCGCCTTTGTGCTGTTGCTCCTCAGATGATTCTACAGCATCCTGCCAGCCATGCCAAAGGCGAAACCGACAAAGATATCCTGGCGGTCGGATGCGAAGGCACATGACTATCCGGCGGCGGAGTCGTATCTCAGCCTTCTCTACGGACGGGACCAGGTCCGCGGCATGGTCAAGCGGCTCAAGAGTGCCCCGGTTGTGGAGTTCAAGGCGAAGGACATCTTCAGGGCCGCGCGGCTCGCACTGCTGGGGGTGGGCAATTCGCACGTGAAGGAGGATCTGGAGAAGATGAGGGACGGCCAGAAGCTCTCCCCGCTGCTCCTCGTGCGAAACGAGGAGATTGGGCAGGTGGTGATCGCCGATGGGTACCACCGGCTGTGCGCGGTCTACTCGCTCGACGAGGACGCCACGATTCCCTGCAAGATCATCTGAGCGGCCCGCGCGAAGACTATTTCAGCCGCCAGGCGCGCGAAACGCCAGGATGTAGCCCCTGCCGCCCCAGACCTCGTCGTAGGTCACGGCCACGGCGCTCTCGGGAACCCAGCTCCTGGGGTTGAAGTCCATGGCCGCGTCTTTGAAGTACCCGCGCGTGAAGGGGTTCCGCTTGTAGCTGGTCTTCACGACCTTCTTTGTCTCGTCGGAGACCACCAGGACCGCGCCCGGTTTTGCCACGCGCAGCATCTCGCGGACGGCCGCATCCGGGTGATCGAAGAAGTTGATGCCTCCGACATGAAGCACGACATCGAAGGATGCATCAGCGAACGGCAGTCGCTCGGCATTTGCCTGCATCAGGAGGGAGGTGTCGGCGAACCCTCCGAGGCGTTTTCGGCATCGTTTCAGCATTCCCATCGAGAGGTCGAGACCGACAAAATCGATGGACTGAAGCGGCACACGTTCGATGAGGAAAGGGACGTCGGCACCGGTACCGATCGAGGTGTAGAGGCACCGCAGCCCGGGCCGCAGCCCCAGGGCCGCCGCAATCGTGCGGCGCAGCTTGGAGATCTTGCCGAAATAGAGCAGGTCACCGAGCCACAACGAGGCGTCGTAGCCGAAGGACAACCGGTCGTACATTTTCCGGTATCGGCTGTTGAGGGGGCCGAGCCCGGCCGCCTCAACAAACACGGGGATCCCGTCGACGATGGGGTACCGCTTGCCGGTCGCGGGGTTAAGGAGCGCATCCCCATCGGCCCGCAGATCCCCGGAATCGAGGGGATCCCGGAGCAGCGAGACCAGCCTTTGGGGAGGAACCATGGTCGTGATGCCGGTGTGTACTCCGCGAGGGCTGTTTCGCCAACACGAATCGTCCGGCATCCTGACGGGTTAGCAGGGTGTTGAAAAACTACGATGGCCGGCGCAACAAACTATTTTGGTCGCGAGCAGGGCGGGGCTGCCGGTGCAATGCTCAGCGAGCCTTGCCCGGCGTCCTGCAACATCCCGCACTCACCATCTACGACTCCATGGGAAAGGTGATTTTTTCGAACACAGGCTGGGGCAACAGTCCTGTCCTCCTTAAGGCGGCCGCTTCGGCGTACGCCAACCCAGTCCTTCAACCGGATTCGAATGACTCGGAGGTATTGCTGACTCTGCCTCCAGGTGGCTACACCGCCCAAGTCGCCGGCGCGGATGGTGGAACCGGAGTGGCGCTCTGCGCAATTTATCAGCTGCCGTGACATTCCGGCAGCGACTCCGTCGATAAGCCCCTTGGGATTGACCGGATCCCGGTCAGGCCTCCGCCGTCGTAGGATCGATGATTTGCCTTATTTCGGAAATCCGATTGGCCGGGAAGCCGCCCTGTTTCGCATGTTCTTTGACCAACGCTTCGTTCGGGGCGATGTAAACGCAATAGACCTTATCGTCCGTAACGTAGCTCTCGACCCATTGAATGCTGGGGCCGAGATTCTTCAGAACGCCGCATGACTTCTGGGAGATGCCCTGCAGCTGTTCGGAGGTGAGTTTTCCGGCGCCTGGTATCTCGCGTTCGATGACGTATTTTGGCATGTTGTTTTTTGGTTTGTACTACGGGTAGCCCGGCTTGCCGGCGTTTCATTGATTTTGCCGCAAGCAGCGATTCAATCCATTATTCCAACGCCGGTCAACTTTGGCGCCACTTGGCCACGCAATAATTCGGCGCCTCTTCCGCCCGCCCGGTGGACAGGTGGGCCACATTGAATGATGCGAAATAGTGTCCAATTTCGAATCCTGTAGACACCGGCGCGCGTCTGGCACACTGTCCCTATAGAGTAACAGGGTTTGCTGCTCCCCATGAAGACCCCCGGCCCCTACCCACTGCTCGCGTTGCTGCTGACCGCCATGGGCGCAAACGCTCCGGCGCAGACAGCCGTTGATACCTACACCTTTGCCAGTTATCCCGGCCTTGGAAACCCCTCGGCACCCAATGCGCCCGCGGGCCTGGCCGTGGACGCCGCCGGCAATGTGTATTTTGCGGACACCGGCAAGAATGCCATTCGAAAGATCAGCCCCCAGGGCGATCTCACGACGCTGGCGGGGGGCGCCGTTGGAAGTTCCGACGGAACGGGGGCAGCCGCCCAGTTCAACGGTCCCACCGCAATTGCCGTGGACGGGAGTGGTAACCTCTACGTGGCGGACACCGGCAACGACACGATCCGCGAGGTTTCCCCCCAGGGCGTGGTGACAACCCTCGCGGGATCTCCGGGCGTCCAAGGGAGCAACGACGGGACGGGTTCAGCCGCCCAGTTCAGCGGCCCCGCGGGAATTGCCGTGGATGGTGGCGGCAATGTCTTCGTCGCCGACACCAACAACAGCACCATCCGGAAGATCGCTGCGGGAGGCGTGGTGACGACCTTTGCGGGGACGGCGCACGCCCCGGCCCAGAACCAATTCGCCTCGGTCTTCGACAGCGCGGACGGCAACGGGGCTGGCGCCCAGTTCGACCTTCCCATGGGCCTGGCGTTCGACGCGGGCGGCAACCTGTATGTGGCGGATTCCGGAAACGGCACGATCCGCGAAATCAACCGCGCGGCGGGCGTAACCACTTACGCCGGGACGGCGTACGATTGGCTCGATTTTCCCCAAGATACGGACGGAACGGGGCCCGCCGCCCGGTTCGTCAATCCGGAAGGCGTGGCACTCGATGGGAACGGCAACCTCTATGTGGCGGACACCGTGAACGGCCTGATCCGCAAGATTGCACCGGGCGCGGTGGTGACGACTTACTCGGGAACTCCAAAGGACTACCAGAGCTTTAACCGATTCGGCGCCATAGGTGCGTTCTTCAGGCCGGCGGCGCTGGGCGTGAACGCGGGCGGCGTTGTCTTTGTCGCCGACACCGGAAACAGCTCGATCCTCGAGGTCCTTCCCGGAGGGCTTGCCTTCATCGTGCTCGGGACAAATGCCACCAACGGAGGCATCGACACGAGCATCGCCGTGGATTCCGGGGGAAACATCTACATTGCGGATCCCCTGGCCGACGTGATCCAGAAGCTGACGCCGGAGGGCGTTGCCCTGGTTCTCGCCAAGGGCACAAATCCGCAGGGTGGGCCGGACGTCATCGTCCAGGGGGTGAACTTCATTGGTGGCATGGCCGGCGTGGCCCTGGATGGGAACGGAAATGTCTTTTACACCGACTCGGCCAACAACACGGTCGGCGAGATAACAGCTGGCGGGGTGGTGACCACGATTGCCGGCACGTCCGGTGTCGCCGGCAGCGCCGATGGAACAGGGCCGGCGGCCCAGTTCAATGATCCCACCAGCATCGCGGTTGACGGCGGCGGCAACCTCTATGTCGCGGACACGGTCAACAATACCATCCGGAAGATCGCACCCGGCGGGGGCGTGACCACCATTGCGGGAACGGCGGGTGTCTACGGCAGCGCCGATGGAACCGGAAGCGCCGCCCAGTTTGACCAGCCCCAGGGCGTGGCGACCGATGGGGCAGGCAACGTGTACATTGCGGATACGGGCAACAACACAGTCCGCAGGATGACGCCTGGCGGTGTCGTGACGACCCTTGCGGGAACGCCCCTATCGCTTGCGCCGCCTCCCGGGTCCTCCGTCGGTCCGCCGATTCAGATACCCACCCATGGTCTCGACGGAATCGGGCCGGCGGCGCAGTTCTACGGGCCAACCGGCCTTGCGGTGGATGCCAAGGGCAACGTCTTTGTCTCGGATACCTACAACCAGACCGTACGGATGATCACCCCCGCCGGAGCGGTGACGACGATAGGAGGAATTCTGGGCAACATAAGCGGGACCGTTTTCAACAGTCCCCAGGGCGCGGCCGTGAATGCGAACGACATCGTTTTTATTGCCAATGCAAATGGCGGGGTAGGGGTTGACTTCGGCTACGCCGGCACCGGCGCCCCTCCGGGGCTTTCGGTGACCGTTCCCGGTTTCACCGCGCAGCCCCTTTCACAGACCGTCGGTTCGGGTTCGACGGTCGTATTCACAGCGTCGGCTTCCGGGGCCCAGACCTACCAGTGGTTCCTCAACGGCAATCCGGTCACGGACAGCACGGCCACGACGGGCACGGATCTCGTCTCCGGAGCGACGGGTCCGCAGCTCGTCATAACGAAGGCAACTGCGGCGAGCGCAGGCTCCTACACGGTCATCGCGACCAACGGCGGCCTGTCGACGGCGCCGAGCTCGCCGGCTGTCCTTTCGGTGGTCGCGGCACCGAACGCCGGAACCGTTGTCAACTTCTCGGCCCGGGGCTACGTGGGCACCGGCGACGCCATCCTGATCGGGGGTTTCTATATTGCCGGATCGACTGCGCGGACGGTGCTCATCCAGGGGCTCGGCCCGGCGCTCGCCGGAGTGGGCGTCAACGGCGTGCTCCAGCACCCGGCGCTCACGATCCACGACTCCACGGGTGCCACGATCTACTCGAACGCCGGCTGGGGTTCGAGCCCGGTGCTCCTGAAGGTGGCGGCGTCGGTCTACGCCGGCCCCGTCCTGCAGAGCAATTCCAATGATTCGGAGCTGCTGGTCACACTTCCCCCGGGCGGCTACACGGCGGAGATCGTCGGTGCCGACGGCGGTACGGGCGTGGCGCTCTGCGCCATTTATCAATTGCCGTAGGGCTTGCCTTGGCCGCAAACATTTCCGATTCTGCGCGTCTCTTCTCCCGTGAGGAAACTTGCAGTCTTACTCCTCGGACTAACAGCGCTTACGGCCTCCGGCGCCGACTTGCCGGCGATCAATTCGCCCGCCACAACCGAGTCCCACCCGGGCAAGTTCATCTGGGGGGATCTGTTTACCTCCGATCCCGCAGCGGCGAGAGATTTTTATACGGGACTTTTCGGCTGGTCCGCCGCGGTGATAGAACGTCCCACCCTGCTTGGCATACGTCACTATATCGTCCTCTCGGCGGGCAATCGGCCGATAGCCGGAATCGTGAAGCGGGAGGCGAGTTCCGGCGATGAGATCCACGGAAGGTGGGTCGGCTTCATATCCGTCCCCGACGTGGGGCAGGCCCTCGCTGCTGTCACCGCCGGGGGAGGGAAGGCGCTCTCGGGCCCGAAGGGTCGCCCGGCCCGCGGCACGCAGGCGATCTTCTCGGACCCCGATGGCGCGACGCTTGGCCTCATCCACTCAAGCTCCGGCGATCCCGGGGATTACCTTCCCGACATCGGCGACTGGACCTGGGCCGAACTGTTTGCCCGGGATCCCGCCGCAGCGGGCGCGTTCTACCGGGCCGTGGCGGGCTACGATGTCGTCCCTGATGCCCGCGATGGGCGGCCGAACAGCTTTGTCCTAACAAGCGGAGGCTATTCCCGGGCCGCCCTGAACCCGCTTCCCGACCGGCCCAAAGCCCGCCCTGTCTGGCTTCTCTTTGTCAGGGTCGCGAGCGTGAAGGATGCGTCCGCCAAGGCCGTTGGCCTCGGCGGGCGGGTGCTCGTGGCACCCTCCGATACCCCGTCAAAATACTGGAGGGCGATCATAGCCGACCCGACGGGTGCTCCTCTGGGACTCGTTGAGCTGGGCGACGCCGCCCAGGGAAGGGAGTCGCCATGAAACAGACCGCCATCACCTTGGGGGCCCTTGCCCTTCTCACGGGCGTTGCCCTCGGGACCGCAGGTTGCGTGGGAGTCGGGTTTGCCGGAGCCGGGGGGTGGTTTCCCTCCTGGGGAGGCGGCTACGATTCCGGAGATGTCGCTGTCGATTACTCCTACAACGACTTTGGCGGGGCCGATCACAGCCGGCCGCCGGAGAATAGGGGACACCCTGGCGAAGGCGATCGCGACCATACTCCTCCTCGTTCCGGCGGTTCGGGTGATGGCGGCGACCGC
>Ga0302319_10019904_pt1 | contig 12168 bp, 11 predicted proteins | sample Bog_T0_2_FD_203319 | JGI IMG/M metagenome (GOLD analysis project Ga0302319, IMG submission 203319) | Peat permafrost microbial communities from Stordalen Mire near Abisko, Sweden - Bog_T0_2 | ecosystem: Environmental > Terrestrial > Soil > Wetlands > Peat | place: Sweden: Abisko, Stordalen Mire... | reverse complement strand
TGATACTTTTAAGACAACCATTTATCTAACAGTACACCGCGAAAACCCCATGGCGACAGTGCCAAGCTTCCATTCGCGATAGTGGGAATCGTTAGGGAAATCTTGTTCCGTGGAAATTCAGGCTAGGCAGGTTTGCGGGAACCGGACCATCCCCACGCGGGTGGGGAAAACAGCGGGAACTTGAGGCGCGGCTGACCCTGCGGCGGACCATCCCCACGCGGGTGGGGAAAACTCCGCATCAAGGCCATGGCGACAAACGCCACGCGGACCATCCCCACGCGGGTGGGGAAAACCACACTGGTGGCGATGATGTAATGCCAGTTGACGGACCATCCCCACGCGGGTGGGGAAAACTGGCCGGTGGGTAGTCCTGACGCACCCAAAAGCGGACCATCCCCACGCGGGTGGGGAAAACATTTCGGCAACCTTTTTTGCGGTCTCGAAAGCCGGACCATCCCCACGCGGGTGGGGAAAACATACACCGCGTTTATGTTATCAAACCCACCGTCGGACCATCCCCACGCGGGTGGGGAAAACTCCTCACCGATGGCACCCATGCGCTCAATAACCGGACCATCCCCACGCGGGTGGGGAAAACCCGTTGCCACCAACCCCAGCTATCTGAAAGTGCGGACCATCCCCACGCGGGTGGGGAAAACTGCCCATGTCGTAAACGAGGTGGCCAGTACTGCGGACCATCCCCACGCGGGTGGGGAAAACCAATGGTTTCAATGCGTTGGCTGGCAATCAGGCGGACCATCCCCACGCGGGTGGGGAAAACCCTGAACTACGAGGAACTTACACTGACAATTTGGGTCTGAAAAGGGGTTTAGAAGGGCTGGTTTTCAGCGTCAACCCACTGTTCAGCAACCAACCAGAGGCCGCTGATTTCGAGGTCCCGCCGGTCAGGTTGTCCCCAGCGTTCAATTTTGAAGCCTTGGCAATTCGGTTCACTGGTGAGGATGAGCAGGCTCATGCCCTCGGCGTTGCGTTTGACGTACTCCAGGACCTTGTCACGCGTGCGGCGATTAACGGTGCCTACGAAAACATTCGGCTTGGGCTCAACAAACCAGCGCTTCAGGATGCCACGGATGGCGGGTGGCGTATCGTTGGCGACAATGACGGTCATGCGATAGCCGAAGGCGGCCGATTGCCTGCCTGGAGGGGTGTCGCTTCCGCCATTTGAAACAAGGCAGCGAGATCTTTGGGGATTCGCTGCAACAATCGTTCCTCTTCGACACGCTCTTTGAAGAGTTTGCGAACCAGCTCCCCGTCGTCCTTGGCATCCTGCCGGACCGCCAGAAATGCGGCGGGAATGCTGGTGAGATGTTTATAAAGGTCAGCCACATCGTAGATGAACGGTAGCGTGCCGCTGTCATGCACAAAGCCCAGGCTGGGAACATAACCGAGCGAACAGCAGACGGCGGCGCAGAGGGCATAGAGGCTGGAATTGGCGGCGGAAAGGGTGCGATTGATGTCGTCCGCGGTATCCCAATTCTGGCGGTCATAGTTGCGGCCTTTCCATGTAACGCCATGTTGGAGGCCAAGTTGCGCGTACAAGGCGCGCACCCGAAGGCCTTCCATGCCACGAAGTTCCTTCACCGATTTGCCCTCCACTTCACCATCCGGGAAGCGCATTTTGAACATCGCGCGGGCAATCTGGGTGCGGCGGCGTTTATCCGCCCAAGCCTCGGCATGGAGACGAGGCATGTCATTGTTATGATTCGGGGTGAGACCAAAGGCGTAGAAACGCAGGGAATCCTCGCCAGTCCAGCACACCGGCGTATTGGACTCGGCGCAGGCTTTCATGGCGGCGTGGGTGACAGTGGTGCCGGGGCCGAGAATGAGCGCCGACACGGTCGCCACGGGCAGGCGGCAGAGCAAACCATTGGCTCCAATCCATTTGACGCTGGAATCGTCCACTTCGAGACGCCCGTGTTCGAGATAAATCGGGGTCCATCGATCCTTGGCGGGTGCCAGGGTTTCAAGGGGTGGGCGTTCAAAGAGTGGCACAAGGATTTACGATTTAGGCTTTTCGCCGGGCGATTTGGGAACACGAGAAATCCAGCGCGGGCCGTGGCGCTCACCAATGGGGTTGCCGAAGGCGACGGGCGTATCTTCAATCATGTCAGCATTGGCATCGCTTGGAGCCACTTCGACCACGCGGTCGAACTGTTCGATGGATTCGGTGCCAGCGTAGCCAACGCGGCGGAGCAGTTCGGACCAGGCTTGGGCCTGATCGGGTTTGACAGCGACCAGGACCGGGCTGGCGGGAAGGCAGCATTTGCGCCCCAGCCAGATGCCCCATTTGGGGTTTCGCAGGGCGGCGGCGATTTCATGGAGGCGGTCGGATGATCCTTCCAGCAAGGCACCGAAGCGGGCATCCAGAAGGTAATGGCGGTATGTTTGGACGGTGGCGTCATCATCTACTTTGCCGCTGGCGCGACGGATGCCGGTGACCGTGTGATAATCCTCCAGGCGCTGGATGAGCAAATCCCCATCACGTCGAGAACGGCGCGGAAGGGTGACCACGGTGATGCGCAAGGCACTGAAACGCGCAAGGTGTTCCGCCTCGGTGGGACCGTGTTTATCAATACCGAGGGCGGCGGCAATCACGCCAAGAATGGCGCTGCGGGTGGGATGCAGCAACGTGGTGCGCCGTTCAAAGCGCGAGGTGTGGCCCCAAGACTGCATGGGACCATCGAGCAGCAGGGCCAGGCAGGCGTCAGACGACATGTTGGACGAGGCCTTCGCAGAAGGCGTTAAGGGTGACATCAGGGATGGCCAGTTCGGTATCGCAGGTAATGTCCCAGGTTTTCTTTAGTAACTCTTGGTGTTTCTTGAGGGCCGCGACGGATTCGGCGAGCAGGCCGGATTTGGGGCGAACAGGTTCCTCGAAAGCATTGATGAGTTGCACCGGCTGTCCGGCGGATTTGTAAGTTCCGAGGACATAGCCGGGCAGGGTGTGGGCGTTCATGGAATTCTTGCGGGCACCGGGCACCGCCATCAGAGTGGCGCGAATGAAAGCATTCACCACCCGACGACGTTCATCCACGGACAATTTGGCGAGATGGTCAGCATCGGCAAGCAGGTCGAGGTTGAGGGCGGCGTAGCGATAATAGACGGCAGAAGCGAATTCGAGGGTGCCAATCATGCCGGCCCCGGCGTCGTCGCCTTTGGGCTTGAGATCGTCCACCGCAGAGAAAAAGTCGAGGTCGTTGTCAGCTTTGTGGGTGGACAGGGCGTGACTGAACATGGCAGCACCTTCGAGGGTCAGTGATGGCAGGCTGGCAACCATGCGGCCAAACAGGGCGATGTCCGCGCCATCAATCAAGCCTGCTTGCTTGCAAAACTTGTCGAGGTTTTTCTCATAGTCCTTGGATTTGGGATTGGCCTGCAACAGCACGGCCATCTGGCTGGCGATGGAATCAATTTCGGAAGGCGCCAGGAAAGTAAGCGTGCCGACTTTGGCGTCTTCAGCCTTGGCGTCGAGTTTGGCAAGTTTATCGGCGATATTTTTAGCGTGTTCCAGCGCGGTTTTGTCGTCGGTCACCCCATGTTTTTTAAGCGCATCGGCGAAGGGTTGAACGATGAGTTTGGTCCGTTCACCGCCGAACCGGGCGGCGGGCAGGTTATCTTGTGCAAATTCGCGGATGGCCCGTTTGAGGGATTGGCTTGAAAGCCGGGCGCGGTTGACGCCGCCGAAGACGGCGGTTTTGGGGGAGCCGACGTCATCGCGGTTAAGGCAGGAGACGGGGAAAGATTGCAGAATGTGGAGTTCGATCAGTTTCATTTTTGTGCTTGGTTAGTTAATAGTTCAAGGTTGAGATCATAGAGCATTTCAGGACAAAGGAGCGAGGACGAGCAGGCCAAAGCCAAAGGCTTTGGCGGAACCGATGCCGGTGGCGACGGTGGCGCGGAGTTGCGCGGGATGGGTAACGGTGAGTTCACCTTGGAATTCGACGGCGGAATGCGTGCCATGGGCTGCACCGTTCTTGTGAAAATATTCGCGGCCGCGCGGGATGGTTCGGAGGGAATCCATATTCACAGTGAAACCGCCCGCAGCAGCCTTGCGTTCCAACCAGACGATCAAGTCCTCACGCTTGGCGAGGGGAACGCGTCGGCCATTCTTCTTGCGGGTACCATCAGGATTGTCAACGCGCAGTTTGCGGGTGGGGTTGGCGAGCAGGCTAAACCGGTACTGCGGATGGGCAAAGAAATCATCTGGAATGATTTTGGTGCCAAAACAATCAGTAGGGCACCAGTCGGGCTTGGACGGAACCGAGGATGAAAGGATGATGACGCGGTAGGCTTCCTCCTTGCGGTCCACGCGAATAAGAAAATCGCGGTCCTGATCTTCACGGCCGCCAAAGGCCTGCCAGACGCGCTGGTGCCAGTCGTAGGTGTCGCGGATGTGGAGCAAGCGGACGGCGTCTTCGTAGGAAACAAGAATCTGCGTGAGGTGCAGCGTCGCGGCCGCTGAGGGAGCAGTGACTGGTATATTCATGCGTTGATGGCGTCGGCAGTTTGGGTTTCAGGGTTGTTTTCGCCGGATTGCCAGAAGGATTTGGCCCATTTCACCCGGATTTCATCTGCATACCAATGCCAGTTCCAAAGATCAGCGAAAAGACTTTCATAGTTGACGCCCACGCTTTTGCTGGCAGCGAGGCGAATCCAGGAGCGCAGTTGACCGGCGACATCCTCGACATCGCCCGAGGCCAGCAGGCGACGGAAACGACTCTGGAAGCTATCCTGGAGGTCTTTGCCATCCCCGATAGCAATGCGCCGACAGGTTTCGCCAAAGTTGCGGGCGTTGGATTCATCGGGGTGGGTGGCAAAGAGAGCCGCAACCGTGATGAAGACCGGATTACCGATGTCGCCACCGAGACCGGCGACGACGGGCCAGGCGTCAACATGCAGTTGTGGGTTATCGGTGAGGCCACGACGGAGGGCGGCAAGCTTGCCACGGTCATTGCGTGCGCGACGCAATGCGCCAACGAAGGCGGCCGCGCGGTCTTTGGGAGTCAGCTTGGGTTCATTCATGGGCAGTATTGATGGTTGGAGGATTTGCCTTGGGACGGAAATTTAGTTGGCGCAGGCCGAGTGCAAATGCCTGGATTTGACGCGGGGTTTGGCGCGGGCAGGACTGCTCATAGGCATGGGCGGCGGCGGCTTGGACTGCCTGGCCCCAGGCACAGTTCGGCAAATCAGCTATGAGGTCCGTATTGCGTGCCAAATCGAAAAGGCCAGAGAGATGCTGCTCAACGCGGGTCCAAAAACATTGACGGGCACGGTTATAGGCGGGGGCGGCCACTTTGAGCGAGTTGGCGTAAGTTTTGACGGCCCGGATCAGGATGCCCTCCCTTGCTTCGGCGTAGGCAACGCCATTTTCATAAGCGGACCGGCCGAATTCAGAGAACATACCGGAGGGAAGCGAATAGGTGGACTCGATGACGTCAACGAGTTTTCCATTACCGGCTGCTATCAATGCTCCCACCCAAACGGTTGTGTCCTCGCGCCGTTCCGGCAAATTAATCAAAGCCAAAGGCCCAGCTCCATTTTCCGCCCCGGCACGGCGTTTTACTGTGATGGCGGACAGCTGTCGCCACAGGTTTCGGTTGAGTGATGCCGAAAGCAAGCCAAGCTCCTCCTCACGTTTTACAATCGTGGCCGACACTTCCCGGAAGGATGGGAAAATTGGATAATCGAGACCATTTGCCAAGATGATTGAGTAACCGTTTTCATCCAATCGAATCGCACGGCTGAGAGGGACGAGGCGCCCCAAGTAAGTCGTTCCTGCGTTTGTTGCCGATTCTCCAGTCGGGGTAGTTACGGGAAGCTCCCAAATTGGTCTCCCCCAACCACCTGTGATATTTTCACCTATCGTCTCCTTATTCAGCAGATTAAGGAATAGCGTGCCGATCAAACAAGGACCAAGGACAAACGTGTGAACCATGCTGGAAGGAGTGCAGGGCGCATGGTTGCTTGAACCTTTTCCGGGGGTATCTTTGGTATTCCACTTAGCAATACCAATACGGCCGCATGGAGAAAAATTTTGGAATGTGACCAGATTAATGGCAGTTCTTGCCGCTTTGATTGAGCGTTTGTCGCCCGCAAGGTTATCGAAGAGGGTGGAGTTGTTGCCGGTGGCCAGCGCGAGATCCAGTTTTGTAGCGGCATTGCCCTCGTCAGATTCCTTGCCAGGTGTGAGGTTTGCAAGTTGCAGAAATCGCGGGCCGTCGCCAAACAATTCAAACGATGCGCGCCACTTCTCCAGATAGGCATGGACCCGGGGCTGGATGAGCGGCTGACATTGTGCCCAGGCATCCTCGTCAGCAGGGCCATCGAGGGCGGCCTGGGTGATGCAGAGCAACAGGCGCATGAGGGCGATGCGCTCGTGGGGTTTTACGGCGAGGTCGCGTAATTCGTGCGCTTGCGCGAAGAGTTCATTCAGACTGAACAAGTCGCGGTGGCCATTGGCGCGCAGTGCAGGAATCCATGGGTCAATAATCAAATTCATCGTCGTTGGCAGGTTGAACAGGCACGGAGGCGGAGCGTTCGGCAAACAGGCCGAGTCGCTGGTCGTAGGTTAGATTGGAAGGCTGGTCGTCAAACCGGCAGCGGCCGGCATCATCCACGATGGCGACGGTGGCCTGGTTGGGGCCATGCAGCGCGAGCCACGGTGGGCGCGGAGCATCATTGGGAACCAGCCAACGCGGAGTACGAACGACCCATTGATGCAAAAATCTGGCGGCGGGACGCCGCCACTCGTACGCGCCGATTTCCGCTTGCGTGCCATCCAGAGCTACGACGCGCACAGAGTTGTTTTCCAAGGGGGTGATGGAGCGAAGCAAAATCAAGGGCGCGGTGGGAGGACCTTGCCGCCGGGTAAGAATGGCATCCTCATCCTGAAGCATCGGGCGCCCGAGCACCAGAGTGGCGGCTTCAGCGTTGGCAGCAAGCTGTTGTTTTTCTTTTTCAAGCTCGCCATGCAGTTCACTCCAGGCTGATGGTTCTGCTGTGTCCGGTTCGGCATAGGTGGCTTCGAGCAGGGGACGGATGTCTGTCGGCAGGGTGATCGCGGGTTTTGACTTCCAAACCGTCGCCGTCCGCAGCAGGACATAAGGCGCATAAACCCAGGCACTACGACCAAGAGCTGATTTCAGGGCGGCACTGGTTCCGGCAGAACCTAATTCGGGCAAGCGAATCCAGAAATCGGGTTGCGCAGCATTTCGGCGGGGGCGTTCATGACGCCAGAGTCGGCCCAGTCGCTGGAGCAACATGTCAGTGGGCGCGAGGTCTGACACGATAAAATCGAGGTCAATGTCCACGCTTTGTTCCACGACCTGAGTGGCTATGAGGATGCTGCCGGGGCCGGTGGCAGGACGGTTTCGGCCAAGCTGATCAAGCCAGGTTTGTTCCAGCTCAGTCCGGCGAGCGAAGGGAAAGCGACTGTGGAGCAGGCCGACCGGAACGGTATCCTGCCGGACCGCGCTGATGGCGGCGCGAAAAGCCTGCTGCGCCTCAATGACCGTGTTGCGAATCCAAAGCACATGCTGCCCGGCTTCGGCGCGCTCGCAAAGTTCGCTGATGGTTTCCATCTCCGAGATGGTGGCTACGCGCAGGTGGATTTGTTTTTGGGCAGTCCACTCTGGTTTTAGATGGCGGGATTGGCCATCGGTGCCCCCGAAGCTGACCAGCGGGTAGTCGGTGGGTTGAGCGGTTTCCTTGAGGCCGGCGGCGGCGAGCAATTCCTGCCGACGGGCGGCAGTGAGAGTAGCGCTGAGGATGATGATGGAGCATCGCAGGTTGACCAGTTCACGAATCAGCGCAGCAATCAGCGTACCGGTGTAGATGTCATAGGAATGGACTTCATCCAGAATAACAACCTTGCCAGCCAGGGCAAAACGGCGGACGAAGAAATGTTTAACAGCGACGACGCCTTGAAGCGCCTGATCTATTGTGCCCACGCCGTAAGGCGCGAGCAGCGCCTCTTTGGCCGAAGCAAACCACGAGCGGGCTTCGCGAGGGGTTTCGGTGGGCGGATCTCCGTCCTTGGCTTCCCAATGCCGGAAGGCAGGATTGAGGCGAAGATTGAAATCGTCCTCCAGCCAAGCATTCCCATGGGCGAGGCGGAACGAGGCCGCGTCTTCCAGCGTAGCTCGGAGGAACCTGCCAATGCGCTCGTGAATCCTGTTGCTGGTTACTTGAGTGGGGAGGGCAAAATATATCCCATGTTGCTGGCCGGACGCGATGAATTGCTGCGCGGCAAAGAGAGCCGCCTCGGTCTTGCCGCAGCCCATGGGGCCCTCGACAATGATTATACCCGGGGCCTGCGCGGCAATGGCGACCGCCTTCTGAAGTGAATTAGGATCAAAACTTTCATCCGGCCGGGTGGCAAACGCGGCGGAAAATCCGGTTAATCGGAGTTTGCCACCAGGCCAGCCAATCTCCCGGAGAGCTGCGTTTGCCTGCCGACGGGCTTGGGCTGAGGGCAGTCCGGTTTCGGGTGAAAACCAACCTTCATTGGAGCCAATCCAATCAGCCATCGTGATAAGACCGGCGAGGAGCCAGAGGTCGGAATGAAAAGACGCGAATCGAGGGTCCGGTGGCGTGGCTGGCAACGGGCCAAATTCGGTTTGCAGAACTTTCAGCAGTCGGTTGCGATGCTCATTTGCCCATGCTACAAGCGCTTCAAGGGGTTGATTTAGAGGAATCTTTTTGCCTTTTGGACGTCCATGATGGGCACCGACGGCTACCGCCCACAGCCTGTTGGCGGAAAACTCAGGCAATTGCTGCAAATAGCGCTGGCTGACGAGGGCATGGTCCGTGACGGAGAGCGCCATTTCACCGATGGGGCAAGGCGGTTGATCCGGTGGCACCATCCTTTGCGAACATTTGGCTTGGAAGCCGATGGTGATCTTTCCGATGTCATGCAGTGCGGCCAAGGTGGCTGAGCCGGGCGGGAGAAGAGATCGAATATTGGCAGGCAACCCGGCGATGATGGCTTCGGCCACAAAACCAACATTACAACAATGATCTCGAACCGAGATTCCCGGTTTACCCTCTGGCGTCGTCTTCGCCCAAAAAAAATTATCGGTTGAGTTCATGCCATGCCGATAACGCACATTATAGTTTACCAATAGCATCGTCACTCATTTTTTGGAATAAGGTTTAAAAAGTGGTGACAAAGTCGCAAAGGTTGAACACGGGGGAACGGGGGCCACCCCTTCCAGCTCCCAGCCCTGACGATTTCCGTGACCGCTCACAGATTCCCTTTTGCAATTAGAATTTCCGAAAGCCATCAGTCGCGCCCGTCCACGGGGCTACGGCAACATACCCCCGCCCCCCCGGCTCGTGGGGCGTGACGGCAACTCATCCTCCGACGACGATAGGGCACCACAAAATTTCCAGCAGAGCCGCCTACGGGCAGCCATCAGAAACCGCCGTCGTGCCGTTTTGCCGTTTGGGGGCATCATGACCCCTTCAGGGGTCTAAAAGCTCGCCCTTGGCCAGCCAGCGCCGCATAACCCGCCATTAGTCCCCTTCAACTCGTCCGGCTTGACCGCCCACTGACGCCCGCCCATGGTTTGCCCCACGATGTAGTCGGTCAGCGGGGCCGCCGCCAGCCCACGCTGCTGCGTCAGGTGCACAAACGGCTGGCTCGCTGGGTCCGGGGCGCAGAACTCCTCCGCCTTGAATGGTTCGGCCGCTTTTTTACTTACGGGGGCCGGTAAAGCCCCTCGCCCGCATCGACATCCGGCAACGCCCGGCCCAGGGCCGCCAGTCAGGGGCAGCCCGTCCCAGCAAATCCACTCCGTCAGGTCCACGCTGGCTTTCAACTCGAATTTTTTTGCCGTAATTTGCCGCCGCTTCCAGCACTCATCCGCCAGCGCACGGCGCCAGTCGGCAACCGGGCGGCGTCCGGTCATCCACAACCCGTCCACGGCGGCGGCCATCAATCCGTTCCATGCTGCTTTGACTTCGTCATCGCTGTGCCCGGTCTGATTCTTCCGGCACCATTCGATTGCAACCATGATTCCAAGAGCATTTTTTGGCGGTGGCGGCCCTTCCCCTTTCCCTGTTCCTTCTTTCCCAATTCCAACTTCCATTTCCAAATTCCCTTTCCCTGTTCCCACTTCCAATTCCACTTCTGTGTTAGATTTGGTGTCGGTATGCGGCTGTTCTGCTATCAAATCTGCCTGCTCTTCTGCTGGGTTGAACATCTCATAATCCAGCACCGTGATGACCGTCGCGACGTTGTCCATCTTGAATGTGATCTTGCACATCTCGCGCAGTTCGTCCAGGAAGGCCCGCACCTTCGGGCGGGACCAATGCCACCGCTCGGCCAGTCCGGTCGTGCTATGGGCAAGCTGACCGCGTTTTACCGGCACCGGCACGCCTCGCCATCGCGCCTCCCGGTCTTCATGATTGGCTACCATCCAAGCATGTCCCCGGCATTGGCCACCGCCCGCCCGCAGCGCCCGTGGAAAGCTCATGCTCTGCCGTCGCATCACCCACTCAAAGATATCGCCCTGCGCCTCGCACCCGAAGCAATGGAAGGCCCACGCCCCATCCTTGTGAAACACCGTGAAACTCGGCGTCGAGTCATCGTGAAACGGGCACTTCGCCTTGAACTCGTTCGGTCCACAAGCCAGGGGCACCCCGTCCCGGCGAATCCATTCCGCTAGGTCTACGCTGGCCTTAAATTCGTTTTTGATGTCGTCATTCATAAAGTCACTTGGAATTTTGGGGGCGGCGGGGGTTCATCCGGCTCGCGTTCATGGGGGCGGGCGGCGGAATTCTTTTTGCCGTAAATCTGCCTCCTCTTCCAACATTCATCCGTCAATGCCGAACGCCAGTCGGAAACCGGCCGCCCCCCGATGGTCCACAACCCGTCCACCGCGACCGCATTTAAACCGTTCCATGCGGCTGCCACTTCCTCATCACTGTACCCGCTCTGATTTTTCCGGCACCATTCAATCGCCTGTTGCTTGGAAACAGCACTTTTGGCGGGGGTCGGCCCTTCCCAAGTTCCTAAGTTCCTATTCCTAAGTTCCAAGGTTCCTAAGTTCCGTTGCCCTTCTGCTTCTACTTCTGCGTTCCCTTCTGCGTTCCCAGTGTGCTCTTCTGCGTTAACTTCTGCAGGTGCTTCTGGTTGCCCTTCAGCTTCTACTTCCGCCTCCGCTTCTGCCCTTTCTTTCGTGTTGTAAACATCGTAGTCCAAGACGGTGATGATGGTCGCCAGATTGCTTGTCTTGTAATTGATCTTCCGGAGGTCACGCAGCTCCTCTAGGAACACTCGAACCTTTTTTGCCGACCAATGCCAGCGTTCGCCCAGCCCGGTCGCGCTGCGGGCAAGCTGGCCTCGCTTTACGGGCACTGGTACACCTCTCCACAGCGCCACCCTATCAGCATCGTTGGCGAGTAGCCAAAGGTCTAACCATGCTTGCGCCCGCGTGAAAGGTTCTCGTACCCAGTATTCATCCATGGCGATTTGGCGGTCAATCGTGACCGTTCCGTAGAGCTTCGGGGAACTCACCATATGCCCCTCCAGCGCGGCACCTCGCCCACCAGATCATAAACGCGTTCGTTTACCATGTTGGCATGTAGAACCATGTTGGGCTGAAAGTTTTGGTTGACCTCCACGTTCACCGTGACGAGGTTGTTGGGGTTGCGCGGGTCTTCGCCCGGCAAGTAGGCAACGACAATGCGCGTGTTTTTTTTCGGTACCGCCCACACCAACAGGTGCTCAAGCGGCTGCGGTTTTTTGGGAACCGCCGGAGGCGATTCGATTTGTGCAGTATTCATAAGAAATGGTCTTTTGTGGTTTAAAATTTCCTAACCTTTCGGATCGAGTCCACCGTCCGCCCCGCCGTCGGCACTCCCCCCGCCCCCTGTCCGGGTCCATCGTCCGGTGTAAAAACGCGTCTGGTTCCACAAGGAATTGAAAAGGTTTCACAAGCCTTGCCCCAAAACAGCTCGCTTTAAGGCCCCTTCCAGACGCCTTAAAGGCGCTTTTAAACCAATCCCAATAGCGCCTCGACATCTGCAAGGAATGCGGCGCACATGGGGGCGCTAACCGTGGTGCCGGACGTGACGCTACCGGCCAGGGCAAGCGCCTGGATGTCCACGCGGGCGGTGCATTGGTACACCAGGGCGTCGGAC
>Ga0302319_10019903_pt1 | contig 12168 bp, 13 predicted proteins | sample Bog_T0_2_FD_203319 | JGI IMG/M metagenome (GOLD analysis project Ga0302319, IMG submission 203319) | Peat permafrost microbial communities from Stordalen Mire near Abisko, Sweden - Bog_T0_2 | ecosystem: Environmental > Terrestrial > Soil > Wetlands > Peat | place: Sweden: Abisko, Stordalen Mire... | reverse complement strand
AGATCGTTCCCGGCGCTCAGGGCGCTCAGCCCCCGAAGTAGTCGTTCGGAGCGGTGACGCTCCCCGGTCCGGCGCCGATGGCGGGCACCGGCGCGGCGCTCGCGCTCGGGTAGTCGTTGGAGGAGACGACAAGGTACTGGATGATCCAGGCGTTGTCCTCGACCGCCGCCATGGCCGCGGCATCCTGGCGGGACAGCTCGACCATGATCAGGTTGGACGCAGCGGCCGGCGCGGCGCTGGACGACGCCGCCGGAGCGGCACTCGACGACGCTACCGGGGCACCGGTCGACTGACCGAGGGCAAGGACGAGCACGTTCTCGTATGCCCAGTACGTGGTCCCGCCGGCCCCGGTGTTGACCAGGATGTCGATCCGGTCGCCGGTCTGGATGAAGCCGCCCGTGCCCATGCCGGTGCCGCTGCTGGCGCCGGGGTTGTAGGGGAGCGCAAAGGCGACATAGCCGGTCGGGAGCACGGCGGGCAACCCGGCGATGGCCGCCGCGGCGGCGGCCGGGGTGGTCGTCACCTCCGAGCTCAGGATCGGCAACCCGGCGACGATCGCGGAGGCGGCGTACTGCTTGGACGCGGTGAGAGCGGCGATGGTCGGGTAGTCAGCCCCGCCGGCGTTCGTGAGCACGCTCAGGACGTCCGTCGAGACGGCTGCCGTCTTGAGGTTGCTGGCGGTGAGCAGGGTCCCCGCCGGGATGTCGGCGCTGGCCTCCACCACCGTCGCGGTCGTGACCGGGGGAGGGGTCGCGGTGCTCGTGGTGCCCGAGCCGGTGGACGGGGTCTTGTTGGTGTACTCGATGGCGAGGTAGAACGCGCCGGCCGCGATGAGGGCGGCGACGACGGCGACGAGGACGCGGCGGCGTCGCTGGGCACTTACAGCCACTGTTTCCTACCTGTGACTCCGCGATGGACCCCACTCGGACTCCGAGCCACGCGGGAGACCCGATGGGCTTTGGCGGTCCGTATGGAACCGCTGACCAGATCGTGCGGGGATGTCAAGGCGGGCGAACGAGCGCGTCATCGAACTGTGAACGCCCTGCGGCATCTCGGGGACCGCGTGACGGGTGTGTAGTTACCAAACGGGACCGGAAGGCTCTGCGCCTGCTGGTAGCATCGGGCGGTGCAGCAGAGAATCCGCCTCTACCTCGTCCGCCACTGCGACGTGGCCAACCCGCACGGGGTCCTCTACGGCTACCTGCCGGGCTTCGGATTGAGTGCAAAGGGCCTCTCCCAGGCCGAGTCGCTGGGCCAGCGGCTGGGCGGGCAGCCGGTCCGGGTGATCCGGACCAGCCCTCTGGAGCGGGCTCGCCAGACGACCTCGATCATCGCCCGGCATCTCGACAACCCCGAGGTCGTCGTGGACGACGACCTGGTCGAGGCCCGATTCGGTCTGTATCTCCAGGGCATCCGCTACGCTGAGGTGCCATGGCGGCGTCCGCTCTGGTGGGTGCACATGGTCTACCCCGGCCTGCTCCGGCGCGATGAGAGGGTTGGCGCGATGGCGGGACGGGTCGAGCGCTCGCTGGAGCGGCTTCTGGAGAGCGTGGGCGATGGGACCGGGGTCTGCGTCAGCCACGGTGACCCCATCCAGGCCTTCTGGATCACGTACCTGCACCGTCACCCCTGGGCACTCCACCACCTGCAATGCGCCAAGGGGGGGCTTCTCGCCCTCGACTACGAGAGCGGGAAGCTCGTCAAGGTCACTTACGTGCCGCCCCAGGTCGCCGCCGCCCCGCCGGCCGCCGACCCGTCGAAGGTCTGATCGAGCCTCAGCCTCCGACCAGGATCCCCTCGGGATCGAAGACGCCGGTCAGCTCGCCGACATCCCGGGCACCGGCCGGCTCGGCGACCTCGACCGCTGCCGCCGACGGGATCAGCCGGAGGTGGACCGCGATGATCGCCGCGAGCCTGCCCGCGCTCCCGAGCAACAGCGATGCGATGTCGTATCCGACCACGTCCTTGAGGACCGCCCCGCCGAACTGGATCTGGTCGCCACCGGGGAGGACGGCCTCGATCCCGGTGAGGCTCCGCCGGGGCACCCCGCCGCGAGCGATGAGGCCGCCGACATGGTCCGAATCGGGAGCGGAGACGAGCCCCGGAACGGTCACGCCGGCGTCCGCGAGGGTCGCGGCCAGGGCCGCTATCGTGACCCCGGCCTCCGCCCGCGCCACCCCGTTGGAGGCGTCGACGCTCAGGGTGGCCAGCCGGGCGAGGCTGAGCACGGCACCGCCGTCCGGGGCTGTCACGGCCGCGCCCGCACCGCTCGTCAGACGGACGGGGAGGCGCCGAGCCTCGGCGATCCGCAGCACGTCCGACACGCCGTCAGCGGTCGCGGGCACCAGGATCGATCCATCCTGAAGGACCGCGTCGGGCCCCACGGCCTCGATGAGCGCACGCCGGAGGCTCGTGTCCACTGGCGGCTGAGTGTAGATGCCGCGGCCCCCGGTGCCGTACGCTGCCGCTCGGAGGTTGGGGCTCGTGCAAAGGCGACCAGCGGTGCTCAACATCGGCGCGACGGTGATGTCAGTGAGCGGGAGACGGCACTGTGGCCCTCCCCCCGTCGGCTGGCCGCCCCGCTCACCGATCCACCCGGATCAGGTCGACAATGCCTGCAACGGTGGCACTGCTGCTGACGGCTTTCGCCTCCGGCTGCACCTCGTCCGAACCGGCGACGAGTGCCAGAGCCGCCGCGTCGACGACTCCTACCGCCAACTCGACCCCCACGGTCCCGGCCACCTGGAGCCTCGCCGCCACCTCCCTCGGAAACCTTGAGGCGACGGCGTCGCTGGAGAGCGTGTCGTGCTCCGGCGACTCCGACTGCTGGGCGGTGGGCTGGGCACAGGTCCCCCAAGCTCGACCGTTGACCACGCAGGGACCAGGCGCCGGCTGGAGCTCGGTTCTCGGCGGTGCGCAACCCGAAGGCGCGAGCGGCAGGCTCTTTGGTGTCAGCTGCGTGAGCGCCAGCGACTGCTGGGCTGTCGGTTACGCCGGATTGATCGAGCACTACGATGGAAGCGGCTGGAGCGCCGTTCCCGGTCCGTCTCTCCCTGGCGGGGCGTGGGCCTTCCTCTTCGGGGTCACTTGCTTCGGGCCTGGCGAATGCTGGGCTGTCGGCGAGTCGGTGGGTGCCGGGAGCAACAACACGGCGCCCCTGGTCGAGGAGTACGCAGCAGGGGAATGGAGCCTTGTGAGCGCCCCGCCCCCCGATGACTCGGAGAGCTACCTCGCAGGGGTGGCCTGCGTGAGCGCCGGCGACTGCTGGGCCGTGGGCAAGCTCAACGGCGACGGGGGAGATCCGAAGACGCTCATCGAGCAGTACGCCGATGGTTTGTGGAGCGTCGTCCCCAGCCCCAGCCCGCCCGGCGGCGGCGGCCAGCTCAACGATGTGAGCTGTACCAGCGAGAACCACTGCTGGGCCGTGGGCAGCACGGCTAGGACAGCGACCAGCTCGGCGCCTCTGATCGAGCAGTACGGCGGGACCAGCTGGAGCGTTGCTGCGAGTCCCGCTCCCGTCAGCGAGGAGAGCCAGCTGATGGGCGTGGCGTGTGCCGGCGCCGCGCGCTGCTGGGCCGTCGGCTACAGTGGCGCGCACCCCCTGATCGAGGGGGATACGGGCAGCGGCTGGCGCGTCGTTGCCAGTCCCAGTCCGCCGGGCAACGCTGAAACCGAGCTCAACGGCGTGGCCTGCGCCAGCACCGGCGAATGCTTCGCCGCGGGCGGGGTGACCGAGATGGTCACGGACGAGGGGGCGCCGGCCTTCGTCGAGGAGACGTGAACCCTGCGCGGTCCGAGATCAAGTTGACGCCGCAACCGGGCAGCCCGTATAGTTGCCGAACGATGCACACCGCGCACGCCTCGAAACAGCTCGCCGGACGTAAAGCCCTCGCAGGGGCCAGATCCGCCGGTACGAAGTAGAGGCGCGCGCCGCGAGGCGCTACCGCCGCCGCGGAAGAGGGCTCCCCCAGAGCGAGGGAGCCCTCTTTGTCTGTTCAGAGCAGTTCAGAAACAGCCCGCGGGAGTCCCATGAGCATCCAGTCGCAATCGCGCCGCATCCGTGTCGTCGTCCTTCCCGGCGACGGCATCGGCCCGGAGGTCACCGCGAGCGCGGTGAGGGTCCTCCAGCACGCCGCCGCCACCCACCACCTCTCCCTGGAGCTGACCGAGCGGCCAATCGCCGGTGCCGCCATCGAAGCCGAGGGGCGCCCCCTCCCCGAGGCGACCCTGCAGCTCTGCCGCGAGGCCGACGCCGTCCTCTTCGGCGCTGCCGGTGCCCCCCGCTGGGACCATCTGCGCGGCGACGCGAGACCGGGAGCAGCCATCCACGGGCTGCGCCAGCGGCTCGGTCTCAGCATCAACCTGCGTCCCGTCCGCGCCTTCCCCGCCCTCTCCGACTGCGGGCCTTTGCGGCCCGAGGTCACCCGCGGCAGCGACTTCATCGTCGTCCGCGAGCTGTCCGCCGGTGCCTACTACGGCGCTCACGGCCGGACCGGCGAGGGCGACTCGGAGCGCGCCCACGACACCATCACCTACAGCCGCCAGCAGATCGCGCGCGTCGTCACCTTCGCGTTCGCACTGGCCCGCGGCCGGAGCCGCCACCTGACCTCGGTGGACAAGGCGAACGCCCTGGTGAGCGGGCGACTCTGGCGCGACGTCACCTCCGAGCTGGCCGCGGACAACCCGGACATCGCCGTCGATCACCAGCTCATCGACAGCTTTGCGTTGCGCATGCTCCAGCAGCCGTCAGCGTTGGACGTGGTGGTCGCCGAGAACCTCTTCGGCGACATCCTGAGCGACGAGGCGGCCGCGATCAGCGGCTCGCTCGGCCTGATGGCGTCGGCCAGCCTCAATCCCGAGGGCGGGCCCGCCCTCTACGAGCCGATCCACGGCACGGCGCCGGACATCGCCGGGCGCGGCATCGCCAACCCGATGGGCTCGATCCTGAGCGTAGCCCTCCTCTTCGAGCACTCACTCCGCCTCCCCGAGGTGGCGGCAGAGATCCGCGCCGCAGTGGACGCGGCCCTCGTCGCCGGAGCACGCACCCCCGACCTGGGCGGCACCAGCTCGACCGGCGAGATGACCGAGGCCGTGCTCCAAGCCCTGAGTGCTCGCGAGTCGCTGGCGGCCCGGAGGTGACGGTCGAGCGCATGGCCATCGTCGACTCGACCCTCCGTGAGGGTGAGCAATTCGCCGGGGCCGATTTCACCACCGATCAGAAGATGGAGATCGTCGCCGCCCTCGACGAGTTCGGCGTCGACTACATCGAGATGACCTCCCCGGCGGCCTCGCCCCAGTCGGAGGCCGACCTGAAGGCGGTGGTCGCGGCCCGCCCCCGGGCCCGGGTGCTCACCCACACCCGCTGCTCCATCGAGGACGTGGACCGAGCGCTGGCCGCCGGCGCGGACGGCGTCAACGTCCTCTTCGCCACCTCCGACGTGCTCCGCCGGGCGAGCCACCGCCGCTCCCTCGACGAGGTGATCGACATCGCCTGCGGGGTGATCAGCCACGTCCGCCGCGCTGGCCGCGAGATCCGCTTCAGCTGCGAGGACGCCTTCCGCAGCGACCTCGAGGAGATCCTGGCGGTGTACCGGGCCGTCGATGCCTGCGGGCCCCACCGGGTTGGCATCGCCGACACGGTCGGCATCGCCACCCCGCGGCAGGTCGAGGAGATGGTGGTGGCGGTGCGGGCCGCCGTCGGCTGCGACATCGAGTTCCACGGCCACAACGACACCGGCTGCGCGGTGGCCAACGCCCTGGCCGCCCTGGAGGCCGGCGCCACCCACATCGACACCACCGTGCTCGGCATCGGCGAACGCAATGGGATCGCCTCCCTCTCCGGGCTCATCGCCCGGATCGGCACCGTCTCCCCGGAGCGGGTCGAGCCCTACCGCCTCGACCTCCTCCCCCAGCTCGACGCCCTGGTCGCCCGCATCCTCGGTATCGGGGTGCCCTTCAACGCCCCCATCACCGGCGCCTTCGCCTTCACCCACAAGGCGGGAATGCACAGCAACGCGGTGCTCCGCGATCCACGCAGTTACGAGGTGCTCCAGCCCGAGCGTTATGGCCTGGATCGGCAGATACTCATCGGCCACCGGCTGGTCGGCCGCAACGCCATCCGCGACCGCGCCGGGAGCCTCGGCATCGACCTTGACGAGGAGCAGATCGCCGCGGCCACCGCCGAGATCAAGCGGCTCGCCGACTCGGCCACCCTCGCCGACGAGCAGGTGGACGGCCTCCTGCTCAGCTGGCACAACCCCGCCGCCTAGCCCACACATCAGGAGAATCCAAACCGAGATGGGAACACTGGTAGAAGAGATACTCAGCCGGCGCGTGGGCCGGCCCGTCCACGCCGGCGACACAGTGATCGCCGAGGTCGACGCGGTGATGGCCCACGACGTCACCGGACCGCTCGCCATCGACGCCTTTCGCAGCCTGGAGATGCCGATCTGGAACGCCGCGCGGACCATCTTCAGCTTCGACCACGTGTTCCCCTCGAACAGCGTGGCCGCCAGCGAGCTGCACCGCCGCATCCGTGAGTTCGCCGCCGAGTACGGGATCCGCAACCTCTTCGCCGAGGGGATCTGCCACCTGGTGATGGTGGAGCGCGGATTCGTCCGCCCCGGCGGCGTAGTGGTCGGCGCCGACTCGCACAGCACCACCTACGGGGCCCTGGGATGCTTCGCCACCGGGATGGGCTCCACCGACATCGGGGTGACCATGGCCACCGGGCGCTCCTGGTTCCGGGTGCCCGAGACCCTCCGCATCGAGGTGACCGGCGATCTGGCCCGGGGCGTCCAGGCCAAGGACCTCGCCCTCCACGTCATCCGACAGCTCGGCGCCGAGGGCGCCAACTACCTGGCCGTCGAGTGGGGCGGGCCGACGGTCACCGCCATGGGGCTGTCGGAGCGGCTCACCCTCTCCAACCTCTCCGTCGACTTCGGCGCCAAGTGCGGGCTCTGCGAGGTCGACGCCAAGACCTGGGACTACCTCCACCTCCCCGATGGCGGCGATCTGCGCCCCAGCCAGGCGTCCTACTCCGGGGTCCTTCGCGTCGATGTCAGCGAGCTGGAGCCGCAGGTCTCAGCGCCGCCCGCCATCGAGAACGTGCGGCCCCTCTCCGAGCTGGCCGGCATCCGCCTCGACGAGGTGTTCATCGGGAGCTGCGCCAATGGCCGGATCGAGGACATGGCGATCGTCGCCGGCATGCTCGAGGGCCGCCAGGTCAACCCGGCCACCCGGACCATCATCATCCCGGGCACCCGGACCGCCTACGTACAAGCGCTGGAGCGCGGCTACATCGACACCTTCGTGCGCGCCGGAGCGGTGGTGATGGCCGCCGGCTGCGGCCCCTGCCTGGGCCGCCAGCACGGCACCCTCGGCCCCGGCGAACGTGCCCTCTCGACCAGCATGCGCAACTACCCGGGCCGCATGGGCAGCCCGGACGCCGAGATCTACCTGGCCAACCCGGCGGTGGCGGCGGCGTCCGCCCTGGCCGGGGTCATCGCAGACCCACGGGAGGAGAACTGATGTCGCGGGTCTTCCGCTTCGGGGATGGCATCTCCACCGATGCCATCATGCCCGGCCGCTACAACCTGACCACCGACCCGGCGGCGCTCGCCAAGGCCTGCTTCATCGAGAACCGCCCCGACTTCCACGAGACGGTGCGCCCCGGTGACGTCATCGTCGCGGGCAACAACTTCGGCTGCGGCAGCTCCCGGGAGCACGCGCCGCTCTCGATCAAGGCGAGCGGGGTGAGCGCAGTGGTGGCACGGTCCTTCGCCCGTATCTTTTACCGCAACGCGGTCAACCTCGGGCTACCCGTGATCCGCTGCGCCGACCTCTACGACGCCGTCCAGGACGGCGACGAGGTGGTGGCGGACACCGAGCACGGCACCATCGTGGCCGGCGGCCGGACCTTCCAGGGCGAGGCGCCCTCGGCGGTCGCCCGCCGCATCAGCGAGGCCGGCTCGCTGGTCGAATTGATCAAGAATCATGGCTGGGCCGCCATCGAAGAGGTGGTCTGACGGTGCCCAACACTGAGGAGGTCTTGACCGTGGCTGGATTGACCGCAGTCTGTCCCGAGTGCGACGCCCAGGTGGCCATCGGCAGCGACGCCGAGGTCGGTGAGATCGTCTCCTGCTCGGAGTGTGGCGCCGACCTGGAGATCCGGGGCCTGGCCCCGGCCCAGCTCCAGGTCGCCCCACCCGAAGAGGAGGACTGGGGCGAGTGACCCCTCCCCGTATCGGCATCCTCTGCTCGCGGATCCGGGTCGAGGAGAAGCTGCTCCTGCAGGCATTCCGCACGCGCGGCGCGGAGCCCGAGCGGATCGACGACGACGTCGTCGTTCTCGACATCCGCGGGCCGGCGGGCGGTCCACCCCGGTGGGACGTCGTCTTTGACCGCAGCCTCAGCCAGACCCGGGCGCTGGCCGCTCTCCGCGTCCTGGAAGGGCAGGGGGTGACCACCGTCAACACCGCCCTGGTGGTCGCCACCTGCGGAGACAAGGTCGCCACCAGCGCAGCGCTCGCCGCCCACGGTCTGCCGTCCCCGCGAACCCTGGTCGCCTTCACCCCGGAGGCCGCGCTGCGCGCGATCGAGGAGCTGGGCTACCCGGTCGTGATCAAGCCCGCGGTCGGCTCCTGGGGCCGGATGGTCTCGCGTCTCAATGACCGCGACGCCGCCGAGGCGGTGCTGGAGCACAAGCGTGCCCTCGGCTCCGCCGCCGACTCCGTCTACTACATCCAGGAGCACATCGACAAGCCGGGACGCGACATCCGCAGCTTCGTGGTGGGCGGCGAGACCATCTGCGCCATCTACCGGGAGTCCGAGCACTGGATCACCAACACGGCGCGCGGCGGCCACGCCTCCAACTGCCCGGTCACGGCCGAGATCGACCGGCTCTCCCGCAGCGCCGCCGCTGCGGTGGGCGGGGGCATGGTGGCCGTCGACCTGCTGGAGCGTGGCGACGGCGAGCTGCTCATCAGTGAGGTCAACCACACCATGGAGTTCCGCAACAGCATCGACACGACCGGTGTCGACATCCCAGGCCGGATGGCCGACCACGTGCTCTCACTGGCGCGCACCAGCGCCGCCGTGGGCACCGCCTCGTGAGCGGCCGACGCCAGAGGCGTCGGACCGCGGTCCCCCCGAAGACGACGACCGCCGCCGGCGCAAACACGGAAGACGCCCCATGACCGCCGCCGCCACGACAACCATCGCGGTCGACGACCTTCTGCTCGAGATGCTCGCCGTCCCCAGCCCGACCGGGAGCGAATGGCGCCTGGCGGGCGCGCTCCGCGACCGGCTGGCCGGCGCGGGCTTCGACGCCGAGATCGACCCGGCCGGCAATGTCGTCGCCGTCTGGGGCGACGGGCCCCGTGAGGTGATGCTCCTCGGCCACCTGGACACCGTCCCCGGCACCATCCCGCCGCGCCGCGAGGCCGGCCGGATCTTCGGCCGCGGCTCGGTCGACGCCAAGGGCCCGCTGGCAGCGGCCATCGCCGCGGTCGCGCTCCAGCCGAGGCACGGGCCGGCGCGCTTCACGGTGATCGGCTGTGTCGACGAGGAGGGGGACTCCCGTGGCGCCCGCCAGGTCGCGACCCGCCCCTCCCCCGCCACCCTCATCGTCCTCGAGCCGAGCGGCTGGGATGCGGTGACCGTCGGGTACCGGGGGATCGTCCGGGCCGAGCTGCGCATCGAGGACGCCCTCCGCCACCGAGCCGCCCCCGAATCCACCGTGGCCGACCGCCTGGTGGCCCTGCTCGCCCGGCTCCAGGCACAGCTCGAGGAGCGGGGTGCCGCCAGCGGTCCCTTCCACCGGGCCGACCTGCGCGTCACCGGGCTCGAGGTGATGGGCACCGGTCTCCGCGAGACCGCGGTGGCGCGAATTCAATTCCGGCTGCCCCCCGACCTCGGCTCGGCGGCCCTGCTCGACTGGCTCGACGGGGAACGGGGCGAGGCCGAGCTTCTGGTGCAATTCGCCACCGATGCGGTTCACACTCCCCGGGACAGCCGGGTGGCACGGGCCCTCACCCGCGCCATCCGCCGCCAGGGAGGGGCCCCTCGACACAAGGTTAAGACGGGTACTGCCGACATGAACCTCCTGGTTCCCCGCTGGGGATGCCCCGCCGTCGCCTACGGTCCGGGTGACTCGCATCTCGACCACACCCCCGAGGAGGCGGTGGACATCGCCGAGCTGGAACGCGCGGTGTCGGTCCTGAGCGGCGCCCTGGAGGAGCTGAGCCGATGAGAGCCATCGTCCAGGGCGGGTCGGGCTACACCGGCGGTGAGCTGCTGCGGCTGCTCGCCGGCCACCCGCACCTCGAGGTGGCCCAGGTCTCCTCCGAGCGCCTGCGCGGCAAGCCGGTCGCCGCCGTCCATCCCCAGCTCCGCGACCGGAACGAGCTCCGCTTCTGCGGCCTCGACGATCTGGAGCCCGCGGACGTCGTCTTCTCGGCGCTGCGCCACGGCCAGACCGCGCCGCGCATCGACCGCACCCTGGCCCTGGCCCCGGTCGTCGTCGACCTCTCCGCCGACTTCCGGCTCCACGACCCCGCCGACTACCCCCGCTGGTATGGGTGGGAGCACCCCCGCCCGGAGCTGCTCTCCAGCTTCGTGTACGGGCTGGCGGAGCTGCACCGCGAGCAGATCGTGACCGCCGACCGGCTCGCCATCGGTGGCTGTGTGGCGACGGCCAGCATCCTCGCCCTGGCGCCCTTCGTCCGGGCCGGCCTGGTCGACCCGGCCATGCCGATCGTGGTCGACGCCCTGATCGGCTCCTCGGCAGCCGGCTCGGAGCCGACCGCCACGTCGCACCACCCCCACCGCAGCGGCGCCATGCACAGCTTCGCCGCCACCGGGCACCGCCACACGGCCGAGATCCTCCAGGAGCTGCGGGCCCTCGGCACGATCAGCGAGGTCGCCCTCAGCGTCACCTCCGTGGAGGCGGTTCGCGGCATCCTGGTCACCGCCCACGTCTGGCTCAGCGTGGCGATGGAGGAGAGGGAGATCTGGCGGGTGTTGCGCACGGCGACCCGCGCCGAGCCGTTCCTCCGCATCGTGAAGCAGGCCCACGGGCTGCACCGCCACCCGGATCCACGGCTGGTCACGGGCACCAACTTCTGCGACATCGGCTTCAGCCGCGACCCGCACTCCCGCCGCCTGGTGGTGACCGCGGCCATCGACAACCTGGTCAAGGGCGCGGCCGGCCAGGCGATCCAGGCGGCCAACATCCGGCTGGGCTTCCCGGAAACGGCGGGTCTGGAGTTCGGCGCGATCTACCCACTGTGACCACCGTCGTCAAGATCGGCGGCAGCCTGGAGCTCGCCGGCGCCGGGCCCCTGCTCGCCGAGCTGGCCGGCTTCGATGGGCGTCTGATCGTCATCCACGGCGCCCACCTCCAGCTCGACCGGCTGTCCACGCTTCTCGGCCATCCCCCGCGGATGGTCACATCGGTCCGCGGCGAGGTGACCCGGTACACCGACCGGGAGACCATGGACCAGTTCCTGATGGCGTACTGCGGTCTGGTCAACAAGCGGCTGGTGGAGGGATTGCGCCGCGAGGGGGCGGACGCGGTCGGGCTCTCCGCGATGGACGGGGGAATCGCAACCGGCCGGCGCAAGCCCGATCTCCGGATCGTCGAGGGCGACCGCCAGCGCCTTCTCCACGACAACCACGCCGGCACCATCGAGGTGGTCGACGCCTCCCTGCTCCGCCTCCTCCTCGACACCGGCCGGCTCCCGGTGCTCACGCCCCCGGCCATCTCCGCCCAGGGCGAGGCGATCAACGTCGACGGTGATCGCCTGGCGGCGGAGGTGGCCATCGCACTGGGCGCGCAGCGCCTGGTGATCCTGATGAACGTGCCGGGCTTGCTCCGCGACCCCGACGACGAGGCCAGTCTGATCCCCCGCCTCGGCCCGGACGACATCGAGCCCCACCTCCCCCTGGCACGGGGCCGGGCCCGGGTCAAGCTGCTGGCCGCCCGCCGCGCGCTGGAGGGCGGCGTGCTCGCGGTGGTCCTCGGCGACGGCCGCGGGGAGTGCCCACTGACCCGCGCACTCGGCGGTTCCGGGACCTGGATCGCCGCCCCAGAGCACCTCCCCCTCGCCACCTGACCCGGAAAGCGGGAGGATTGCAGCGAGTGAGCCCGCACCCCGGCCTCCGCGA
>Ga0302319_10019901_pt1 | contig 12169 bp, 10 predicted proteins | sample Bog_T0_2_FD_203319 | JGI IMG/M metagenome (GOLD analysis project Ga0302319, IMG submission 203319) | Peat permafrost microbial communities from Stordalen Mire near Abisko, Sweden - Bog_T0_2 | ecosystem: Environmental > Terrestrial > Soil > Wetlands > Peat | place: Sweden: Abisko, Stordalen Mire... | reverse complement strand
GGGGTCTCGCCGAGGCCGAACTCCCGCATCTGCTTGCGCAGCGCCAGCACGCGCGGGTACGGGTCCTCCGGCTTGGCCGGGTCCTCGCTGTTGGACAGGCCGTTATGGCCGCCGGCAAGCCAGGGGTCCTCGTACACGACGCCGCCGAGCAGCGAGGCCGCCTTGTGGTAGGCGCGCTTCCACAGCGCGGTGAAAGCGCGGGCGGACGATACGATCGGGTAGTAGTGGACGTTGAACCGAGCGGCGATCTCGGATAGCCGGTACGGCATGCCGGCGCCGCAGGTGATGCCGTGGATGATGCCCTTGGCCTGCTCCAGCACCTCGATGATGATGCGTTCGGCGCCGCCCATCTCCCACAGCAGGTTGGCGTGGATGCGGCCCTTGCCGCCGGCCATGTCATAGGCGCGGCGGGCCTGGGTCAGGGCGCCTCTGATCCCGTAGGCGATCAGTTCCTCATGGCGCTCCCGGCGGGTGCGACCGTGGTAGATCTGCGGGATGGCGTGGCCAGCCTCATCGTAGCTGTCCGCGTTCACGGCACTGAAGGTGCCCACTCCGCCTGAAGCTGCCCAGCTTCCGGAGGACAAGCCGGTCGAGATAGCAACGCCCTTGCCGCCTTCGACCAGCGGCAGCACGTCGACGCCGCCCATAAAGATCGAATTGATAGCCTTCATGGTCCGCCAATCTCCCCGCCGTCCGCGTACGCGCCACGCTTAGGGCGTCCTGCCACCGGATGAAAGCTGTTTCCGTTCGATGGCAGGTCGCCGCAAGCGCGGATGGCTACTGTGCGGCTGGCGCCACGCCCTCAGGCGCGCCGCGATCGCCGCGCGGCTCCCGATCGCCACCGCGTTGCGGCTTGGCGCCGACCTTCTCGGTGATGTCCTCGCCGGTCGCCTGGTCGACCACGCGCATCGACAGCTTCACCTTGCCGCGCTCGTCGAAGCCGATCACCTTCACCTTCACCGCGTCGCCGACATTGACCACGTCGGCGGTCTTGGCGACCCGGCCCTGCTGCAGCTCGCTGATATGCACGAGCCCATCGCGTGAGCCGAGGAAGTTGACGAAAGCGCCGAACTCGGCGGTCTTCACCACCTTGCCGTTGTAGATCACGCCGATCTCCGGCTCGGCGACGATGCCCCTGATCCAGTCGATCGCGGCCTGCGCCTGCTCGGTGTCGGTGGCGGCGATCTTGATGGTGCCGTCGTCATCGATGTCGATCTTGCACTGGGTCTGCTCGACGATCTCGCGGATCACCTTGCCGCCGGTGCCGATGACTTCGCGGATCTTCTCCTTCGGCACGCTGATGATCGTGATGCGCGGCGCGGTGGCGGCAACGTCATCACGCGCGCCGGTGATGGCCTTCGCCATCTCGCCCAGGATGTGCAGCCGCCCATCCTTCGCCTGGTCGAGCGCAATGCGCATGATCTCCGGCGTGATGGACGTGATCTTGATGTCCATCTGCAGGCTGGTGACGCCGGTGTCGGTGCCGGCCACCTTGAAGTCCATGTCGCCGAGATGGTCCTCGTCGCCAAGGATGTCGGACAGCACGGCGAAGCCGCGATCTTCCTTGATCAGGCCCATCGCGATGCCCGCGACCGGCCGCTTCAGCGGAACGCCGGCATCCATCAGGGCGAGCGAAGTGCCGCACACGGTTGCCATTGACGAGCTGCCGTTGCTCTCGGTGATCTCGGAGACCACGCGCAGCGTGTACGGGAACTTCTCCTTCTCCGGCAGCAGCGGGTGAATGGCCCGCCAGGCGAGCTTGCCGTGGCCGATCTCACGCCGACCGGGGCTGCCCATGCGCCCTGCCTCGCCCACCGAATAGGGCGGGAAATTGTAGTGCAGCATGAAGCGCTCGCGGTACTCGCCTTCGAGCGCATCGATGATCTGCTCGTCCTGGCCGGTGCCGAGCGTCGCCACGCAGAACGCCTGCGTCTCGCCGCGGGTGAACAGGGCGGAGCCGTGCGCACGCGGCAGGATGCCGACTTCCGCGATGATCTGGCGGACCGTCTTGGTGTCGCGGCCGTCGATGCGCAGGCCGGTGTCCAGGATGGCGTTGCGGACGATATCCGCTTCCAGGTCCTTGAACTGCGACTTGGCCAGCTCGGCGCTATGACCCTCGACGACCAGCGTCTCGATCGCCTGCTTCTTCACGGCGTCGATCGCGTCGTGCCGGGCCTGCTTGGCGGTCTGGCGATAGGCTTCGGCCACGCCGTCGCGGGCCAGTTCACCGAGGCGAGCCTGGACGGTGCGCTGCTCTTCCGTCGGCTCGGGCAGCGGCCAGGGGTCCTTGGCGGCGTGCTCGGCCAGTTCGATGATCGCCTGGATCACCGGCTGGAATGCCTTGTGGCCGAAGTTGACGGCGCCGAGCATGACCTCCTCGGTCAGTTCGTCCGCCTCGGACTCCACCATCAACACGCCCTCGGTGGTGCCGGCGACCACCAGGTCGAGCTTGGATTCGGTCAGCTGCTCGGCGGTCGGGTTGAGCAGGTATTGGCCATTTCGATAGCCGACGCGGGCGGCGCCGACCGGACCGAAGAACGGGATGCCCGATAGCGTCAGGGCGGCGGAGCAGCCGACCAGGGCGACGATGTCGGGGTCATTCTCCAGGTCGTGGCTGAGCACGGTGGCGATGACCTGGACCTCGTTGCGGAACCCCTGGGGGAACAGCGGGCGCAGCGGCCGGTCGATCAGGCGCGAGGTGAGCACCTCGTTCTCGTTCGGTCGTCCCTCACGCTTGAAGAACCCGCCGGGAATCTTGCCGGCGGCGAACGCCTTCTCCTGATAATGCACCGAGAGCGGAAAGAAATCCTGCCCGGGCTTGGAGGTCTTCAGACCAACAACAGTACACAGCACGATGGTGTCACCGTAGCGGACCAGCACGGCGCCATCGGCCTGGCGGGCGATCTTGCCGGTTTCCAGGACCAGCTTGCGGCCGCCCCAGTCGAGTTCCTTGCGGAAATAATTGAACAAATTGTTCTCCGTCCCATGGATGCGCGGCATCGGCGGACGGCAAACCGGACGATCCGGGCTGCTTCCTGGTCGGGAGGCGGCGTCTCGGGTCACATGGATGGCGGACTACCCCAGGAACCTAGCAGCAGCGAGGCTGGTGCAGCCGTTTGCCATGTGACCGGAAACGCCGTCGCGGGTCCCGTACCGAGGGAATAGCCGGGTCGGCGGCGTGTCGGTCCGCCGCTTGACGCGGCGTTCGGGGGCGAACCGGCCCCCGTCGGTGGTTCAATGTCGCCCGGCGGCAACCGCCGGACGACATCAAGAAACTGGTATCTTCAGTCTATCGACGCAAGTTCAGGCGAGCGATCAGGGCCTCGTAGCGGGCCTTGTTCTTCGCCTTGAGGTAATCGAGCAACCGCCGGCGACGGCCCACCATCATCAGCAGGCCGCGGCGCGAGTGGAAATCCTTGGCGTGCGTCTTGAGATGCTCGGTCAGGTTGCTGATCCGCTCGGAGAGCAGGGCCACCTGGACCTCGGGACTGCCGGTATCCGCCGGCGCGGTCGCATGTTCTTCAATGAGCGCGGTACGGCGCTCCGCGGTAATCGACATCGTGCAGTCTCCAATGAGGGTTGTGCGGGCGCGTGGGCGGTGCCGGAAATCAAAGTCGCCGGATCAAAGCAACCGCTCGGGCTTCAGCCAGCCGTCTTCCAGACGGCACAGCCCGATCACGCGGCCCCCCGCCATGGCGCGCGCCAAACCCCCCGCGGGGTCAGCGGACGCCGGAATGCGACCCATCAGCGCAACCAGGCTGATTGCCTGGCCGTGCTTCAGGTCGCCTGCCTCCGCCTCAGTCAAGGCCAGCGCCGGGATGTCGGCCAGCGCGGTCGCGACCGGGAGCAGGAGGTCCGGGGAAGCCGGCGCGGTATCGTCCGGCGCGCGCAGTTTGTCCAGTGGAATCGCCTGGGCCTCCGCGAAAGGGCCGACCCGCAGCCGGCGCAAGGCCGCCACGTGGCCCAGCGTGCCGCACGCCAGCGACAGGTCGCGCGCCAGGCTGCGCATGTAGACGCCCTTGCCCGAGGCGACCTCGAACACCGCGTGATCGGGGTCCGGGCGGTCCACCAGCTCGAACCGGTCCACCCGGGCGGGACGGGCCTCCAGCACCGGGGCGCGGCCCTCGCGCGCCATGTCATAGGCGCGCTCGCCCGCGATCTTCACCGCCGAGTAGGCAGGGGGCACCTGCATGATATCGCCGCAAAATGCAGGCAGGGCGGCGGCGATCTGTTCGTCGGTGGGGCGGATGGCGGAGGTCGCGGTGATCGCGCCGTCGGCGTCGTCGGTGTCGCGCGCCTCGCCGAAGCGCAGCGTGAAACGGTACAGCTTGGTGCCGTCCATGACGTAGGGGACGGTCTTGGTGGCGGCGCCGAAGGCGATCGGCAGCACCCCGGTGGCCAGCGGGTCGAGCGTGCCGCCATGGCCGGCCTTCTGCGCATCGAAGGCGCGGCGGACGCGGTTGACGACATCGGTGCTGGTGAGCCCGGGTGGCTTGTCGATGATCAGCCACCCGTCGAGCGGGCGGCCACGGAGCTTGCGGCGGGACATTGGGCGGACTTTCGAGTGCGGACGCGGCGGGACCGGCGCGGCGCGCCTCCCGGCGGTGCCAAAGCGCGCGGGACTAGGGGGAGGGGGGTGGGAATGTCAACTGGAAGACACGATGCGGCTGGCCGGCGGGTAGGGCGGTTAAGCCCTTGCGCCGTCCGCCGTTGCCGCAAGCCGCGCCGCAAGAGGTGGACGGGGCCGCGCTGGTCCACCCGACTTTTTTTAGCCGCTCCCCGCTCCCGCCGCCGGCCGGCCTGAGCGCTACCGACGCAGCCGGGCGTCACGGGAACGTGTGGATTTCGCTGCTCATGCGAAAGACCTACACTCGGAAACCGATCCGTGGCTTTAGCGGAAGGACCCGACCGTGGCCGGTTTCGCCCTGCAGACGCTCGCGGCTGGCTTGATGAGCGGCCTGCTCTCCACCGTTCAATTGTTTCCACCCAACGAAACCGGGGAGCAGGTTCCGGCCCCGACGATGGGCGACCTCCATCCCGCTCGGGCTTGCCAGGCCAGACTGCCGCTGTTCGGGCATTTCGCCGGCGGCTACGTCGCCCCGAATGCCAGCATCGCCATGAGCAATGATGGCGGCTGGTGCTGGTTCGGGTTCACCCAGGTCTTCCGGCAGTTGGTGACCTTGCCGCCGGCACGCATCACCGTGCCGCCAAGCCACGGCCAGGCCGTGCTGCAGACCGCCGAAGGGCGCATCGGGGTGGCCTATCAGCCGGCGCCGGGCTTCGTCGGCGGCGACACGTTCACGGTACGGACCGATGGCCCGTTCCCGCACGACATCCCGGTGACCGTCGCGGTGGCAGGCTAAACCGCGTCGGTGTCCAGCGCGTAGCCCGCGGCGCGCACGGTGCGGACCAGGTCCAGCTCACCCTCGCAGTTGATGGACTTGCGCAACCGCCGGATGTGCACGTCCACGGTGCGCGGCTCGACATGGATGTCCGGGCCCCAGACCGCGTCCAGCAGTTCCTCGCGCGAGAACACGCGCCGCGGGTGCTGCAGGAAGAACTCCAGCAGCCGGTATTCCGTCGGGCCAAGATGGATCGCCCGCGTGTTGCGGCTGACGCGGTGGGCGGCCAGATCCATGGTGATGTCGTGGAACACGAGTTGCCCCTTGGTCGGGACGGCATTCGATCGGCGCAGCAAGGCCCGCATCCGCGCCAGCAGGCCCTCCATGCTGAACGGCTTGGTGACGTAGTCGTCCGCGCCGGTGTTCAGGCCGCGCACCGCGTCCTGATCCTCGGTGCGTGCCGTCACCATGATCACCGGCAGGTCGCGCGTCGCCGGCCGGCGGCGGATCTGGCGGCAGACCTCGATGCCGGACATCACCGGCAGCATCCAGTCGAGCAGCACCAGGTCGGGCTGGGCCTCGGCGATGCGGGTCAGCGCCTCCTGGCCGTCCGCCGCCTCCTCAACGCGAAAGCCCTGTTTTTCGAGGTTGTAGCGCAGCATGGTGGCCAGCGGCGCCTCGTCCTCCACCACCAGGACAAGCGGCTTGGACAAGCTGGAAACGCAATCGGGCATGGTCGGGGTCTCCGGGTCGGTGTTCATGGACATCGGGCTCGGACTATTCCGTTGGCCGGACGACGGCGTAGGCCGAGGAATTTCCCTTCGGCCGCGCGTCAGGCAGGTTCTCCCCAGTCACTGCGTAATGTACCGTTTCAGCGATGTTGGTCGCGTGATCGCCGATCCGCTCCAGGTTCTTGGCGATGAACAGCAGGTGGGTGCACGGCGTGATGTTGCGCGGATCTTCCATCATGTAGGTGATCAGCTCGCGGAAGATCGCGTTGTACATGTCATCGACCAGCTCGTCGGAGCGCCAGACCGCGACTGCCCGTTCGGCATCGGATTCGCCCAGCGCGTCGATGATCTCCTTGACGTTCTGCTGTACGAGCTGCGCCATGTGGGCGAGCCCGGACAGCGAGTACGGCAGCGCGAATTGCGCCAGCACGATGCTGCGCTTGGCGACGTTGGCGGCGTAGTCGCCGATCCGTTCCAGGTCGTCGGTAATCTTCAACGCTGCCACGATATGGCGGAGGTCTCCCGCGACCGGCTGGCGCAGCGCCAACAGGCGGATCACGAACTGCTCGGCCTCGCGCTCCAGCGCATCGACCTTCGCGTCTTCCTCCACCGCGCGGGTCGCGGCGCCGGCGTCGCGGTTCAGGATGGCTTCGGCTGACAGGGCCAGTTGGTTCTCAACGATACCGCCCATCTCGGTCAGGAGATTGCGCAGGCGCTTCAGCTCCAGGTCATAGCTCTTCACAACATGTTCCGGCGACGTCTCGGTCATGGGGGGCTCCTCGCTCAGCCGAACCGGCCGGTGATGTATTCCTGGGTGCGGCGTTCCTTGGGCGCGGTGAACATCCGCGCCGCGGGCCCCACCTCGACCAGTTCGCCGATATAGAAGAATGCCACCTGGTCGGCGCAGCGTGCCGCCTGCTGCATGTTGTGCGTCACGATCACGATGGTGAAGTCGCTTTTCAGCTCGTCGATCAGCTCCTCGATCTTCAGGGTGCTGATCGGATCGAGCGCGCTGGTCGGCTCGTCCAGCAGGATGACGTCGGGGCGCACCGCGATGGTGCGCGCGATACACAGCCGCTGCTGCTGACCGCCCGACAGGCCCATCGCCGACGTGTTCAGCCGGTCCTTTACCTCGGTCCACAAGGCGGCACGGCTGATCGACCACTCCACCCGTTCGTCCATCTCCGCCTTGTTCAGGCGCTCGTGCAGCCGGACGCCAAACGCGATGTTGTCGTAGATCGTCATCGGAAACGGCGTCGGCTTCTGGAACACCATGCCGATGCGGGCGCGCAGCGCATTGAGGTCGGTGTCTTTGCCGATGATGTTCTGCCCGTCCAGGATCGCCTCGCCGGTGGCGCGCTGCCCAGGATAGAGGTCGTACATCCGGTTCAGCACCCGCAGCAGTGTGGATTTGCCGCAGCCGGATGGGCCGATCATGCCGGTGACCTGCCGATCGGGGATGTCGAGGTTGATGCCCTTCAGGGCCTTGTTGGCGCCGTAGAAGAAATCGAGGTTGCGGATGCTGATGCGGGACGGGTTCAGCGCCGCCGCCGAACGCGCCTCGACGCCTCCGAAGCTGGCCGGCGCCTGGTTCGTCTGGTTCGTCGTGGTGTCCATTCCGCTTCTCCGCGTCTACTTGCTGCCGCGCAGCAGCAGCCGAGCCAGGATGTTCAGGGCCAGAACGCCGACAGTGATCAGCAGCGCACCGGCCCAGGCAAGCTGCACCCAGTCCTGGAACGCCGATCCGGCGTACTGGTAGATCGTGACCGGAAGGCTCGCCATCGGCTTGGCCAGGCTGAGTGACCAGTTGAGGTTGCCCAGGCTGGTGAACAGCAGCGGCGCGGTCTCGCCGGCGATGCGCGCGACGGCCAGCAGAATGCCGGTCATGATGCCGTCTTTCGCCGCACGGTAGCAGATTTTGGTGATCACCAGCCACTTCGGCGCGCCCAGCGCAACCGCCGCCTCGCGCAGCGAGACCGGGATCAGCCGCAGCATGTCCTCCGTGGTGCGCACCACGATCGGGATCACGATCACCGCCAGCGCGACCGAGCCGGCGATGCCGGAGAACGCACCCCAGGGCGCGACCATCAGCTCGTAGACGAACAGGCCGATCAGGATGGACGGCGCCGACAGCAGCACGTCGGACACGAAGCGCACCGCGTTGCCGATCGCGGAGCCATGCGCGTATTCGGCGAGATAGGTGCCCACCATCAACCCGATCGGCGTGCCGATCGCGGTGCCGATCGCGGTCTGGATCAGGCTGCCGACGATCGCGTTGAGCAGGCCGCCATTGGAGCCAGGCGGCAGCGTCGAGGTGGTGAACACCGTCAGGCTCAGCCCGTTGAAGCCGAGCCAGAACAGCGTGAACAGGATCGACGCCAGAAACACCAGTCCGATGACGGTCGCCAGCACGCACAGCACCGAGACGATCCGGTTGGAGAGCTTGCGCCGCCGCCCCAGCGATTTCGAGATCCGCTGGTCCTTGGTCGGGCCAATGGACCCGATCATGGTTGCACTCATGTCTTCAGCCTCGGGCGCAGCAGGAAGCGCGAAATGGCGAGCACGATGAAGGAGATGACGAACAAAATGAAACCAAGCGCCAGCAGCGACGACAGCTTGAGCGAGCCGGTCTCGCTTTCTGGAAACTCCAGCGCCACCAGCGAGGCGATGGTGTTGCCGGGTCCGAACAGGCTGGTGGAGATGCGGTTCGTGTTGCCGATCACGAACGTCACCGCCATCGTCTCGCCCAGCGCGCGGCCCAGTCCCAGCATGATGCCGCCGACGACGGAGATGCGCGTGTAGGGAATGACGATGGAGCGCATCACCTCCCAGGTGGTGCAGCCGACGCCGTAGGCGGATTCCTTGAATACCGGCGGTACCGTGTTGAACACGTCGCGCATGGTGGCGGCGATGAACGGGATGATCATGATCGCCAGGATCAGCGCCGCGGTGGCGATGCCGGTGCCGAATGGCGGTCCCTGGAACAGGTCGCCGAGCACCGGAACGTCGCCCAGCGAGTCGATCACCGAGGGCTGCACGTATTTCGACATGATCGGGACAATGACGAAGAAGCCCCACATGCCGTAGATGATCGAGGGGACCGCCGCCAGCAGCTCGATCGCGGTGCCCACCGGACCGCGGAACCACATCGGCGCCAGTTCGGTCAGGTAGAAGGCGATGCCGAAGGAGATCGGCACCGCCAGTATCAGCGCCAGCACGGAGGTGATGATCGTGCCGTAGACCGGCACCACCGCGCCGTAGTCCTGCTGGACCGGGTCCCAGTTGTCGGACGTCAGGAATCCAAGCCCGAACTTGGTGAACGCGCCCAGGCCGCCGATGAACAGCACGACGATGATGGCGCCCAGCAGCAGCAGTACGAAAATGCCCGAGCTGCGCGCGGTCAGCGCGAACAGCGCGTCGCCGATGTTTCGGCTACGTGCTGGTGGCGCGGTGGCGACGGCTTGTTGCACGAATTGCCCCTTGGTTCGGGAAGGCGGCGCCGCGCGCCGATGGGCTGGCGCGCGGCGGTCAGTCCAGGCTTAGAGGACCGGCTTGCCGTCCGGCGTCTTGATCTCGGTGTGCCAGGCGCTGCGCACCGCGGCCTTCACCGCCTCCGGCAGCGGGATGTATTCCAGGCTGGTCGCGATCGCGTTGCCGTTGGAATAGGCCCAGTCGAAGAACTTCAGGACATTGGCGCTGCGCGCCGGGTCCTTCGGGTCCTTCGGCAGCAGGATGAAGGTGGCCGAGACGATCGGCCAGCTGGTCGCGCCGGGCTGGTCGATCAGGTTGACCGCGAAGTTCTTCGCGCCCTTCCAGTCACCGTTTGCGGCGGCGGCGGAGAACGCGTCGATCTCCGGCTTCACGAAGTGGCCGTCCTTGTTACGAAGCTGCACGGTGTTCAGCTTGTTCTGCGAGGCATAGGCGAACTCGACATAGCCGATGCCGCCGCGGGTGTTCTGCACCGTCGCCGCGACGCCGTCGTTGCCCTTGGCGCCGGCGCCGGCGAGCCAGCGCACGCTGGTGGCGGCACCAACCTTGTCCTTCCATTCGGGGCTCACCGCGGACAGGTAGGAGGTGTAGACGAACGTGGTGCCCGATCCGTCGGCGCGATACACCGGCGCGATCGCCAGGTTCGGCAGCTTCACTTCGGCGTTTGCCTCGGCGATCCTGGGATCGTTCCACTTGGAGATTTTGCCGCCGTAGATCGCGGCCAGCAGGTCGCCCGACAGCTTGAGCTGGTTGGTCTCGACGCCAGGGATGTTCACGATGATCACCACCGAGCCCATCACCGTGGGGAACTGCAGCAGGTTGCCCGATTGCAGCTTGTCCGGGTCCATCGGCGCGTCGGAGGCGCCGAAATCGACGGTGCGGTTGAGGATCTGGTTCTGCCCGCCGCCGGAGCCGATCGCCTGGTAGTTCAGCTCGATGCCGACCGCCGCCTTCGCCGCTTCGCCCCACTTCGTGTAAACCGGGGCGGGGAACGTGGCGCCGGCGCCGGTGATCTGTTGCGCCTCAGCGCCCACGCTAAAGGCGGCCAAGCCGATGGCCAGGGCCGTGGTGGCAAGTCGCATGTAATCGTCTCCTTTGGGAGTCTTTGCCTTGGTCGGCGCGGCGGACCCTAGAAGGGGTCGGCGACGGCAAGATTGCAGTTCGATGAAGCTTCGATGACATCGGGGCGATGTTCATGGCGTGTTCAGGCGTGCGCTCGGTCTCGACCAGACTTACCATACATGCGGATGATCGCGTGAGTTGTCCGGCCACGCCGCGCAACGGCCTGGCGCGATCCGGGGTCCATAAGTGCGCGTTCAGGCTGCCGCCGGCGTTCGGTTCACCCTCTATAGTTTAATGCACTGGCGGGCGGGACGCTCGGGATGCCGGCCGGACCCGACGGCGCTCATTGGGCTGACCGGACGATCGTTGGGCGGAAAAGCGCAGCGCCTCCCGCCTCTTGCGGTGCGGCTGGCGGCAATGGCGGAGGGCTGCGCGTCTCCGCCCTACGCGCGAATCGAGCGATCATCGGATCGGCCGATGGTAGTGCACCGGTCAGCATTCGATCCCGTGCACGTCGTGGACGGCCACCCCGCCCGCGGCGGCGGGCTCGGCGAGCCAGTCCTTGTTCCGCAGCGAGCGAACCGTGTCGCGATACCCTGCGTCCCAGTGCTCGCGCATGGCGGGAGCGGTGAACTCGTAGCCCTTCGCCTGCCCGTCATAGGCGTTCTGCTGGTAGATCAAGGTCAACAGGACGACTCGCGGCGTTGCGGCCAGGCGCTGCCGCAGCGCGTGTTCGTCGTCGGTGAGCGCGGCTGCGGGGGCCTTGGCCAGCGCGTCTTGCAACAGACGCGCCTGCCGGATGCGGTCCAGGGCGGCCTCGGTCGCCAGCCGGGTGCGGCCGGCCTGCCGGATGTCCGTCTGCCGCGACAGGACGTCCCATAGGTCGCGCGGCAGCGCGCCGGCAGCGCCGAACGCGTCCACCTGCAACGCCAACACCGATGTGCCGCCGGCCTCGTCCAGCACATGCTGCAAGGGGGTGTCCGCGCCCAGCCCGCCATCCCAATAGAAGTCCGAGCCAATCCGCACCATCGACAGGCCCGGCGGGGTCGCGGCACTCGCCATCACGTGCTCGGGCAGGATCGCCATCGTGGCGCTGTCGAACCATGCCGTGCGGCCGGTCTCGACATTCACCGCCCCGGCGGCGTAGCGCGTGCCGCCGCGGTTCAGCAGCCCGAAATCGACCAGCCGCAGCAGGGTCTCGCGCAGCGGAGCGCTGTCGTACAGGCTGGTTGGCAGCGGCGCTCCGAGCGCAATCGGCAAAAAATTGGGCATCGCGGGTGAAAACAGGCCCGGCTGGCCGAGCGCCATTGTCAGCAGAGCCGACCAGATGTTGGCGGCCTTTCTTGCTTCCCCGAAGCGGAGAGGAATCACGGCCCCCGGGCGCGCCGTGACCGTGGTCCAAAAATCGCGCAGCCGATGGAGCCGATCCTCCGGCCTGTTGCCGGCGATGATGGCCCCGGTGACGCTGCCGATGGAGGTGCCGGCGATCCAGTCCGGCGCCAGTCCGGCCTCGTGCAGGGCCTGGTAGACGCCGGCTTGGTATGC
>Ga0302319_10019900_pt1 | contig 12170 bp, 9 predicted proteins | sample Bog_T0_2_FD_203319 | JGI IMG/M metagenome (GOLD analysis project Ga0302319, IMG submission 203319) | Peat permafrost microbial communities from Stordalen Mire near Abisko, Sweden - Bog_T0_2 | ecosystem: Environmental > Terrestrial > Soil > Wetlands > Peat | place: Sweden: Abisko, Stordalen Mire... | reverse complement strand
GCTGGCATCGGGGCCATGTCTAAAGCTTCATTCCTGATAAACCTATAGCCCAGCGCCGCAAATATCCGCTCGTAGTCGTAATGACGCATGCGATTCTGCGAGTAGGCGTAATGATTGTGCTTTTTGAACTCATCAGCAGAGTATTGCAAGAAATGAAGGGGGCCGATTTTTGGATCAGTATAAGAATAATGATCTGAATAATCGATAACCGCGGAGATCATTCCCCCCGGTCGGATGATTCTGCGCAGTTCCTTGAATATCGCGATGACGTCGTCTTCGGGAATATGTTCGAGCGTGTCGGTTGAAACGCAGCCGTCGAATGCGTTGTCGCCGAAGGGTGTTTTAGAGGCGTCAAATGGAGCAATATAGAGAACCCTATAATATCGCTCTAAGTCGGAGATAGCTTCCATGGAGTGATAATCAAAGGTCGGATATTGTTTGGATATCTGCGACGCCGCGTTATTTGCCAGATCGATGTCGAGCATCGGAAACAAATCGACGACCGTCTGCGCCCCGAAGTATTGAGAGAGAAAAATGTTCTGCGATAGGTCTTTTCCGGCTCCAAACTCGAAGACTTTGGGGCGCTCAAGCGACGCCAGGTTGTCTTGATGCACCAACCAGTTCTTGACTCTTGACGAAATGTCGACGCGCGATCTCCTGGTGATGTTCTTCTGCAAATAGTACAGCGTCCTGTGCAGCGAGAAGGCGTCGATCCAGCGATAAGCGAAGGATTTGATTTTCCAATTGATATTCATGCGGAACCTGTCTTTTGACGGAGATCGTTTGGGTTATAGGCAGCGGCACGGCTCTCACTGCCTATGGCGAATGTTGACAATTCGGCAACACAATTTCTCAAGGTCGAAGCCCATGTTCAATTTGAATCACTAACGGCAGGATTGAGGTTGTGCCCTTTCAAAACCTGACTTTCACCACGGGCTGCCCGTGTCGGAGTCAATCGTCTCCTCAACAGAAATCTGTAGCACAGCGCGCGGAGAAAGGATGGCGTCAGTCGGGCCGGCGCACGCAGCAGAATGTTCCGGAGACATCCGCAGGCGCCCAGCAAGCCGATTCGATAGAGATAGAACTGGAACAAAATATCCCGCTTGCAATAAGCGTAACCGCCTCTGCGGGTCATCATGCCATTGCCAACGCGGTGATAGAGAAGTATCTCCTGCATGTTGTACAAGCAATAGCCGAGCATCAGCATTCTTGCGAAGAGGTGATAGTCCTCAAAATCGAGATACGACTGGTAATTGCCCGCAGCCAGCACCGAGGCTTTGCGAAAAATGACCGCCGGATGGTTGATAGGATTGCGAAATCGGGCATAACGCAGCAGTTCCGGCCCCTGCGCCGGCAGGGCGCGCATCGAGTGCGGCCGCGATGGATCCTCATCGAATTCCACCCAGGTTCCGCTGACGACATCCACGCGCGGATTGCGCTCCAGGAAATTCATCTGCATCCAGAATCGCTCCGGCACGCAGATATCGTCCGAATCCATGCGCGCCACGTATTCTCCCCGGCAGACGTTCAGGCCCTCGCGAAGGGCCGCTCCCAGTCCGACATTGGCCGGCAGGCGCAGGGACACGATTGGAAGACAGGATTTGTAGGCCGCAATGACCGCCTTCAATTCCTCGCCCAGTGGTCCGTCCTCCACAATCACGATCTCATCCGCCGCAAGAGTTTGGCCTGCGATGCTATCAAGACTCTGGCGGAAGAATGCCGGAGACTCCCTGGCGTATACCGACATCAATACGGAAAGTTTCATTTCGCACCTCGGTTCGAGCGCTGGCAACAATCTCGGCAAACCGGTGAAGGTTTGCCCGGTAATAAAACGTCTCCTTGAAGGTCTTCCGGCACGCGTCCACGTAGTTTTCCGATTGCTTTCGCATTCTCTTCACCACCTCCAGGATGGACGCGGGATCGTCGCCGGAATCGACAAACTCCCCGTTTACTCCGGCGCGAATGTATTCCGGAAAGCTGCCGACCCGGCTTGCCAGCACCGATGTGCCAGCCATGAAGGCTCTGGGCACCACCCCGCTTTGGGTGGAGCGCAGGTATGCATTCCAGACGCAAAAGCAGTTTAAGTAATGCCGGTTGATCTCCTCGTTTGAAAACACCCGGCCATGTTCCAGCTGAATCTTTCCCTGGCTCACCAGGCGCGCGAGCTCCGCGTCGGCAGCCAGCGCGGAGGTAAGATCAAGCCGCGTTGCAATCAGGAAGCGAAGGTCGCTGCTCTTCGCAGCCGCATACTTGGCAAAAGCTACAAATGCATCGAAACCGTGCGATTTGCACGCAGTTCCCACGAATCCGAAATAGCGCTTGCCGCGCCGCACCTGTTCCATGCGTTCGTCCCCGATCTCATCGTCGAAGAGAAGAGGTATAGCGTGGACCAGGCGGTTATGTTTGCGGTAATGCTGTTCATAGAGCGCTTGCGCGCATGAGGAATAGACGATCACGCCCGACGACCGTCGAATGGTACAGATGGAGAAGCAACTCGAAATCCAATGCCGTAGGGTATTCTTCCAGCCTTCCGCTATGAAGAACCTCAAACTCCACGCCGGCTCCGGGGTGTGAAAGGTATAAAAGACCGTGGTCCCGCGCTGGCGCAGCGCGCGGACCAGCGAGGGATTCTTGGTCGCGCAATTGTAAAAGATTGCAAGATCGAACGGTCGCGAGTGCGGGTTGACGTAAGCATCCCGGGCGGCAACAACTTCTCCTAGAGCGGAGAAATCGGCAAAGGGAAGATACTTCTCATCGAGTATGAAGGCGACCTCATAACCGAGCTCATGCAGCAGCCTGGCCAGCGCGATCATGTGCGACGAATGCCCGTAGGAAAAATACAGGGAAACGACTGCGGCTCTTCTGGGATGCTTTGTTCTTTGTGGGCTCAGGGTTTCAGCGTCGACCTGCGCGGGCAGTTTCATGCGGCCGGCGGATGGCGATGCGCACATCAGCCGCGCCCGGCTTTCCTGGAAAGAGCCCGTGAATGAAGCTCGGAATCCAGTGCACGAGACCGAGCGGCATGCTATCGAAGAAAGGCATCCGGAGAGCCCTGTTGTGCTCCACCGTTGCCGCATGACTCTGAGCTCACTGGCAAAATGCCGCAGCGCGCGCCTCCACACAACAGGAGACAGCCAACGAAAAACGTCTCCCGCTTTGCCGGCAATCGCGCCCTCCGGACGAGGCATAGAACAACAAGATGCATCCATCAACATCGGTTCTCCTCCTGCTCCAATGCATTCGGTTGCGCGCCCTGGCATGCGGGGCTTGCGCGGCCATGCCTGAGGCAGCCGCGCCGCGCCAGACTGTTTGCGGCTCGATTTCATATCTCCATCCCCTAAGTTTGCAACTCCGCATCAGGCCGGGGAAGTCACGTCCCGGTTCTTTTCATTCAGTCTGTGCATTAGGGGAAGCAGTCCCAAAACGACCCATCCGGAGGGGTCGTACTTGGACAGGATGAACCAGGATGCCAGATACATCATGAACCAGGTCGTACGCATCGACGGCGAAGTGGAAAGGCTTCTCAGGCCGGCCGCCAATCCCGCGATAAAGACGACTGCGGTAACCAGCAAGCCGACGGTGACGCCTCCTGCCGCAAAAATCGAATACGTGTTTTCGAGCCACACAAAGGCAGGACTTAACAGCGCAGCAAACGTTTTGATCTTGATGCGGACATCTGCAGGATTTCCAGGAAACAGAAAAGCCTGGGGATTGGATAGGATCACGATGTCGGGGATGTTTCTCCAGGATCCGACCGAAATGGTCATCAAATCGATCATCGATCCACCCGCAGTCACCATGGCGTTGCTGATTCGATCGCCGAGAACGGAGATTGTGACCACCACCGCTGCCGGCAATGCCACCACGGTAAGAAAGGCGTGCCTCTTCTGGATGAAGAGCACGGACACAAAGCAAATCACGACGATGAGCACTGAAATACTGCGGGTTACCGCCACCGTCGCCACCATGGCCCAGATACCCTCCTTGAACAGGGACTTGCGGAGCGGTGCGCGGGTTGCGCACAGGCCCTCGATCCGTCCGGAAAGAAGAACGAGATAGAGGGCAAGAGGGCTGGCAAGTAGCGACGGTTCAGCTTTGAGGCCCGCTCCTCGCCCGAATTCCAGAAGCATGTGGGGAAATATCGGAGCCCATATGTAGGGACCGGTGATCGCCTGGACGGCGGCAATGACCAGGGTTACGATCATGCAGCCCTTTGCAAGCTGATACAGACCGTTCAGATCGGCGATGCGCAACTTCTCGCACCGGGAGGCGGAGAAGGCGAAGGAGAGATTTGCAATTAGACAGAAGAAGTTGAAAGCAAAGTAACCGTAAGCCGTTGTGGCGATCAACGGCATCAATCCAAGAGACATCCATCCTATCCGCGACGGAAAAACCCATATCCAGCAGCAGAGCGTCAGCAATTCTCCGACCGGGTAATTGAGCGGATAGAGAAGCCCATAAGGAAAGAAGGTAAGCAGCAGAGCGACGGCAAAGCGGGTCTTGATCGCCGGAAACAGCAAGGTGGAGAGCATTCCGCGTTTCCTGGATGCGCCGCTCATTTCGATCGCTTTGCTCACTTTGCGCCCCTGGCCGTGCCGTTGTTCCTCAGCGCTACCCCTGAGGCGCCGACAATCGACGCGGAACAGAACGGTATATCGGGCAAAGCGCCGCAGTTTGCGACATGGAGCTTTCTCTGCGACTGAAAAATCGCGATGGCCCAAAGCAGGCCTACCACACCGCTCACTGCAAAATAGATGATGGCGATCGCGAGACTTCCCCATCGCGAGGCGGTAAGGAGAATGCCGGCGACAGTGAGCAATGCCACGGCCATCGATTGGAACAGATACGGTTCGCGCTTGAACGAGCGCAAGTAGATGGCCATGCTCTGCACCGCAAAACTGCCGGCTGCGGCAAAGAGCAACAGAGCGAAGATGAAGGGAGTCTCCAGGCGCGAGCCTATCTTTGGAAGGAGGGATTGAACGCAGAGAACGGCCGTGAAACATGTTCCTGTCAGGATCAGAATCAGCACCACGGATTGTTTGAACGTTCCCCAAAAAAGAGCGTCGAGTTCCTCGAACCGGCCGAACTTGATCAGTTGGCCAAAAGGCACCGCCTTGGGCATCATCCAGCAAAGGGCGACGATGGGGAGGTAGCCGACGATGCTCAGAGATATCCCCATTCTGCCCGCTTCTTCCGGGCCTCGAAAGGCGAAGATAACGGGCGTAAATACCTGCATGGTGAAATAGCAACAGAGCCAACTCACCGCAATCTTCCACTGGAACGGCCAGATTTCGCTTCGCCATGAGATGCCGTTTTCACCCGTCGGATAGCGGAGCAAGGAGAGGACAAGCGGACCTCGCCTGGCTAAAAAAACCAGGCAGGACACAGTCCAACCCAGGTTGATCAGCGCGCAGGCATAGAGACCGTGACCGGAGGCGATCGTGCTCCACGAAATCGCCATAACAATGAGCGCCTGATACATGCGGAGTCTCGCCACCTGTCGAACGTGGTTGCAGCCTTCGATAAATGAACACAGCGGGGTCAAAAAGAAAGTGACGGAAGTGGCGAGAACGGCTGCAACCCACGGACCAAGCCAGTGCACGCGATCCACCGCGTGGGCCATCTGCGCAAAGAAGAGGATGCCCAGGGGGAGAAGAACCACGGCCAGCGCAAGCGCGGCGCGCAGATACCACCGCACTGTCAGATGGAGCACAGACGCAAGGCGCGCATGAGCTACATGATCGCCTTCGATCCGTCCATCGGGATGAAAGATCAGGAGCGCGGATTCGTGCGCGGCCATCTGTAAAATCACGAAGGAAAAACCGAGTTCGAAGACAGTTTGCAGGGCCGCCAGAGAGAAAACGGTGTAGTAATAGCCCTGTTCCGCGGGCGATAGGAAATGCAGTATAAGCAGGACTGTTCCAACGCTGCTGGCAATTTGACATAGCCGCGCAGCAACCGTATAGACGATAGCCCGGTCGAGACCGATGGCGCGCCTTAGCCATTCAACCCACCCGCGACGTGTTGCCATCGGCCTCCAATGCAGGGGCACAGAATCAGTCCGGCAATGCCAGAGCAAAGCGGCTCTTGCGGCGGGAACCGGAACGGCCGTTCCCGCGCCGCAATCAGAGCGAATGCTCCCGACATAACTCCTCAACGGTAGCGCCCCAGGAGCCGGAGTTGCGGTAGGTGAGGCGCACGTTGCCTGCCATCTCTGCCACTTGCGCCGCAAACAAGGCCAGAGGCAGTGCCGCCAGCAAGGCCCCCAACAGAATCCAAAGCTTGAAATGTGTGGGCCGGTCGGGAACCACGGCCGGGTCGACGATCTGGATCATCGCTCCCTGGCGCGCTTCATCCACCCGCGCCCCTTCAAATTGGCGCGTCAGAAGGTCTTGCACCGTCTCGCGATACTTCACCTCGCGCATGGCGCGCGTGTAATCCACGGTATCCTGCGTGACTTTGCCCTTGGGTTCGACCAGATCGCCCGTCTTGCGGTCGTTGGCCGCATCCATGGCGGCCAGTTGCGCTTCCATACTGGCCGCCTCCTGCTGCGCACGCAGCAAATCCGGATTCCGTTCGCCGGCGAACTCGTGCATGGACCGAATCTCGACCAGCTTGGCCGTCAACTGGCCGCGCAGCTCCGCGGCCGTGGCGATCATGGCGCGATCCTGCCCCTCGATATCGATGACTCCGGTGCGCTGCTCGGTCTGTTTCATCGCTTCTTCGGCCTGCGCCAAATCTTGGCGCGCAATATCCAGTTCCCGCTCGTAGAAGAGCCTCCGCTGCGATGCCTCGGTGACGGCCAGCGTGGCGGTGAAGCGTTGGTACTCCTCCACCCAGCCGTTGGCCATTTCAGCGGCCCGGCGCGGATCGGTATCGGTCACGGAGAGATGAATCAGTCCGTCCTTCAACCCATTGTCAGTCTCTGTGTGCTTCTCGAAGCTCTGGCGCGCCGTGGAGAAGTATTTGCGGCGATAAAGCTCGCGCAGGTGAAAGCGCGCCACCATCGCATCCTCCACCGTGCGGCTCTTCAACAGCGCGATCTGCTGATCGTTGGGATTCTTGATTCCCATGCCGCCGGCGGACGCGCCCAGTTGTCCTGCTCCGCTCAATTGCGCCATGATCGCCGCCGACGAAGAGGCTCCGCCCATCTGCGGCGGCAGCAGGACCGCGGAGGCCGTGTAATGGTTGGGCAGCAGGAAGGCGGCTCCTACCCCCAGTAAGACGATCCCAAGCGCCGTTCTCCAAACCAGCTTCTTCCATTTGATTACAATCCGCAGCCAAGACAGGAGGGGACCGCCGGCTGTACCGGACGCGTGGTCAGTCGTTACGTTTTCCTCGGTAGGCACACGTTCTTCCTCAGAGTGAGATCGGTTTCGGTCGCGCATCTTTGAGTGGCGCTTCGCAAATTCAGTTTCAGGCAAGACCAACAGCGGGGAATAAAGAATTGAGCGGTTTTTTCTTCTCCCTTCCCGTTTTGTTAAGGAGCGGCCCAAACTGGAAGAACGCAAACGGCAGGCGCGAGAATTTCGTCCCTATCGCCGCAAACTGCTTTTACGATCGTGGCAATGAACGCAGACTCGATTGGCCGTGCTGCCCTCAATAGCGCCTTGCTGCTTTGGTTTTCCCTCGCAGCGGCCACCGCTTTTTCCACTCCCGCCCTTCGCGCGCAATGCATCGGTGGGAGCGGCCCCGATTCGCTGGGCTGCGCAACTGCGCCGGAACCCAGCGCCACCTCGACGGGCAATTCAACTTCGGTGTTGATTCAATCCAGTTCGGCGCCGGAATCGCGCCCGGCGGATCGCTCCAACGCAGCCTCGGCCGATGGCAGCCTCAACAGCGGGGCTAGCTATTCAGAAAGCGCGCTCAAGGCGGGGTATGTTCCTCTGCACGCCGCCCTGCCCGAACCGCCCAATGAGTTCCAGCAGTTTGTGGCCGCCACAAGCGGCCAGATGCTTCCAATATATGGAGCCAAGCTCTTCACCACTCAGCCGACCACGTTCGGCCCCCTCGATCACGGTCCCGCGCCCGGCGACCTGATCGTCGGCGTGGACGATGAACTGCGCATCCGCATCTGGGGCCAAGTAAACTTCAGCGCGAATCTGCGCGTCAGCCGCGAGGGAGAGATCTATCTTCCCAAGGTCGGCCTGGTGCATGTGGCCGGCATGCCGTTCAGCGCAATCCCGGCGCATCTGCGCAGCGTGATCGAGGCGGTCTATCGCAACTTCGAGCTGAGCGTGGACCTGGGAGAGATTCATACCATCCAGATCTTCGTCACCGGCATGGCGCACGCGCCGGGCGAGTACACGGTCAGCGCTCTCAGCACTCTTGTGGATGCGGTCTTTGCCATCGGCGGCCCTTCGGCGTCGGGTTCTATGCGCCACATCCAGCTGCGGCGCGCAGGCAGGGTTCTCGCCGATTTCGATCTCTATTCGCTGCTCATCCAGGGCGACAGATCCGGCGATGTGCAACTGCAACCGGGCGACATTCTCTATATTCCCGTAACCGGACCGCAGGTGGCGCTGCTGGGCAGCGTGCGCCAGGCAGGCATCTACGAACTGCGCGGCGAGGAGTCGGTCGGCCAACTGCTCGACACTGCCGGAGGACGGACGGCGATCGCGTCCGGCGCGAAGTTGTCGGTAGATCGCATTGAGGATCGGGCGCAGCGCCGCTCCTTTGAACTGCCGACCGATACCCAAGGTCTGGCGACGCAGCTGGCTGATGGCGACATCGTGCGCATCAATCCCATTCTCTCTGTCTTCCGCGACGCGGTTACGCTGCGCGGAGCCGTGGCCAATCCGGGGCGCTTCCAATGGCATGAGGGGATGCGCCTGAGCGAGTTGATGCCCGAGCGCGACGCGCTGGTCAAGCGCGACTACTGGTGGCAGCGCACCCGCCTGGGCCTTCCCGCGCCGCAGCTTGCCGCGCCCGGCAGCGGACAAGGCGCGATGGAGAAGCCGACCGCGGTGCAAAGTCCCGGCGCGCAAACCAACTGGAACCGCGCGGTGGTCGAGCGCATGGACCGTTCCAACATGACCACCCGGCTGATTCCTTTCAATTTGGGCAAGCTGGTGCTCGACCACGATCTCTCCCAGGACCTCCAACTGGAACCGGGCGACGTAGTCACCATCTTCGCGCAGCAGGACATTCAGCTTCCGATCAGCGAACAGACCATCTATGTGGAGCTTGCGGGCGAATTCGTGCATCCCGGCATCTACAGCATCTCTCCGGGCGAAACCTTGCGCTCGGTGGTCGAGCGGGCGGGCGGGTTGACGGATCGCGCCTATCTGTATGGGGCGTACTTCTCCCGCAAGAGTACGCAGGCGCAGGAGCAGGCGCAACTGAACGACTATGTCAGCCAGCTCGCGCATCAGCTGGACCGCAATAGCCTGTCTCTGGTGAGCGCCTCGAGCGGCTCCGGGTCGCAGGGCGTTTCGATCGCCTCCGAGCAGGTCGCGGCCGTGAATCGCCAATTGATCGACAGGATTCGCAGTATCCGCGCCACCGGACGCATCGTGCTCAGGATGAGCCCTGAGAGCGCGGGAGTGAACGCGATTCCGGATATGAACGTGGAGGACGGCGACCAGTTCACAGTCTCATTCACTCCGGAAACGATCCAGGTTGTGGGCGCCGTCTTCAACCAGAACGCTTTCCTCTACGGCGATGATGCCCGGGTTGACGAATACCTTCGTCGTGCCGGCGGCCCCAGACGTGAAGCCGATCGCAAGCGCATGTTCCTGCTGCGGGCCGACGGATCGGTCATCCCCTATCGATCGGGCGGTGGAATCTTTGAGTCCGATTTCTACAAATTGCGTCTTTACCCCGGCGACGCCATCGTCGTTCCGGAGAAGGATGTGCATCCTTCACTGATGAATCAATTGATGATTTGGGGCCAATTCGCGTCGGGATTATCGCTCAATGCGGCAGAGGTCCAATTACTCAAATAGGAATTCCGAACGCGGGATGCCTTGCCGGGGAACGCATTTCGTGAAGCTTGCAAGCGCAGACTGCGTTGGTCTTGAAGGCTGTAAAGCGCGGAACGATTCAGCGGCATTTTTAACAGTTGCCGCTCTATCTTCTGCGCCATTTCATAAGGGGCATTATCATGCAGAATTGGAATGAATCGTTCGTCGGGAGCTTACGCGCATCTTTGGGGGGAAGCTCGGCGGTATCGCAAGGCATCTTCACCGGCGATGCCCTCCTGCCGGCAGCAGCTCCGACGGATTCATGGCGTTATCGCTATATCAAGCGTGCCATCGATGTCATCGTCTCTCTGGTGACGATACCTGCCTTGGCGCTTCCAGGGCTGATGATCGCGGCAGCGATCGTTCTGACCTCCGGTGGCCCGGTTTTCTATCGCGAAGAGCGTATTGGCCGCAGCGGCCGGGTCTTTCGCATCTGGAAATTTCGCTCCATGCGCCGCGACGTCGACCGGCGGATTCCCGTTGTCGATCTGGAGTTGGGCGAAGCGGGGGCGGATTTGAGAATGCGGAAGCATCTCCCCAATCCGCGGGTTACTCCGGTGGGCGCATTTCTGCGCACTTGGAGCCTGGATGAGTTCCCGCAATTCCTGAATATCCTGAGAGGCGATATGTCGCTTATCGGTCCTCGCCCGGTGGTGGAAGGAGAATTGCATTTGTATGGGAACCTGCGGCATTGCTATCTAAGCGCCACGCCGGGGCTCTCCGGATTGTGGCAAGTTTCGGGCCGCAGCCTTGTGAATTATGAGAAACGGGTGCAGTTGGACGCCGCGTACGTCAATACGTGGAGTCTGCGCGCCGATCTCGATATTCTCTTGCGTACCATTCCCGCGGTACTGCAACGGCTTGGAGCCTGTTAGGCGGCCTTTGACCGGAAGGTGTGAGTCGGTTTTGCTGGAGCAGGGGGTTCTCTAAGCGAGGGAGCTATGCGGACGTTCGCCGTGAGGATTGCAACACGCGAGGATTTCTTGTGCCGGATCTGCTGAAAGTTCGCCATCTGGTCGACATCCCGAATCGCACCGGCCAGAGTCGTTATGGACGCAGGTAGGCCGCCGCAAAATGCAAGGAATGCCTCAGTCGTCCGCTGCCTGTTGCACCCTGGGCGCAAGATCGGCAAAGGAAATCAGCTCGATGCCCGGAATCGCTGGAATTGCGGCCAGGGCCGCGCGTTCCAGGTCGCGCGAGGCACGCAGCCGCGTGCGCACCTTCGCCAAATCGGCGTCGTTATAGCCGGGATGCGTCACCAGCTCCCATGTGCCTGCGGGCAGCTGCCGGAGCAGGGAACGCAACGTAGCAGCATCCAGGCTTCCCGTGCCGGCCACCGCGATGGTTCCGTCGCTGGTGACAAAACCCTCCTGCGTAAGAATCTTGCGAGAGCGCGGCTCCAGCGGCCTCAGCGCCGCAATCTGCACCACGCGCGCTAAAGGAGCGCCAATTGCGGCGCGAACGGCCCACTCCGGCTCAAAAGGGTGGCGCACCGCGCGAATGCCTGCGGCGCGGGCGGCTCGCAGCACCGGCTGCAGAACCGCGGAGAACACGTGCACGTGCTTGTGCGTGTCGATGTGCGTCAACCGCACTCCGCGGCCCTGCAGAAGTGCGATTTGCGCGGCGGCTTCAGCCTCGATCTCTTCCGCGCGGATGCGGCCCGTGAAAAGCCGCAGCAGAAATGTCGTGAGTGAGCGCGGAAATTGCCCGGTTCGGCGATCGACCAGACTCGGGATTTTATCCGGCGGCAGTACCGGCTCGCCATCAATAAGGACCACGTGGCAGCCCACGCCGAGAGATGGAGTTGCGCGGGCCAATTCGATGGCCTCGTCGGTCGCGCCGGCGCACGCCATCAGGGAAGTGCTGGTGACCAGGCCCGCCGCATGCAACTCGATAATGGCCCGGTTCACGCCCGGCGTCAGTCCAAAATCGTCGGCATTGACGATGAGACGGCCCACGAGCTTGAGTTTATCAACTTGTGCCGTTGCGGCATCCGCATTACCAGCCCACTGGTATCATGACGGTAGGCGCAATTCGCGCATCGGCGTGGGCGGTTAGCTCAGTTGGTTAGAGCGCCTGCCTTACAAGCAGGAAGTCGGGGGTTCGAGTCCCTCACTGCCCACCACGAACCTGTTTTATGCCGTCCTAGATCGACCGGTATTCCTTCGAAACACCCAATAAAATCAACGATATTAGGTTCATTAC
>Ga0302319_10019898_pt1 | contig 12171 bp, 9 predicted proteins | sample Bog_T0_2_FD_203319 | JGI IMG/M metagenome (GOLD analysis project Ga0302319, IMG submission 203319) | Peat permafrost microbial communities from Stordalen Mire near Abisko, Sweden - Bog_T0_2 | ecosystem: Environmental > Terrestrial > Soil > Wetlands > Peat | place: Sweden: Abisko, Stordalen Mire... | reverse complement strand
ATGCCGGCGCGACGCGGCAGCAGCAGCGACGAGCCTGCCTCGGGCAACAGGCCGAGATCGACGAAAGGCAGCGAAAAGCGGGCGTCAGGCGCGACATAGACGAGGTCGCAATGCAGCAGCAGAGTGCAGCCGATCCCGATGGCGAGACCTTCGACCGCCGCGACAATCGGCTTGGAAAAACCAGCGATCCTGCGCACGAAATCCAGCGCCGCCATGTCCTCGCCGCTTTGCGCAGCGGCGGCGAAATCGGCGATGTCATTGCCGGCGGTGAACACGCCGCCCGCGCCCTTGATCAGGACGGCGCCGATGGCGGCGTCGCCTTCGGCCTCGTCGAGCCCCGCGATCAGCACGCGATACATGGCGCCGGTCAGGGCGTTTTTTTTTGTCGGACGGTTCAGCGTCAATTCCAGCACGGCGCCCGTGCGGATGATTTCAACCTCGGTCATGCTCTCCCCGGTTCTTTTCTTGCGCTTTGTGACCAGCGCTTGCGAATGTAGATTGAATTGCGTCGTCTGTCGCCGACAGCAAATGGTTTATAAGTGAACCATTTATGCCGACCGCGGTCAAATTGTTTCTTTGGCAAGACGAGTTTCAAAAACGGAATGGGAATGAGCCAGCAAAAAAAAACGCGCCTGTTGGCGGCGGACGCCGCCGGGGTCAGCGAGGCGGCCGAAATTTTACGCGCGGGAGGGCTGGCAGCTTTTCCGACTGAGACGGTTTACGGGCTTGGAGCGGACGCAACCGACGCGCGCGCCGTGGCGGGCATTTACCGCGCCAAGGGACGGCCGAGTTTCAACCCGCTCATCGCCCATGTCGCCGATGTGGCGTTGGCGAGGCGGGAAGGGCGCTTCGACGACCGCGCGGAAAAACTGGCCGAGGCTTTCTGGCCGGGGCCGCTCACTCTGGTGCTGCCACTGGCCGAGGCGGCGCAAACCTGCGATCTGGCGCGCGCCGGCCTCGACTCCATCGGCCTGCGCTTCCCGGCTTACCCGGTCGCCCGGAAATTGCTGGCCGCGGCGGGGCGGCCCATCGCCGCTCCTTCAGCCAATTTGTCCGGCCATGTCAGTCCGGCGACGCCCGCGCATGTTCTGGCCGATCTCGATGGCCGCATCGACGCCGTGCTCGATGGCGGCGCCTGTCCGGTCGGCGTGGAATCGACCATTGTCGCGCTGCTTGACGGCACGCCGCGCCTGCTGCGGCCGGGCGGCGTTTCGCGATCCGCGCTGGAGCAGATTCTGGGCTGCAGGCTTGAGGGCCATGGCGGCGACAGCGCAAAACCTTTGGCGCCGGGCCTGCTCGCCTCCCACTACGCGCCGCGCGCAAATCTGCGGCTTAATGCGCAAAGCCTGCGCGAAGGCGAGGCGGGGCTGGATTTCGGCGGCCGATTCTTTGGCGCGACGTTGTATGATCTTTCGCCGAGCAGCAATCTTGACGAGGCCGCCGCCAATCTTTTCACCTATTTGCGTGCGCTCGATCAGGGCGGGGCGGAAAAAATCGCCGTGGCGCCTATCCCCGAGGTCGATCTAGGCGAGGCGATCAACGATCGCCTGCGCCGCGCCGCCGCGCCGAGAGGATGAATCCGCGCGCTTGCGCTTGGTTGCGAATTGAACCATTTTTGCAGCATGAATCAGATCAGTTGGGACGATTTCCGCCTGGTGCGGGGCATTGCGGAATCCGGTTCCCTGGTGGGAGCCGCGACTTCGCTCAATCTCAATCATTCGACGGTGTTTCGCCGTCTCGGCGCGCTTGAGGCGATGATCGGCGCAAAACTGTTCGAGCGTTCGCGCAATGGCTATGCCGCCACCGCCGCCGGTCAGGAAATGGTGTCTCTGGCCGAACGCATGGGCCGCGACGTCACTGATTTCGAGCGACGGATCGCCGGGCGCGACGACAAGCCCTCGGGCCTGCTGCGGGTGACCACCAATGACGCGCTGTTCAATTATGTATTGAGCCCGGTGCTGGCCAGTTTCCGCAAGTCGTATCCCGATATTCAGCTCGACGTGCTGGTGGTCAACCAGCCGCTCAACCTGTCGCGACGCGACGCCGACATTGCCGTGCGCTCGACCTATGCGCCGCCGGAAACCTTGGTCGGGCGGCGCATTGGCTCCTCCGTCTGGGGCCGTTATGTCTCGCGCGCGCTTTATGAATCCGGCTTCGACCCCGCCGACGAGCGCCACGCCTATATCGCCTTCAACGAGCATTTTGGCGGCGTCGAGGTGTTCGACTGGATCGAGAAGGAAATCCCGCCGCATCGCATCGCCATGCGCTGCAACACCACGGTGGGGCTGGCCAAATGCATCGCCGAAGGCATGGGGATTGGCTTTCTGCCCCGCTTCATCGGCGACCAGCATCCCGAACTGGTCTGCACCGACGAGCCCATGGCGGGCAAGGGCGCCGACCTGTGGATCCTGACGCATCCCGATCTGCGCCACGCCGCGCGCGTGCGCGCCTTCATGGACCACGCTGGCGCGCAATTGAGCAAGAGACGCGCCGTGCTGACCGGACCGGGCGCCGGGATTTAAAAAGAGCCTTCGTCGATGGAGCGGTCTGTCGCGAGCCGAAGCCAGGGCGAAAGCGTCTCGACCATTTTCTTCAACCGGAAGGGTTTGACGATAAAATCGTTCATCCCCGACGCCAACGCCATTTCGCGTTGACTGTTCATCGCCCCTGCCGTGAGCGCGATCACGGGCAATCGGGCCAGTCCCAATTCGTGGCGAATCCGCCGGGTTGCCTCAAGGCCGTCCATCTCCGGCATCTGAATATCCATCAGCACGAGATCGAAATCGCCGGAATTCGCACGCAGCCGCTCGATGGCCGCGCGGCCATTGCCGACAGCTTCGCAGATTGCGCCCTCCAATGTCAGCAGCTGTGTCGCTATCTCCCGGTTGGTCTCGATGTCGTCCACGACGAGGATCCGAATCCCAAGGAGTTGCTTATCCCCTTGTCTGCCCGTCGCGTGGGTCTTGGCGAAATCGGGTCGCGCCGTCGCGAATGTAACGATGAACCAGAATTCGCAACCCTCGCCCGGAACGCTCTCGACTCCGATCATGCCGCCCATCAATTCGACGAGACGCTTGCTGATCGCCAATCCGAGGCCGGTCCCGCCATAATCGCCGTAGGTCGCGCGCTCGGCCTGGACAAAGGGTTGGAAAAGCCTGTCAATCGTCTCACGAGTGATGCCGATCCCGGTGTCGCGAACGGCCAATCGGAGGCGAACCGAGGTGGAGGAGCGGTCGAGCGCCTTCGCCGAGACGGTCACTTCGCCATGCGAGGTAAACTTTACGGCGTTGCTGACAAGATTGCTCAGCACCTGCGCCAATCTCGTGGCGTCGCCCATCAGCGCTGGCAGGCCGTCGGGCAAAGGCTCGACACGCAGCGTCAGGCCCTTGCGTCCGGCGGACGCCGCAAAGGTGTCTGCGATACCATGCACGACCGCGGCGAGCGAGAACGAGTGCTCGTTGAGTTCGAGCTGTCCAGCCTCGATCTTGGAAAGGTCAAGCACATCGCTGAGCAATACGAGCATGTGTTCGCCGGCAGAATCGAGTGTGCGGACGCAGTCGGCCTGAGCTGGCTTGAGCGAACTGCGCGCAAGGACCTGGGTCATTCCCATGATCGCGTTCAAAGGCGTTCGGATCTCGTGGCTGATGTTGGCGAGAAACTCGGACTTCGCCTTGTTGGCTGCCTCCGCCTGAGCCTCGCTGGCGATCAGTTGGAAGTTCTTCACCTCCAGCTGTCGGGTCCGGTCGGCGACGCGCCGTTCGAGAAGCTTCCTTTCCTGCTCGAGCGACTCCGTCGAATCATACAAGCGCCGCGCGATCCACATCGATGCGGTCGTCACTCCGAGGCAGAGCAGCCCGAGTTCGATCGCCAGCAGACGCCAGGAATAGTCTAGGGCGGCCTTGGGCTGTCCGACCAACAAAAAGAAAGGCGCATAGCCGATTTTTTGATAGGCGTAGATCCGCTCGACATGGTCTTGGGGCGCCATCGTCTCGTAAAGGGCATGGTCCAGTCTGGACTCCAGCAGGGCCTTCAAGGCCGAGGAAATCGTCTTGTCGCCCGTCGCGCCGCGTTCGCCGGGCTCCAGCGAATAGCGGGCGACCTGAACGCCGTCGTTGTTCCTGACGACGATGACGCCGTGGTGAAAAAGATCGACGGTCGCCAGTCGTTTCTCAAAGTGTTCCACCGGAATGCTGGCGACGACGACGCCTTGAAAATTGCCCTTTTTGTCCTCGAGTCGTCTCGACAGCACGATGACCCATTCGTCGGCGAATTTGGCTCGGAGAGGGCCTTCGAAAATGAGGTCTCGGTCGCCTGCGACCGCCCGTTTGAATTGCGGCCGATCCGAGATTTCCCGACCATTCAGGCCGCCGTGAAAAGCATCGCCGCTGCCCACCACGAGACGCCCGGTCGCATCGGCGACGAAAATGCGCGCCACTGAAGGAAAATCGGCCATTTCCTCCTGCAAGTGCGTCGCAAGACGCGATCTTTCGTCTGGCCCGCTTTCGATGCCGTCGACATATTGTCGTCCAATCGACAACAGCAGCGCGTCGAGATTTTCGAACGAATTTGCAAAATCACCGGCGATGAGTTTCGCGATACTGAGCGCTGTCCTGCCCCCGGACGCGTAATCCGAGGCTCGGACTTGCCAGATCAAAAACGCCGACAGCAGCGCAGGAATGAGCGAAGCAGCCAAAGCCGTGCCGTAAAACAGCAAACGGCGCTTGTTCAGTTTTTTTGCCGTCGATTCAAACATCACGAAATGACGTTGCGATCCGCGCAGACGTTGCTGCGCGGCATTGTTGTAGCATGGACCGGGCGCAGTCCATACCGACTATCGTTCTGTTTGAGCTGTAAAAATGGCGTGCGGCGAAGGGTCTCAGCCTATTTCGACAATCGTCCGCCCGCGCAGCTTGCCTTCCAGAATTTTCGGCGCCGTCTCAATGATCTGGTCGTAGCCGATTGTGGTGCTGATCTCGGCCAGTTTCGCCGGATCGAGATCGCGCGCCAGCCGCTCCCAGGCGACAAGTCGGGCCGCTTTGGGCTTCATCACGCTGTCAATGCCAAGGAGACCGACGCCGCGCAAGATGAAGGGCGCGACCGAGGTCGGCAAATCCATGCCTTGCGCCAGTCCGCAGGCGGCGACCGCGCCTTCATAAGACGTCGACGCCAGCACATTTGCCAGCGTGTGCGATCCGACGCTGTCCACCGCCGCCGCCCAGCGCTCCTTGCCCAGCGGTTTGCCCGGCCCGGAAAGCTCGGCCCGGTCGATGATTTCCGCCGCGCCAAGATGCTTCAGAAAGTCGGCTTCCGCCGCGCGGCCGGTCGAGGCGATGACATGCCAGCCCGCCTTGGCCAGCAGCGAAACCGCCACTGAGCCAACGCCGCCCGCAGCGCCCGTGACCAGCACTTTTCCGCGCGAAGGCGTCATGCCGTGTTTTTCAAGCGCCAGCACGGCGAGCATGGCGGTAAATCCGGCGGTGCCGATGGCCATCGCCTGCGCGGCGGTGAGGCCAGCCGGCAAGGGCACGAGCCAGTCGCCTTTTACGCGCGCTTTTTGCGCATAGCCGCCGAGATGGGTTTCGCCGAGGCCCCAGCCCGTCATGACCACCGCGTCGCCGGGCTTGAACCCGGCATGGGAAGAGGTCTCGACCACGCCCGCGAAATCAATGCCGGGAATCATCGGAAAACGCCGCACGACGGGGGCCTTGCCGGTGATCGCCAGCCCGTCCTTGTAATTGACGGTGGAATGGCTGACTCGAACGGTGACGTCGCCGTCCATCAATTCGGACTCGTCGAATTCGGAATAGGAGGCCGAATAAGTCGGTTCCTTGACGATGCGGATGCCCTTGAATTTCGCCATGCGTCGCTCCCCTTTTTCAGTCATGAGACGATGCCGCGTCGCCAGCGTCAAGCAGGGCGAAGGGCTAAAGCACCTTGCCCGGATTGAGCGTATTCTTCGGGTCGAGCGCGATCTTGAAGCGCCGCATCACGTCCATCGCCACAGCATCCTTGACCGTCGGCAACAGGTCGCGCTTCAGCACGCCAATGCCGTGCTCGGCTGAAATGGAGCCGTGATATCTGGCCACCACTTCATGCACTTTGGCGTTTAATTCTTCCCAGCGCGCGAGATAGGCCTGCTTGTCGGCGCCGATGGGCTGGCTGACGTTAAAGTGGATATTGCCGTCGCCCATGTGGCCGAACGGAATGGGCCGGGCGCCGGGAATCGTCGCCTCGACCACCGGGAGCGCGTCGGCCAGAAAGGCAGGGACCTGCGCCACCGGCACGCACACGTCGTGCTTGATCGAGCCGCCTTCAAACTTCTGCATTTCGGACAGGTTTTCGCGCAAGGCCCAGAAAGCCTTGCGCTGGTCGAGCGAGGCCGCCACCACTGCGTCTTCGACGATCTCCTGCTCGAAAGCCGCCTCCAGCAGGCCCATCATGACATCGCCGAGGCCGCTCTCGGATTGCGAGGCCAACTCCAGCAGCACATACCAGTCATGCGCGCCTTCAAGCGGTTCGCGCGCCCCGCCAGAATGCTTGACCACAATCTCGACGCCGAAGCGCGGCACGAACTCAAAGGTTTTCAAATCCGGTCCGGCCATTTTCTGCGCCAGCGTCAGCAGTTCTAAGCATTTTTCGGGGCTGGCGAGACCGATGAAGGCGGTTTCGACCGAGCGCGGACGCGGATAAAGTTTTAGCACCGCCGCCGTGATCACGCCGAGCGTGCCTTCCGAGCCCATGAACACATGCTTGAGGTCATAGCCGGTGTTGTCTTTACGCAGTTTGGACAGATTATGTAGCACGTTGCCGTCGGCCAGCGCGACTTCCAGCCCGGTGACGAGATCGCGGGCGTTGCCATAGGCCAACACGGCGGTGCCGCCGGCGTTGGAGGCCAGATTGCCGCCAATGGTGCAGGAGCCTTCCGCCGCCAGCGACAGCGGAAACAGCCGGTCCACGCTCTCGGCGGCTTCCTGCACTTTTTGCAAGGTGACGCCAGCCTCGACGATCATGGTGTTGGAAGTCGGGTCGATCTCGCGGATCTTGTCGAGCCGCCCGAGCGACAGCAGGATTTCCCGGCCTGACGTGTCGGGGGTCTGACCGCCGACGAGGCCGGTATTGCCGCCCTGCGGCACCACCTTGAGTCCGTTCTGGTCTGCGAAGCCGAGGATGGCCGCGACTTCCGCCGTCGAGCCGGGGCGCACGACGCAGGCTGCCTTGCCATGCCAGAGATCGCGCGGCTCGCTCAAATAGCCGGCCATGTCGGCGGGCGCGGTCAGCACATGTTTGTCACCGACGATCGCCGCTATTTTGAGGGCGATTTCGCTGGGGGATAAGTCGCTCATCTGCATTCCATCTCGCGCGCCAGAAATTTGGCTCTGCTTTGCCCGAGGATGGGCCCCGCCGCAAGCTTTTCAGCCCAGCAACCGCCGCTTCGCCTTCTTGACCGCCGTTTTCGTGAACACGCCGACCAGTTCGACATGCGGCGAATACAGAAATTGGTCGACCGGCGTCACCTTCGCCAGCGCATAGCCGCCGCTCATGAGGATTTTGGCGTCGCGCGCAAAGCTTTGGGCATTGCAGGAGACGCCGACCACCGTTGGGACGGCGCTTTTCGCCAGTTCGCGCGCCTGTTTTTCGGCGCCGGCGCGCGGCGGGTCGAAAACCACCGCGTCAAAAGCGTTTAATTCGGCCACCAGAAGGGGGCGGTCGAACAGATCGCGCGCCTCGCCCTTGATTGAGCGCAGATCGGTCGCGGCGCGACCGGCGCGCAGGCCTGCGGCAAGCGCCTCCTGCTCGCTTTCGACGCAATAAACCTCGGCTTTTTCGGCCAGCCGCAGGGCGAAAGTGCCGACGCCGCAATAGAGATCGGCAACTTTTTTGGCGTCGCCCACCGCAGCGAGGACAAGGCGAACAAGGGCCTCCTCACCGGCCGCCGTCGCCTGCAAAAAACTGCCGGAGGGGGGCGTCACGCGGGCGCGGCCCATCTGGATTTCCGGAGGACGCCGCTCGACCAAGGGTACGCCGTGATTGGCGATGCGGGCGAGGCCGAGTTTGGTCGCCGCCGCGATCAAGCTCTGCTCAATAACAAATTCGAGCTTGCCGCAGCCGCGAATGTCGATGTCGAGCCCGTTGAGACTGGCGGTGACCTGAAAATCGAGCGGTTTTTCGAGCGGCGCGAGGATGAGCGCAAGTTCGCGCAATATGGGCAGGGCGCCCGCAAACTCGGGCGCAAGAATGGGGCAGGCGTCGATTTCGACGATGCGATGCGCGCGCGCCTGCATGAAGCCGACATGGGGCAGGCCCCGCTGGTCATTGCGCGCATGGAAGGTGGCGCGCCGCCGCCCGTCGCCCCAGGCTTCGACCAAAGGCCCGACCTTGGCTTCGACGCCTTCGGCCTCCACGCCAGCGTTGCGCAGCGCCTCGACCACCAGCTCGCGTTTCCATGCGGCATAGGAAGGCTCGGCGAGCGTCTGCACGGCGCAGCCGCCGCATATCGTGAAATGCGGGCAGGGGGCGGGGATTCTGTCCGGCGCGGGTTTGACGATTTCGACCAGCTTGCCGCGGTCGCCGTCGACTTCGGCCAGAATTTCCTCGCCGGGCAGGGCGTAGGGGGTGAAGATCAGGCCGTGGCGGCCGCGCGAAACGCCCTCGCCGCGCGCGCCGAGCCGCTCAATATGCAGTCGGGCGTTGAGATCGATGACCTCGACAGTCGGAGGTTGTCTCATAAATCTCAGTCCTTACGTTTCATGATGAGGCGTTTTTCGCGCCCGACTTGTGGAGCATCCTAGACCGTCCGCTCCCTTCGCGACACCCCTGACGATGTCACTGCGGCGTGCGGACCTCAATGGTCAGATGCGACAGCGCCTTGAAATTCTGCAGTTTCTTCCGATAGAAAGCCTCGTTCCGCTGGGTCGGCGTGACCACGGACAGAATGGCGCCAAGATGACCCGGTCCCAGTCGCCACAGGTGAAGGTCTGCGAGTTGGTCGCCGTCGCTTTCGATGGCTTCGCGCATATGCTCGCAGATATGGTCGTCGGGATTCATGTCGAGCAGGATCGCGCCGGTATCGCGGATCAGCGTCGCGGCCCATGACGCGATGACCAGCGCGCCGACAATGCCGGCGAGCGGGTCCATCCACAGCCAGCCAAAGGCGCGGGCCAGCAGCAGGCCGGCGATCACCAGCACCGAAACGGCGGCGTCGGCGATCACATGCACAATGGCGGCGCGAAAATTATTGTCATGCGCGACCTTGCCCTGGGCGTGATGTTCGTGGCCGTGGTCGTCCTCGTGATCATCATGGTCATCGTGGTCATGGCCGTGCGCGTGCCCGTGATGGTGGTCGCCGCCGCTCAGCAGCCACGCGCTGGCGACATTGACGGCGAGGCCGAGCACGGCGATCGGGATGGCTTCCGTGAAATGGATCGGAATCGGGTCCAGCAGGCGCTGGATGGATTCATAGCCGATCAGCAGGGCGATCATGGCGAGGATGATGGCGCTGGTAAAACCGGCGAGATCGCCGAATTTTCCGGTTCCAAAGGTGAAACGCGGGTCGCCGGCATGGCTGCGGGCGTAGGTATAGGCCAGCGCCGCCAGCAGCAGGGCGCCGGCATGGGTGCTCATGTGGACGCCGTCAGCCACCAGCGCGACCGAGCCGAACATCCAGCCGCCGACGATTTCCGCGATCATCATCGCGGTGCAGAGCCAGATGACCGCCCAGGTCTTTTTCTCGCTGTTCTCATGGCTTTCGCCGAGAAAGACGTGGCTGTGAAAAGCTTCGCTCATATCGGCCTCATTTCAGGTAGGAGCGGACGACGTCGAGCAATTGCTCGGCGGCTTCCCTGTTGAGCGCGCCCGGATATTTGTCCTCATCCACAAGATGGGTCCGGACATGCTCTTCCACCACCTCGGCCATGAGCCCGGCCATGGCCCCGCGCGCGGCGGCGATCAGATGCATGACCTTTTCGCAGCCGGCCTCGCCGTCCAGCGCCCGCTCGACCGCCTCGACCTGCCCACGAATCCGGCGGACGCGGGCAAGAAGCTTTTGTTTTTCGTGGATGGTATGGGACATGGTTTTTGGATAGCATACCCCCCATCCCTATACAAGCGCGCGCCTGAACCCTTGCTCTTCTCCCCCAAAATCGGTTATTAGAATGCCTCCAGGCTATTTTAAGCCTTTTTCGCGAGCCGCACGTGCCCCAAGACGCACACCAGACGCCAACGATGAACGCCGGGCCAAGCGCCCAGCGGCCGTTCGCGCGCGCGCTCAAGCTTCTCCTTATATCCCCCTGAGGGCCGGCCGGGCCTTGCCTGGGCGCTCAGGGGTTTTTGTCTCAGCCGATTTCTGGCCCCGTTTGACTTGTTCCGGGGCGAAAAAAATTCCAGGATCAAAACCATGACCGAACCGCAAAACACCTCCGCTTCCGACCGCGTGTATATCTTCGACACCACCTTGCGCGATGGCGAGCAATGCCCCGGCGCCTCGATGAGTTTTGAGGAAAAGCTGGAAGTCGCCGACATTCTGGACGCCTTGGGTGTCGATGTCATCGAGGCTGGCTTCCCCATCGCCTCGCAGGGCGATTTCGAATCCGTGTCGGAGGTCGCCCGCCGGGTGAAAAACGCCTCCGTCGCCGGCCTGTCGCGCGCCGCCCCCAAGGACATCGACCGCTGCGCCGAGGCGGTAAAACACGCCCGCATCCCGCGCATCCACACCTTCATCTCCACGTCGCCGGTCCACATGCAGTACAAGCTGCAAATGACGCCGGAAAAAGTGCTGGAGCTGATCGCGTCGTCAGTCTCGCGTGCGCGAAATCATGTCGAATTCGTCGAATGGTCGGCGGAAGACGGCACCCGCACCGAGCATGATTTTCTGTGCCGCGCGGTGGAGACGGCGATCAACGCCGGCGCGACCACCATCAACATCCCAGACACCGTCGGCTATACGACGCCGGAGGAATATCGCGCGCTGTTTGAAATGGTGCGCGCCCGCGTGCCCAATTCCGACAAGGCGATTTTCTCCGTCCACTGCCATGACGATCTGGGCATGGCGGTCGCCAACTCCATCGCCGGCGTCTGCGGCGGCGCGCGGCAGATCGAATGCACGATCAATGGCATAGGCGAGCGGGCGGGCAATGCCGCGCTGGAAGAAATCGTTATGGCGTTGCGCACCCGCGCCGACGTTCTGCCGTTCAAGAACAATATCGAAACCACCATGCTCACGCGGGCGTCAAAGCTGGTTTCGGCGGTCACGTCCTTCCCGGTGCAATATAACAAGGCCATCGTCGGGCGGAACGCCTTCGCGCATGAGAGCGGCATCCATCAGGACGGGATGCTGAAAAACGCCCATACCTACGAAATCATGACGCCGGAGTCGGTGGGCGTGTCCAAAACCTCGCTGGTGATGGGCAAGCATTCCGGCCGCCACGCGTTTAAGGAAAAGCTGAAGGAACTGGGCTACGACCTGGGCGAGAACGGGCTGGAAGTCGCCTTCACCCGCTTCAAGGATTTGGCCGACCGCAAAAAGATCGTCTATGACGAGGACATCGCCGCCTTGGTGGATGATGAAATCGCCTCCTCGCATGAGCGCATCAAGGTGGTGGCGCTGACGGTGATCGCCGGAACCAAGGGGCCGCAATCCGCCGCGCTGACGCTGGACATAGACGGCGTGCAGCAGACCCATCAGGCCACCGGCAACGGGCCGGTGGACGCGATTTTCAACGCCATCCGCGCGCTCGCGCCGCATGACGCCAAGCTGGAGTTGTTTCAGGTCCACGCCGTGACCGAAGGCACCGACGCGCAGGCGGAAGTCTCTGTGCGCCTGTCGGAAAATGGAACGGTCGTTTCCGGCAAGGGCGCCGATCCGGACACGCTGGTCGCCTCGGCGCGTGCTTACGTCGCGGCGCTCAACAAGATCGACGCCAAGCGCGGACGTGGCCCGCTGGAGGCCATCGCAGGGATATAATTTCGGCCCGGTCTGCAACAAAGCCTCCCGAAGTCCTGTTCGGGAGGTTTTTTACTGCCAGGCCGGGGAGGCGATGAGCGAAGATTTAGAGCATTCCCCGTCTAACCTGAACCATAGCCATCATGTCTGAAATAATTTGAGCATTCCGGCGGGCTGAACTCGTCGAGGATGACGCCGATACGGTCCCATAGTTTATCGACGGTTCTTTCTTT
>Ga0302319_10019897_pt1 | contig 12172 bp, 10 predicted proteins | sample Bog_T0_2_FD_203319 | JGI IMG/M metagenome (GOLD analysis project Ga0302319, IMG submission 203319) | Peat permafrost microbial communities from Stordalen Mire near Abisko, Sweden - Bog_T0_2 | ecosystem: Environmental > Terrestrial > Soil > Wetlands > Peat | place: Sweden: Abisko, Stordalen Mire... | reverse complement strand
GGAGCTTTGAGCGCACCTGGTATGGCGGCCGCGAAGCCGAAGCTGCCGATTTCGACACCGCAATGGCGATCGCTGCGGAGCTTGGAGTCGAAGCAAAATGAAACTCTTCGCCTCGCTCGACCCCAAGGACCGCAAGCTGCTCATCGGCTGCATCTGCGCCGTGGTCGTTCTGGCCGTAATCACGGCTGTCTTTGCGCGCAACCAGAATCGCGACGACAATCCGCTGCCCAGCACCTATCTCACGGGCAAGCACGGCGCTCGCGCCGCCTACGAAATGCTCCAGGCCAACGGCTATAACGTTGAGCGGTGGGAGCATCCACTGAGCGAACTCGCATCGCGCACCGACGCGCAAACCGTGGTCATCTTCGCCGAGCCCAATCCCACCTCGCCCCAGGATCTCAAAGACGTGCAGAACATTGTTGCGCACGGCGGACGTGTGTTGTTGACGGGCTGGCAGGGCGGCTATCTGGCTCCGGGCGGAGATGCCCTACCGCCGGATCAGTTCGAGGCAGCGTGCAAGCTTGCGCCGCAGGGACTCGACCCGGTGGCGAGTTCGGGCGAAGTGTGGATGGTTCCCGAAGCCACATGGGGGCTGAGCCGTCCGCTTGACCGCATCCAATACAACTGCGCTGGATCGCCGGCAGTGGTCGAATACACAAGCGGCAAGGGAGAAGTGATCTGGTGGGCCAGTTCCACTCCGCTTGAAAACGGCTCCATCCAACGCGCCGAAAACCTGAATCTGTTTTTAAATTCCCTGGGCGCGCCCCAGAACCATCATTTTTATTGGGATGAATCCCTGCATGGCGAAGTTTACTCCGACTGGTACTTTGCCAGCGGCGCGGCACTGAACATGCTCAAAGTTGGCCTGCTCGGAATCGCATTGCTGGTGATCTTCAGCTTCAGCCGACGGCGCGGCCCCGTGCGCGATCTGCCGGCGCCGGTGCGCGCCACTCCGGTGGAGTTTCTTGAGGCGCTGGGTTCGCTCTACGCCGAGGCACGCGCTTCGTCAACCTCGGTGGAGCTTGCCTACGAGCGCTTCCGTCGTCGCATGGGTGACTTGTGCGGACTCAAAGGGGCGAAGATGAGCGCGGAAGAACTGGGCATTGCCCTGCGCCGGCGTTTTCCGCAAGCTCCCGAGGCGCTTGAAAAAGATTTGGCAGAGTGCGAAGAAGCCATCGGGAACGAAAAACTACATCCCAAAAAGGCGCTCGCGTTGGTGCAGAATCTCAGCCGCCTCGGCGAGGTGTTGGATCAAATCGCGAAAGCGAAATCGTACGATTGAAATTGAATTCTTAATCGATATCGGAAGAATCGGCAGAAGTACAAGCAAGGAGACCGGAATGAGTGAGGAAAATCCACTGCAACAGGACGCACAGGAGCAGCCCGCAACCCTTCGCGCGACGCAAGAGTTGCTGGCCCGCGCGCGCGGGGAGCTTGGACGCGTGATCGCCGGGCAAGGTGAAGTGATCGGCGAAGTGCTGGTGGCCGTGCTCACGCAAGGGCATGCGCTGCTCGAGGGCGTTCCGGGAATTGCCAAAACCCTGATCGTGAAATCGGTCGGTCGGCTGCTTGGACTCGCCTTCCAGCGTGTACAGGGAACTCCGGATCTGATGCCCGCCGACATCCTGGGCACCACCATCTTCAGACCCGGCGCCGATGAATTCACGTTTCACGCCGGCCCGGTCTTCACTGACCTTTTATTGGTCGATGAGATTAACCGCATGCCGCCGCGCACCCAGGCAGCGCTGCTGGAATGCATGGAAGAGCGCCAGGTGACGAGCGACGGCGTCGCGCGGCAGTTGCCCCAATGGTTCACGGTCTTTGCCACCCAGAATCCGATCGACTTTGAGGGCACCTATCCGCTCCCCGAAGCGCAACTCGACCGTTTTCTGCTCAAGATCAAGGTGCGTTATCCCGAGGCGAACGAAGAGCGCCAGATGCTGGAACGGCATCACGGCTCGAGCGTAAACCTGCTGGATGACGCGAAGATCCAGCCGCTCACCCTCGCCCTTCTCGAAGCCGCGCGCAACGAGATTCGTGCCATCCGCGTCGAGTCCGACCTCTACGGATACATTCTCGAACTGGTGCGCCGCACGCGCGAGTGGCCCATGCTGGCCCTGGGCGCGAGCCCGCGTGCCGCCATCTCCCTGTTGCGTGTGGCCCAGGCCTTCGCAGCCTTTGAAGACCGCGACTACGTAATTCCCGACGACGTAAAACGCGCCGTCTTGCCGGTCCTGCGCCATCGCATCCTGCTCAAGCCCGAAGCGGAACTGGAAGGCTTCGATGCCGACCGTGTGCTGAACGACGTGATTGCCGCGGTCGCGGTGCCGCGAGGATGATCTCCGCTTCTCTCCATCCCGAAACCATCCGCGCTGCGTGCCGGCCGCGCGGCCGCTTTGCCTTCGGCCTCACGCCTCGCACCATCTGGCTGCTGGTCGGGGGCCTCGCGCTAGCGCTGCCGGGATTCTTCTCCGCGCACCTCGGCTACGGAATGCTGGTTTGGGATGCGCTCGTGCTGATTGCCGTGTTGTGGGATGCAACGCGGCTTCCGGCCCTGCAACTGATCACCGTCGAGCGCTCGTGGAGCAACGCGCCCTCCCTCTCCAGCACCACCGAAATTGAAATCGCAGTGGAGCAGAACGGCGGAACGATTCTAGACTGCCGCATCGTCGACGACCTGCCCGAATCGCTGGTGAAGGTTCCATCCACGCGCAGTCTACGCGCCTGGCCGCGCGTGCGTGCCGCCCTCCGCTACAAAATCGATCCGCTGCAGCGCGGTGATGTCACAACCGGCTGGGTGTATATTCGCTACCGTTCCCTGCTCGGGCTTATCGACAAATGGGCCATGGCGCCCCTCGAGCAAACCGTGCGCGTTTATCCTGCGCTGCGACAGGGTGAAGACCAGGAGATCTTTCTCGCCCGCGGCCGTCAAATCGAGCTGCAACTGCGCCGGGCGCGCGAGCGCGGCCTGGGCCGCGACTTCGAGAGCCTCCGCGAATATCTTGAAGGCGACGACCTGCGCGACATTTGCTGGACAGCCACTGCGCGCCGCGGGCAACTCATCACGCGGCGCTACCAGACCGAGCGCAGCCAGGCGGTCTGGATCGTTCTCGACGCGGGACGCCTGCTGCAAGGCCGCATCCTGCGCGACACCGACGATCCGGAGCGGCGCGGCTACTCCAAGCTCGATTACGCGTGCTCCACCGCAGTCGCCTTGGCGCAACTCGCGCTCTACTCCGGCGATCGCGTCGGCCTGCTCGTCTACGGCCAGCACATACAACAGCGCGTCTTGCCCGGCCGAGGCCCGGCGCACCTGCGCCTCATTGTTGAGGCGCTGGCCCAGGCGCACGTTGAATCCAGCGAAGCCGATCACCTGCGCGCCACGGCCACGCTCAACCGCTGGCAGCCCCGACGAGCGCTGATCTTGTGGATCACCGACCTGGCAGAAACCGCCATGCGGCCCGAAGTGATTGACGGCGCCATGCAACTGCTGCGGCGACATGTGCTACTTTTCGTGGCCATGGCGCAGCCCGACGTGGAGGCGATTGCCAAAGGCCGCCCGAAGAATGTCGAGCAGATGTTCCGCGCCTCGGCCGCGCAGGAGCTGGTGATGCGGCGCGAGATCCTTCTAGCGAGACTGCGCGATCAGGGCGCACTCACCCTCGATCTCGATCCCGACAAGCTGACGTCGGCAGTGCTGAACCAGTACTTAAGAGTGAAAGAACGCGCAATGGTATAACGACGCGCGCTTATAGCGCTTTCTCGCCAGCCGCCGTTACCGGCCGGAACAACCACACCAGCAGCAAAGTGAACAGCACCCCACCCACGGCAAATTTGAGCCGGTAGTCTGCGTGAGACGGCGAAAAAAATCCTTCGAGCGTGCCGGCAATCACCAGCAGCGGAATAATGCCGGCAACCATGCGCGTAGATTCCACGCCCGCCAGCGCGATCGAATCGCGCCAGCGATAGAGTCCAGGAAAAACCACGCCGCGCCCCAGGCGCAGGCCGGCTGCTCCGGCAAGAATGATCGAGGGCAGCTCCAGCGAACCGTGCGGAGCTACAAAGCTCCACAGGTCCACCGACATGCCGTGTTGCCCGCAGGCCACGCCAATTACGCCCAGCAAAAGACCGTTAAAGAACATAGACCAGATGGATAAAAGACCGAAGGCGATACCGCCCGCAAATGCGGCAAAGCAAACCGTCAGATTGTGCGTCATGATGGCGCTGCTGGCCATCGGCTCGATTCCCACAATCGATTCCGTCCACATTTTGTGTTGCTCAATGGTGTCCACCATCTGCGGGCCCAGCATGTGGCGCATAAATTGGGGCCGCGCCAGTGTGAGCACCGTGCCCAGCACCCCGCCGGCAAGCAGAATGATCAGCGACAGCAAAACGTAGCGGAACTGGCGCTGGATGATGGCCGGGTAATCGTCGCGCAGAAAATAGAAGATCTTCAGGAAGCCTTTGCGCCGGCTCGAATAGATGATATGGTGGGCGCGAGCCAATAACTGGTTGACGAGTTCCGTGTAGGCACGGGCGGTCGAGTCCTGGCGCAGGGTCGACAGGTCGCTGGCCGCCTGGCGGTAGAGGAGCGCGGTTTCGCGCAATTCGGCGCGCGAAAGCTGGTGCACGCCGCCTTGAGTAGCCTGGTTCAGGAGCCAGTTAAGGCGGTCCCAGTACGGGCGGCGTTTAGCCAGCCACTGATTGGAGAGAATAATGGCCATGGAGCCGGTTGGAGACCAGCTTAACATCGATACCCCGGAGCTTGTGTCGATCGAGTTGCCGCTTGCCGGCATCGGCAGCCGCTTTATCGCCGCCCTGGTTGACTCGCTCATCCTGATTGCGGTGTTCATCTTTCTCGTCATTCTTGCTACATTCGTCCTTCCGGCTCTCGGCGCTCTCGGTGAGAAAGCGGCAAATTGGGGCGTCGGCATCTTTATTCTCATCTCCTTTTTGGTCTTCTGGGGCTACTTCGCCCTCTTTGAGGCCTTCAACAACGGACGCACGCTGGGCAAGCGCGCGGCCAAAATCCGCGTCATCCACCAGTCGGGCCGCGGCATCAACTTTGTTGAAGCGCTGGCGCGCAACCTGGTGCGCATCATTGACTATTTTCCCGGCTTTTATGGCGTGGGCATTGTGGCCATGTTCTTGAGCCGCCGGCACCAGCGCCTGGGCGACATGGTAGCGGGCACGCTGGTGGTCCGCGAACGTGAAGTCGATATGCCGATGTGGGGCGAAAGTGCCTCGCGCAATTTAACCGCTGCGGCGCACTCCACAAATTCGCCCATCCCTCCTTCGGCGTCCCCACAAGCGGTTTCTGGTCCGTGGGGTGGCCCGCCGCACTTGCGTGTGCAACTGCCCGCACCGGCGCTCGCCAAACTCACTGCCTCCGACCTCGAAGTGCTGGAAGGATTCTTTTCGCGGCGTCTCGACATGGATCTCACGACGCGCGGCGCGATCGCCAGCCGCATTGCTTCGGCCATTGGCGCCAAGTCGGGACTCACCATTCCCATGGAAATCAGCGTCGAGACCTTCCTCGAAGCCGTCGCGCACCAATTCAGAGAATTGGGTCGAATGAGCTGACAGGCTGCGCAAGAAACGCCGCAAGAAACTACTGAAACCGTTGCAGCGAGGCATAAGCCCAATCCTAATGGCCCTCCGCAACGTCTGACATATAATTGCCTCGACTTCCGGGAGTACTCCTTGATACGCCGCTATTCTCTCTTAACGCTGCTGTTTGTCCTGGGCGCTGGCATCTGCGCGGCCGGCCAATCCCCTTCACCGGTTCTGCAGGCCATGCAGACCGAGCTGGACCGCTCCATGCAAGAACTGAAGACGCAGCCGGTCCCGCCCTATTTCCTCAGCTACGAAATTGTCGACACGCACTCCTACGCCGTCAGCGGAGCCTTCGGGAAATTGAAGCAGAGCGGAGAAAACCATCGCCGCCAGCTCGACATCGACATGCGCGTGGGCGATTACTCCATGGACAACACCCACGAGATTCGCGGCGGTATGCCGGTGGGCGCGTTTTCCAGTTTCTCTTCCACCACTGTGCCCATTGACAACGACCCCGACGCCATTCGCGCCGTGCTTTGGTATCACACCGACGAGCGCTATAAGCATGCTGTCGCGCAGTTGACGCGAGTCAAGACCAATGCGCAGGTTGAAGTGGCGCCCGAAGACAAGTCAGACGATTTCTCGCACGAGCAGCCGCAACAATTCAGCGAGCCGCAGCAGGACGTGAAGGTCGACCTCAAGCTGTGGGAAGACAAGATTCGCAAATACACCGCGCCCTTCGCCAAGTATGCAAATATTTACAGCGCCGAAGCAGTTCTCCAGGTCACCGCCGAAACCCGCTGGTTCGTGAACTCCGAGGGCTCGCGCATTCAAACTTCGCAGCCATCGTGGCGGCTGTTCCTCATCGCCTACACCAAGGCCGACGACGGCATGGAGCTGCCGCGTTACGAATCGTATCTGGGATTCAGCGAGAAAGACCTTCCTAACGACGCTGCCGTGCTTAAGGCCGTCGACAAGATGATTGCTGACCTCGAAGCTTTGCGCGTGGCTCCGGTCGCCGATCCCTACACCGGCCCGGCCATTCTCTCCGGGCGCGCCAGCGGCGTCTTCTTCCACGAAATCTTCGGCCACCGCGTCGAGGGTCATCGACAGAAGCTGGCCAACGAAGCGCAGACCTTCAGAAAAATGATCGGCCAGCCAGTGCTGCCCAAAGATTTCTCCGTCTACTTCGATCCCACGGTCGACCGCATGGCGGGAACGGCGCTGGCGGGCTACTACCTCTACGACAACCAGGGCGTCAAGGCGCGTCGCGTCAACGTGGTCGACGACGGCGTGCTGAAAACATTTCTCATGGCGCGCGCGCCCATTGAAGGCATTCCGCAATCAAACGGTCACGGGCGGGCGCAGGCAGGATTCGCGCCGGTGGCGCGGCAATCAAACTTGATCGTGCAGGTTGCGCAATCTTCGATCAAGCCCGACCTGAAGAAATTGCTCATTGCCGAAGTCAAGAAGCAGGGCTTGCCCTACGGCCTTTACTTCGCCGACATCTCCGGCGGATTCACGCTCACGGGAAGAACCGTTCCCAACGCCTTTAACGTGATGCCGCTTGTGGTCTATCGCATCTATCCCGACGGGCGCGAAGAGATGGTGCGCGGCGTCGACCTGATCGGCACACCGCTTACCACCTTCAGCAAGATCGAGGCCGCCGACAATCACGTCGAGGTCTTCAACGGCATCTGCGGCGCAGAGTCGGGAGGCGTTCCGGTCTCCGCGGTTTCGCCGGCTATCTTGATTTCGCAAATCGAAGTGCAGAAAAAACAAAAGTCGCAGGAACGGCCGCCCGTCATACCCGCGCCGTTTGAGCAAAAGTGAGGCCCGCAATGTTGATACGCGCGAAGAAAATGAGAATTGCCGTTGCCTCGCTCCTACTGGGCGCTTTTGCCTTTGCCATCCCCGGGTGGGCGCAGGACGATATGGTCATGAAGGCCATGCGCGACGAGCTCGACCGCTCCATGAAGCAGTTGCAGCTCGAAAATCTTGAGAAGCCTTACTTCATCGCCTATCGCGTGGTCGACTCGGACAGCACCAGCGTTTCGGCCAGCTTCGGCGCGCTCGACTCGAGCAATCAGGGTCATTCGCGGCGCATCACCGTGGAAGTCCGCGTGGGCAGCTACCAGCTCGACAACACCAACTTCTTTTCCCTCAATTTCAATACGTCAAGCATGGTGCAGGCGTTTGGCGGCATGGCAGAACTGCCGCTCGACGACGATTACAAGGAACTGCGCCGGCAGATCTGGCTGGTCACAGACTCCACCTACAAGAAAGCCGTGGAAGACCTCTCCAAAAAACGTGCCGCTCTCGAAAATAAGGTCGACACCGATAAAACTCCGGACTTCTCCAGGGAGACTCCCACGCAGACCGCCGAAGCCGGCACGCCGGTCCACGTGGGTCGCGCGCAATGGGAAACTGAGGCGCGCGACCTTTCGGCGCTTTTTCGTACCATGCCGGATATCTACACTTCGGGCGTCAGTTTTTCAGCTACGAATGCCTATGTGCGCTACCTGAATAGCGAAGGTACCTGGTTCACGCGCGAGGAACCGCGCGTCACCTTCAGCGCCCATGCCAACACGCAGGCCGCGGATGGCGCGCCTCTGGAAGATTCAACATCGACGACCGTGCAATCGCTCGATGCGCTTTCCGGCAGTGACGTCCTTGCAGCGCGCGTGCGTGCCCTGGGCCAGCGTCTCCAGGATCTCCGCGCGTCGCCGGAGATCCAGACCTATAACGGACCGGTCCTCGCAGAGGGTGACGCGGCGGCGCAACTCTTCCGGATGATCTTCCTGCCCAACTTGCTGGGCATACGCCGGCCCATGGTCGACGCAGCACTGGGTGTACGCAACACGCCGGCGGAAAATCCCTTCCTCGACAAAATTGGCGGCCGCGTGCTGCCCGATTTTCTCAGCGTCACCGACAACCCCACGCTCGCGGAATTCAACGGCAAACCGCTGGCCGGAACTTGCAAGGTGGACGAAGACGGCGTGCCCACGCGCGAAACCCTTCTCGTCGACAAGGGCATTTTGAAGACGCTGCTCACCACGCGCGACCCGGTGCGTGGCATCGAACACAGCAGCGGAAGCCGCCACGATGGCCAGGCCACGCCCTCGAACGTCATCGTGACGGCGGACAACGGCTTGAGCCAGGACGATCTACGCGCCAAATTTCTCGCCCTGCTCAAGCAGGAAAACAAGGAGTACGGCATCGTCCTGCGCCGCATGAGAACCTCCGGGCAGCCGTTGATAGCGTTCAAGGTATACCAGGACGGACACGAAGAGTTGATCCACGGTGTGCAACTTTCTGGACTCAGTATCGCCGCCTTCAAAGACATCGTCGCTGCCTCGAAGGAGCAGTATATGTTCACCACGCAATTCCGCCCTGAGGCCCTGAACATCCTGACGGTCGGAATCGGCGATGAAGGCTTTGCCCCAGTCACTCTGGCCGTGCCTTCGTTGCTCTTCGACGACGTCACGGTGCGCAAGCTCCGCGGAGAAACCGCCAAGCCGCCCATTGTTCCTTCGCCCTTTACCGCGGAAAAGTAGCGGCCCCCGCACCGAACCGCCCGCAATCCGCAGCCGTGTATTAAGATTCTTCCAGTGCACGCGCGGCATCGCGCGGCGATCTTTCGAGGAACCTCCGGAATTCGACCGGTTTGAGACAGGAGCGCAAAAGCATGGCCAAGAGCGTGAATAAAGTCATTCTTCTGGGAAATGTGGGCAAGGACCCTGAGATTCGCACTACGGGCGGAGGCACCGCGGTGGCAAATTTTTCGCTCGCTACCAGCGACCGCTTTCAGGATCAGCAGGGCAACTGGCAGGACCGCACGGAATGGCACAACCTCGTCGCCTTCAAGCGCACCGCCGAAATCGTCCGCGACTACGTGAAAAAGGGCACGAAGCTATACATCGAAGGCAAGATCCAGACCCGCAGTTGGGACGATAAAGAAACCGGCGTCAAGAAGTACCGCACCGAGATCATCGTCAACGATCTGTCGCTGCTCTCGGGACGAGAGGATGGCGGTGGCTCCGCCCGTTCTTCAAGTGCGCCGTCCACCAATATGGACCAGCGCCAACCCGCCGCAAACGACGAATACTCGCAGGCGGCCGAGATCTCCGACGACGACATCCCGTTCTAAAAACGGGGAACAAGGGATCAAGCGAATGAGGGAGCAAAGGACCGAGGAAACAATCAGCCTTTAGCATCTTCAATCCAGCACAATGCACCGTGCCCCCTCCATTTCGCGCTTTTTGCGAAATGGGTGGGAAAGCACGAACCGAACCCAGGCTCCCGTCCGCTCTCGCACCAAGGAGACTGCCCATGAAGAAGATCTTTGTTCTTGCGCTACTCGCCTCATGCCTTGCCCTCCCTGCGCAGGAGACGCGCCGCGAGGTGACCCACGCTACCGGAAATCCGGCGGTTGACTCCAAACCCAACAGCCCCGACGTGCCCGATGTCTTCGCTGTGGGCGGCCACATCCAGCGCATTGTCGTGCTTCGCTTCAAATTCGGCGCCGACCTGCTCGCCGGTCTGGAAAAAATGATCGCACAGGAGAAGATCAAGAATGCCGTGATTCTCTCCGGCTTCGGCTCCGTGCGCGGCTACCAGATTCACCAGGTCTCGAATCGCGACATGCCGTCGAAGAACCTGTTCATCAAGAATCCCACCGCGCCCGCCGACATCATCGGCATGAGCGGCATGGTCATGAACGGCCGCGTGCATCCGCACATCGTGCTGGCCAATGGCGACAAAGCTTTCGGCGGCCATCTCGAGCCGGAGACCACAGTCTTCACTTTTGCCGTGGTCACGCTAGGCGTTCTTGACGACTCCATCGACATGAGCCGCTTCGACGATTCGTCGTATCGCTAAGACCGGGAGTAGGGAGTAGCCAATAGGGGGCAATTCCCGCGTCTCTAGTCCCTCGCTCACTCGCTCCCTTGCTCCCTTGCTCCCTGCTTTTCGAGTGGATCATTCTCCCGATCCGCGACTTCCGCCAACGCCGCCAGCCTCTCCGCCAATTCCTCCGTCCAGCAGCCCTCCGGCGCGCGCCAGTTCCAGTTGCCCTCGGCAACCGCGGGCGTATTCATGCGCGCCTCCGATCCCAGCTCCAGCAAATCCTGCGCCGGTGCAATGGCGACCTCAGCCACGCTTCCCTGCGCTGCGCGCATCAACGGCCAGGCGGGACGGTTGCTCACCGGCCCCACCAGCGCCTCCACTGCCGCGCGCTCTTTCTCACTCGCCTGGTTCCACCAACCTTGCGTAGTGTCGTTGTCGTGCGTACCGGTGTAGGCCACGGTCGCAGGCACAAAGTGTTCCGGCAGGTGCGTATGCGCGCCCTTGTTGCTGAATCCGAACTGCAGCACCTTCATGCCGGGCATTCCCAGGCCAAGCCGCAGCGCATCCACTTCCGGTGTAATCAAGCCCAGATCCTCGGCAACCAGCGGCAGCGGTCCCAGCGCCGCCTCCAGCGCGTGGAACAGTTCCAGCCCCGGCGCCTTCACCCACTCGCCTTTCACGGCGGTCTCTTCCTCGGCAGGGATGGCCCAGTACGCTTCAAACCCGCGGAAGTGATCGAGGCGCACGATATCGTAAATCTCCACCGCACGCCGGATGCGCTCGACCCACCACCTGAATCCGTTCTTCTCCAGCACATCCCAGCGATACAGCGGATTGCCCCACCGCTGCCCCGTGGCAGAGAAGTAGTCGGGCGGCACGCCGGCAATGCGGATCGGCTTCAATTCCTTGTCGAGTTCGAAAATCTCGGGGTGCACCCAAACGTCGGCCGAGTCCATGTTGACGAAGATCGCCACGTCCCCCATGATCCGTATGGCATTGCAAGCAGCAGCCTTTTGGAGGAGATTCCACTGTTGTGAAAATGCAAACTGCAGCACCTGCTCGATCATGCGTTCGCGCGCGTGCTCGGTAGCGGCGCGGCCAAGCGCCTGCGCATCACGGCGGCGCAGCGGCTCGGGCCACTCCGTCCACGCACCGGTGTTAAAGCTGCGGCGCAACACGGCGTAGAGTGCGTAATCGTCGAGCCACGAAGCCTGGTCGCGGCAAAACGTTTCAAAATCTGCCCATTGAGGCTGAAGCGTCTCCTCGTCCAGCGCACGATCCAGAAAGTTTCCCGCAGCTTCACGGAGCAGCGGGAACTTGCGCTCTTCCACCATCTGGAAATCGACCGGCCCCGAGCCGCCAGGCAATTCCGCGATGCGATCGTCGCCGATCCACCTCCAGTCGCGAAGCATCTCCAGGCTGATGAGCGCTGGATTGCCCGCAAAAGCCGACGAACCTGCATAGGGCGAATTGCCGAATCCCGTGGGACATAGCGGCAGAACCTGCCAGACGTGCTGTTTGCCGCGGGCCAGAAAATCCACGAACTCGTGCGCGGCCGGCCCTAGATCGCCGATGCCGCCCCGCGAGGGCAGCGAGCTGATGTGCAGCAGGACTCCTGAGGAACGCTGGAATTGCATGTTGCCATTATTACGGATCGCAGCGCGCCCTGCAGAATCTGGGCCAATCTGAGACACTGGAATGCGCGCCTTACGCCGCTTGTTGATCGACTTTCAAGTTGAGGGAGTTCTTCGTTGAAATTCCGCCGTCG
>Ga0302319_10019893_pt1 | contig 12173 bp, 11 predicted proteins | sample Bog_T0_2_FD_203319 | JGI IMG/M metagenome (GOLD analysis project Ga0302319, IMG submission 203319) | Peat permafrost microbial communities from Stordalen Mire near Abisko, Sweden - Bog_T0_2 | ecosystem: Environmental > Terrestrial > Soil > Wetlands > Peat | place: Sweden: Abisko, Stordalen Mire... | reverse complement strand
GCCGACGCCCTCGCCATGCCCGGCGTCAAAGCCATCATGACCGTCGACGACATGCCCAAACCCGCCGACGCCATCACCGACATGGGCGTCCGCATCCCCGCCAACCTCCTCGGCGAACGCGGCCTCACCAACGACCCCGTCTATCAGGGCGAACCCATCCTCGCCGTCTGCGCCGTTGACGAATACACCGCCGCCGAGGCCATCGAAAAAATCCGCCTCGATATCGAGCGCCTTCCGCATGTCGTCGATCCCCTCGTCAGCCTGCGCCCCGGCGGCGCCAACGCCCGCGTCGAAGGCAACGTCTGGATCCGCCCCGTCGTCGCGCCCGGCCAGCCCGCCCCGCCCCCCAAGGTCCAGGAAGTCAAATGGACCGAAGCCGAGTTCGCCGACTACAAAGACGGCAAACTCCCCATGGGCAAAGCTACCGACCCCGAATTTCACTTCGGCGACGTCGAAGCCGGCCTCAAAAAAGCCCACCTCGTGCTCGACGAGACTTTCGTCACCCCCAACACCAGCCATCAGTGCCTCGAAACCCGCACCGCCATGGCCTACTGGCAAAACGGCAAAGTCTACGTTCACTGCTCCACCCAAAGCGTCGCCCAGACCGTTCCCGCCCTCGCGCGCTGGCTTCAGATCGATGCCGATAAAGTCGTCGTCGTCAGCGAGTACACCGGCGGCGGCTTCGGCAGCAAAATCACCTCCGCCATCTCCGCCATCATCCCCGCCATCATGTCGAAAAAAGTCGGTGCCCCGGTCATGATGCGCATCAGCCGCGAGGAAGAGCACTTCATCGGACGCGCCCGCCCCAGCCTCGCCGGCCGCGTCAAAGTCGGCTTCACCAAAGAAGGCATGATCACCGCCATCGATGGCTTCACCGTCATGGACAACGGCCCTTACGATCCGCAGGGTGATGGACCCACCTCCGGCCGCATGATCTCCCTCATGTACCAGCCCGAAACCATTCGCTGGCGCGGCATTACCGTCCTCACCAACACCCCTCCGCGCGTTTCGCAAAGCCAGCCCGGCGGCTTCCAGGGCATCGCCCTCATGGAGCCCATCCTCGCCAAAGCCTCCCGCAAACTTGGGATCGATCAGGTCGCGCTCCATCGCATGAATTGCCCGGAAGGCCAGGCGCAAATGGGGCCTGCCGATGCCAAGGGCAAGCGCGCTTACATCACCGGTACCTTCATCAAGCAGGCGCTCGACCGCGGCGCCGAGCAGTTCGATTGGGAAAAGCGCAAAGCCGCGCCTAAGAAGTCCGGCACCAAAGTCCGCGGCATCGGCGTAGCCACCAGCGTCTTCGTCGGAGGCTCCGTAGGCTTCGACGGCCTCGTCATCATCAAGCCCGATGGACGCCTCTACATCCAGTCCGGCATCGGCAACCTCGGCACCGCCTCCGTCAGCGATACCCACCGCGTCACCGCCGAACTCCTCGGCATCCCCTGGGAAAAATGCGACGTCACCTGGGGTTCCACAAACAAGAACCTTCCCTGGAGTTGCGCATCCGGCGGCAGCCAGACAACCCACGCCCATACCCGCGCCGCCTGGGCCGTCGCCATGGACGCAAAGAAAAAACTCCAGGAAATCGCCGCTAAAGATTTCGGAGGCAAGCCTGAGGATTACGATGTCGGCAACGAACGCGTCTTCCGCAAAGGCGGGGGACGTGGCATGACCTTCGCCCAGGCCGCCCAGCGAGCCATCGAGTTGGGAGGCGAATACGACGGCCACGAAACGCCCAAAGGCATCAACAAAATGACCGCCGCCTCGGCCAAATCCTTCGCCGGTCAGGGCCTCGTCGCAACGGCCCGCGACACCATGCCCCGCGATGGCGGAACCCACTCCTTCGTCGCCGGATTTGCCGAGGTCGAAGTCGATACCGAAACCGGCAAATACCGAATCCTCGATTACCTGGCCGTAGCCGACGTAGGCACGATAGTTCACCCGCGCGCGCTGGGAGGCCAAATCCTCGGCCGCTCGATGTTAGGCATAGGCCACGCCATAGGACAGAAGTGGGTTTACGACCAGCATTACGGCATCCCGCTCGCCAAGCGCTTCCACCACAACAAGCCGCCCACCATTCTCGACGCCCCCGAAAACATGCAATGGGCCGCGCTCGACATTCCCGACCCCCAAACCCCCGTGGGAGCCAAAGGCATCGGAGAACCCCCTGTAGGAGCCGGCTGCATGGCCATCATCAACGCCTTGTCCGACGCCCTGGGCGACGAAGTCTTCCGCCGGGCGCCCGTCATGGCCGACGAAATCTTACTGTCCCTCGAACTGGGACGTCCCGCAGGAGAGGGCCTCACGGCCCACGTGTAAAGAGGACACCATGGCAATCATCCGAGACATCATGCCGGCCTTCGAACTCTTCCAGCCGGCCACCACCGAAGACGCCCTGAACCTCTTAGACCAATACGGCGCCAAAGCCTGGGTCTTAGCCGGAGGCCTCGACAGTTTCGACTGGCTCAAGGACCGAATCAAACGCCCCGAAGTAGTAGTTGACCTAAGCCAGATCAAAGAACTCAAAGGCATCAAACCCTACGAAGGAGGAGGCTTAGAAATCGGCGCCATGACGACCCTAACCGAAGTCGTCAACCACCCCGTAGTCAAAGAAAAATTCGCCCTCCTCGCCGAAGGAGCCGAATCCGCCGCCTCCCCGCAAATCCGCAACCAGGGCACCCTCGGAGGCAACGTCTCCCAGGACGCCCGCTGCTGGTATTACCGCGGCGGCTGGAAATGCTATCGCGCCGGCGGCAACATCTGCTTCGCCGACACCCCCACCGCCATCAACCGCGAACACGCCATCCTCGACGCCGACCGCTGCGTAGCCGTCAACCCCTCCGACAGCGCCCCCGCCCTCATCGCCCTCGAAGCAAAAATGGTGATTAAAAGCAAAGCCGGCGAAAGAGTCGTAGAAGCCGAAGACTACTTCATCGGCCCCTCCATCGACATCACCCGCATGACCGTACTTCAGCCCGGCGAACTCCTCACCGCCATCCGCATCCCCGCCACCTGGGCCGGCGCGCACTTCTATTTCGAAAAAATCCGCGACCGCCAGGTCTGGGATTTCCCCCTCGTCAACATCGCCGCCGCCACCGTGCTCACCGGCGACAAGATCGAAAAGACCCGCATGGTAGTCAACGGCGTCGCCGCGCACCCCGTGCGGCTTAAAGCAGTCGAAGCCCAGGTCACCGGCAAAAACCGCGACGCCGCAACCGCCGAAGCCGCCGGACAACTCGCAGTTCAGGGCGCACAGCCCCTTCGTTACAACGCCTATAAAGTCCCGCTCATGCGGAACCTGGTGAAGCGCGCAATTCGTGGAGTAGAGGAGCCGACATGGGCATCGTAGAGTGGGCCAAAAGCCCCTGGGGTCAGGACGTCCCCATTCACATCTTCTGGTATCTGATCTGGGTCTCGGCCATCGCCGGTCTGGGCTTCCTGGTGGTCCACGCCATCTGGGCGCGCTACTTCGCGAAGGAAGAGCAATTCGCCGATGGCCCGGCAATCCCGCCCAAAAGTCTGCCTGAACGAGTAGCCCGCCATTCCTTCGCCGCACGAGCCTTCCATTGGGTCATGGCCGCCGCGATGTTCGTCCTGCTCTTCACCGCCTTCCTCCCGAAGGTCGGGTACAGATTCGCCTGGGTCGAGATTCACTGGATCGCCGGCATCGTGCTGATCGCCTCCATCCTGTTCCACATCATCCATGCCACCTTCTTCATGGACTTCTGGTCCATCTGGCCCGATAAACAGGACCGCGCCGACGCCGTCAATCGCCTCAAACTGATGCTCGGCAAATCCGCTCCCCTGCCCCGCCGCTTCGCCAAGTATCCGTTTGAGAACAAAATGTACCACCTCATCATCGTGCTCACCGGCCTTTCTGTCGCCATCACCGGAGGCTTCATGATCTTCCGGGTTCGCACCCCGATGTTCGGCCGCAACCCCTACCTCTTCGGCGAAATGACCTGGGGCATGATGTACGTCCTCCACGGGCTCGCCGGAGTCGGCCTCATCGCCCTGATCATGGCCCACGTCTACTTCGCCATCCGCCCCGAAAAAATTGAAATGACTAAATCAATGATCTTCGGCGACATGAGCCGCGAGCATTACCTCGAACACCATGACCCCGCTCGCTGGGCGCCCGTGCCTTTAGCCAAGGCGGAATCCGCCGAGTGACGTTACAGGAACGCTGCGACGCGATTGAAGAAGCCTACGAATTCATGCTGGCCTACGCTGCCCAGGGCGTCGACAATGACGCCGGCCAGATCCGCCAGTTCCTCACCAAAGCGTCCGGAGCCCTCACAGGCATAACCGCGGAGGACATCAGCCAGTCCTTCACCGTCGTTTTACAACGCGACGCCGAAAGCGCCAAAGCCGCTATAGAGCTGGTCCTCGATCAGCCCGCCATCAGCTCTCAGCTGATTGATAACCTCAATGCTTCCATACACTTACGAGCCGTCCTGACCGACTTATTCCTCCTCGACGAGATCCTGAAGCTACGTCAAAAGACGTCGGCCGAACGCACGTAACCCATATCCCAGCGCAATGGCTTTCCTGATCCCCGAGATCACCAGCACCGCACGAGGCGAGAGGCGCCGGCGAGGCCGCTTCCGAACCAGATCTATTGGCTTCGCCACTTCCGCTCCACCTCCACTCCGTATTGCGGTGTCCGATGCCCGAACCGGAAGTTCGAACGAGGCAGCGGAGGGTCCTTCTGACCGATCACATGCATCTGCACCGCTGTCTCCTTATGGGCTGGCGTGTGCGTCGCCCGATCCACCTTCGAACCGGTCACCAGATTGACCGGGAACTCGCTCGTGTTCATGCCCATGTAGAGCTGTTTTCCGCGGACACGGTCGGTCACTAAAGCCCTTACTTTCAATGACCCATGGCGAGAGCGAAGCTCAACATACGTGCCATCGGTAATGCCCCGCTCACTGGCCAACTCAGGCGACACTTCGAGGAACGTATCCGGAGCAATCTCTGCGCAACCCTTCACCTGATACGTCATGTTGCCGACTTCGAAATGCTCCAGCACTCGCCCGTTATTCAGGTGCAGATCGAACTCGTCGTCTTCGACCTCACAAGGCTCGATCCACTCCAGCGGATAGAACTTCGCCTTGCCATCAGGGAACGGAAACTTCTCCTTAAACAGCAGTTAGGTAACGCCCGCGAAGATGAGGCACAACGAAGCTGCCTCGTCCATCACTTCAGAAGGGTGTTTATAGTGCCAGTTCGCCCCTAAGCGGTTCGCTATGTCCTGGATGATCTGCCAGTCCGGCCGGGTTCCCGCCAGCGGCTCGAACACCTCGTAAAGCCGCTGGATCCGCCGTTCGGTATTGGTGAAGGTCCCTTCGTTTTCGAGACTCGCGGCCGCCGGCAGAATCACATCCGCGAACCGCGCCGTCTTTGTGAAGAACAGGTCCTGAAGCACAAAGAAATCGAGTTTGGTGAGAGCCTCTTCCACCTCGCCGTGATTGGCGTCCGAGGTAATCACATCCTCGCCAATCACATAGGGGCCTTTCATCTTGCCGTCCATGATGGCGCGAACCATCTCGTGGTTATCGAGACCTTTGGTTTCGGGAATCGGCACGCCCCATCCTTTATGAAAACGCTCCCGAACCTCGGGGTCATCCACCTTTTGATAGCCCGGCAGGGAATCCGGCATCGAGCCGAAGTCGCTCGCGCCTTGCACGTTGTTGTGCCCGCGCAAAGGATAAGCGCCCGCGCCCGGCCGCATGTAATTGCCAGTTAAAAGCAGCAGATTCGAGATCGCGGTCGAGGTGTCGGAGCCTCCGCAATGCTGGGTCACGCCCATCGCCCAAAGGAAGCAGACCCCGTCTGCCTGGGAAATCTCGTCGGCTACCTGAACGATCTGGCCGGCGGGAATGCGGGTGACTCGCTCGGCCATTTCAAGCGTGAACGGTTCCAGACTCTGCCTGTACTCCTCGAAGCCGTTGACCCACTTGTCGATGAACGCCGTCTTCGCCCGGCCGGTGTGAAGCAGATGATGCGCTACTGCGGAAATCCAGACCATATCCGTGCTCGGATTCGGCCGCAGCAGGATATCGGCGCGGCGCGCCATCTCGTTCTCACGGAGGTCCGCGACAATCATCCGCTGACCGCGCAGTTTGTGCGCCCGCTTCACCCGAGTCGCCAACACCGGATGGCTCTCCGCCGTATTGCTGCCCACAATCACCACGAGGCCGGCCTTTTCGATATCGTGGATCGAGCCGGTGTCGCCGCCGTACTTCACGGTTCGGGACAGCGCTTTTGTCGCCGGAGTCTGGCAATAGCGCGAGCAATTATCGATGTTGTTGGTCCCTACCACGGCCCGCGCCAACTTCTGCATCAGGTAACTTTCTTCGTTGGTGCACTTCGATGAGTGAGGAGATAAACTCGATCGCGTCGGTCCGTGGTCGCGTTTGATGCCGCCCAGCTTCTCGGCAACGATCGAGAGCGCTTCCTCCCAGCACGCTTCGCGGAACAAATCACCCTCGCGCACCAGCGGCGTAGTGAGGCGTTCTTCGCTGTTAATGAAGTCCCAGGCAAACTTGCCCTTAATGCAGGTGGAGATGCCGTTGGCCGGGCCTTCGAACGGCTCGACTTTAAGGATCTGCCGGCCTTTGGTCCACATCTCAAAGCTGCACCCGACGCCGCAATAAGTGCAGACTGTCTTGGTGCGTTTCACGCGCGCTTTGCGCATAGCTGCTTCGGCCTGCGAAACCGCCATGATCGGGCCGTAGCCGGTCACCGGCTCGATTGCTTTGACCACTTCGATCATGTCGTCGAGGGCTTCGCACGGCAATCCAGTGAGATAGCCGGCATGGCCGAGCATCGACTTTTCCATCAACGCGTTGCACGGGCAAACCGTGACGCAATGCCCGCAGGAAACGCAACTCGACCCCGCGATTGTCTCTCCGCCGTCCCAAAGCACCCGCGGATGCGGGTCTTCCCACCGAATCGTGAGTGTTTCATTGATCTGGAGATTCTGACAGGCTTCCACGCAGCGGCCGCAGAGAATGCATTGATCGGGGTCGTAACGGTAGAACGGGTTGGAGTTATCGACCTGGTACGGTTTCGGGCGGAACGGCCGACTTTGATGCTCTATACCTATCAAAGCGGTGGTGTTGTGAACTGTACAGTTCTGGTTGTTGTTATCGCAGACCGTGCAATAGAGCTCGTGATTCTCGAGAATGACATCCATCGCCGCGCGGCGGGCAGACTGGGCGCACTTCGAAGCGATCAGAACTTCGGCGCCGTCTTCCACGCGAAAGGCGCAGGCGCGGACCAGTTCACCGTTTACTTCTACCTGGCAGGTGTCGCAGGTCTGAATCGGTCCGAGTTGCGGGTGGTAACAAATCTGAGGAAGTGCCGGGCCATGCCGATTAATGACATCGACCAGCAGTTCGCCGGGTTCGGCGTCAACGATGAAGCCATCGAGAGATAAGTTCACTGCGACGTGCTCGCAGCACTCTGTCTGCCAGAGTCAGCTAACGCACTCAGTAATCACGATCACCCCAAACGGTCCGTCTTCGGTCTGAAAACTCAGCCGGTGGTGGACATGTCCGTCCGGGCTTCCACTCTCTTCGACCACTGAGGGCATCGACAGCTTCATCCCGCCCTTGAGCACGCATTTCAGGTTGCCGCCGATCATGTTGGCCAGTTCGCCGAGCACATCGCGGACGAGTTCATCCACGGCTTCCGGCTTGTCCATCTGCAGGAACCGAGCGGTGAAACGGCAGGCCTGATCGCGGTCGCACTCCATCAGAACAGCGCCGTTCCAGCCGCTGGTTAGCCGGACCATGGCACTGACGCGATGGTCGCCCGCCTGCCACGGCGTGGCCGACTCGTGAGCTTCAAGGCTCAGCATCGTACCGAACACCGACTCCACGATCTGGGCCAGTTCCCCGTGGACGATACCCGTGTCGAGTGTTTCAGCGAGCAACATAAACGGTGGTGCCTCCTGTGTTTTGTTTGTCGAACCATTCGTCGATACCGAAGACGGTTTCCGAACTTCCGAGGAACAGCCAGCCGCCCGTGCTGAGCGTGCCATGGATTTGTTTGATGATGTTCTTCTTCGTTGGCCCGTCGAAGTAGATCAGGACGTTGCGGCAAAAAACCAGGTCGAACGGGCCCAGCATTCGCAAGCTGCCGCGAAGATCGATGGTGTCGAAGCGGGTCATGCGCCGAACGGCGTCGGAGATCTGCCAATCCGTGCCGATGCGCTTGAAATACCGGACCAGCAGAGTTGCCGGCAGGCCGCGGTTCACCTCGAGCTGCTGATAGATGCCGGAGCGAGCACGATCGACCACTGGCCGGGAGAAATCCGTGCCCAGGATGTCGACATCCCAGCTGCCGAAGCCGTCTTCGAGAAGCCGCATGGCGAGGCTGCACGCTTCCTGGCCGGTAGACGAGGCGGCGGACCAGGCCCGGAACTTTCGCGTTCCCTGGCGTTCGAGTTTAAGACGAGGGAGCAGATCGTTGTGCAGCGCGTCGTAATGAGCTGGTTCGCGAAAGAAGAAGGTCTCGTTGGTGGTCATGGCTTCGACCACGTTGCGGCTCACGTCGGAATCGCGATTGGCGGCGATCATCCGGCAGAGATCGTTGATGGAATCGAGGCCGAGCTGGCGGACGATAGGCGCCAGGCGGCTTTCGAACAGATAGTGTTTATCGTGCTCGAGCACGATGCCGACGCGGGAGTAAACGTGCTCCTGGAGCAGCTTATAGTTGTCCGCGTGGATCGTCATAAGACCTCCGCCACGAGCTTGTCGAGCGGCAGAACGCAGTCCGCCAGACCGGCGTTCACCACCGCGCCGGGCATGCCCCAGACGACGGAGGACTCTTCATCCTGGACCAGAATCCGCGCTCCCAGCGCCTTCAGGGCTCGCGCACCGAGCATGCCGTCCTGGCCCATGCCGGTCATGATCATGGCGATGGCGGCGCCGCCATAGACGTCGGCGATGGATGCAAACAGAGCATCGACCGCGGGCCTGCAGGAATTGAGGGGCGGGGATTGATCGAGGCAGATCCTGACTGCTGCGCCTGCCGAAGCCACCTTCATGTGGAAGTCGCCAGGAGCAATGAAGATTTTGCCGGGGATCACGGGGTCGCCCTGGGCGGCTTCGACAGCCGGGATCCGGCATGTGGCGTTGAGGCGTTCGGCCAGCAAGCGGGTGAAGACCGGCGGCATGTGCTGGACTACAAGAACTGGCAGCGGGAAGTCTTTGGGGAGTGTCGGCAGAATCGCGGCCAGAGCGGCCGGTCCGCCGGTCGAGATGCCGATACCCAGCACCCGTGCGGGCCTGGGAAAACTTTTGGGGGCGACCGCCGGCCGGGCAACTTCCACCTTTGCCGGCGAAGCGACTTTGAAGAACTGCCGGATCTTCGGCACGAGCTCCTGGCGCAGACGGGCCAGCGATTGGTCCAGCGAGCCGCCGTTGGCGGCTTTGCTGACGTAGTCGTCGGCGCCCAGGCTGAGCGCGGTCAGGGTGATCGCGGCGCCGCGTTCGGTCAGCGTGCTGAACATGATGACACGCAAATGCGGGTGTTCGCGCCGGATGCGACGGAGGGTTTCGAGGCCGTCCATTTCGGGCATCTCGATATCGAGGGTGACGACGTCCGGATTGAGAAAAGGAATTCGCTGCAGAGCGATGGCGCCGTTCGAGGCCGCGCCCACCACTTCAAGCTCAGGTGCTTCCTCGAGCGCGTGGCTGACGAGACGGCGGATGACCACCGAATCGTCCACCACGAGGACGCGGATTCTTTCGCCCGGCCTGAGAGTTCGTTGATTCATGCCGGTTCTGGAACGGCAATCCCCGCCATCTGAAGCTTGCCCATCAGGATCTCTTTGGTGAACGGCTTCATCACGTACTCGTTGGCTCCGGCTTCGAGCGCTATGACCATCTGATCGATATCGGTTTCGGTGGTGACCATGACGACAACGAGGGAATCGAGTTCTCGATCCTGCCGGAGGTTCTTCAGGAGATCGAGCCCGTTCATTTCGGGCATGTTCCAGTCGGCCAGAACCAGCTTCATGCCGACCTTATCCTGCGCGATGATATCGAGCGCCTGCCTGCCATCGCCGGCCTCGGAAACCTCAAAGCCGATCTCTTTGAGGGTGCGGCCCAGAATCATCCGGACCGCTTTGGAATCGTCGACAACCAGTGCTTTCGGCATTGTCGCGGCTTCAGAAGGTGAACTTCAAAACGGCCTGCTGGAGCCGCGAAGCCATCTGGCTGAGCTCCAGGGAAGCGATCCGGGTATCGTTGGCGCCGCGCGTGGTGTCCTTGGCGGCGGTGGCTACGCCGCCGATGTTGCGCGCGATGTCGCCGACGCCGCTTGCCGCTTCAACCAGGCTACGGCTGATTTCGTTGGTGGTGACGGTCTGCTCTTCGACGGCCGAGGCGATGCTGTTGGAAATGTCGTTGATCTGGTTGATGATCCCGCTGATTTCCTCGATGGCATGGACCGCGCTCTTAGTGTCGCCCTGAATGGACTCGATCTTGCGGCTGATGTCCTCAGTGGCGCGAGCGGTCTGCTTGGCCAGTTCCTTCACTTCGTTGGCGACAACAGCGAAGCCCTTGCCCGCTTCGCCTGCTCGGGCGGCTTCAATGGTTGCGTTAAGCGCGAGCAGATTGGTCTGCTGGGCTATGGAAGTGATCACTTTGACGACGTTGCCGATTTCCTGGCTCGATTCGCCGAGCTTCTTCACCGTGACGTTGGTGGAGCTTGCCACGCTTACCGCGTTGCGGGCCACCTTGGCCGACGAGTTCGCGTTGGCCGAGATTTCGCGGATGGAAGCCTGCATCTCTTCGGTGGCCGCGGCGACCGATGCCACGTTCTTCGAGACCTGCTCGCTGGCCGCTGAAACCACGCCCGCCTGCACTGCCGTTTCTTCGGCATTGCCGGCCATTTGACTGCTGACGGCGGTGAGTTCTTCCGACGATGCGCCGAGCGCAGCGGCGTTCTGCGCGGTATCTGAGATCAGCGTGGTCAGATTCGAACGCATCTGCTCGATGGTGTCGTTGATGAAGGCCTTCTTGCCGGGGAATTTTTCGAGCGGGGCTTTGAAGTTGCCTTTCCCGAACTCGGCGATGCAGGCCATGGCCTTTCTCTTGACCAGAATGTGACCGGCGACCATGTCGTTAACGCCCTGCGCCATGAGGCGGTAAGCGCCTTCGAATTTCTCGACGGGCATGGCGACGTCGATATCGCCCTTGTTGTGCTCGTCCGACATGCGGTTCATCTCCGAGATGAAGGAGCGGACGTTGCCGCGCAGCAGCTCTATGGTGTCGTTGATGAAGGCCTTTTTGCCCGGGAACTTCTCGAGTGGGGCGTCGAAGTTGCCTTTGGCGAACTCAAGGACGCAGGCCATCGCCTTCTTCTTCACCTGGATATGTCCCGCCACCATGCCGTTGACGCCCTGCGCCATCAGCTGGTAAGAGCCTTCGAATTTCTCGGCCGGGATGTAGACGTCGATGTCGCCTTTGTTGTGTTCGTCCGACATGCGATTCATCTCGACGAGAAAGGTACGGACGTTGCCGCGAAGCAGCTCGATGGTGTCGTTGATGAAGGCCTTCTTGCCGGGGAACTTCTCGAGGGGCGCGTCGAAATTGCCCTTAGCGAACTCGGCGACGCAGGCCATCGCTTTCTTCTTCACCTGAATGTGGCCGGACACCATGTCGTTGACGCCCTGCGCCATGACGCGGAAGGCGCCTTCGAACTTCTGCGGCGGCATCATGACGTCGATATCGCCTTTGTTGTGCTCGTCGGACATATGGTTCATCTCGTCCATCAGGCCGGTGAGCGAATCGATGCAGGAGTTGAGGCTGATCTTGAGGTCGTTATATTCGCCTTCGCGGATCTCGGTGATCCTGGCGGGAATGTCGCCTTTGCCGATGCGTTTGAGGTAGTCGGCGCATGCGCTCAGCCGGTGGGTGAGCCCGTCCAGAATGCTGTTTACGCTGCCGGCTACGGCGCGGTCTCCGTTGTCGAGGAGATCGAGCCGCACCCTTTCGGAGAGGTGACCCAGCTGGATGGCCGTTTCGACGCGCATGACTTCATTTCTGAGCAGGTTGCGGTCGTGGGTTTCGGGAAGTTCCAGGACGGCTGCGCCGCCGGAAGTGCTTTTGGTTCGTCTGGTCATGGGTGTGGATTCCTTTTCTGTTAAGCCG
>Ga0302319_10019890_pt1 | contig 12174 bp, 11 predicted proteins | sample Bog_T0_2_FD_203319 | JGI IMG/M metagenome (GOLD analysis project Ga0302319, IMG submission 203319) | Peat permafrost microbial communities from Stordalen Mire near Abisko, Sweden - Bog_T0_2 | ecosystem: Environmental > Terrestrial > Soil > Wetlands > Peat | place: Sweden: Abisko, Stordalen Mire... | reverse complement strand
GCTGGTGCTGCTGCCCCCGCCTCTGCTGCCGCCGCCTCCTCCGCCGGAGCAGCTCCCACCGCTGCTGCTGCCGCCGCTTCCACCACCGGAGCAGCTCCCGCCGCCGCTGTTGTCGCCGCTTCCACCACCGGAGCAGCTCCCGCCGCCGCTGTTGTCGCCGCCGCCGGAGCAGCTCCCGCCGCCGCTGTTGTCGCCGCCGCCGGAGCAGCCGCTGCCGCTCGCGTCGTCGCCGAAGCCTGCGTCACTGTCCTGGAAGCCCGACGCGTCGTCGACGCCCGCGTCGTCGCCCAGGGACTCGGTCGTCTGCGGCGGAGTCGGCGTCGCGCAGACCTCGCTGTACTTGACCCACGGGTTGATGTTGTCGGTGCGCGACACGTAGAGCAGCCCCGTGGTGTCGCCGCGCGAGGAGACGACGCCGTAGAGCGTGTTGCTCGACTCGTCGATGAGCCCGCCGCCCGTGTCGAGGACCTCGCCCGAGCCCATCTTCGTGTAGTTGTACCGCGGGAATCCTACCGCCGTACCGGCGTGCACCGTGACGGAGACGGCGGAGAAGCCGTTCTGCGCGTCCTGCCGCATCCGCGTGAGGCGCGTTCCGTCGGGCACGTTCTCGCTCGCGATGGACGGGTAGGCCGAGATCTGGATGACGCTGTCGAGGTAGATGACCCCGACATCGGAGTGAAACGGGTGAGACAGCGAAGATTGGAAATTATGCCAATCGAACAATGTCGAGCGCGTCGCAACGGCGGTTTGACCGCCGTTGGCGAAGGGGGCCGAGATGCGCCACCTCGCAGCAGCGACCACGCAGTGGCCTGCGGTGATCACGCTCGTGGGATCGATGAGCGTGCCCGAGCACGACCCGATCGTATTGCCCGAGCTGTCCTCCAGCGTGATTGCCACGTTCGCTGGGTTGGTGGACGGCTGAACGACGATTGCCTCGGATCCGCCGCCACCACTGCACGCGAACGTCGTGAGTAGAAGGGCGCTTCCGCCTACGTACGCCAGTTTTTCTGACTTGGGATGCATTGGATCCACCTCCGCCAAATTGGCCGAGCCGCATGTGCACGGCGCGGGCCAGTGGGGTCGCGATCGAATCTCCCGCGCAAACGGCGGTTCGCCTTTGCTCGAGCGACGCCGCTGCTGGTCTCTCGTGGACCCAATTTGGATCCATGAAAACCCTGGGCGAATGTCGGACGCATCGCTGGGACGTCGTAAAAACAAGCCGATCGTTGCTTGCGAACATAAGATTGTACTTGGCACGGATTGTCCGCTTCTTGCTAAGCGCGACGCCATGCGCGTTCATCCCTCTGGTCTCGTCGTTCTGTTTCCGCTCGTCACGAGTGTGCTTTTCGGCTGCAGCGGTACGGGGGCGAGTGTCTTCGGCACGAGCCCATCCAACGCGGACGCGGGGCCGCCCGCCACGCCGCTCCCCTCGAGTGACACCTTCTCTGCCGGCGATGCGGACGCCAGCTCGGCCTCCGGCTCCTGTACGCCGGCGGACATGGGAGGGTGGCAGCCGACGTGGACGCCGCCCGAGGCGTTCGCCGAGGGCGCGTGCTCGGCCACGCAGATCGCCGGCTACTACACGGCCTGCCTCGCGAGCCCGATCGACCCTGCAACCTGCACGCAGTACACCCTGGCCAACGAGGCGTGCTTCGCATGCCTCGACTCGTCGGACACGGACGCGAAGCTCGGGCCCGTCGTCTGGCACCTGAACCGCGAGTACTACACGGTCAACGTCGCGGGCTGTCTCGCGCACGTGCTCGCGAATGACACGCCGACCGGGTGCGGCGCCATTTACGGTGAGACGGTGGAGTGCCAGGAGCAGGCCTGCAACGGCTGCTTCATGACGGCGAACCCGAGCTTCACCGACTTCGCGGCCTGCGAGGACCAGGCAGCCTCGAACGTCTGCAAGGGGCTGCACGACTCCATCGGGCCCGCCTGCGGCAACCTCGACAGCGGTCCTCCCCAGGCATGCTTTCCCGCGAAGGGAGCCACCGCGCAGCAGGCCTTCATGCTGCTCGCCCCGCTCTACTGCGGAGGCGGGTAGGGCACGTCCCGGGGCGACAAACTTGCGGAGGCAGGCGGAGGGGGGGATAAAACCTCATGCTTCGTAGCGCTCTCGTGGTCGCCTTCACGGTCGTCGCGGCTTTTGCCGGCCCGTTGCACACGCCCGATCGCGTCGCGGCCTCGGTCAAGGATTGCGTCCTGTCGTGGCCGGAGGCTCGCTACCGTGGCCTCGGGTTCAACCACATCGTCCACCTGCGAGACGTCTGCGACGCACGCGCCGAGTGCACGGTATCGACCAACGTGAACCCGACGCCGGCCGGTGTCACCGTTGCGCCCCACAGCGAGGTCGAGGTGGTGACGTTCCTGGGCTCTCCCGCACGCGACTTCACGCCAACGGTCGAATGTCGGATGGTGCCCTGACCGGCCGCGCCGGGCAGCGCACGAGCTCGCGCGTATCACCCTCGATGGTCGCCGCTACGGCTTCGAGCGGCAGGTCGTTCGGATCGTGGCCGAAGGGGTCCTCGATCTCCACGCCGATCTCGTCGACGCCGAAGAGCGCGAACGCGAGCACGCCCGCGCCGACCGGCGTGAGCCAGCCCAGCGAGTCGCTGAGGGCGAAGGGGGCCGTGAGGCAGAAGAGCGTGACCAGGAGCTTCGTGTGCTGGGCGTAGGCCAAAGGTAGCGGCGTCTTCGCGATGCGCTCGCAGCCGCCGACGTAGTCGTTGAAGAGTGAGAGGTTCCCGTCCATGAGCTGGAGCCGCTGCTCGCTGAGCCGTCCACCCTGGGCCGCCCCGGCCAGGATCCCCGTCATCCACGCGGAGACCACGTTCGCGCGATGGCGCGCGCCCTCGAGCGTCGTCCGCTCGTCGCCGGTGAGCAGCTCGCCGAGCGCGCCCATGTCGTTCTCGCGGCGGAGCCCCTGGCAGGCGAGCACGAAGTAGGCGCTCGTGTAGCGCTGGACGTCGGACCGCTCGCTCTCGTCGGCCAGGTAGGCGCTCGCCTGGCGCGCGAGGTCGCGCGTCCGGTTGACGAGCCCGCCGAGCAACTTTCGTCCCTCCCACCAGCGGTCGTACGACGCGGTCGTGCGGAACACGAGCAGGAGCCCCAGCGCCACGCCGAGCATCGTGTGCAGGACGGGCGGTACCTTGGCCGACGCCGTGACGTTCAGGTACTGCGCCCCGACGCCGATCGCCGCGACGAGGACGATGCGCGGGAGGATGCGCGGGATGACCGATCCGCGCACCCGGAGCGCGACCGAGATCCAGCTCTTCTCGTCGTAGGCGATCACAGACCCTCCTTACACGAGGGACCGTGCCCGGATCGTCGTTTCCGGGTCGCGGCCTCAGGCCTTGTAGGTGGCCGTGGCGACGTAGCGGAGGACGCGCGAGCACTGGGCGGTGCCCACGGTGCCGTTGCAGATGTCTTCGCCCTCGAAGTGCGTCTCGCCCTGGCGGAGCGAGCGCATCACGCTGGACGTCACGTCGTGGCCGCCGTCCTTGCAGGACCCGTCCCCGCAGGGAAGGACGAAGAGCGCGGGCGCGTTGTCGACGACCACGCGCCGGATGTGCGGCGCTTCCGCGACCGCACCGCCCGCGCGGTGCTCTCCGACCTCGAGCTTCAGGCTCTCGAGCCGGGGGATCTCGGCTTGAAGGCGCGGAGCCTCGTCTTCGCGCTGCCTTCTCTCGGCAAAACGCTGGGCTGCAAGTCCGAATCGCCGACGGTTCAACATGTCTAGGGTACCAATCTGGGGCCGCTGCGTCATAACCACAAGGTCAGCGGCTCCTGCCGACCTCAAGCAAGGCCCCGAGACTACGCGAGATCGCCCGTCGCCTCTTCTTTTTCGCGCGGCGGCTGCTCAGGCGCGCGGAGCTCGCCCGGTGCGGCGCCAACCTTCTTGGTCGACGGCTGGCCTTCTGCGAAAGTGGAGCGGCATGCATCGGTCGCGGCTTGCGCCTGTTCGCTCTGCCGCCGGGCTGTTGGGGGGAGCGGTCGTGCTTGCGGTGCTCCACCACGCGCAGGCCGACACTCCTGGATTTCAGCTTCGCTGGGAGGCACCTCGGGCGTGCCCCGACGAGGGCTACGTGCGCGCCGCCGTCCAGCAGCTGCTCGCCGGCGGTCCGCGGAGCACGGCGCAGGTCGAGGCGCATGCGAGCGTCTCGCGAGGGCAGGGGAGCACGTGGAAGGTTCTTCTCACCACCATCCGTGACGGACAGACGGGCGAGCGCACCCTGGAGGCCGCCTCCTGCCGTTCGCTCGCCGACGCGACCGCGCTCATCGTCGCCCTCACCGTCGACCCTGCGCGCGTCGCCGCGAACCGCCCCGAAGCCCCCGCGCCCTCCGCCGCCTCCCCGTCACCGCCGCCGACCACCCCGACCCCCGCGCCTCCTGCTCCTTCTTCCTCCGCGCCCTCGCCGCCATCCCCGCCTCCCGCTGCCCCCGTCCCCGGCGCGCCCCCGCCTCCTCCTTCTCCCTCTTCCCCTCCAGGCCCCGCTCCCTCTCCGCCGGCTCCCTCCGCCCTCCCGTCTTCCGCTCCCGCTCCCGCCCCCGCAGCTTCGGGCCCCGCTCCCGCTCCCGCTCCCGCTCCCGCTCCTACTCCCGCTGCTCCAGCTTCGGGCCCTGCTCCCGCTCCCGCTCCCACTGCTCCAGCTCCGGGCCCCGCTCCCGCCCCGGCTCCCGGTCCCTCCACGGCTCCCCATCCCATCGAGCCCTCCACCCCGCCCCCCGCTCCCTCCACCTCCTCCCCCTTCTCCCGCATCGCCCTGTTCCCCTCCCTCGCCCTCGACGTCGGCAGCCTCCCCAAGCCCGCCCTCGGCCTCACGGTCACCGCCGCCCTCCTCCTCCGCTCCTTGCGCGTCGAGGTCTACGGCTCCTACTTCCCCCCGCAGGCGCAAAACTCGCCGTCCCCCATCGTCGACTACCAGAAGATCAGCCTCGTCGCGGGCGGCGCCGTCGCCTGCTACCTCCCGTTGCGCGGGCCGATCGAGCTCGGTGCCTGCTCGGGCGTCGAGGTTGGCTCGATGCACGGCCAGGGCTTCGGGGTGCTCAACCCAGGCGGCTCGGACGTGCCCTGGGTAGCCGGCGTCGCCACGGCGCGCGCCTCCTGGACCATCGTGGGCGGATTCGGGATCGCCCTCGGCGTCGGCGTGGGAGTGCCGTTCGTCCGTACCCAGTTCGTGCTCGATGACTACTCGTCGTCCGCCGGCACCGTCTTCCAGCCCAGCCCCGTCGTCTTCCGCGCCCTGCTTGGCCCGGAGCTGCGATTTTGAGCCTCCCGGAAGAGTCGAAATTGCTCGGGATTTCGGGAATCGTCGCCCTCGAGCACCAAAACGCCGGGCCCCGGCCACTCACCAGCACGATGACGTCTCTGCATTCGGCGCACGCCAGCGCGCAGGATCCGCCCCAGAGGCTGCCGGCCGGCGTAGCTGCCGTACCCGCCGATGCCGCGGCGGTCCGCCAGCGGCCGTCGGCGGAGTTCGAGGCCGTCTACCGGGAGCACTTCCGCTTCGTGTGGCGCTGCACGCGCCGCCTCGGGATCGAAGGGGCGACGGTCGACGACGTCGTGCAGGAGACCTTCCTCGTCGTCCACCGGCGCCTGGCCGAGTTCGAGGGCCGCTCCTCGATGAAGACCTGGCTCTACGGCATCGTCCGGCGCGTCGTGTCCGACCACCGGCGCACGCTCCGTCGCAAGCCCGGGCTGGACGACGCCGGGTGCGACCTCGATACCGTCCGCGACACGTCCGGACGCGGGCCCGAAGCATCGATCGAGCAGGGCGAGCAGCTCCGGCTGGTCCGGCGCCTGCTCCTCGAGCTCGACGAAGAGAAGCGGGAAGTGTTCGTCCTGACGGAGCTCGAGGGAATGACGATGGCCGAGATTGCCGAGGCGCTCGACGTGAACCCGAACACGGTCTCGTCGCGGCTCCGGGCCGCACGGCGCGAATTCGAAGAGGCGCTCGAGCGCGCAAGCGAAGGGAGTACGCGATGAGCGAGCTGAATTCCAAGGCACGGGCGCTGCTGGTCGGGGCGCACCTCGCGGACGAGCCGACGCAGGCCGACTACGATCGGATCCACTCCGCGCTCGAGGCACGCATCGCCGTGGGCGTCGCGGTCGGCGTCGCGGCGACGCTCGGCGCGCAGGGTTCGTCGGCCGCGGCGACGGCTGCGACCGTGTCGCCTGCGACGGCTGGAGCGAGCGCGGCCGTCGGCTCCGCCGTCGTGGCGAGCACGGCGGGAGCCGCGGGCACCGGGCTCGTCGCGGGCGGCGCCGCGGCGCCGGTCGCGGCGGCGGTGGGTAGCGCCGTCCTGACGAAGGTTGCCGCGTGGGTGGTGGTCGTTGGTGCCGTCGCTGCGGTGGGAACGACCGCCCTGCGGACACCTTCGCGTCCCGTCCCGCCTGCGCGCGTCGAAGCGCCGAGCGCAGTCGTCGTGGCGGCGGATGCACCCGTCCGGCCTGCGCTGCCGGCGGCGCGTGGATCTTCCGGCTCGAACACGCCCGCGGCCGAGCCGGCGGTGACGGCCCCGGTCCCCGCGGAGACGTCCAGGCCCAGCTCCGACGTCGAGGCCGCACGAACGGCAATCGGCGCGCCCGCCGCCGTCCCCGCGGCGGGCCCACGGGTGAGCGCCCCCACGGTGGCGCCGTCGATCGCTCCGGCGAGGTCGGCCGGCGTGCGGTCGACTGCGGCGGCGGCCATCGCGGGCGATCCCGCGGCGGAGTCGCCGCTCGATCGCGAGATCGCGCTCCTGCGTGACGCGCGCGAGGCTCTTCGCCGCGGGCAGGCCGATCGCGCGCTCGAGGTTCTCGACGAGTCGGCGCGGCGCTTCCCGGGCGGTGTCCTGTCCGAGGATCGCGCGGCCGAGCGAGTCTTCGTGCTCTGCGCGCTCGGCAGGATGGACGACGCTCGCGTCGACGCGACCCGCTTTCTCGCCGACCACCCGCGCTCGTCCTATGCGGCCGCGGTCAATGCGTCGTGCGGCGGAAAAAACTGACGCGTCTCTTCACCAAAGCGCGCGGCACTGGCCACTCACATCAGGGAAGCCGAGACGAGCGGAGTCAGCCCGAGGGCTGGACGGGGCTCGTCGGGGGCTTGCTTCAACACGCTTCATCTCACTAGGGAGGTAGTCTCATGAACCGGAATGGCTTCGGACTGAACAATCTGCTGCGTTGTGCGCTCGGCGCAGGCGCGTTCGTCTTGGTCGCGTGCAGCGGCAAGGTGCTCACGGGGTCGGACAACGCACAGCTCGTGTCGGTCGACTCGGCGATCGTCAGCGGCGCCGTCACGGCGTGCGGGGCGGGCTACGCCCACCCGAACGTCTGCTGCACGGCGGGCCCCGAGGCCGCGGCTGCGTGCGGCAACTACCCGAGCGCGCCCTTTCACCAGTGCGACACGGGGTCGACGACGTACCCCGACCCGCGCAGCTGTTGCCCGCTCGACGCGAACGGCAACTGCATCGCGCCGCCGCCCGTGACGACCCCCGTTCCTGCCACGTGCGCCTACGCGTGCCCGCCAGGCTGGTTCGTGCCGGGCCCCGGCGTGAACGTACCCCCGAGCTACGGGACGGGTTCCGGCAGCGGTGGCTCCGCCGTGGCGTGCGACCCGTCGACGGGTGTGTGCGCGGGGACGACGGGCAGCGGTAGCGGCAGCGGCACCGACTACGGCAGCGGCAGCGGCACCTACTACGGCAGCGGCAGCGGCACCGACTACGGCAGCGGCAGCGGCACCGACTACGGCAGCGGCAGCGGGAGCGATTATGGCTCGGGTAGCGGCTCGTCTTCCAACCTGCCTTACATCCTGTCCGGCACGTGCTGCCAGAACGACGGGAGCGGCGATCTCGTATGCGCGACGGCGGCGGACGAGGGCTCGTCCTGCGCGTGCGCTTGCCCCAGCAACGGGCCGTGCCCGCCGTGCGACTGCGATGCCGGGGCTCCGCCGGCTCCGTTGACGGGCTGCGGGGCGTGCCCGGCCGGGTGGTCGGTCCCGGACGGCGAGCCCGACCAGTGCTGCCGCCAGGACCCCAACGGCGTGATCGACTGCTTCTCGCAGGCAATCTCCCCGGTGCAGGTCGGGAGCGGGAGCGGCAGCAGCAGTGGCGGAACCGTCGTTGCCGTCGACGCCGGCAGCGCACCGACGTGCGCCCCCCTTCCGTGCCCTTCGTCAGCGTCCTGGGATCCCACCACGTGCGCCTGCGTACCGGCGGACGGGGGGCAGTGAGCCGCTCGCGTTAAATGACCTGTCACCCCGAGGCGCAGCCGAGTGGTTGCGCCCGGGGTGACAGCTCGCTTCGCGATCGCGCTTGTCAGCGCGCTCTCGTCACTGGCAGCTCTCGCCGCAGACCGAGCTGACCTCGGACAGGCAGATGCGGTCCCACAGCGTGTTGCAGCAGTACGGGTCCTGATCGCAGATGTCCGTCGCGCAGGGGTCGCAGGTCGGGTCGAGGTCCCCGCCCGTCTTGCAGATCGAGTGCTGGCACACGGGCGCCGGAGCGCCGCCGCCGCTGCAGTCATCGCCGCAGATGGATCCGACCTCGCTCACGCAGATAGAGTCCCACTGGACCTGGCAGCAGAACGGATCGGTGTCGCAGATCTGCGAGGCGCAGGGATCGCACGAGGAGTCCAGCGTGTTGCCCTGGCTGCAGATCGGGTGCGAGCAGGTGCCGCCGCTGCCGGGAGCCCCCGAGTCCTGATCGCCGCTGCCGGAGTCGGGCGGAGTGGGGACGCCCGAGTCGATCTCGACCGGAGCGCCCGAGTCGTTCTCCACCGGGGAGCCCGAGTCGGCCTCGACGGGCGAGCCCGAGTCGCTGTTGCCGCTGCCCGCGTCGGCGGGGGGCGGAGGAGGCGGGGGAGGGGGAGGGGTAGCGCCTCCTGCGCTCGCGATGAGGGCGCCGTTCGGCGTGCCCACGCCGGTCGGGCCGTCGTAGCCGGCGCCCGCCGTGCACAGGTAAGACCCGCCGCAGTCGCCGTTGCTCCCCGAGGTGACGTCGTTGAACGCGCTCGTGTGCGAGTACGGGAACGCGTTCGTCGCGCCGGTCTGTCCGGTCAGCGCGAAGATCGCGGCGACGAGCGGGGACGAGGCGCTCGTCCCGCCGTAGACGTTCCAGCCGCCGCCGGACGAGTCGTAGACGGCGACGCCCGTGTTGGGATCGGCCACCGCCGAGACGTCTGCGACCGTGCGGAAGCTGCATCCGGTGTCCGTCTGGAACGAAGGCTTCGGGATGAAGCCGCTGCACCCGCTGCTGCCGTCGTTCCACGCCGTCTCGGACCAGCCGCGCGACGAGGAGGTCGTCTGGACGAGGCTCGTGCCGCCGACGGCGAGCACGAACTGCGACGACGCGGGGAAGTTCGCGCCGAAGGCCGAGTCGCCGCTGCTCGCGGTCACGAGGATGCCCGGGTGGTTGTAGTACTGCGACGAGGACTGCGTGACCGAGCCGTCCTCCGGCCCGCCGTAGCTGTTGCTGATCGCCACCGCGCCCATGGTCGCGGCGGTGTTCACGGCGGTGCCCAGGTCGTCGTCGGTCGCCGAGTCGGCCTCCACCAGCAAGATCTTGCAGCTCGGGCAGGCGGCGCTGACCATGTCGAGGTCGAGCGAGATCTCGCCGGACCAGCCAGCGTCGGCAGCCGGCAGCGGGCTCGCCTGGCCGTTCTCGTTGACCTTCTGGAAGCATCCGTTCGCCGTCGTGCACGGCGGGAGCCCGAACTGCGCGCGGTAGACGGCGAGATCGGCCTCGGCGGTCGGGTCGTCGTTCGCGTCGATGAGCGCGACGACGGCGCCCGCCCCCCCGCTCGACGGCAGGTTGTACGCGGCCACGAGATCGGCCGGAGCGAAGCCGCCTGCCGTCCCCGCCCCCGCCGCGTTGGGCGTGATGTCCGTGCGCTTCTTGGCGTGGCAACGCATCCCCCCGGCGCGGACCGGCCTGCACAGGTCCACCTGCGGGTGCTGCACGACGGAGCTGAAGGATCCCCCGTTCGAGCTCGCGGTGCCGATGGGCGCCGGCGCCTGGCCCGTCGTGCAGGCGGCTGTGAGCATCACGGGTACCGCGAACAGGGCAACAGCGATCGTCGTCGAGAAGGGGCGCATGAGTCCTCCGTTGTTTCCGGGGTGGGGAAGCGAGCGGCACCCTCAGCAGGTTCCGCGCCGTTCGTTCGATCGCTAAAGTGCGAGCGGAAGAGTGCGGTCGCCCCTTCCGGACGCAGCCGATTTTCCCTGCCGTTACGCCTCGGGCATCCGGTCGCGTATGCGGCTACCGGCGCCGGGGGCGGCTAGTTCGGAGCCCGCACGACCGAGGCGACGCCCGTCCAGTAGGAATTGTCGCACATGCCCGCGGTGACCGATGCGGGCGGTCTACAGCTACTTCGCGGTCACGTGGAGCGACACCTGCGCGGCGCCGCTGTCCGGCTGGAGGAGCAGCTCTCCCGGCACCGTGGCCGCGTCAACGCATGCGCCTGTCAGCGTCATGTTGTAGCCGGACGGGAACGCGCGCGCGGGTAGCGAGATCTGCGTGATGCCGGTCACCGGGGTGAACGCGAGGTCGAACGCACCCGACGTCGTATCGAACGACTGCGTGATGGCGCTGCCGGCGACCGCCTCCGCGAACGGCCGGATCACGCCCTGGACGACCGGGTATTCGGTGCCATCGGCGGCGACCATGCCGTCGGTCTCGCCGTTCCACCCGAGCGTCGCGACGCTGTACTCCCACTCGGCGCCACTCAGGCCGAGGGTGTCGAGCGCGGAGAAGTGCGCGCTCATGAGGGCCGCCGCGGTCGACGAGGTGTTGCTCACGCTGAACTCTCCGACGAAGACAGGCACGTTCCAGCTCTGTCCGACCGCGGCCCACTTCGCGAGCCCGCTCTCCACCTCGCTCATCTCGGCGGCGAGGGGGTAGAAGTGCGGCGCAAAGACGACGCCGTCCCCCGTCGGCCGGCCGACGCTCGTGGTGACCGTGATGCCGTCGACGCCCGGCGGGTCGACGAAGACGAGGGACGTCGGCGCCGCCGCCCGCATGCGCGCGACCATGGTGGAGTAAAAGTCCGTCAAGGTCGTCTGCTCGAACGTCGTCACGTTCGCCGTGCCCCACCCGGGCTCGTTGATGGGCTCGAAGGCGATGACGCCGGGCTTGTTCTTGTAGCGCGCCACCATCACGTCCCAGGCCGCCGCGTAGTCGGCCTGCACGGTCGACCCCTGGGCCCAGAACTTGTCGAACGCGCCGGTCACGCTCGCGTCGTTGTAGTACTCGAGCTGCCACTGCGGGCAGTCGGTCATCGCGGCCGGCGGGCTCACGAGCGTCCACTCGGGAAAGCCGTCTCCGCAGAGGACCTGCGCGTACACGTCCTGGTGGAAGTCGATCACGGTGTAGATGCCGTGCGCCCAGGCGGCGTCGAGGAGCTGATCGTACATCGCGAGCCACGCCTGATCGTCCTGCCCCTTGGTGGGCTCGAGCGCCGACCACGTGAAGGGGACCCGCATGACGTTGATTCCCCACGACGCCGCGCGGTCCATGTACGAGGCGAGGACGCTGGCGTACTGGCCCGCCGCGAAGTCGAAGGGGACGTACGGCGGGAGCTTGCTGCGGCCGCCCGCGTCCACCCCGCGAAGGAACACGACGCGGTTGCTCGTATCGAGGAGCTGCGTCCCGCTCGCGTGCAGGTGCCAGTCGCTCAGGGTGGGCGGGGCGATGGTGCACGTGGGAACCGACGGGCCCGACCTGGAGCTGCAGGCTCCAGGAAGCAGCGAGGCGGTCGCCGCCAGGAGGATCACCGCCGGCTTCTTCATGGCCACTGGCTTAGCACGCGGCGATGGACGCGCGGAGGGGCCGATTCGCCGAGAAGTTAGCCCACCTGCGCGGACTGTATAGGCTCGCCCTCACACCCCGAATCTCGGGTGCTCCATTCCGGAAGAGGACGCGATGACCCCACCCAACGAACGACGCGCTGTGGGCAGAGACATCAAGCGGAACGTCCAGAGGTCCCTGGCCCTGGGGCTCGGCGGTAGCGCCGGGATCGCGCTCGGCGCCACAGTGGGACCGCTCGGCGTGTTCCTGGGGATCCTGCTTGGTCTCGTGGCGGGCTTCCTCGCCGGCAAGGTGATGGCGCGCGACGAGAACCTTCATGCGGATCGGACGCGGCACCTCGACGCCGTCATCGGCATCACGGAGGGGAGCCTCGGCGCAGGCCCCGTC
>Ga0302319_10019889_pt1 | contig 12174 bp, 7 predicted proteins | sample Bog_T0_2_FD_203319 | JGI IMG/M metagenome (GOLD analysis project Ga0302319, IMG submission 203319) | Peat permafrost microbial communities from Stordalen Mire near Abisko, Sweden - Bog_T0_2 | ecosystem: Environmental > Terrestrial > Soil > Wetlands > Peat | place: Sweden: Abisko, Stordalen Mire... | reverse complement strand
AAGGACCAGGAAACAGGCGGCAGGAAGGGCGAACAAGGCCGCCTGAGGCGGTTGACTCGCCCCTCTGCACCTCATCCGCCATCACCGACGCGGGGTTGTTGCGCTACCCGACTGCCGGACCGACGCTACCGGACGCTTTCCACTCTTTCAGCACCCCTTCCAGACAGCCAGCACCGCTCGATCGCCGATTTCGCAACAGGCTCTCAGGTCCATTTATTGAGAACGAGCGCTCTTCCGGTGAGGCACCATCGCGTCGATGAGTTGTCCAACCACAAGCAAAGCAGGTTGAATGCACAAAAACAATGCGTTGGATTGATCGATCCGGCAAGCCGATCTGCCGAGGCTCTGGAACAGGACACCCCGATGGCACATCCGGCAGCCCTCGCCGCGCCACCCGCCCCACGTCTCCCCTCCGCGCCGCGTTGTCGTGCAATGCCATTCGCGATCCTCCGCATCGCCCCCGGCCTGCTGCTGACCGCCGCGATCGCCGCCGCGGCGTATGCACTGCGCGCCATTCCCGGGGTGGGCACGTTTAGCCCGATGATCCTCGCCATCCTGCTCGGCATCGCGTTGCACAACACGCTCGGCACGCCGTCCCGCGCCCAGCCGGGCGTGGCGTTCACGCTGCGCCGCATCCTGCGCCTCGCCATCATCCTGCTCGGGCTGCAGCTCACCGCGCAGCAGGTGGCCGCGGTCGGCCCGCCCGGCGTCGCGGTCATCGTCATCTCGCTGGTCGCAACCTTCGCCGTCACCAAGGCGCTGGGGCGGCTGCTCGGTGTGGAGCGCCAGCTCGCGGAGCTGATCGCGGCGGGCACGTCGATCTGCGGCGCCTCGGCGGTGATCGCCACCAACACGGTGACGCAGGGCACCGACGAGGACGTCGCCTACGCGGTCGCCTGCGTGACCGTGTTCGGCACCATCGCCATGTTCGTCTATCCCGCCCTGCCCGCGCTGCTGCATCTGAGCGCGCACCGGTACGGGCTGTGGACTGGCGCCTCGATTCATGAAATCGCGCAGGTGGTGGCGGCGTCGTTCCAGGCGGGCGAGGACGCCGGCCAGTTCGGTACCATCGCCAAGCTGAGCCGGGTGATGCTGCTCGCGCCGCTGGTGATCAGCCTCGGCCTGATCGCCACGCGCCGGGCGCGCCGTCGGCACGGCGGTGCGGACACCCAGCCGGCCAAGGCGCCCCCCCTGCCCTGGTTCGTGCTCGGCTTCATCGCCCTGATCGGCGTCAACAGCCTCGGCGTGGTCCCCGCGGAGGCGAAACACGTGCTGGTCCCCGCGACGACGTTCCTGCTCACCATGGCGCTCGCCGCGATGGGCCTGCACACCGACATCCGCAAGCTGCGGGCGGAGGGTATCCGCCCGCTCGCGCTTGGCGCGCTGGCCTCGCTGTTCATCTCCAGCCTGAGCCTTGCTCTGGTCGAGCTGATCGCCTGAAATCCGGCGATGACGCTGGACCAGCTTCGGGTGTTCGTCGCGGTGGCGGAGCGCCTGCACGTCACTCAGGCGGCCCTGGCGCTGAACATATCGCAATCCGCGGCCAGCGCGGCGATCCAGGCGCTGGAATCGCGCGCCGGCGTGGCGCTGTTCGACCGCGTCGGCCGGCATATCGAGCTGACCGCGGCTGGCGAGGTGCTGCTGCCGGAAGCGCGGGCGGTGCTGCGTCGACTGGCGCAGGCAGAGCAGGCGTTGTCCGAACTTGAAGGCCTGCAGCGCGGCCATCTCTCGCTGTGGGCGAGCCAGACCGTCGCGAGCTATTGGCTGCCGCCGGTGATGCACCGGTTCCGGCTTGCCTATCCCAAGGTGACGCTGTCGCTCGCCATCGGCAACACGGCGCAGGTCGCCCAGGCCACCGCCGACGGCGACGCCGATCTCGGTTTCGTCGAAGGCGCGGTGGAGGACAAACTGCTCGCCAGCGTCCCGGTCGCCACCGACCAACTCGTGCTGGTGGTGGCCGCTGCCCATCCCTGGGCCGGGCGGCCGTCGCTTGATCCCGCCGCCTTGCCGGAGGTCGACTGGGTGCTGCGCGAACGCGGGTCCGGCACGCGGCAGATGTTCGAGGCCGCGGTGCTGGCCTACGGCGTCGAACCGGCCCTCCTGAGAATCGTTATGGAGTTGCCCTCCAACGAAGCCGTGGCCGCGGCGGTCGAGGCGGGCGCCGGGGCAACCGTGATCTCGCGCCTGGTCGCCGCGGCCGGACTCGCCAGAGGCACGCTGGCCGCGCTTCCGCTGCGCTTCCCGGAGCGGCGGTTCAGCGCGCTACACCACGGCGACCGTCGGCGTTCCGCCGCCGAAGCGGCATTCCTGGCCATCATAAGGGCCTGGTAGCGGCGCTGCCGGTGGCGGAGGGCCACTCGCGGGTCGTCGGCTTGGCAACCGCCCCTGGACGGCGGGCAAGCTGACCGCTCACGGCCTGGCCGCATCCGCGGAACCATCATGACGTCGGCATAGACGCCGGCCAAGACGAACTGATTACTGAGGAAACAACTGACCGAAGCTCGGCCACTGTAATCGCATCTTGCTGCACGTTTCGGGCTGCGTCAGCCGATCATAATCGGCGTGTGCCTCTCGCACCGAGGCGGGGTCAGTGATATCTTGCCATAATGGATAGGATGCATCGCATCGCTTGACGACCAAGAGCCGCTGGTCCGCCATTTGACTTTCCTTCCTGCTACATTTTTCCAACCGGAACGTCCCGGTTGGCGCGGAACCCTAGCGGCGGCATGAACCCTCGCAGTATGACCAGGGTCACACTTCAGGCGGTTTGCACACCAAGCCACCGACCTGCTGCCCACAAGCGACGCCTCCAGCGTCGCTATCGTCGCATTCCTGGACTGTTTGTCCGGTGCCCCCAATCACGCGGTGCGGGGGCGGAGCAGCAAGGCTACCAGACCCGGCAGCAGGATCAGAGCGGTGGCAGGTTCGGGCACCAGAGTCTCGTCGGCGCTCACTTCGAGGGTGGTGCCGCCATTGACCAGGCCGACGCTGAAGAGGTTGGGCGTGCCGATCTGATAGAGAGCGTCCGGATCGAGGGTTGTGTCGCCGCTGTAGAGCGTGAGGTCGTCGTTGCTAAAGAAAGCAACGTCGGCTGCGGTCACCAAATACTCGTAGGCAACGCCATGCTCCAGCTCGATGCCCCCGGCAGCGTCGAGCAGCTCGAATGTGTCGCCCGCGCTGATCGCGTAGCCGGACAGGAGGTTGCGACCGATCACCACCTCGATGGTGCCGCTGAGGTCGGCCGAGCCGGCCTTGAGCAGGCTGTGCGACGTGCCGGCGCTGTGGCCACCGATGGTGAAGCGCAGAGCCCCGGTGCTCGACTGGGTGAAGCTGCCGGCGACATTGAGGGTGTCGGCACTGTGCAGGTCGGTGAGGCCGCTGTTGGCGAAGCCGCCAGAGATGCTGGTACCGCCGACGAAGGTGCCGCCCTGGTTGACGGTGACGTTGCCCGCGATCGTGCCGCCGGCTTTGAAGCCGCCCGTGCTGCCGACAGTGACATTGGTCGCGAGGTGGTCGGTCGAAGCCATCGTGATGGAGCCGGTGATGTTCTGGAAGTAGTCGGCAGCGGCATAGAGATTGAGGCGCGACCAATAGCTGAGAGAGGTGCCATGGAAGGCGACGAGCGCGTTGGTCTCGGTGTTCTGGATCACCTGGTTGATGGTGTTGGTCGAGATGTTGCCGTAGAGAGCGCCGCCGACGCTGGCGGCCAGCGCCTGGGACTGCGCAGTGCTGCCGCCATAAAGGGTGGCCAGCAGGATCGACGCATCTGGACCGCCGCTTGGTGCCTGCTCCGCCGGCGCTGCGGCGAAAGACAGGGTGGGCAAACCGTAAGTCAGGCGTGCGGAATAAACGGCGGCGTTTGTGGCGGAGGGGGCGTAAGGGTTGACGTTGGCGCTGCTGGTCGCACAGGTGGCGAGCGAGGTGCCACAGCCGGCGGCGGTGGCGCCCTGGGTCAGCTGGGTTTGCAGTTCCGGCACCGCCGCGGTGAACAAGCCGGGCAGATTGACCGAGGTTCCGGTGACCGCCGCGTTGTTAATATAGGAAGGATTGCTGAGCAGATTCGCCAGATCGAAGCTGGCCATGGCACGACTGGCGATGATGTCGAGTGGGTAATGCACGCCGACGACGATGCGGCTGTTGCCCATTTCCGAGGCGCGCATCAACATCGCCTGATAGAGTTGCGGCACCATCATGCCAAGCAGCAGCGAATCCGACATCGCGTAAGCCATGTGGCTGCTGGGGAAAGACGGATTGGTCGATGGCGTCGGCGCACCGCTGACCGAGGATTTGGATTTCACCGTCGAGTCGTAAAGCGTGAAGCTGAAACCCTTGACTGGCGCGGTCTGATAGGGATGCGAATCGCCGTAGGAATTCTGACCGGTTTGGGTGTTGGACACGCTATAGGCCGTGTCGTAAACGCTGCTCGTCGTGTTGGGGAGGCCGTTGGCAATCGGCAACGTAGAGCCCACGGGGGCAACCGCGGCCGCCGTGCCATTCCACGTCCCGTTCGCGAAATAGAATTTTGCCACCTGCGAATCGCCCGTGGCGACAGTATTGACAATCTGGTTGTTGCGGTCGTCAGCAGGGTGATGGTCTTGGGCAGAGTGATCGCCGAGCCGGTGGAGCCGACGTCACTGACATAGGCGGCACCGAGGACCGAACCGAAGCCGCCAACCGGTTGCTGGCCATTATACAGCGCCCACGCGGAGGTATTTTGCGTCGTCAAGCCACCGGCCAGATTGGCGGCAACACCATAAATCGCGCTCAGACCGGTCACCGCATTCGATGCCTTCCCGAGCAGGTTCTCGTCGCTGATCGCCAGCGCGGCAAGAGCTGGCGTCGCCATGTTATCGTTGAGCAGCGCAACCGAGGACGCGTTCTGGTTGATGGCAACCGCCTGGCTCAGGTTGGCCTGCAGCGTTTGCTGGCCAATCGACGTCGCGTTCAAATCGAGGAATGGAGACAAGAGGTTGAAAACGGCTACGTTTTCGGGCGTGATGTTGGCAGTTTGTGCCTGTGCAGGCAGAGAGTACTGACAGATGGCAAAGGCAACGGCGAATGTGAGTTTCTTGAATCGGCCAAAAAAGATAAATCCAGTCACGCTACTTTCTCCAAGATATTTAGCTTGGCACATCCGGGCGCTGACCAACACTGATAGCCTGCCTCTCGCACACCAACCGGTGAGTAAACCAAACGTAACCAACGCCAAAAAGGATGGTGTGAAGGTTTTGTGATATCGCCATGAAACTCGTTGCCGACAGCCGTCCGGCGACCCGCAGCAAGGTCAGGCGGGGTCGACGGGACGCCGTTTACGACGTAGTCCAGACCGCAAACGGGGCGTGCGCGCAGTTTATGGCGGCGACTGTCGAAACCAGCCCCGCCAGATCAGTAGCGTCGCAACGCAATAAATCACCCTCCAGCGCCACAACGGCCCGCAGTCCAGCACTGTTGCTGAGGAATGTGATATCCGCTGCTCGCACGTCTGCCGGGAACAGCGTGCGTTCTTCTGCCCCGCAACGCTCTATCAGCATCGCCCGCATCACGCCAGGCAACGCGCCATCGGTGACCGGGGGCGTGACCAGCCTTCCGCCGCTGCGCAGAAACAAGTTTGCGGTTGTTGCCTCGGCGATGGCACCGCGGCTGTTGAGCAGCAGGGCGTCGTCCGCGCCGCGCCGCGCCGCCTCTAGCCGCGCCAGCACGCTGTCGAGATAGTTCAGCGACTTGATACGCGACAGCGGCGAAGACTCGTTGCGGCGCGTAACCGTGCTGACCACCAGACGGACCGGTCCGGCTGCAGGCAGCGGCCCGGCAGTGATCAGCACTGTCGGCGTCGGGGAGTCCGGCGGCAGCACACCGCGCGGTGCTGGCCCGCGGGTGAGCGTCAGCCGTACCGCCGCATCGGCCAGCCGGTTTGCCGCCACCACGGCGTGGATCGCTGCGGCGAGCGTGGCATCATCGTACGGCACCGGGATCGCGAGCAGCCGCGCCCCGTCACGCAGGCGGGTCAAGTGGCGGGTCAGATGCATCGGCCGCTCCGCGGCAACGCAGATCGTCTCGAACAGCCCATCGCCGAGCGTGAGCCCGCGGTCGGCCGGATCGATCCGAGCCTCCGCCGACGCACATAGCGCCCCGTTCAGCCAGAGCGTCATGGCGGCGACACGGCCGCCAGCAGCGGACGGACCTTGACCATCATCTCCTCGTACTCCGCGGCCGGATCGGAATCAGCGACGATGCCGCCGCCCGCCTGTGCAACCACGGTCTCCGGTGTGATGACCAAGGTACGGATCACGACGCTGCTGTCCATCGCCCCATCGAAGCCGATCCAGGCGATTGTCCCGCAATAGGGGCCGCGCCGCGCGACCTCGATCGCGTCGATGATCTCCATGGCACGGATCTTGGGCGCGCCGGTGATCGAGCCTGCGGGAAACGTGGCATTCAGCAGGTCTACTGGACCTAACCCCGGACGCAGAACGCCCGTGACGCTGGAGACCAGATGGTGCACTGCAGGAAAGCTCTCGATCTCGAATAGCGTCGGGGCGGCCACGCTGCCGATCTCGGCGACGCGGCCAAGGTCGTTTCGCATCAGATCAACGATCATCAGGTTTTCGGCGCGATCCTTCTCGCTTGCGGCGAGCTCGGCGCGCAGCAGCGCGTCGGCCGCCGGCGTCGCGCCGCGCGGCCGCGTGCCCTTGATCGGGCGCGTCTCGATCCGGCCGGCGGGATCGAGCCGCAGGAATCGCTCCGGCGAGGCGCTGGCCAGGGCAAGCCGGGGCCCGCACGCAAGATAGGCGGCGAATGGCGCTGTGCTGCCGGCGCGCAAAGCCTCATAAATCGCATCGGAGGACAGGCCGACTCTGCGGCCTGTCAGATGCCGCATGGTGAAGTTCGCCTGGAAAATGTCGCCGGCGCGGATGAACTCGAGAATGCGACCCACGCGCCGCTCGTAGTCGGAGCGGGACAGCTCCGGCTGCCAGACGGCGCGCTGTCGGGCCGGGGGCTGGGGCGGTTCCATCGGTGCGTTCAGACGCCTGAGCGCGGCAGTCATCCGCTGCGCCGCGCGCCGCTGCCGTGCGGCCTCGCCTTCGGACGGAAAGCCTGACGAGACGATCCAGGCGCGCCGCTCCCGGTGGTCGAAGACCAGGACGAGGTCGTAGCAGCCTACCACCATGTCTGGAATCGCCAGCGTGTTGGCGTGTCGCTGTGGCAGCCGCTCTAGATACCCTGCCAGCTCGTAGCCGAGAAACCCGATCGCGCCGCCGCCGAAGGGTGCCGGCGCAGCGCCGGGCGGCAAGCGCCAGCGCTCCAGTTCGCGCGCCAGCACCGTGAACGGGTCGCCGGTGACGGCGACGCCGTTAATGCGGGTTGAGCCGCCGAAGGTCTCAATGACCTGAAACGGCGACACGCCAAGATAGCTATACCGGCTACGCGCATCCTGCGGCGCCGCGCTGTCCAGCCAGGCGAGGTAGGGGTCCTTCACCCAACGGGCAAACGCTTCGGCAGGGTCGCGCCAGGCGATTTCCTCGCAAAGATTCATTGGTCAGGCGAGTGGCATGCGGCCGGACAGGCTTCCATGGGCGGATGACGTGCTGTTGATGTGGTTGTCCGATCTCCGGCCGCAATGCGCGCTGACACATCCGATCCGAGGTGTTTATCCGAGAGCACGGGCGGTTGGGCGGGGTCGGTAGGGGCAGTCCGGCCGCCCGGACCTCCGCCGCACAGACAAGGACCCCGGTGGCTGAGCGCCATCACCGTTGACGACTCTTCCGGGTCTGCGCAATGGTGTCGTGAATCTACCACGCCATCGAACACGCGTTTAGCGCAACAAGTTGACAGCCCCGCGGGGCGCCCGGCAGCCATCTCCACGTTTTCGATCGGCCCTAATGTCATCGGTCGCTCGCATGCGCGCCAGCCAAGTCGTCTTCAGTTTTTTCCGTTACCGTCGCAGTCATGCGCACATCGCATTCGTCCTGATGGGCTTCCAGGGCTGGGTAGCCGGCCGGAAGGTCCCGTCTGGGGCGTTGCGGCTGTTGGGCTGTGGCAGCGGGAACGGATTCTCGATCGTGCCGGACCTGACGCGTTATTGTTTGATGAGCGTCCTGGCGGAACCCAACGAATTGATCCAATTACCCAGCACAAGGCTGTACCGATGGGTTTCGCGAGCGAGCATCGAGCAACTCCATTTCGTGCTGCGGCCAGCAAGCGGACACGGGACCTGGGACGGTGATGCGCTGTTCCAATACTCTAACCATCGGGTCGACGGCCGGCCGTTCGCGGTCCTAACCCGGGCGCGAATCGCGTCGGGCCGCGCGACGGCGTTCTGGCGCAGTGTGCCGGAGCTTAGTCGCTCAGTGCGCGATGCATCGGGCTGCGCCTACCATATCGGTTTCGGTGAGTATCCGATTTTGCGACTTGCAACCTTGAGCATATGGCGGGACATGCAGTCCATGCAGGGGTTTGCGTATCGGCACAGTCCGCACCACGCAGTGATCAAAGATTCCCGCTTGGGCGATTGGATGCCCGAGTCGATGTTCGTGCGATTCGAGATCGAGGCGATCCACGGAGATGTGGCGCGTTACCCGAAGCTGGCAACCCTCGCCACGGAGGCAGGGATCAGGGCCGGCGATCCGATCCTGCCAGCAGGATGCCTATGACGGGACCCCCGACCCCGCTGCTGGCGGCTGCATGGGGACCCTTCTCGAGCCGGTCCGGATATCCAGCCCGAGACGAATCTCAATATCGCGTGGGGGGGCCCTGTTGGATACCCCACTGAAAAGTCCGGGTATCACTTGCCTCAGCAGCTTATTCGCTACTCGTCGCGCACCAACGGGTCACGGTTTGGGATCGTAAGGAAGCCCCATCGCGTTTGCTGGCATCGAAGGTCATCAGATCGAACCCGTTCAGGATACCAGATGGCCGCCCGTCGTCCCAACGTAGCCCATCACGGTCAGACTGCCGATCTGGTCGCCGAAGTGCATCGCCTGACTGCCGCTCGTGTTGTAGTCCAATGTCTGGATCGGTGCGACATGGTTCAGGAACTCGGCTTGGCTATTGAAGACGAAGCCGAACATATCGGCGCCCGCGGTAGTGCTAAAATGGTTGTTTGGCGCGGCGATTGGCGTGTTGGTGAGCTGGTTGATGGTCGCATCGGCAAAGATCTTTTCGCCAGTCGTCACTTCACCTTCAAAGTAGATGCTGGCGCCGGTCGCAAACGGGTTGCTGTTGTTGCTGATCGCGATGAACGCCATGCCATCGGTGTTGTTGCCGGTGGCCGAACCCAGGCCCGCCTGTATTTGCTTCAGCGAAACGGTGTCGCTCGGATTGTAAGCGAATTCGATCTTCTCCGCCGTGCCGTACAGCGATGACAGGCTGCCGATCGGCGTCGTGCCGTTCTCCGTTATCGGGCTGCAGGATGATAGTACCTGCACTTCCTTGGAGTCGCTCGCGGTCACGGTCGTGATGGTCGGCGTGCCGGACGCGGTATTCGTCGGCGTGTTCAGCGTGGCGCCCGAGGTGAAGGCGAAAGTCTGGCCACTCGCGCCGCCGAACAGATGCCCGTTCACCGTTACGCCGCTGACATTGAGCACGGCGTTCGGTGCCAGGAAGGTGCCGTTGAACGCCGTGCCGCTGGTCCCGGCGACTGTCCCGGAGTTCTGGTCGTTGAACAGCACCTCGTTGGCAGTCAGCCCACCGGTCAGGTTGACGTTGTCCAGTACCGGGGTAACCGAGGAAGCGATGTTAAGAACTACAGTGTGCGTGCCATCACCGTTGATGGTTATATTGTTCCCCCACTTGGTGATCGTGAAAACATAGTCGCCGGCGCTGTCCAAAATGCCGGATGTCGCGTCGATGGTTTGGCCGGAGGTTAGAGCCTCGGCGGTCCCCTTCTCGCTGCCGAGGGTGCTGGACAAGGCCTGCAAGGCGGAGATGTCGTCCGACAGCGTGGTGTTGTTGCCGGTGGTGCTTCCCGTCACCGTGCCACCCGTGCTCCTTGGCGCGGCGCCGGTGGTGACTAGGTTGCCGCTGATCTTGTCGCCGTTGAGCTGGACCGCCGGCGACCCACAGCCGGCGCCAAGGCCCACGCTGCCGTTAATCGGGCTGCCGCTGGCCGCTTTGAACGTGTTCGGGCCGAAGGCGATGATCCCGTAATTGGCGGCATCCCCCAGGTTGAACCCGTTGCCAAGCGTTTTTGCGGTGACCGTGACGGTATCAGCCTCCGAACTGTCGCCGAGCTGGCCCTGGCAGATCGAGCCGCCGCCGCCGCCGTTGCCGGAGGTTCCTCCGCTATTGCTGCCGCCAGACCCGCCGCAGCCCCCGCCGCCGCTGGAACCGAAGTTGCCACCGGTATACTCGTTTTCCGGCGTCCCGGCGCAATTGCCGCCGGAACCTCCCCAATTGCCGGAGCCCGATCCGCAGTAGGCGCTCGTGTCGCAGTAGTTCCAGCCGTAACCCTGGCTGACGCTGCCGCCATTGCCATAGCCGCTGGAATTATCGCAGGCCTTGACGCCGATCTGGTTGTAATCGTTCTGGCCGTTGCAGCCGTTCTGGCTGAAACTGCTATAGCCGGTGCAGCCGGTCTGCCACGAGACGCTGGACGAGCCGCAATTGTTGGCGCTCTGGCCGATGTGCCACGTGATCGTGGCGCCGGTCAGGTTGCAGCCCGATGGCACCTGGAAGGGCAGCCCGCTTAGGAACACATTGCCCGGATTGGAATTCGCCGGCAGCGTGGTAACCCAGCAATTCTCCGACGCATTCCAGGTCGTGGTTGCCTGCGTGCACGAATTGGAGAACGTCACACAGGCGTTCGGTATCCCAACGGTGATGGTGGGGCAGCCGGGACCGCTGATCGTGCAACTGATGTTCTGGAACGCATAGGTCGCCCCATCCTTGCACGATGTCGGTGTGAAGTTCGAGTTGAGCCACGCGGTGCAGCCGCCGGAAAGATCCGTACCGCTCACCGAGTGCGAGCAAGAACTGCCTTTTCCCGAGAAATCGCCTGATTCGTTGATCGTGTTGGTAAACTGCCACGTCTCGCCCGGATCAAGTACGCCGTTCTGATTGGTGTCGCCGACATTGTAGCCGTTCTTCGTGATAGCCACCGGCGCCACGTTGTCCGGGCTGGCCGCGGTACCAATGTTATCGGAGATCGCGATGTTGGTAAGCGGCGTACTGCCGTTATTGGTAACATCGTAGGTGTAGGTCACCTGCCCACAGGTCCCGACCACCACGCCGCAGGGCAACTTGATGACGGTGATGCCGGAGGAGATCGACGTGGAGGCCGTGCTGGAGAGCGGGCCGGTCTGGGTGCTGGTGGCCGTTGCGGTGTTGACGATGTCGCCAGTCCCCGCGGGGTTGCCGTCATTGACGATGTCGCCCGCCACGACGGTATAGCTCGTTGTGTAGTTATCGACGCCGCCAACCGCAAGCGTCGCGCCGGTCGCTAGTGTCGCATGGGTCAGCGGGTCGGTTACGGTCAAGCCGGTAAGTGTCTCGTTGCCGGTGTTGGTGACCTTGACGTTATAGTCGATCACCTCGCCGACCGTTGTGGCCGCCGGGTCACCCGCTACGCCACCGACCGACGTCACGGTCTTCACAATCGACAAGCCGGGCGCCTGCATCACCGCCGTGCTGGCGGTGGAGGATTGCGACGGAGTCTGGGTGTCACTCACCGTCGCAGTGTTGGTTACCGCGGCATTCGCGTCGATCTCGGCCTGGGTGACGGTCTGCGACGTGGTGTAGGTCTCGCTGGCCCCGGGCGCCAGAGTGGCCAGCGTGCCCAGCGTGGTGCCGAGCGTCGGGTCCTTCACCACGACGTTTGTCAGCGTCTCGTTGCCCGTATTCTTAACCACGATCTGGTAGGCGATCACCTCGCCGGCTGCGGTGGCTGCGGGGTCGCCCGACACGCCGCCGACCGACGTCACCGACTTAACGATCGACACGCCAGGTGTCTGCGTCACTGCCGTATTGGCGGTGGAGGATTGCGACGGAGTCTGGGTGTCACTCACCGTCGCGGTGTTGGTTACCGCGGCGTTCGCGTCGATCTCGGCCTGTGTGACGGTCTGCGACGCGGTGTAGGCTTGGGTGGCACCCGGCGCCAGGCTGGCCAGCGTGCCCAGCGTGGTGCCGAGCGTCGGGTCCTTCACCACGACGTTTGTCAGCGTCTCGTTGCCCGTATTC